>JAABUL010003641.1_pt1 | contig 22402 bp, 4 predicted proteins | sample 5559151 | NCBI WGS metagenome assembly JAABUL01 (sample SAMN10711876, study PRJNA513368) | rock metagenome | isolation source: Antarctica rocks | place: Antarctica: Victoria Land, Pudding Butte sud | reverse complement strand
TATATCTTAAGCTAGGATAATAACTTAGGGAATAAGAGCCTTAATATAGCTAATAACTTATTTATAATAATTAATAGGCTAAAAGAGTTAACTTTCTAACTAAATAATTAAATAGATAAATAGTTAAGGTATATCTTAGTTAAATTTATAAATATATTATACTTTTCTAGTAGAATAAAGATTTAATAAAGGTATTATATATACTCTTTTAAAGTTTTAGAATAGATAATGATATTATTTATATATACCTTAGTAAAGGCTTAATAGGTATATAAGAGTCTATTAGTTTATCTTTATATATAGGCTAGTAAATTCTTATAACTTATAATAGTAATATTAAAGGACTCTTACCCCTAGTAGCTAATAATTATAAGCTTATAATAGTTATTAGGATAAACTCTCTAGTAATAGAAAAAGCTTATAATATTTATAATATTAATATATTAATATCCCTTAATATAAGCTATTATATTTAATTATAGAGGTAGAGTATAGATATTTATCTACGTAATAGTATTAAGACTATATATATTAATAATTATATAGCCTTTTTACTTACTATTAGGTATAATCTTCTAGATAATAAAAATAGGAAAATTAAAGGGAGTAGATTTTATTATCTATAATAGCTTACCTTACTTATAAAGCTTATTAAAGGTTTAGTTAATAACTACCTTAAACATATTATTTAATAGGTATACGCGTATTATCTTTAGAGTATAAGACTCCTAATTAGACTTTAATAGTATATATATCTATTTATCTTATAGTATATCTATAAAACTACCTTCTTCTTATAACCTTAGGAATTTATTAATAACTTTTATAATCATAGGATAACTACTAAAAATAGTAGTCCTATTAGATATAATAGTATTTATAGATATAGTAGATATTGATATATTAGGAGGTAATAGGGGTCTTATTACCTATAAAGTAGATATTATAAGTAAAGTAATTATAAAGGTAGTTGCTACCTTATTAAATATATACTTAATCTAACTTATATAATACTCCTTTATAAGACGTCTTATAGCTAACTTAGCTATATCCTTAATACCTATTATAATATAATAATTGTTATTAAATTTTAACTCTTATACTATTCCTAATTAATAGTTCCTTAGGATAATAATATTACTATTAGTATTATTCTTAGTTAATATAATAAATAAAGAGGTATTAATAAGATAGGCGTATAATAATAGAGCCTAATTATAATTAGGCTTAAAGAAGAAATTATAATTTAATAAAGAGGTATAATAGATAGGAATTTATATCTAAGAATATAATAGAATAACTATAATTTACTTTATATATATTAGATATCTAATTACCTTCTTATAAGGTCTTAATTTAATTAGAATAAAGACCTTATAACTACTAATTAAGGCCCTTAATTAGGATATAAGTATATTTATACTCTTAAGTACTAAGATATCATTATTAATAAGTATATTTACCTTAAGATTATTAATAATATATACTTCTCTTAGTACTATTATAGTAGTAACTTCCTTGATATCTTTTATACTATAATAGTATAAGGAAATGATAGTATATTTTAATATAATATACTTATTAGAATTAATACTATATATACTAATTAAGCTAGCTATACGGCGGATTTATATATTAGGCCCTAACTTTATAAGGTATATATAATTAATAAGGGAGATATTATAGCCTAAATTAAGGTAATAGTCTTTATTAGGATTATCTAGGATAAGCCTTACCTTAACTATTATATAGTAGTATCTATAAAAAGCGTAGCTAATACTAATTTCTTTAGATAAGTTAATAGATAACTTGATAAGTTTATTAATACCTAGTACGGATAAGGTATTAAAGACTAGAAATACCTTACTTTTATAAAGTAAATTACCTAGGTAGGTAGATAGTAAGGTATAATATCCTTTTCTAGAATTACCTAGATATTAGTATAGTTAAATTTTAGATAGGAATATCTAGTAGTAATACTAACTTCTATACTCTATAAGTAATAATATAGATATACTACTAAAATAGTCCTCTACCTTATAGTCTTATTAAGGCTTATAGTAATTAAGGTCTTTATTAGTATAGTAGTTACCTAAATCTTCTACTACGCTTTTATTAAGTTAGCTATTATCTTAGATATTTTCTATAGAATACGAAGACTTAGTAGCGTTATTAACCTATAAAGTGTCTACCTTAGTAGCCTAGTAGGTAATATCCTAGGAGCGGCGTATTTAGAATCCTTTTCCTTAATTTACTAGCCTTTTATAGCTACTATAATTACTAGCGTTGCTATTATTATTATTATTATAGCGATTTATCTAGTTTAATAATATTAAATTTAATGGATTTTAGTTACCTTTTCCGTCTATAATCTATAGACGCTAATAAGGTAGAGGTAAGAAAGGATTTTATTAAGCGTCTTAAGAATTAGATTATCTATTAGTATTACTATTTCTATAATTATAGTTATTATATGGCTTAGGAGTATATCCTTAATATTACTACCTCTAGTTATACTACTAATAAGGAAATAGTAGCCTAGAGAAGTTACCTTATTAATAAGAATTATTTTAATACTAACTAGACTTTACTACCTTCTAAAATTACTTATAACTCTTATTTATAAGTTTATATTAAATCTTAGACTTCTTATTTAACTACTTAAGGAATTATAATAGTATTATAAATGCTATTAGTTATAAGATATATTAGTAAAACTTAACTACTAAATTATTCTATATAATAAATAGCTAATTTTATATCTTATTAAAGTTTATAGCTTTAGTATAATATAGAATACTTTAAATATAAGTATAAGGAGATTTACTAGTCTTTATATCTTTTATAGTAAACTTTTTAATTTATAGCTTCTAAAGTATTATAGTTATCTTCTCCTTAAAATAATTTATTAAGGTGTCTACTTATAACTTTAATAGAGTAGTTTTAAAAAGCTCCTTCTCTAATATTAATAACTTTATAAAGTACTATTTATATACTTTATTATAAAAGTAAGATAGTAAGATATTAAAAACCTTATTTTTACCTTTAATAGCGGCGAAATCCTAAACCTAGTTAATAAACTTATAGACGTCTTTATAAAAGGAGTAATATCCTTAGGTAATAATTACGCCTTCTCCCTTAATATTTAGAAAGAAATATCTAATATCCTTAGCTTTTAATAAGGTAAAGGTATTTCTATTACTATTACTAATACTATTAACTCCTAGAGGTCCTTAAGGACCTTAGGCGCTAGTAGTATTAGGCTAAGGCGGGTTCTCTTATATATATTAGGTAATTATAATATTAATAATTCCTAATATATTAGGTTTATTAGCTAATATATTATTAAGATTAATATTTTTAGGATTAATAAGATAGCTATAAATTACCTCCTTTATAAAGGATACTTAGGTTATAGCGTTACTATTTATAATTATAAGTCTTAATATAGTTATTCCTAAGGTACCTAATAATCCTAAGGAAGTTATACCTCTTAGTAAGGTAGTAGGGGGATTAAAGGGTATCGTAGGCTCTTATAAATACTAATAAGAGTTCTAAATTTAGGGGTATTATTAAAATTTAAGGATTACTATATAGAAAAGAGAGTAGTTAATTATCTAGTCTAAAGGATAGAGAGGTTTAAGATTTATAAGGCTAATAGACTTTGTAGAATTAGATTAAGAGCGTTAATTGTATTCCTTACTATAAGAATTAATAGTCTTAGGTAGTCTAGGAGGCCTAAAATTCTTCTATATAATAAGGGTAATAAGATACTAGTTAAGTTTATTAATAGAGTTAGTATATATATACCTAGAAGTAATAAAATTAGATAGTTAGAAGGCTAAGATAATAATCTCTTATATAATAAGGGGAGCTAGAATAATAATAGTCTTTTAAAACTATTTATAAGGTAGGGTAATTAAAATAAATAGATTCTAAAATAATAGATTACTACTTTAATAAGTATATAAGAGATCTTATAAAGGATCAAAGATAGTTTAGATAAGGTTATTATAAGAAGTTATTAGGGAAGCGGTATATAGGTATACCTACCTTCTCTAGTAGTTTTCTTAATAAGTAGTAAACCTAGGTAAGAAAACGTTAAATAGTACGATAATATATTAGGATTACCTATAGATAGTAATAAAGTAGAGTAGGAGGTATAAATAGCCTTATTATAGTAGATATTATAACGTTATAAGATAAGGTAGTACGGAAGCGTAGGACTATTAGTGCCTTATAAAGTAGGCTAGTAATAGCGAAAACTATAGTTAATTACACCTAATTCATCGGATCTTAGTACTAATAAATAAGGTATAGTATTTAATAGTAATAATCAGTATTACTACTATTTGTTAGGCGTAGTCTATTAATTAGTCTATTAAATAATTATTCTATCTATTTATAAGATAGAAAGCCTATTAAGGCGTCTTACTAAGATAAATCCTTGATAAGGCTTGACAAAGCAAGAGGAGTTCATGACAATTAATTAATATAATAAATAAATTAGATAAGATAACCTAACTACTAACTACTAAAATGATAAATATATTAGGTAATAATAAAGGTATACCTATTATTATAATAATTATAATAATAATTATAATATTATATATAATCCTTAACTTTTAAGATTACCTAGGTTTATATATTAATTATTTATAAGTAATAAGTAATATATCTTTAAAGCTAATAAGATATATACTTACTTAATTATATTTAATAATATTACTAAGGTAGATATATTAAGATATATAAATAAATAAATTAATAATATTATATAATTATATAGATATTAGAGAGGAGTTAATAATATAAGTAAAGATACTTTTATTAAATCTTAAGTTACCCTTATATTAGGATTTAAATAGAAAATCTTAATTAATAGGTAAATCCGCGTCTTAATAAGATATAAGTATAATAATAATTAAGATTATTAAGATTATAGTTATTCCTTTAAGATAAATTATCTAGTAAATTAAGGATATTGATTTAATAATAGCCTTAATTTTTATATTATATCTTAATAAGTATTAATAATTATATATTAATTAATAGGATTAAGATATATCTTTTAAAGTATAATAATAATATTATTAATAAATAGATTTACTTAAAGGCTATTGATAATATATACCCTAATTATTATTTTAATTATAATAGGTCTTCTATATAATATACCTTTAATAAAAATAAAGATGATTATATATTTACTTATTTTATATATTATATTACTTAGTCCTTTAATTAAGATTAGGGATAATAGCTTAAAGAACTTTAAGTTAAATGTAATTTAGAAAAGTAAGATATAATTAATTAATATTATTAAATAGCTTATATTTATATATATCTTAAAGATTTTTAAAGTAATTATAATACTTAAAGTTATATAATAAAAACCTTAAAAAGCGTAATCTAATCTCCTTAAATAAGGTATATTATTTAATTTAATTAGGATTCTCTTAATCACCTTAATATAATTAATAATTAATAAGATATTTACCTTATTATTAGACTTTATTAAAATATACTTTTCTAGGTTTAACTACTTAATATATAAGTATCTAAAAAGTTTATTTTTAAAGGTAAAAGCCTTTAAGTATTATTAATAAGAATAGAGTTTAATTAGATTTATAAAGTAAATATTAGGATCTTAATTAATATTATTAGATAAGTCTAGACTATTATTATCCTTATATTCTTAATTATTATTAATATACTCTTAATCTTTATAATTATTATAATAGGTATTATAACTCCTATTATAACTATCTTTGAATTTATCTTTTAGATTTTTATCTACTTTACTATAATAGACTTTTAGTTATAATAGTAGCTAATTATAGTTTTACTATTACTACTTACCTTAATTACTAGAGTTAATATTCTACTTAAGTAGTAACTCTAATTACTCTAGATTTATAGTACTAGCTATTAAAAGATAGTAATCTTATAAACGTAATAGATATAAGGTAATTAAGACTAGATTTCTTATTTAATAACCTTAATTTCATTATTTATACTAATTAGAGTAAGTATTATTCTAGTAATTATTTAGATAATTAGAGTATTATTATTATTAAAACTTTAGTTAATACTTATAAGACTAAGATCCTTAATAAGATATATATTAATTATTCCTAATAAATTAATTATTTCTTAAATAATTATCTAATAAGATTTCTTTATTACTTAAGGTAATACTATTCCTTTTATTATAATTAATATATATTTATTAGTCTTACATAAACTTATTTAAGTTATTTAAGAGATCCTCTTACTTTATACTTACCTTAAGATAATAAATATTATAATAAAGCTTAAAATTAAGTTTGTTATAAATTATATTAAGTTAATTATTAACAAAGGTAAGGTTAATATCTTTGATAACTTATAAGATCTTCTAGGCGTATTTATATAATTCCTAGTAATTAAAAGTATTATAAAGTATATGTTACTTATAAAATATTTATTTAATAGTAATATTTAGGGAGGTATTATAATTATACCCTCTTTGCCTATAATTATACCCCTAATTACCTACGCTTACATCCTAAGCTAGGTATAGCTCGAGCTTGCTAGGTAACCCCGTACTAAGCCTAGGGCCGCTAGTACCTTAAGGTAACAAGCCCCTACGTACCTAAGTTACTTGCGTACTAGATATTAGGGCGCTAGAGCGTGATAGCGCTTTATTAGCAGGCGCTACGCTTTACTTATAATAGCTCTTCAGGGCCTAGGCTAGACGCCTATAATAGGCCCTTAGGGCTATAAGTACGCTATCTAGGACTACTTAGATAAGTATTCTAACTTACTACTTAGGGGGTATAAGCGTAGGCGATTAAGGGTGTAATTATAGGTAAAGGGGGTATAATTATAATACTACCTAATATTCATAAGTTATTTAAATTAATTAATAAGTATTTTTTTAATTAATATTATTACCTAACTTTATAAATCTCTTATTATTCTTAGATAACTTACTTAGCTATTATAATAGGATAATACATTTTAAATAAGTTTAGAGATTAGTATAAATTAATTTATTACCTTTAATATTTATTATATCTTAAGTGTACTTAAGAAATAAGTAGATATTATAAAAATATATCTCTTTAGGAGTATATTTTATTACTAGAGTACCTAAGGTAGTAGAGTTACTTTTATAAAGGGGGTTAAAGAAGCTAATATTACTAGGAGATTAATATATACCTCTATTTCTATTATTATTATTTAATCCGGGAGGTCCTTAGGGGCCTTAAGGCCTAGTAGGTCTAGATAGCCTATTATCTATTAGGTAAGCTACCTAATAAGCCTAAATTCTAGTAACTATAGCTTCTTAAATAATCTATTAGATTACTAGGTTATTAATACTAGTTATATTTATAGTAAATTAAGAGTTACCTTTAATTATATTAATAGGGCGCTAGGATCTAATAGGCTTAATATAAATCGCTTTCTTAATAAATATAAAGTACCTTAAGAAGTCTTAGGAGCTAAGGTAATAGATATTATCAGGGCTATTAAAGTAAATATTAATAAAGTAGTTATAATAGGATTCTTTTAAAGTATTATTAAGTAATTATAATATCTTATATAAATTTGATAATTATTATATATATAAATACTTAATTAATAGCTTAGTTTAATAGTTAAGATAATTTAAATTCCTTAATATTAATTAAATCAATAGGTTTAGTAAAAGAGGAGTAAGAATATTATTTATTCTCCTTTATAAAAAGTTAATATATTTACTTAAAAGGCCTAATATTATCTTTCATAAGAAATATAATTATAAAATAGCTAATTTTATTAATAAGACTTAAGTATTAATATCTAATCTTTATAAAATTATATAATTAAAAGGTTAAAATCACTATTTTATAATTAATTAAAGAAGTTATAATAATAGAGATTATTATTAATAACTACCTTCTTAATAATAATAAATTTAGGAAGTTATATTACCTATTTATTAAGAATATCCTAAGATAGTAATAATAAAGTACTATTTAATATTCAAGAGGTAGATTTTCATATATTAATATTAATCTAATATTAATAAGATTATAAAGGTTAGTAAGAATTTATCTAACCTTATAAATAAATATAAATATCTTATAACTCTAGGATTTTACTTTATATAAGAGTAGGTAGCTTTCTTAAAGGTTAATAAGTATTTAATATTAATATTAATAGGCTCTAGATATTATTTAATAAATAATTAACTAATACTTATTAAGGTTAATATAATATTACTATTATTTTGATAGATATATAAGTTTTATATAGGATAAAGATAGAGAAGCTCTATCTATATAGTAAAAGCTAAATATACTAGAGTACTAAGGTAAGGCTAGGCCTAATCAGGCTATTAATAGCTAACGTATAATAGTATATATTATATAAATAATATAATAGTAATATAGTTAAATTTAGTATTATTTCTAGTATTAATAGGACTATTTTTAGTACTATCTATGTTAATATTCCTAATATTCTTAGTATTATTTCATAGGTAATATAGAAGGATAATATCTTTACTTAACAAGTAAAGACTAAATTAGTATAACTAATATATATAATATATTACTAAAAAATAGTACTATTTCTAATACTAATAGTACTATTTTTAATACTAACTATAATAATATTACTAATATCTTTACTAATATTTCTAGGTAATATAAAAAGGTAATATATTTCTTTTAAATATAAAATAACTATTAATGATAAAATATTTAGGCCTAAGATTTTTTCTAAAAATAGATTAAAATTTTACTATTCTTAGGACTTTTTTTTACTTCTTACTAATAGTTAATACCTTAGTAATTCAAGTTAGTCTAACCTAACTTACCAAGGAATCACCAAGTTTTCAGGTCGATTCTAGGGGCCTAGCCTAAGTATTCAGATTAAATCTAGGTACCTAACCTAAGTATTCAGTCGATTCTAAAAGTAGGAATCAAAACCTAACCTAACGGTTAGTCTACTTATATCTTAGCCTCTCCTATATTAGTATTATACTTATATACTTAAGCACTATTATAGTAGTAATTAAATATAAATATATACTTCTTAAAGGTAATTATTACTACTAAAATAAGAGTATTATAAAGGTAAGGGAAATAAGTAAATTAAAAGGTATATCCTAATTAATTAATTATTATTATTATTATTATTCTCTTTATTTCTACCTAGGAGTTTAATTTTATTATAGAATTAGCTTAGTATCTATATTATAATAATAGCTACTTATATTAAACTACTAATTCTACTATTATTATCCTTAGAATTAATACCTAGGATAGTAGGATTCTTATCCTTTACCTTTTTACTTATTTTACTTATAGTGTCTCCTCCTCTAGTCTTATTAGAATCTATTACCTATAGTAGTTATAACCTACTTAAGAATTTCTTTATTTATAGCCTCCCCTCTAATCTTCTTAGAGTTTATTATAGGCTTACTTAGTAAGGTTATTATAATAGCTTTAACTTATTTAATAATTTAATAATAATTTAATAGAGGAGACCTAGCTTAGTAATTTATAACTTTTAATTAAGTCTTATACTTATCATTCTTAAGCTTAATTAAGGGAAGTACTTCTTCTTAAATAACTTATAATAGTATATTTAGGAATTTATACTTAGTACGCGTTATATTATTTTAATAAAGTATCTTTATATATTAGGAATATTAATATAGATATGAATTAAAGGGTAATACCTTAATTTATTAAAATATAAGCTTAAATTATTTAAATTAAATGATATTTTAGAGGATTTTAGATTTATAGTAATCTTTAATTAAATTTAATTATATAAGTTTTTCTCTACTTAATAAATATATATAAATAGACTTATTATATTATATTTAAGATATTTAATAATTATAATAAGGTATTTTTAGAGGTATATAATAATTTAATTTAATTTAATAATCTCTTTAAGGTATATTATACCTTACTTCTTTACTTTAATCTCTTTATAAGATTAATATTAGGGTTATTTTCTATTTTATTTGTTTAAGTATTATGATATTCAATCTACTTTATATATATCACTACTTTTATTCTTAAAGCCTTTACTTAGGCTCTTAAAATCTCCTAATTAATAAGAGTTATAATAATATCCTTAATATATTTACCTCTTATATAATTTACCTTAGAGGTAGAAGCTTTAAGATTATCCTTTAATTATAAAAAGCCCTTTAATATAATAAGGATAAAGAATAGTTAATAATTAGCCTTTAAATTAATAGCTTTAAAATTACTTATAAATAAACAGCTATTAGGCTCCTTAAGACTAATTTAATCTTAAATAAGTTAGGATTCTAATATAAAGTTTACTTATAAGTATAATATCTTTCCTACTCCCTTTATCTTATAATAAAGTATAAGCTTTATATTATATATTAATTTTTTGGTTAATAAAATTATATACTTATAAGTCTTATTAACTTAAGTTATTATAAATATAAATACTTTAATCTTTTTAATTTATTATTTTAAGACTTTTTTATTAAGTACTTTTCTACTCTTTATTCCCTTAAATAAAGTATTAAGATTAGGAATTTTTATATTTTTATCTTATTTTCTATAATTTATAATCTTAGATATATTTATAATCTTATTAACTTTAAGTTTCTTCCTAGGATTTTTATTAAGTAAGTCTATTATATACTTTAAAGATATTATATAATAAGGTAAGATTAAATAATTATAAATATAAGAAAAATAGAATTAATTATAATTATAATAATAAGGCCTTTATAATATAATAAGGTATAAATAATAGAAGAGTAAAATAAAAATATATAAAAGGTAAGGTAGTATATAAGGTAATAAGTTATAAAAGTTAGATTAAAGGTAGATATAAATAAGAGGTTATAAATAACTTATTTAATGAAATAAAGTATTAATATAAATAATTTAATATAAGAGAAGATATATATTATAAAGCTAGTTTTATTAAATTCTATTTAAATAATTAAAAGCTAAATATAATAAATATTTAAATACTTAGATAGATATATAAATATAGTAGTAAATTAAGATATTATTTAAATTAAAGATATTACCTCTTATAAAGAAAGTAGTCCTAATAAATACCTCTTATATAATTCCTAATCTTAGGTATATTATCCTTAATCTTAATTGTAACTTACTTAATAAGGGAGCTCTAAGAGGTAGTACTTTAATAGATATAAAGTACTCTTTTAAGACCTTATTATCCCTCTTCTTTATATTTTCCTTAAAGTTATAATAATAGTCTTATAATTTTTAAAATTAAGATTTATTTATATCTTTAAAGTCTTTATATATAGGGATTTAATTATAAAAGATTAGAAGTTTCTCTTAAGTATTTATATAATTAATTCTAATAGCCTTTTAATTAAGGTATAACTTTATCTTAATAATAAGATTAATATAAATTACTATTTAATTAAACAATAGTATAATAGGATTAATTATAATAAAGAGCTTATAATAAATATAATATTAACTTAATATAACATTAATCTTATACTCTATATAATTCTTTTTAAAATTTTAAATAGAAAAGAAGTTCCTTATTATAAAGATATCTTAAAAGAAAGATATAAGTAATTACCATAATTATAATAAGGTAATTATATATAATTAGGACTTTAAAGGAGTACTAAAATATAATCTTATTATTATAAATTAAGATATATTTAATAATTAATAAATCCTAATATATCTTTATATTCTTAAGTATATAATTCTTAAATCCTTTAATATTATTAATTACTTTAATTCTTATAACCTATCCTTTATATAAAGTAATATTAAAGTCTTTATTATATACCTCTTAAATTATATCCTTTTATAAATTATTAATAAAGTATAAAAATATATCTTATTTAATACTTTTATTTAAGACCTATTATTTAATTATTATATTATCTTAATTATTTTTATTTCCTTTAATTATTATCCTCTTCCTCTTTTATAGCTTTTTATTATTATAGCTATTATAAGTTATTAATAGGTATTAAGAGCTAAAAGAATTAATAATAATCCTTTAATTATAAAGAGATTAAAGTATAAATTTACTAGGAAGATTATTCTATTATAAGATTAATTATATTTAAATAGATATTATAATTAAATAAATAGTACTTATTTATTATTTAATATTATCTTAGAGGCTTAGCTATTCTAGTTAATTAATATTATTATAATAATACTCTTATAAAATAAGAAGTATAATTAAGTTATAATAATACTTTTACTACCTTAGAGGTTTAGGAATTAAAGTAAGAAAGTAGAAAGTAAAGATATATATATAATAAGAGTAAGGAAGCTTTAATTAAAAGTTTTCTTATATTTAATATATTTATAATAATTTTTTTAACTAAGTTATTATAATAATAAGTAATAAGTAATAATCTAATATTAATAAAATACCTATTCCTTATATATATAAGAGTTTATAATAATTTAATTATCTAAGAGTATAAAGTATCCTTATAAATATTCTACTTTTTAATAATAGTTAACCTCCTATTAAGAAGGTAAGAATTAGTATTTAAAATATTATAAATAATTATAAACCCTTTAATATTAATTAGCCTAGGAATTAAGGTAATATCTTAATATTAATTATATATTTATTTTAATATAATAACTTCTAATACTATTATATAAGATATAAATAAACTAGAAGATAAGCTTCAAATAATAGTAAATATTATTAATAATAGAAATAAAGAATTAAATATTAATCTACTATTAATTAATATAGATCTTAAGAATTTATAGCTATTATATTAATATAAGGATATCTTACTATAAATTAATAATAAAGAATTAGTAATTATTCTTAAGTAGTATTAAGATATTAATAAGGACTTTATAATTAATCTTCTAAATTTCTTAATATTAAATACCTTTAATAATACTCTTACCTTTATTATAATATTAATTTATTAATTTATTAGAGGCGCTATTATAATTTAAAATATAAGATAAAGATTTAGAATTATTCCTCCTTAATCTTAATTTATAATATAAGGAGGTTACAGTATTTAAATTATAATATATAAATTTTAAGGAATTACTTTATATAATTAAGCCTTATCCTATTATATAATATCTCCTTAAAAAGTATATAATCTTATTAAATTAATATAAAGGTTATTTATTATAACTCTTATTATAATATATATTTCTTTTATTAGTACTTATTAAATTAATTATACTTCTTAAGTAATATAAAAATATAGCTATTATAATTCTTAGAGAGTTCCTCTATTTCTTTAATCCTATTATATTATTCTAAATAATCCTCTACTTTTAATTAAAGTAGAAAATATATTTTAGCTTTAATAAATTCTATATAATACTTATTAAATTATAATAATTATAATAATTATAAGCTTAAATATCCTTAATTAGGATTATATTAAATAAGTTTATATATTATTATTATAATACTCTTATCTTTCCTTTAAATTATGTTTTTTATTAATATTTTAATGTTATTTACTTATCCTAGGATTACCTTAATTATATTATAGTTATTAGGCTTAATTATTAAGATTAGACTCTCTTAGCTAGTTAAGATAAATCTAAGGTTAAAGTATAATATACCTTTTATTATAATAAGATTTTTATATTAATATATAAAGCTTTTTATTTTAATTATTATAAAGTTATTTTATAATCTTCCTTCTCTTTTTTAGATTAGACCTAGATTCTCTTTTAATATATAAATATAATATTAGATTATAATATTAACTTATTATTGTAATATAATTTAATAAGATAGATAATTATTATATATTATATTATTAATCCTTAAGGATTTAAATAACTACTTACTTATTAATTATTATTAAGAGTAAAGCTTAAGATTAATATCTATAAAAATCTATAACTTACCTTAAGTACTATAAGTACTTAGGAGTTAGTTTTAGTAGGTTTAGTAGAAATATCCTAAGTACTATAAGTACTTAGGATTTAGTTTTAGTAGGTTTAGTAGAAATATCCTAAGTACTATAAGTACTTAGGATTTAGTTTTAGTAGGTTTAGTAGAAATATCCTATATCGTCGCTCTTAAGGGATTATAGTATAAAATAAGCTACTTTTAGTAGCCTATTTACTAAATTAGCAGCTACTTACTCGTAATAACTAGGGATATTTTAGACTTTATTAATTTTTAATAAATTTACCTATCCTTAGTAGGGGGGGGCCTATAAATACAATATACTAGTGTATTTTTTTTAGCGTAGATTCCGAATTTAGAGTCTATTTTTAGATTCGTTAATTGATAAGTAAGTTAGAGAGGTTTCTAGCTCCTCCCTTAAGAAACAGCTTAGCCCGAGCCTAGAATTTAGAAAACCTTAAATTAAAAACTACTAATTTAGTATCCCTACGTAAATTAATTTTTTAGATTTTTAACTTACTAATACCTACTTATAGTAGCTAATATGACTTATAACTTCCTCTCTCGCTCTAAGTAGGTTTAAGATTTACTAATGAAGATTTATAATTAAGAGTATTTTATTTATTTATTTAATTATATTTAAGATATATAATACCTCTTACTATCTCTTCTCCTCTTTATTAATAGATTTAGACTTTATTATAATATATAATAAACTTTAATAAGGATTTATATTTAATTAATATTATTTAATTTTCATAAATATATATAATATATTAATATCTTCCCCCTTATCTTAAGACCTTATAAAAGTAATTTTATTAATTTTATTAATTCCTTATAAGGCCTTTACCTTTTTAATAAGAGTCTTATCCTTAAGCTATTATAATTAATAAGGATATAAATATTTACTTTAACCTTCTTTAAAGATATACCTTAATAATAGGTTAATATTAGATTTAAATTATAGAATATAAATCTAAGATATTAATTACTATACTTTAGACCTAGTTATTTACGCCTAGCTTTATATATATTTAATCTCTTATATATTATCTTAAGAATTATAGTCCTAGTAAGTATATAAAATAGATTATTATTATTCCTACGCTATTCCTTTACTTTCTATATAAAAATTATATTTAATTATATTATCTTAATATTATAGAAACTTATTTAAGTTAATAAATAGAACTTAAAGGATTTATTATAAGTAAACTTCTTATTACCTAGAGTACCTCCTTATTAATAATAGATAAGCTAAGAGATAGAGATTAATTAATAATAATTATTAAATAAATAAGAAAATAGTTCTAGCTACTTTTATACTTTATAATTATTAATATTAATATTAATCTTAGGTCTTATTTTATAATACCTTAATAAAGTCCTTTAAGAGTAGTAATACTATCTCTTAAAAATAAGGTCTTAAAGATTATATAAGTAAGAGATATAATTAATTAATCTATTATTAAGACCTTAAAAGCGTAGGAGTATCTTAATAATTAATATTACTTAAATATATATATTATACTTTATTATAATTATATAATAAATAAGTATAATATACTTAGTAATCTTAATATATTAATTAGTAAAGATTGATATAGGTAAGCTTTAATTAAGCCCTTAATATATATCTTTTGATTAATAATATATTATTATAACTTTATAAGTAGTTTAAGAAAGCTATCTATTAGATAAATTATATTAATATAGAGAACCTACTTCTTACTTATAAATATCTAAGATAAAGTATATATATAATCCTAGTAGATAGCTTTAAGGTAAATAATTTAAATATTATATTAATCTTTTATAACCTTTATTATAATTATCTTACTTTATTTAAAATCCTTTTTATTAAGATTAAAAAGAGCTTACTTTAAGTTATATTATATAAGGATGATAATAATAATATATCTATCTTATAATCTAATATAAGGTATTAAAATACTATTATAATTAGTTACTTCTTATTTAAATATTATAAGATTATTTTAAAGGTACTAACTTATACTTTTAATATAGAATTAATAATTACCTTATTTAAATTATAATTCTATTATTTATAAGTTTAAGATTATAAAATTAAGAATATAATAAACTTTAATATAAGTAGCTTCTAATAGTATAAGAAGATTTTACTTATGTTTAAGTTAATTTATAATAGATTATTTTATAAGTATATTAATAATTATTATAAGCTTTTAAATTATTATTATATATTTAAATTAAATAATTTTATTATAATTAAACTTAAAGACCTTAATTATATACTTAAGATACTTATTATATTATTCTTAATATAGATTAGCTCTTAAGTCTTCTTTAAATTCTAATTTATTAAGAAGTAACTTTAATATAAGCTAGTACTTAATATAAAATATTTTATTTACTTCCTTTTAATATTCTTATTAATCTCCTTAGTATTAACTCTTCTTAGTCTTATCTAATTTAAATTATATACTTTAATAATAAATAAAATTATTAGTTATAGTAAAGTATTATAATAGATATACTATCTTAAGAAGTATATAACTTCCTAAAAATCTTATAAACTTTATAATATTTATAGAATAAAAGGTTAGTAAGAGTCTATCCCTATTTAGAGTTAATAATATATATTAATTAGTAATATCTTTAACAGATAATACCTTAATAATATAAGGGGTAAGTAGAGTAGGAGGATAGATAGTATATATTTTTAATAGAAGGCTTAGCTATTAGAACTATAATAGTAGTATATAACTATTAGAGTTAAATAGTAGTTTATAAGTAGTATATAAATATTATATAATATTATAATACTTTAATAGTAAATTTCTAATATTATTCTATCTTTTATCTAATATTTTAATTATCTTAAAAGTTAATTATTAATTAGATTTAAATTATTTTCTTATATAAATATTATATTAAGATAATATATTCTTAGAGAATAATATATTTCTCTTATTAACATTATATAAAGTAAAATATTATTATAAAATAATAGTTTTCTTCTATTAATATAATATTAGATATAATATTTCTAATAAACAGTATATTTTATATATTATATAATAAAAAATTAATATATCTTTAAATCGTATTAATTAGAGATTAAGATATTACTATATATTAGGTTATTTATATAAAAAATCACTTTTTATAAGGGACTATATTAAGGTAATATAAACTTAGGAATATATAATCTATATATTACTGTAATACTACGGTAGTATTATAATACGGATATTCTACCTTTAGCTGCTAAGGTAGGTAATGTAATATAGACCCGCTAAGCCGTTTAGAGGTAGCATGATACACGGACCCTAAACTCCTCCCCTCGAGATTCTGCTAAACGCATACCTAGTCATATCTGGAGACATATGAAGCTCCAATATTTATGGGTAAGAGCAGTAGGTACTGGTGCACTTCTTGTACCAATTGTACGTTCGAATATATACAGGTTACTATTATCATCGAGATCACGAGTTATTAATTCCCGAAAAATCTCGGTACCTCTGCGAGCTGAGGACCCAACGCGACTTATCATAGACCCTAGAAAACGACAACGCACGCCTCACTTAATCCCCTATTTGTCTTGTTGCTGGTAAAGCCTCCTGTAATCTCCTTCGCGTCACTACTCCCTTTCCCTTTCTCCTTGCATTGGCTTGTAAGCTCATCCTACCTTTGTTTTGCCTCAGATGTAGAGCCTTCTGGGGTTCCCAAGAGGAACTTGTTTAAGTCGACGACCCGGTACCTTTTGCTGGGTGCGTAGAGTGTTTCATTAGGATCCACACGGCTCCTCTCCGAGTATTCATACATGATTTCATAAACGACTAGATTACATTGCCATATCTTCCACATATTCCTTGTGCCTACGGCGGAACATTTTGGGCTCGAGTTGAATGATCGTCTGAAATTGTCTATATCGGCTGCCAAAGCCTTCAGTGGCAATGGGTAGGAGTGTCCAGCCTGGTCGATGGGCTTTGCCTTCTTTCACTCTCAGGCTCATTGGAGACTCTCTGCCATCCAGCGTCCGGCAGGTCTCTCGGCGTATCATTATCAATGTAAGGGGCCTGATATACCATTCCAGCTCTTGAAACAATGCTGTGCATCTCGCTTACGCTCCTTACACCAAAGGTACGAGCTGGCGTGCAAAATAGAAATTAATGGCTGGGATTTCTTTATTGCGTTCGTTACATTTCCACCACTCCCACTTACATCTTCGCAACGTCCCGTTTCGTCCTTCAAGGTTGGCAAAGCAGTATCAAACTCTTTGGAGACTTGTAATATCAAGAATCGTGATACCGTCGTTGGTGTCACTGGAGGTGACTTTCACGATGTAAGTCAAGGGATGAAGTCACGGTAAAGGAATCAAACATATGGCAGTCATCGGGGAGGAGCAATTGTGCGTTGGTAGGATTCGGGCGAGCTGATGACTCGGGTGCCAATGGTGCAAATTGTGGATGGCGTTTCGGATTGCCTCGACTTAATATATCTTCAACGAGGCCAGAAACCGTTCAAATGCATGCATGCCAGACTGTATTTGACTATAAATCCTGGTAGTACAGCGGTACCTGCGATTTGACCAAAAGCTGATAGCGAGAACCCATCGTTGCGGATCACTTGGGACCTCTGTTTCGAGACGATCGCTCACTAGAAGGAACATGAAGTCCATATGACGTGTCTCTGCTAGCATCAACATTAGAGGTAGGCGGCCGAGACAGTCCCTCAGTACTCTGGTAGATACCTTCAGCCGCCGTTCAGGCCATTACGAGCAGACACTGTATATAGAATGTGGCCCCTGGTACGTCTTCTGGGGGAGCTGTATGCGGTGAAGGGAGCCTTACATTTAGGATTGTGTGATGGTTTCTGTTACCAGCGAGGCTAGCTACTAAAAGACGTAGCAGTCAAACGCGCATGACGCCCAAAAGCACCAAGCATCGTAATTTTTAGAGGCTGAAATCTGTCACACGGAAAACTATGATGGAGTTTCTTTAGCCCCTTTTTTATAGATATTAGTTATTGTATCTTACAACTGCGATAAAGCCCTAAACCTCAACGTCGTCCCGCACCCCAAGCCGCGTATCTTTGGAGCATTTGAGATGTGACCGACTTCTCTGCCTTGGCTAGTGCATCCTGGAAGTGCCTCTGAGCGATCAAGCACTTCTCTCGTGTTTCGATCCGTTCTCTGACAGCTGAACTCCGAGCGTTGTCACAGAGTTGCACTACTTCTGCTCCAGAGAAGCCATCCGTCAACTCCGTCAGAGCGTCTTCATCGATGCGGTCTGCAGCGCCGGTATTGATGAGTATTCTCTTCCTCAGAATATCGCGCCTGGCTTCGGCGTCCGGTAGCCCAACGTACATGGTGGTACCAAGCCGACCTGCACGCAGTAGTGCAGGATCCAGGACTTCCGGCTTGTTAGTGGCTGCAAGAACAAATATCCCCTCTGAGGCCACCAAGCCGTCCAGCTCGGTAAGTAATGTCGTTACGGTTTGGACGATACCCTGCTGTCCGCCTGTAGTTGTAGCACCAATGGCGTCGACCTCATCGAAGAAGACGATACAAGGTTTCATAGCGCGAGCTTTGCAAAATACCTCTCGCAGCTTGCGCTCAGACTCGCCAACATACATGCTCATTAGCTCTGAACCCATCACTGCCATGAAATTCATGCTCGACTCAGTCGCAGCAGCTCTGGCAGTCATCGTCTTTGAACAGCCTGGGGGTCCGTATAGCAGAAGTCCCTTTCGCGGATTGATTCGGTATTCTACCATCAATTCGGGGTACTGTATGTCATTAGTGACATAACTAGAGCTGAATTCAAAGCATGAATACCTTGAATGGCCATTCGAGCGCTTCTTCGAGTATCTTCTTGACTTCGGCCTGACCTGCGATATCAGTCCACTTGACTTCCGGGATATCCAAACGGGCATCTTGCAAAGCATCGGGGCGTACATCCTTAAGAGCGTTGCTAAGATCGTCGTGCATGTCTGTGAAGAGGGCTTCTGGCTCATTCGGTACGGCTGTAGATGCGTCTCCTTCCTGTTTCACAATACGAGTTCTGAAACTTGTCATTGCTTGGCCCAAAAGGTACTTCAGACTGGCGCCAACAAAGCCATGGGTTTGGGCCGCTATAATTTCCAGCGTCGAATGGCTTACGTCTTCGGGTAGATTGCCAAGTGCTTTCAAGATTTCAAACCGGGACTTTGTGTCTGGAATTGGAAATTCAATTGCTTTCATGAAGTATTCAGCTTTTCTCAGATGTGGATGGATATCTGACAGATTTTGAGTTGCTCCAACAACCAACGTACGACTATTGACAAGACGTTCGAGTTGTTCCATCAACAATGGTCCATACCAAGGGCCCGAAGAGTCCCGGGCGTCCCTAAATGTGGCAAATGATTCAAGATTATCGATAATGATAGCACTCGGCTGATTGTCTAGGGCCATAGAAAACATCCGATTCATGGCGGCCCTGACACCATCGTACCCATGATTCAAAATCCCAAGTTCGACATGGACCACCTGACACCAGCCGACCGCAGCAATCTTGCTTAGCACAAGGCTTTTGCCCGTTCCAGAGGCGCCGTACAGAACGATACCACCCTGGCATGGCTGATAAAGAGGATGAAAGTTGCGGTCACAAGGACTTTGGAAAGCCTCGAGTTTTGCGTTAATTTGTGTCAGCTGCGCACTGAGGCCACCGACCCCTCTAGTAGACACGGACAATCGATAATGCTTATCATCTTGAGAAGTATGCTGAATGATGCGGACTTTGGAGATGGGCCCTGCACGATAGGGGTTTTTATCGGTAGATAAATTGATTTGTAAAATTTGGAAAGTTTTCTTGCAGCCAAATCCAGTGACGTTGTCGAACTCTAAACCGGGCGTCAATAGATCCGCCTCTTGCAGATACGACTTAAGCAGAACTGCCCAGCCAAGGCTCTCGTCCTTGCCAAAGCTCGAGAGAGGGGTGGCTGATCCATCGAAAGGTACCTCATGTAAAGTTATGTCAAATGCATCTATGACTGAAACATTGCTGCAAGACACGGTAACTCTGCTGTCAAGCTTGATGCTGTACAACTTCTGGAGAGCCCTCGACAACTGCACAACGTCATCTTTGATCTTCTCGGTAGCAGTCCAGGCAACCGCCGGTCCTGCTACACCTTGAGAAGTCTCAAGCATGCAAACGTCGCCAGGATTAGTGTGTAGAAAACTTCCAGGTGAAAGATAGATTTTGAAAGCGTCTTTTAATTCATCTCGGAAAGAGGGCCGTACCCTTCGATCCCCCGGAGTCCTGAAGACCATGGTGGGGGACGAGTGTGGTACGAAAGAAGAAGTCAAAGTAAAGTACTTTAGCTTCTCTCCGTGGGTTTCTTCGTCTTGGATCGTCAACTCCCTCACTAGTGATGATTGGGACTAGCGCAGGATACATACACTTAAAGTACTCCAAGACTTTAAAGTAAAGTAAGGTACACACATTGCCCTAGCCGAGACCGCGGCTCTGGACCTTCATGTCTCAGTGGTCCTGGTCTGCTAAGATACTTGACAGTTGAGAGAGTAGTTCAAGTCGAAGTTCAACCAATGTCTTACGGTCGTCGAAACTTTTGGTGGGAGCCGGCCGTCGTTTCAACAACTGCAGAACTACATAGGTCCCATCTTGCAATGGTCTTGAAAATAGTGGAGTTGACTAAGCTTTTATCCATAAGTACGAAGTACGTAAGAGAGTAGATTGTATACGTTGGTAGGTTGTCAAAGACAAGGACGTGGATACGTGGATTTATTTTGGGCAAGGTATGTGCGTGCCAAGCAATCCATGCCAAGACTCGGTCGCGTGACCGGAGTCGTTTCATGACATAGGTAAGAGTATTGCATGTAAACAAGAGGGTTACCATCTTAACACGAGATTGTTAGTAAGGTTTAATTAGTAATCTAATTAATAGAGTTTAACTAATAACCTATATCAATTAATTATAATATAAACCTAATATTTATTAAAGTTTACTTTCTTTATTTATATCTATAAATAGAAATAGGATTCTACTAGCCTTTAGATATCCTTTAAACGCTCTAAGAACCTATATAGCTTAGAGCTTACCTAGAGTATAATATACTCTATTTAGGCCTCTAGGATTATATAAGGAAGGCCTAGGAAAGGCTTAAGGTAAGCCTAAGAGTAGGCCTTAAGGGTAGGCTTTAAGAGTAGCTTAGAGGATAGCTTAAAGATAGCTTAAGGGTAGTCTAGAAGTAGGCCTAAGGATAAGCTTAGGAAGCGCTTTAAGTATATTATATCTTAAGCTCTAAGGATAATTCCTAGGAAGTTATATTATTTATTATTCTATTAAAAATCTTGATTTTTATAATATTAAGAAGGTTCTCTCTTAAAGACTTAATATTAAGCTCTTTAAATTTTAGGAGTAGGTTACCTTAAGAGTATTAATCCTCTTAAGTCCTAAGGACTAAGTATCTTAATATTTATAATTAATAGTAATCTTTAAGATA
>JAABUL010003638.1_pt1 | contig 22429 bp, 31 predicted proteins | sample 5559151 | NCBI WGS metagenome assembly JAABUL01 (sample SAMN10711876, study PRJNA513368) | rock metagenome | isolation source: Antarctica rocks | place: Antarctica: Victoria Land, Pudding Butte sud | reverse complement strand
TCAGGGCACAACGGCGTTGTGAAACCTTGTTTGACCTCGATGCCTCTCAAGATCAACGGGACCAATGGTGGCTTCCTGGCCTGGCCTCCAGGTTTCACAACGCCCATTCCAAAGAGCCCAATTAGTACAATCAAAGGCGGACGTCCACGGTATATCCCGGGAAAGAGTACGGAACACAGAGTCACCGGGATCGATCCGTCTCCAACCGCCACGGGCCTATCCTAAACCGCCTTCTCCGGATCCTCAGTAAGCCACCTCCAACTCTGGCAAACCCGGGAGGCGGTACTCATTCACCGTGCCCTTACCCGTGGACGCTGGGCCTGAAGCGGAGGCCGTAATGAACTGGCGAGGTGGGGTTCAGTCGGTTACCAGGCAGGACATATCCACTCACGCTCATGAAGTTCTCCGCCGGCCCAGTATCGGCCGTACCCTGCGTCAGACCGAGATCAAATGTCGCTGCGCGCTGCGAAATAGGCGGGACTCGCTCCATGGAGACCTACCCTTTGCCGCTCGCCCTCCACTTCCCTCCGGATGGAGTGGCGGGAGCTGATGACGAGGAGACAGGTTATAACCCATACCTTCGGCGCGCACCTAAACGCCACTGAATCAGCTTCGAGCAGGTAGGTCGTCTCGTACGAACGCAAACATGAACGCTGCTGGCGAGAGGGGGGCTACCAGGGTCTTGATCAGAAATCCGAGGGCGCTAAAATAGTCAGCCCATGGTATGGATGGAAGTAGCGCGCGTCTTACCCCAAGCTGGGGATGATCTGCGCCTCGATGGAAAGACTAGACACATCCGTTAGCGAGAGATGCGGGTGGGAAGGATGGACGTACACTACAAGCCTCGTGATCATCTTGTCTGATTGGAGGAAGCCGGAGCGTTGTTTGAGGATTCCGGCGATGATCAGGCCTGAGATCGTCCAGTCCAATACCACCCAACTGGTATCCTGTCACCGACATGAGCTAGCGAAGGCAGCGGGAAGGGATACGAACCCAGGCGAGGAAGACGGGCGAGATGGTGGCGTAGAGGAAATTGCTTGGGTCCATCGCTTGTACCGCGATACCCAGGCCGAGATTCGCGAGCCTGAGCGGGTCAGCATGCGGAGGAGGATTTCAATGGTGCGACATACATCAACGCGGAGAGGCGGACGAGGTGACGCGTGGTCTACCCCAGAGCTGATACGCTCGAATCACATAAAACACCTGCCAAGATCAGTACCCGACTGAGACTCTGGTAGGCCTACCTCGATGGGAGTGCCGAGGATTGTGACAAACATGATCGTACAGCTCGCCCATTTTCCTGTATACTTGTACACTCCGTCCAGGTCACCTGGAGGTCGTTGATGATGGCGATGTACAATGAGTAGGTGCTATGCGCGAGCGAGCCGAGAAACAAGTAATACTTCGTAATATCAGCGGCTGTGTGCGTGGAGGTAGGACTACGAACGACGAGGTATCGCGTTGGCCATGCGTCGCCACGTGCATATGACATCTGGTAGGCGAAAGATTGCGAGAGGATGATGCCGAGGCGGAGACAATCAAACGCCGGACTATCATATCCGTTAGCGAAAGGTGCGGTGATGATGTAGACGCACCCTATGGCGACGCTGGACTCTGCGAGCTTCTCGAGTGCGAGAAAGTATGTCCACCACTCGTCCGCGGTCTGTTTTTGCGAGACGTGACCGAAAGCTATGGTCATGACGGAGTTTTCGTGCGTTGTTCACTTGTAGTCCTCGATCGGCTGAGATGGATATGGATCCTGGGGATGTGTGGGTTGGTATGTAGGAGAAGCTTGGTAAAATTGCGCATGTTTGGTAGATCCACGCCGAGGAAGAAGCTTTGGCGATAAGCTCTATTTCACCCTGGACGTAGTCCTGTCGAGCGACCGGAGGCACTCGAACCGGATTCCATCAGATGCAATCTCTCTTGAAAAGCAGTAGAACAACGTTGCGGGATCTGTTCAGGTCTCGGCGTACCCTTCCAGCCACCGGAAAAGGCACCTCACTTCGAATCGTCGTCCACGTGAGTCTGGGAGGGGTAATCGTAAATTCAGCTTCCACAGTCTGAGCCAAGCTTCATCAAACATGTAATCATCCACTTGTCTCTTACCAAAGAGGAGCGTGATAACAAAGCGCAGAAAGCTTTTGCCGAGTCACGTGATCTCCACCCCTCTTCGCTCAAAGAAGACGGGAGCAGATTGGGAGGTGGAGGTGGATTCCAATCATCATTTCGCTTTGCCTTCCAATTTCCTCGCTATACATGCAACCTACGGTCTCGCCCTCTTTTCTGACCAGCTCACAAACGATCTTGATTCTCATATCAATCCTCATCGGTGCTCTGCTTATAAGAATAATTTTTCAAACCTTCTCACCGGCTCCCAAAGCTCCCAAAATGGTGAATCTGAATCAGGCTTCACCCGGTCCGTAACCGCTCACTTCAGCTTCCTTTCCGGTTCAGTCGCCCCTGCTCTCCTCTTCTTCCTCAAAGTCACGAGATGTAGCGCTAGTGAACGAAATCAAGGAGATTACAGGAGCCACGTGCGTTCAGCTTGACTTCTGAGACGCCCCGGAGCTCAAGCGAGAGTAGACAAGCAGACGCAGCGAAGCTCGTGAAGAAGCACAAGACCCTCGAAGGCGTGGGTCTCTTTTGCGCTAAGCAATCTATCGAGGCTGATGGAAAATGTTAAGGCGATTGATGCGTTCTACATTGACTCGACGATGCAGGCGCACGCAATGTCTGGAGCTGGGGATAAGCAGAGGGAGAAGAAGCTGGGGGATGTCTGGGAGCGATTCAAAGGTGCATCAAGCTTCTCGCCCGTGTCCAACCTTCTCACGTGCACCGTGAAGTCGGTGTGGGAGTTCGGAAGCTGATCTGACGATTCGCTAGATCCGTCAGATTCCAAGCTGATCAAGATCGACGGGACGATGCAGCTCTGCGAGGAGCTCGGAATAGACCCCTCTTCAGTGAGTCTAGGACGCCAGCCGGCCAAGTCTTATCTTCTTGACCTAATACGAAGCGGCCCTTGACTCTCGATCAGGATTCCGTGCTTTTTTGCCTGGCAGCGGATCTCGGCTCGAAAGCGACGGGTGAATGGGAGAAAGGACTCTGGGTCTCAGGATGGGCAGCAATGCCCGGAAAGTAGGTCCCGTGCACCTCGCCGAGTTCTGCGAGTCGCAGACTTCCGACTTACTCGGGACCTACTAGCATCGACTCAATCGCGGGGATGAAGGGCCGTCTGCCCGGACTACGGAAACAGCTGAACAGCGATCCTTTGTACTTCAAGAAGGTGTATATGCATACCTTCGACCTCGCCAAAGCACCTGGATCACGCACGCTCGGACTCGACAGCGGCGAGTCCCCTACTTGCTTTACATTTTCCTCGCCCGGTGGTCTGACACGTCTCAGCGGTCGACCTGTGGACGCTCTACATCCCTCCCGCACTATCATCCCGCCCCTCCGCACTTTCCCACGTACCCGGCGACGCAACCAATTCCACATCCACATCCGACCCACCCCAATTCTCGAACGACGATTTCGACACCTGGATCGAGTTTCAGCGGAAGAAGGCGAGGGCGGTGAGCAAAGATACGTGGAGTCTGCTTGTGGATTTCATCCGGAGTATAGATGCGGACTTTAAGGAGCATGATGAGGAGGGTGAGTCGTCTGATTTCTCCCTCGAATTTCAATTGGAGATCTTGGGGCGATGCGGATAGGCTGACTCATGACCTGTGTTAGCTGCTTGGCCTTCCACGATCGACGACTTTGTGGAGCACGTCCGGGCGAAGCGGGGTTATCAATAAACGAAGGACGGACGGTATTCAGAGCAATGTATAGATTGAAGATGACTGTGCATCATGCGTCACATATCATGCATCCCTTGGGGCGCACGAGATCGTCAAGATCATCCTCCATGACCGAAGCTACCCATCCGGACCGCTTGTACGGCCCTCTGGATCCGAAAGTCAGATCTCCGCATCGTCAAATGCCCCTTCCTCCTCTTTCTCCCTCTGAGCCCCCGCAATCCTCCTCGCCGCCTCATCAAGCGCCGCAATCGCGCTCCTCCCCTCCTCCCCATCGCTCCGGAAACACTCTCCGGCAACCTCCTCAACATGCTCAGACACCTCGCATGAGCCAGGTGCACCGTCGCTTCATGTAGCGAATTATGCAGAGCAGACTCGGAGCTCAAGATCGACAGCGCGATGGACGCGCGTTCGTCCTTGCCGGCGAGGTCTAAGCGGGATAGTGGATCGGGATCGTAGAAGATGGAGGAGGAGGATGTTGAGCGCGAGGGGGAGGAGGAGGTAGTCGATGCGGTAGCCGGGAGGGAGGCATGTGGACTTGCTCGAGGAGTACGGGTCCGGAGTCCGAGGTATGGCGGTCGGCTGAGCTGGACCTCTGGAAAATGATCCTCGGTCGAGTGGATATCGCTACGTCCGAAGGGATCTTGCAGGTTTCGAGGCGAAGTGCGGTCATCATCGTCGTACTCGTTTGAGATAGGGGAGGGCATACAGGACGCGGTGGTGTATCGTTCATCGGACGATGCTGGAGAATCTGGATCGAAGACCTGGCTTTTTGAGGGCGTGACGATGTTCAGATCGTAGGAGGAAGAGGTCTCATCGTGGTCAATCCTAGTGGCATCGGGACGCTTGCATAGCGAGGAACCAGATCGAGGGGTCGGCGGTAAATCCCGTTGAGCGCGGTCCTTCGGCAGGAACGGGGGCGCCGAATATGACCCATTATTCGAGTCGCTCCAAGTCGGCCGTCTGGCGCTCTCGACTGGTATCGTTGACCCGCTCATCGTCAAGTCGTACATCGCTCGGTCTTTGCTTGGCGGACCAGGGACTGCTCCAGGTTGCGGAAGTTCGTCAAAATCTTGCGCGTTCTCGCTCTCCATGGACCTGAGCAGACTCGTGGCCCAATCATCATCTCCTCCCGCTACTGGCAATTGCGAGAACGTCCTGAGCTGATTCGAGAGCCTTCTCGCTGATCTCGAATCGAAGAGCCTATCTCCCGGCGAAGCACGAGGTGACTCAGCATCCGGTGAAACCATGTTTGCTTTGGCGCCAGAAGGCGACGGTGGATTGAACGACGAAGACGCCTGCGCTCTCGTCAAGATTGGTGGTTCGAACAAAAGCCTCTTAAAAAAGCCGGTTGATGATGCGTGAGTGTCCGAATTGTGTGTGAAAGCTGAAAGCGGAGTCGAAGCACCGCGAATGCGGTCGGGCCGGAAGGATCCGCTTGCCATCGACGAACTGCTGGACATCTCGGTAGAAGGCTTCGAGCCTCTGCCAAATCGGGGGAAGGGATCGACATCACGATGTCGTGCTCGAGCTGAGGAGATGAGTATGAGATCGGATTCAGTCAAGCCTCGTGACTGGAGCGTTGCGAGCCAGGCTGGCGGGAGATCGTGCAGATCCGGGGATACGTGGAGGTCATGCTGGTATCGTCAGCTACCGTCTTCCTTTGCATGACATCGCATATACACACCTCGGTATTCAGGGGCCCGCTGATGTCTGGATCGCCTGCTTCGACCTCCTCGCGCTCGTCCGAACCTTTCGAGAAGATCGTATTGCGACGTCCAAGGCATAAATCCGGGTTCTTAGGAGATGGCATGTTCGATACTGCACTATCGGAAGCATTGCGCCTCATCACGGTCACAACCCTTCCCAGGCCTTTACTTATCCCCGACAAGAGCTGTCCGGACGATCGCTTCCCGTTTCGCATCGTATGTGGAGTAAGCCGCCTCGACTCCGTAGCTGAAAACGAGCTTGAATCGTAAATTTGTGCTCCATTCTCGGACATCCCGTTCAGCCGACCAGCGGAGTTGGACGCGTGGGGGCTTAGGGGAGCAGCGGTGATGGTAGCGGTACTTCTGTTGGGCGCAGTGACCGTCGAGGTCGAGGTGTTCGAGCCGTTGGGATAATTGTATGGTGAAGCGTGGGACGAGGATGCCAGATCAGGTCCCAAGCCTGACACGGGCCGGAGGAGGGACAATGAACCGGGAGAGAGAGGAGGGAAGAAGGGCTCGTCGAGCCGTATGAGGGGATCTACAAAGGTGCTTGACTTGCTATAATCAGTGGACGTCAGCGAATCTGGATGGTAGCTTGGGTGGATTATGTCTAGGAGGAAGAGGAGAGGCCAAGAAAGCCAAAACCGCCTGACAACTATCATCGAGCTCGCCCGTAGCGATCTCTCCCTTCTCCTTGTCGTGATTCGTGCTGGAGAGCCATCAGGGAAGCGAGAAGACGACTCACAGATCCGCATCTTCACCTTCAATCTTTCCCTCAGCCTCGCCGAAGCCGATCATTTCTCGCAACTCCGCGGTTGGGAAGCCTGTAGTTGAAAACGCCCCCTTTGCGCTCGGCGATCTCGCTGTAGCTGTCACTTCCGGCCGTCATGTCAGGCCATGACGGAAGTCTGCGTGATGTTACCCTCAGCTACGCTTCACTAGGCGTTCTTGTCGATGTCCACCTTTGATCGCCTGATCTTCTCGCTCGGCCGCACACCTGAGCGGAAAGGAGTCTTCGACGTAAGGGCAGCTCTTGAACGAGGGCCGAATCCCGGAGGATATCAGTCAGAACGGTGAGCCTGTGGAGTGACGTGGACGTGAGGACATCCCTCCTTGCTCATGCACACACGCGCACACACACTCGGAAAGGACGCTTTGATCATCAAAGCTGCCCCTTGATCCGTAAGCTGGAAAACTTGACAATGCAGTATGACGAATGCATTCGGGACTCGACGGTGACGGTGTTGACGATTCGGGGCATGTCGAAGGCATATCAGGTCGTGTTGCGGTGCAAAATACAAATGACTGAACGCAAAGGTCAACACAGGCCGTGATATAGACCGTTCCGATGCTGAAGAAGGGGATTATCCCGCGGAATGTGGCAGCCACGTGACCTAGAAATTTTCGTTGAAAACGCTATCGCCTGGTCCATTAGCAAACAGTCGTGATTTTGTCAGTGAAAGGAAGAAGTCCATCAAGATGTATGTCTATCGTCAGACAGATAGTACCAGCTACCACGACAAGATATGATGACGATGTGAATGGCGGCTAACATGCTCCGTTGCAGGTCGACCTCTGCCATCCTCGGTGTCAACTTCGGCCAGTCGTATGCCTCTATCGCTGTGATCGACAAGGTAAGCCTCATCTTGCTCTTTATTCATCACTATCCCGCTGATCTCGGTTGAAGGAAGGGCACCCCTCGTGCATCGCCAACGAGGAAGGAGAGAGGCAGATTGCTTCTGCAGTGTCCTACGATGGTGAACAGGTGGTCAGTATTGCTCTCTCCGATGACATGCTTTTTTTGCGCTTTGTGTTGTCTGTCGAGCCTGACGAGACCTTTTTCTGCAGTTCATTGGTAACGGAGCGAAGCCGCATCTTGTGAAGAATGGGAAGAACACAATTATGGGTTTCCGAAATCTCCTCGGTCATACGTGGGTTCCGACTCACTGCATGATCGATGAAAAACTGACGAGCCTTTCCCTCGTCCTCGCATGATAGGTATGACGAAGTCGACCACACCGCCATCCTCACCGCCCCGCTCCTCGCCTCATCCAAAACCCCCTCATACACCGTTGACATCCTCCTCCCTCCACCCAAACAGCCCACTCCCGCTTCCCGCTCCGCCGCACCATCCGGTACCGCCACTCCAAATCCTGCCGTCTTCGAACCGATCCCTTCCACCAAAACACTCACCGTCCCAGAAGTCACCTCGCTCTTCCTCTCCACCCTCCTTGCATCAGCCACCGACTTCCTCGGCGTGACTCCTAAATCATGTGTCCTTTCCGCTCCGACATGGTTCACTCCCGCACAAACACAGGCGCTACGCGAAGCGGCGGAAGCAGCGGGGATACATGTTGTCCAGGTGCTGGATGAGGCGGCTGCCGTGCTCGTGGGATATCGAGTGGGTATGAGCGAGGAACGGAAGGAGCGTGGATTACTTGGACAGCCGGAGGAGGGGAACGCTGGTGAGAACGAGCAGCGAGATAAGCGGGTGGTCGTACTTGATATGGGGGAGACGAGCCTGGCGATTAGTGTGATTGCGGTCGCGGAAGGAGAGTACACGGTCCTGGAGAAAGGAAGGGACGACAAGCTTGGCGGACGGGAATTCGATAATTTGGTTCGTTCAAGCTTGTTCTCTTTGCTTCCAATTCCGTCTGCTGGCGGAAGGACCGCGCTAACCTATTGCAGCTTCTCAAGCATTTCGCCAAAGAGTTCACGAAGAAGACCAAGGTCGCACTCGACCTGCCATGCAGTGAAGGCGCTCCGGAAGGCGACAAGCGCGCCGAGGCGAAGCTTCGTATCGCTGTCGAGCATACAAAGCGATCTCTCTCGGCCAGCTCTGGTGCGGCTACCTGTGCCGTCGTAAGTCACCCTTACGTGGTCGGATCGTGATACTGATGGCGAATAGGAATCACTGAAAGAAGGCATGGACCTCTCCACCTCGATAAACCGATTAAGATTCGATGGTCTCGCGGCAGGCGTCTACCGACAAGTCGGCGCGAAACTCAACAGCGTTGTCAAAGAGGCCGGCCTCGACCTATGTCAGATCGACGAGCTTCTGCTCGCCGGCTCCTCTTCCCTCTTCCCCGGCTTGCAACAGAACCTCGCGCTACTTGTCCCACCCACTACTCCCGTCACCGCCACCATCGACCCGAGCCAGGTCATCGCCATCGGCTGTGCACTTCAAGCACTGCATCTGTCCAGATTAGAGGACGGGATGAAGCTTGACGATGTGGTGGCACTAGCGAAGGAGCCGGTGAGCTGTACGGCTCGGCCGATCGGAGTTGTCATGCCCGGTCAAGAAGGGGATGAGATGGTGAAGATCGTCGATTCGGGTGCACCGCTGCCTGCCCGAAGACGAGTGGCGCTGCCTGCTCAGAGTGGGACTTCAAAAATCGCACTGGAGATCTGGGAGGGCAAGGACGAGGTGAAGGTGGAGAAGGTCGAGCGAACCCCTGCCGAGAAGGTCGACGGTGAGGACGCGGAAGAAGATGAAGAGGACGAGGACGAGGACGAGGAGACGAAAGCGCCCATTGCGAAGAAGGTGACCTTACTGGGTTCGGTAGAGTTGGGTTTGAGAAGCGAAGGGAATGTCATGCTGGAGGTGGTCGTTCAGCGGGGAGGCGGGCTGGAGGTGCGAGCTTGGGAAGAAGGGCATGAGGGTGAGGGAGACAAGTTTGAAGTATAGAGGATTAGACCAAAACATTAGATATCTTGCCTGCATGTTCGTACCCGTCCTTCACCATCGTATCCCCATCTTGTTCCGATCGCATCGTTGTCGTCACCTCAGTTTCTTGCCCTCGAAATACACCTGGTCCAGTCAGGTACACGTCTGACTAGGTCTCGCCGGTATGAAGGAGGCGAACCCACCTTGAGATGCCTCATCTGCCAAATGCCTGCCGCGATCAAAACCCCAATCTGACCCAAACTCCACCACACCGCCCTCGTGTTCGTCGATTCGGACGCATCCCTGAACGTCGCTTCCACCTCTCGCATATATCGTTGTTCCCGCTGGACATCGGAGACCTTGTTATTTAGCTCGCGGAGTTTGGTGGCGAGGGTCGTGACGTGGGAGAGGTCGCCCCTGCCAACGTCAGCGGGGCCACGACACAGCTCCACTATCACGGGTTGGAGAGGGAGGAGGTTGGGTGGTGGGGAGGAGGGACGTACTCGAGGTTGTGCTTGGCTGAACCGACGTTGATGTCGAGATACATCTTGATATGCTGTGCCGATAACCAGCCGCCGGTGATATTGGAGTGCAGACAAATGTTATGGTCGCCTGATCTAGCTTCAGCAGGTGCTCTTCTCACTTTGTGGTGAGGGGGGGTCGAAGGGCAAGGTGAAAGGTGAGTCTAAGATCAGGGGGAGAGTCGGGAGGGAGAAAGGAATCGCTGACCTGGATCTTGTGAGGTGAATGTAAATCGCCCTTCGGCGGGTCCGCGGGTGTTGACCACGGTGTGGCCGCTCGAGAGCTCCTAGCCAGATTGTCAGCCTGGTGAACTCGACTTTCGAGGCGTCTAGAAGTAGTGGAAGGGGTTGTAGGAGTTTGACTCACTTCGACGTTCACGTGGATGCCCATACCTTCGTCCGTCTTCCATACGTTGGTTGCTTCATCCCAAAGTAACGCTCGGTAGTGACCTGGATTACCGAAAGGAGAGCTGGTTAGACGGGAACATCGGACGGGGAAAGGCGAGTAGACCCACCCTCGACAATGGTATCCGATGGCAGCTCTTCGAGGAAACATCGCTTCTCGCTGGACTCAAAGTAGAAGTGTAAAGCCTCGTGAGGGGTCAGCTAAGAAGGGTTCGCGGATGAGGGGCGTACGAAGATGGAGGGGAGGAAGGGTGAGAGGGCGAGAAGGATGAGGAGACGCATTTCTCTGAGCGCTGAGTCAAGTACACAAACAAGTCAAGTTAAAGGAACGCAGCAAAAGGAGGATGTAGGCCTAGTGGTTTCTAGCTGGTCGCATGGACGTGGCGAGTGGCGCCTGTATCATGTCCTTTCTGTTGGAGCACAGGTTGTTGTGTCTTGATTCAGTAACCTGACAGCTCGATGCAGAACTGAACGATAGCGACTATCATACGATATGCGTGGAATTGCCCAAGTGCCCAAAGAAATTGACCACTATTAAAAATGAGCGACCGAACCGCCTTCTCTTCTTCTCCGTCACTTTGTCATTCTCGTTGGCCGCCTCCCAAATCTCGAGCTCCCGTCGCAATGCCCTCTCCTCGACACTCAGACTACTTCCTCGACTCGCGACGCTGCCAAAGAGGTGATCGGCAGCGGATGATGCGGACATGAAGCGAAAGCATGCGAGGTCGACTGGCGGTATCGACGAGGCTGTTTGACTCGGTATTCTAGTGCCGGATGTAGATGTGCTCGAACTTAGGCGGGACAGGCTCAGTTTGGAATGAGATGATGAGCGGGTGTCCCAAGGCGAGGCGGAAGAGGTGGAAGGGGAAGCGGAGATAACGCTCGAAGCCGAGTCGATCGACGAGGTTGACGAGATCCGGTTGAGAAACGGAGTCTGATCGGTGAGGAATGGGTGATTGACTGGCATAGTACTCGATGGTTGTTATCTTTGACTTGTGGACTTGGTAACGAGTTGTGCTTTGATAAGTTTCATGTGAGATGTGAGTCTCGCTGTGAGTATGTGTTCAGTAACCCCATGCTTCCCACAGATATACCCAAAGCAAGCCTTCACGACCCCCTCGACTCCTTTCACCACCTCGTCACATATTGAGCAGATCGTGAAATGGATCGCCGGATCCGGTCGACGGTGAAGAGGTGGTGAAAGGAGGAAACAAAGGGCGGAAGGATGAGTACCGCTTCAGGTCATGACAGGTTCTGTTGATCCGTCTTACCTCGATGTTCATGTTCCAGAATGGGATGAAACGCGAAACAAGAAGGGCAACACGGGCTCGAGGAAACCCTTTGTCAAAGGGGTGATACGAGCAATTCCGAGTCGCCTTGACAAAGATCACATTCACACGTCAGAAACCAGTTGAAATCACGCCGACCGAAAATCTCTGGTCGAAGGATTTCCAAGTCTAGCTTTCAATATCCTCAGTGCACCTTTGTGACTGTATGGAAGCGGTCTGACCCCAAACTACATGACTTGTGATCAATGTTATTCGCAGTCTTCGGAGGTCACACTATATCCCTCTCGCTCTGTCCATTTCCAGGAGCATCCCTTCCCTCGACGAGTTGCCCTCTCAGTCTCGTACCGACCTTGTTCTTGGGCCACACTGATCCCACATGCCCGATCACTAGACTCATCACAACGGCCCTGCCCTTGCTTTTTTTCCCTCACACCAGTTCATACCTCACCTGCGCCGTCTCCTAACCTCATCTCCCCAAATCCCTCTCCCCACTCCCACCCAAGCGTTTTGCCTAGATCCCCCCCAAACCCACGGGCGGACCTTACTTCCTTGCATTGGAAAATCCACGTCTCAGGTCGTCAGACAACCGTGGTGCGTTCCCTTCTTCGTGGAGAGGAGCGGACCGGGCGCGGAGCCGTCCACCCTTGATACCCTCTTCAAAGTGGGGTATCGAGGACTAAATGGCGCCGAGATCTTTCCTTCTCCTCTTTATGTTCCGGATCTTGGTAAGATTATGTTACTGCGATTGAGCCCATGCATATTTTACGATGATGCAAGTTACGATTTATAGACAGTACTAGATGATGACGGTATCGATCGATGCAAGGGTATATCCTCCCCAGCTCCTCACAAGCACTCCCCTCCCAATCCACCATGAGCAACACCACCTCTCCACCAAGCCCACTTTCACGCTCTCACAAGCCTGCATCCTTGACCACCCTCACTCCTCCCCCGAAATCTCCCACGCCAGCCACTCGTCCCCGTTTCGCCCCCATCGATCCCACTCCCGTTCCCAGTCCTCTCCGAGATGGCCCCTGCTCCTCCGCCGTCCCAAGAAACGCGATCATAGTCTCGACGAACCAGTCCGGCTTCTTGATGTAGTGCACCACGACCGTCCCTCCCCCCTCCTCAGGATCTCCCAGGAAGCGCTCTGTCCGGCTTGGACGCGAGGCGAAAGTCCGATGGATCCCGTGTCGTATCGATTCGACCTTACTGAAGGCTTGATGCTTGGCGTGTCCGGGCGACCGGGAGTAAGAGGTGTTCGCACTGAGAAGGGAAAGTGGTGATCCCTCGACGAGAGCTTCGACCTCCTCGGTCGCAGACATGTCGCTAGAAGGGGGTTTGTAGCTGATACCGAACCTCGAGACCGTCGAGTATGCATCCACGCCGTCAGACCCGCCGCGAGCAGAGGTGGCGGAAACAGCGAGACCAGTTGGGGTCTCGGCGCGGATGTCGGAGACCGTAGAAGGGTAGAGGAAGCCGTGAGAGTAGCTGCGCGTCATCAGCTAGGCTCTGAGACGGAGAAGTTCCACATACACAGTGCCAGCTTTTGGATGGTCGTAGATCCAGCACCGTTCTGCGATCCACACGATTTCCTCCCGCTCCGGATGCATCCGCATCCATCTGCTGACCAGCTTATCCTCCTTCCCATGTTTCATTGTGCGTAAAGCAGGCGACGCAGCGATGTATCGAACGAGGTCAAAGGAAAGAGCGTAGCATTCCCCAGCCATGAACATATTCTTGACGAGGTCTGCGGATGGTCAGTTAAATCCGCGGGTTTGAGGGAAACACGTACAGCCCCAATATGCCTTCGTCCGGGGAGCTACCCGGAGATGTCGTTCCAGCTCGCCCAGCATGATGAAGCTATCCTCGTCCGCCTTGACGACGTATGCAGGCGACTTCTCTCCCCGCCATATCGGCGCTTCAAGGCTCTCGTCTTGACCGTCGGAAGCGTTCACGTGCCGTCGATGCGACGGGTACTCCCAGTCGGGGACGGTCGCGTTCTCAGCAGCCCAGGAGAGGAACGCGTGGGTCTTGCCAGAATTCATGTTCTCAGGCATGTCGAGGAGGATTACATCGTTGAAGGCTGGACAGATCAGCTTGATCCAGGCATTGAAGACAGAACTCACCCTCCATTTCAAGCTGCACGGCCTTGACGTACTTTCCCCGTGGCCGACCCATGACGAAGCGGACTGTCACACCCTCCGTTCCTTCCCGTCGACTCCGCCAATGACTAGAGTAGCTCTGCCGGATCATATGTCGCCGCTGGACACTTTCATCGGTAGTGAAGACTCCGACTAGAATGCCCACTGGTTCCAGCTCGTCGAGGCTACTGAAGGTGTCGGCGGTGAACAGTGGGGAGGGGTACGGGTGGTAAGGCCAGGTGGGATGTTGAGAAGTCAGAGGGGTGAGAACGAGGTTGGAGGAGGTTGCGGAGGCGAATGAGTTGATGCCGGCCGGGTTGCGGGCGGGTGGTGAGGCGAAAGTGAGGGTGGAGTCGACGGCAGAAGCGGGTGTTATGGGGATATTCGGGTCTTGCAGGGAATAGAGGGTGGGATAAGCGGACGTGCAGTAAGATCGCCAAGGGAGGGCTTCCTTGTCGGGGTTGAGGATGTGTTTCAGGGTGAGGGGGCCGGCTGCGAAGAAGGCGAAGAGGACGAAAAAAAGGCTCTGCAAGATATCAGGCCGGATCTTTGGAAGGTTTCCGCCGACTTACGATGCTCCAAGGTGATGTAGGGACAAATACCATCACCCTTCCCGAGAAGGTCGCACTTTGCTTTTTGCGCACCGGGTAATTCGACATCAACCTCTCCCTCTCCCTAAGTCGTTGCCGCGAGCTAGAACTCCCAGTCACGCTTGCACTGTCGCTTGACCGCGATCCAAACGTCCCGCTAATCAATTCTAGGAGCCAAGCCCAATTCCGCGTGCCGGTGGGTAAGAATCTGTTGGCTGACGCCATGCGAATGATTCGTGGCGCTTGCAATGTAGACGGGCCTGCGAGCTTCGGCGAGACTGGCACATCCTGACTCCCCGCATGGTTCGCCCACCACCATGATTTGCCGTGTCCAGAGACTGGGGAGCCATCGTCGTCTGCCGAGCTGCGGCTGTCGGACCGGCCCGTACAGCTGCCCCATCCGAGCATGGAGCTGTTAGTGGAAGTGGAGGTTCGACCGCTAATGCTAGAAGCACTGGGTACGGCGTAATCCGCTTTGAATTCTGAGGTGAGGTCGTGGACGGAAGGGCGGGGAGTGTGATAGGGGGTTGAATTCCGCGAGACAGGTGGGGAAGGGAGCGGTGTTGCCGGAAGGGAAAGAGGAAGGATGTTGTTAGGGTCTTGTGGAAGTGGTGTAAGTGATGGGAGGGTGGGGCGGATTCGGGACGGTGAGGTGGACCAGGTCGACTGTCGTGGTGGAGAAAGGCCGGTTGGAACAGGAAGGGGTGGTCCCATCAAACCTGGATTTGGATCGGTGGACGGCGGTGGTGTCATGCTGATGAGGGGTGCGTCTCGTACGCCCGAGGCGCGACCACGGGACAAACTCGTTCCCCACCAGTTCCGTCTCTTTGTCTGCCCGGGGGCCTTCTTTTTCTCAACGTCGTCAACCTCTCGCTCGTCATCGCTCTTGTTGACTTTGGCGTGGAGCGAGGGAGCAGCGAGGTGACTACTGCCCAACCAGGAGTGGGAGGACGGTTCGTTCGCTAGTCGCGAGGTGAATTTCGGACGCCGACGATCAGGCGAAGTAGGAGAGTGAAGTTGGTCCAATGACTTCTTCACCTTGAGAGGGCTTGGACCAGCAACAGAGGGACTTGAAAACCGCCGACGGAAGATAGAGCTATCCAACGTTGGCGTGACTGGTATCTTGCTAGAGGGCAATTCTGTGATCACGTCGTCGACCGTCGATGAACGGCGAGCGTGAAGCCCAGTCGTCCTGATCGACTCGAGTGTACGTTGGTTAAATGTCGAAGAATGAGCGGACACTTGGCGATTCAACGTGGAGAGGTGGGTGTGGGGATGATGGTTGTGAGGATGCGCAGTTGGCAAGTGAGGCTGATTGTTGTTCTTTTCGACGGTGGCGCGTGATGGGCTGTGAGGGGCTGTCATGACGGTCCGCTGCGGCCATGCCCGCTGGATCGGCGGGGCACTGCGGCTTGACGTCGTTGAACTTTCGGTGAAGCGGTGCGGTGGAAGGGCGAGTGAGGAGGCGGTCGCCGTTATTTTTGTTTTGATCTCAACCGCGTCCTGTGCCGGTCTCAAGCTCGTCAACAAAGACGATCCTTCTTGCTCCACGTAAGGAGTCACAGGATCGCCCATCGTGACGGCCGAGTGTCTATTCTGGATAGGGATGACGTGAGAAATTCATCGGTATAGAAGAGACCGGGCATAAATTCTACAAACTTCACGAGCCCATACCGCCTTGGTTGGATGCATTTCCGCAGTCGGGCAGACCGCAGCAGATCCAGGCACCGGCCTCAATTATTGAAGGCGTACATATTTACGCGCCTATCCAGTTAGCTAGCAGGCTACTTCCCCGTCGGACATTCAAATCTACTATACATGCACCATACTTGTATATGAACGTCTTGCATCTTCACTAAAGGGTGCTCGAATCTCAACAGATTAACAGTCGGAGTCTCCACTGTTCTGTGTGTCTGCTACAAAGTCCATTCATTACCTTTGACAGACATTGCGAGCCAGGACGACGGCAACGACTCGATTGGTAGCGACGGCCCGCTATCAACCCAAATCAAGTCACACCGATCCGATCACAACAAGACTCCGTAGAGTGACGGCTACAGACCTCACCTACATGCCACGTTCATTACAATCTCTCTAGATTCCCTCGTCATCACTCTAGACGTTCCCATCAACGTCGCTCCACCTCTATCAACCTCGATCAAAATCCTTCATATCTCGTCATGGCGGATTCCCTCTCCCCCGCCGAGACGGTCCCCGCTCTACAGGGTACCAAGTCCTTCACCAATTAGCGGAGGGCAGTCACGGCTTATCTCCTCGAGAACGACGTAGTCAAGCTGGATGCGCCGCTACGCTTCAGCTTACCGCACACCAAGGCAGAGGTTCAGTCAAGCGAGAAGGGAGATCTCCAAGTTGGCCTCGCTACCGGCCAATCCGTTCTCCTCAGGGATGTCCATTACATTTCCGCCGCACAATCCAACATCCTATCGGCCGGCAGACTGCAGAGAGACGGATGGACAATCAACTTGCCAGATTGCCAGAGCGCACGATGCGGAAAGGCAAGATCAAGCTCGACATTGTCTATCAAGGCGTCCTTCCCTATTTCCAGATCCGCACCACCTCTCCATCTGCCTATCCTTCATTCTCAAGTCTCAGAACCGAGGAGAATGGGAGAGTTGACGGAGACGGGGACGGCGTCGGCGAGGCAACGATCACGCAGATCGTGCACGGACCCGGCGGTGCTGAGCACGGACCCGGCGGCGCAGCCACTGCGTTCAGGGGAGAGATCTAGCTCGACGGCGAGCAGTTTAAGGGGAGTGTTGAAGGCGTATAATCTTACTCGCCTATCCAGCTAGCTAGCAGGCCTAGTTGGCAGCTTCCCCATCACCTCGGACTACATACCTACACCATACTTGTATATGAACGTCTTGCATCTTCACTAAAGGGTGCTCGAATCTCAACAATAATAATGTCAACACGCCTCAAAAGGATGCCCTGAGCCGAAGCGATTCGATACGGGAGTTAGCAGATATTGCTATCCCTTGCATCTCCGCATACAACGGGCTCAAGATACTGCTAATCGGGTTGTAAGAGCCCCACCAACTCGGTACCTCTCGGCTTTTCCGCTGGAGCATTCCTCCATAGCCCTGATATGGACTTCCACAACTTGACCGCCAAGCGATCCCGCCAAGCGTAGAACGCAGGCTTTCGCGCATCGAGCCGGTCCAGGCGGATCCGATGATGTGAGTCAACGAGGGTGGTCAGAGCAAAGAACAGGGCCGAGAGAGTGGATAGGGCGGAGGATGCTGCGATCACTGCGAGAAGCATGAGCTTCGGTGTGGGCTTGAGTGGGTGAAGAGGCTTGACGAACTGAACATGATGATCACTATTAGAGTATCAGTACTTAGCACCTTGAATGAGATTGGAACTCACTCTGCAGCTTGGCAGCCTGTTCCACCGATTTCCCACCAACGATAGCACCAGTCATCATACCTGCTCGTCATCAGCCTTTCCCGTATCTATGCCATATTCCCCAAACTAACCCGGGATCGAGATCAACCCAATCACGCTATATCGTCATCAGCCTTCCCTCGTCTGGCAGGATAGGACCGACCTGAGCTGATTGACCACCGGCAATATCGCAAGCTTCAACGCCTCAACAGCAACAGGCTTGCACGCCTCAAACCGACTTGCCCCGAAAGCGAGGTAAGTCTCCACCTTATCGCGGTTCTCTATAAACTCGCGTTGGACGAAGTTCATGGCGATGCCGATGGCGGAGATGGCGTTGCCGAGGATCATGCCGAGAATGGGGACTGCGAGAAGCATTCCGTCAAAGGGACAAGCGATAGGTGGATGCGAGATCAGACAAGGGGGAGCGAAGATTATGAGGAAGATAGTATAAGTTTGGGTCAGTAGAGGTCTCCGTGATGATTGTCCAGCATGCCCACTATACTGGTCAGGCTGCCAGAAAGGCCGCATCGACATCGCATAACTCGTTCCGAGAATTGAAATCGGTATCGTCCCAGCCAACATCGATGCCAGTATCAGCGGGAACTATTCCGCCATCGATCAGCATCCATTCCTCCTATCTGCCATATTACCCACCATATTTGTGAATCTCCGTTTCGCCTTATTATAAGTCGTCTCGAACGCCCCAAGAACATTCAACAGCACTATCCACCAATCAACATCACTCCAATGCCTCGTCAGGCTAAAAGACGTACAAGCGATCCCAATAACGCCCCAGATACTCCGACTCGCAAAGACTTGATCCAGCACTAGCCCCATGAGCGAGAGCTGGATGACACATCGCCCCGAAGCGACGATAAGGGATGTACCGATGTCGAGTCGGAGGATGAGGGAGATGAAGGCGTCGAGGAGGATGAAGAGGATGGCGATGGTGACGTTCAGCCACGAGAGGACTGGGCCGGAGCCACCAGCACCTTCGCTAGAGGTCGGCGCTAGGTCCATGGTGCCCCCAAGGAGAATATATATATCTATGGAGATGGGAAGTTTCGAAGGCTCTCATATCCGCCCGGGACAATGCTGGGCCGGAGCGGACATCGCCGCTGTCCGGGTTCGCCGAATCATATCACGTCCCGTTTCGTAGTCTTGTCGCGGTCAACCGAAGAGGTTCGAAATATGCCATCCAGAAGAAGAAAGATCCCCCCTCCATCTTCTACACCTCGTACACCGTCCCTCCCTACATCCCCCCCCGCCGAAGCCCTCTCACCGCTCTCCCCTATCTCCCCCTGGCCTCCCCTCCCTCCCCTTGAACGACCCGTTCCATCCAATACTACCTGCACTAGCTCGCCCGACGACCTCCCGACGAGCAGAGAGATCTACGGTTCCCTCACCGTCCTCCTCACCTACCTAGCCTTCGCGACCTACCTCGCCTGGTCCATCCTCCCCGGCGAATGGTTAGAGCGCATCGGATGGAGTTGGTATCCCGCCCAGTCAGTCTCCTCCCAATAAGCTAGCCGACCGACGACTGAGACGAGTGGTAGGGAATGGGCAGTGGTGGTACCGAGCTGGATGATGGTGCTGGTCCTGCTGGCTTATTGGAGCTACGCGGGGATCACGGCGTACCTTACTCCGGGATTCGATTCGGTCAGCCTCATCACCGGTATGTCCTTTGCAGTACAAACCATTGAGGATTGACGAGTATGGCAGACAAACACTCTGGTATCCCAAGTTTGGATGGAAGGGCGGATGATGCTGAGAGATACTACAGCAAGTTTGCGGATCAGGGGGTGGTACCCGAGGGCGTGGATCTGCCGTTGGATCTGGTGAACAGGCTGCTCTATCCACCGAGGAAGCGACTACAGGGGTAGAGATGAAGCCTTCTTGTCACGGCTGGGCGGTCGAGTGAGCGGAGATTTAAAGTCCAGGCATCATGGAATATCTCGTCTCGTCAGCCTCCCTCACCTCTTCCGCTATTTCTTGCCAATACCTAGCATACAAGTCAACACGAGTACCGGCGTAGCTCGCTCTCCTGACCGATACTACGAATGGGTCTCTGTTTCACCTCACTCTCGTCGATCACGGCGGACTGGAGCACACGGCCCTTTGCAATCATGTACGGAGGAAAGAAATTCATGACATCCGTATTGACCTAGAAAACCGAAGGGGAAAATATGGTCCAGCCATGCAAGAGAAGAAAGATGAGGAAACGATGAGAAATGAGATGTGTTCGAATTGATTGTCCATAAACAAGCAAGGCTAAACTCCCGTCTACTCCATGAACTCGAGCGAATTGTTCTGTAGCGTCGGTTGCGAGATCATACCCTTTTGCACCTGCACCGGTTTGCCGAGAGCGCTCCTCCTCTGCGCCGTTACGGACAAGCCGTTCGCGGACCCGGTCGTCGTGAGATAGCTCTTCGTGACGATGTCCTCGAAGGGGTTCCGGCTCGCCCGTGCTTGTCGCATCTGGGATGGCTGCGGTTGCGCGAACCAGCTACTACCGAAGACGGATGGACCGTACGTCGTTTCATTGTCGCCGGAACCGTGGGCGGAATATTGATTTTCTTTTAGCGACTCCCGCTGTTGCTGCCGCATGGTTCGGTCATTCTCGACGGGCGACGCGTAGAAAGAACTCGGTCGATCATCGATAATCGAAGCCGCGATCGACGGAACAAGCGATCCTCGGCGGTCGTCCCCGGTACCTCCGTAATTTTGATCTTGATGACCTGAGAACATAGACATATGCTCCGACAGTCGCCGATGCACCGCACGTTCGTTGCACCGCTTGACCCGCTTGTAGATCCAGAAGACCAGACCTAGCCAGAGCAAACCTCCTATACTGACGCAAACGCCGATGACGATGTTTCTCGTCCGACTGCTGCTTGACTCCGTCGAGCTCGACGCGGAGGCCTTTGTAGGCGTGCCCTGAGGTGCCGCGAGTGGATATGCCGTATTGATCTGCGAAGCCAGCTGGCCTTGAATCCCCGTTTGGTTATATAACGGTGACGACTGCGTCTTGAGGTAGGCGTTCAAGATAGCAAAGTACTGCGAAGGGATATATGCGAGCCACTGAGTGAGCAGTGACGCCTCATCGCCATTCCAGGAGGCCGGCTGGTAGACCATCAAGCCGTACGTCTGCACTGATGACGTGTTGATGTCGAGGGCGTTGCCGATGAGCGCCGGGAATGTATTGAAGAGCTGACTCGTTGCATCGGACGAGTTTACCACGAAGGCCCATGGGTACTCCGCCGCTGCGAGGAGGATGGCAATCAGAGTGTCGTCTTTGAGCGGATCGTTGTCGCCTCCAGTTCCAGCATTGGGTTGGTTAATCGCCGAATCAGCCGGAACAATCATGGTCGGGATGGAGCTAGGGATAGCAGCGGTCGACGGCAGCGATGCAGTAGTACTTGTCCCGGTGCCAGAAGTGGTCGACATCGGCGCCGCAGTCGCGGTAGGAGTCGTCGACGTAGAACTCGCAGTCGCCACAATAAGCCATGTCTGGGAGGGCGTATACGCGTCATCCGTGCTCGAGCTCGTATAGCTGGCGGTGTGCGAGGAGCTATCAGTCGTAGATGTCGTACTCCACGTCTCCACCTGGGACCCTGTGACGGCTGGCGTCGATGTCACGGAGGAGGCGGTGAGCCCATTTGAGTCCGAAGCTGTAGCAGCCGGAGAGCCGGAGTCGCTGGGGATGGCGGTACTCGAATGCGTGACCATTGCTGGCGAAGAGCTCGTCACACCGCCCGTGACGCTACTAGACGGAAAAGCTGACGACTTGAAGGTCCCATCAGCCACTGTTGTGGGAGGCGGGCTCGTTGAGTCTGATGTGGGGGTAGCGCTACTGGGTGGAATTGAAGTTTCATTCGAAGGCCAAGTTTCTGATGCAGTGATCGACGAGTCCTTAGTGGTAGGAGCCGCATCTGAGGACGAGGAGGTCACGGATGGGGCGGTGTGCAGCGTCGAAATCGACGCAGTCGAGACACTCCACGCTGAAGTTGGCGTTGCTGCGGTAGTGGCCAGCGTCGGCGGGACCCCGGTGTCACTCATGGTGATCGGCGGGCTAACCGTCACAGGGGCTGTAGTGAACTCCGAAGGTGACGAGTCGCTGCCTCCGCCTGGGGTGAAGTCGTTCGTACTGATAGCAGGTTCGCCTGAGTACTGTCAGTGAAACACCAGTCAATGTTGTAAGACGACTTACTGCTCGAAGTAGTCGTCACCGACGCAGTCAATCGAGGGGAAGCTGCCGATGAGGTGGGCACAAAGGCAGAGTCGGAACCTGTAGAGTCGATTCGATTAGCAACTCCAGTCCCATTGGTTTGATTGGCAGGCGGGCTTGACACGGAGGCAGGAATGGGTTTGGAAAAAACCGGGTAAGCAGAGAAAGGTATTGACGTATTGGAAGCGGATGAAGAAGGGATGGACGAATTTATCAACGAAGTAGAATTGCTGGGCATTGAAGGCGCGGCCGAAACTACGCCTGGAAGAGCCGTCGATGTGTTTGAGAGGCCTAGGATCGACGAAGATGGCAGGATTGGGCCCGCCGGAGTTGTATTCACGGCAGTGCTGTTGAGGACACTAGCGGAGGCATTCGCCGTGGCTGCAGAGGGCAACATTGGGGTCACAGCGGTCTTGACCAGAGAGCCAGATGGGGGCATTCCTGGTGAGAGCCCCGTTGGCAGGAAGGAGCCTGTTGTGACAGATGTCACGACCGTTCTGGTTGACAATCCAGAAGTGAGGGTCTCGATCGATAGCGCAACCCCAGTGTCATTCAAGCTAGCGGTGATGTTCGTCGTCGCCGCAGAGGTCAAGGGCGGGATGCCAACAGGCTGGCCGAGAGGATCGGAGGGGGCAATTCCGGTCGGCAAGGAGGAACTGTTCCCGAAT
>JAABUL010003637.1_pt1 | contig 22430 bp, 27 predicted proteins | sample 5559151 | NCBI WGS metagenome assembly JAABUL01 (sample SAMN10711876, study PRJNA513368) | rock metagenome | isolation source: Antarctica rocks | place: Antarctica: Victoria Land, Pudding Butte sud | reverse complement strand
AGATATATCAGCCAAGAATCAGTCATAGGTTTGAAGACACCGATGGCTACTGTCATGGTAGATGCTCTTGATGAAGCCAAGATAAACTGCCTTCCGAGCGCCTAGTGGCTATCTTTAGTTGAACTGGGAAAGTGCAGCCGAAGCTCGACTGCTCTTGCACTACCCTTGTGTTGCACTGCCTGTTCCCTAGCGCCACTAGGTGCCGGCACCTGGCGCCACCGGAAATGGCTTCGTGTTATCTATTTTAAGAACACCCTTAATAAAGATAAGTAGTTACACGTGGCACACATCACATGACCAAAGGCGATGCGACTCCCAACATCGTCGAACTCTGTGCTGGCTACCTAACGGCATTCGAGTTTCTTCCTCTCCAAGCCACAGTATAGGCTTTCGCCATAGAAATCTCCCACAGGCATCTTGTATTTCAGATTTTTATCGCTCGAGGGTTCCAGTTGCAGGATGGATTCAAATCAGCCAGGCCCAAAGCCACCATTGAGAGCTAGCCTGTTAGGGATACCACTCGAGCACCGCACCATAATATACGAATGCTTCCTTTGCAACGATATGGCCATGCATCTTGCCAAAGTAAGAGATGACCTCAGAGATCGTCGACGATTCAACGGACAGTCAACACCAATGATTGCTTTACTATTTGTCAGCAAAGTCATCAATGAAGAAGCTACGCCGGTTTTTTACGGCAAGAATATATGGTGGATGGCGGACTGGGGCCTGCTTGGCACGGAACCTTGCTCTCGACTTTGGCAAAAGTATGCCTTACACTTTCGTCACGTTTCTATTCATGTTGGGGATAAAGACGCATCGGAAGACCTACGAAAGCACATTAAGCACGACTACTCCAAGAATTTCGAAGGTAGGGCGCTTATTGCTCGATTGGTCGGAGACATATTGAGTACTACGTCCATGAAGGAGTATCTTAGTCGAAAGATTGTGCTGGCCATGAGGCTGTCAAATTTGGAATCTTTCAAGATTGTCTTTCTTCTCGAGGATTGGTATTTCTCATGTCGAACTCCTTTACTGGAACACATCGTGGAAACCATTAGAGGACAAGCTTACGCGATACTCGAAGAAGACCCAATGCGCACGTGGAAACTCGACTGTTTGGCCTCGATTGACTGGGAAGAGCAAGAGATTATGCATCACCTCGATGACATGGCTCCTCGACTTACCTGGACCTTTCGTACGATGAGAAGTTTCGTGTACAGATATGTTTGATCATCTAACAAAGGAGTAGCAGCCTGCCCTTGGTGGCGAGTCTGGCGAAATGCGAGTCCAAATCAAGCGATCGGAATTGACGACTTCAGAGCCATTATGGACTTGAGTGGTAATGTTGAGAAACTCCCGCGGGTATAAAAGCTGTTTTGAACCAAAAGAATGTCCTCAATTCAAGACTAGATATAAGTGCACATCAGTATGGAAGTCTGTAGCAAAGGTCGCCGTCGGCGGGAAATGATTCGAAAGCGTAAACCGTGCCTGATAAAGAAGGCCAATCAACTACATACTTTGTGCAACGTTGGCGTTGTACTCTTTATTCGGCTTGACCACGAGATTCTATTCTACAGCTCGGACACCAACATCAATTATCCTGCAACCATAGCCGTAAGTCCGGCAGACCCATCCTCAGTGAAGCGGCCTCTGATTGTAAGCGTACAGGCGCTACACCATTCCGCACAACCGAACGCATAGTCCACTTGCAGAACCTTCAGGCAGATCTTCGATTTGCCACCGCTGCTCGTCGCCAGTCTCGACAGACGAGCGCTCGCCTCGAGAGCCAAATGCAACTGTTGATCCAACCATCACCGTGGACAGAGACGGATCAACTCGAGTGCTTTCTACACAGGGCGAAGAAGTAGGGGTCACGATTCGTACGGATCAATTGAGTTGGTTGCCGAAGCGCGGCAAAGCCTGTCTGAAATCACCTTCCGATCTCAAATCTACTCTCAGAGTCACGCGGTCCTCTATTAGGAGGACTCATGGTTCGCTTATGTAACCTCATTGTAAAGAGCGCAGCCTGATTTGCAGAATTTGTTGGTAGATCGCAATATACAAGAGTAGTCCATGCCTCTAGCCCATAGATATTGCTGCTTTGCCTTAGCAACCACAACCAGTCAAGGTTCCCACTAGACTGATATCCGTCTTAACTCAAGTCGACGATACAACTTCACTAGACGTCCGTGAGTTTCCTCGGCAGTTTTTATCTTCTGATTCCAGCAATCCTTAATTATGTCGCCACCGATGAGTTCAGATGTCTCGGGAAATTTGCCCTCAAGTGCAAGACGCTCAAAGGTGTAGGCATAATCCAATCTTTCTTGAGCTGTCTTGAGGATCGAAGGTCCGTGAGGAAGGTGCCCCGTCAAGATGGTGTAAATGCTTGAGCCTAGCCCAAAAATTTCCGTGTTCGCAGTGACATCGAAGGAGTCAACACGAGGATCGAAGAAGCCAAAGTCGGGAAGGCCTTCTCCATCATAACTATCGTTCTTCGAGCCACCAAAATCACATAAGAAGAGATCCAAGTCGGCGTTGAGGAGCATGTTATCTGGTCGAAGGTCGCAATGAAGAACCCCGCGCGCGTGACAATAGGCGAGAGCCGCCGAAGCCTCTACGCACCATTTGAGTCGTAACTGAAGACTTATAGACTCTCCCTGGGCATGCAAGTACCTCTGCACATCACCATTGACTGCTTCGACAAAGAGAAGATCTTTGGCCGGCTCTGATGGATTCAACGGTCCAAGGTATCTAGTCCTCTAGTGAGCAAAGTAAAGGTACAACAGGTGACATAATCTTACTGCACGATCCTAGGATGTCCATTCAGTGCCTTGAGAATGCCTAATTCCGTACGAAACTTATGTAGATGTGATCGATCTTGTGGCTCTCTCCTCTGGGATTTCATCACTGCGCCAGTACGCGTTGGATGTCGCCAGATATTCGCCGTAGATCCACTCTGTAGAAGCTCTGTTGCGCCCAAGGGCACGTATAGACTCATCTTATCAGTTATTTAAAGTATGCAGATGGATCCAGTTGCCCTTGAAGAGGGACGAGCGAGACGCTAGTACACGTACTAACCAAATCAGGGTAGCTTTCGGCCCGAAATGAAGTGCACAGCTGGTGTAGAGCATGCCAAGATTCGAATTGAAATAGGAGCTTCAACGTTTCGAAGAGCAGGTTCAGCTGCTACCTCAGATTTGATGTCCTGTAGCTTATATATGACGAATTTATAGCTACTGGAAAAAGGCCACAAGACGTAGTAATTCCATAGGCTTGGCAGGTATACCATGATAGTGATCATTTAGCACCTTGCTGCGTTTCAAGCCTCGTTAATGAACGTCTGTCGCTCCCATCGATGTATATGAAGCACCAGCAGAAAAGCTCTTGTCGAGCAGCTGACAGCAGTTCAGCTAAGTTCAGGGCGTAAGAATGTGGAAACTTACACCTTCATGCAGGCTTTTTGTTACATGTTGGCGAACACTTCTGCTTTACTCTATTGGACCCCATGGAAACAGGGTTGCGAGTCTTCTGAGCTTCGCACTCAGCTGAACCAGGCAGCTTACAACCATCGTTGGTAAACTGCGTTTTCCTGCATCCACAGGAATAAATCACGAGGCTTTCAGTTTGGATACACATCCTGTTGCACGCGTTAGCAAGCAGTATGGATCACTGAAAATCGAAGGGAAGTTCACGTTGAGGCTGGCAGTCACCAGCGTAGGTAATCTCGTCAAGCTGTATGAAAGGGATTCGGTAAATCTTCAAATGCAATAGGCGCTGTGGTGAAGAAGTGAGGGATACCTCAGACGGGTGGGAAGAACGCAATGAGGTACACATAACGCTTCCGACATTTCCAAAGCCAAGTCGGTTGATAGTCAAAGCAGTGCTTCCTAGCGGCTGTGTCGTTGGCCCCCTCTTAGGGGTCTGTCTAATGAACTCGCCAATTCGTGACGAACCGATATAAGATCCGGCGAGCTCCATAGTCAGCGACCGCCGTGCACGTCCCAGATTGTTATGTCCGCTTACTCCGAGCGATGACAGCCAATCATTCATGCAGAGACTGCTCGCCGTGAAACCCGCTAGAGGTGGGGATCAAGCATCGCTTGCCGCTCGCTCAATTGTCTTCTGCCCTCCTCCCAGACAAATCCTCCTTCATCTTTGAATATTATGCACCCTCAGGATGTCCTCCACCCGACGCCAGTAAGGGATCTCAAGCGCACTCTTACCAATCTCGAATTTGACTCTGAGCCCGCGAGCAAGCGCACCCGACTGTCAGATCAATTACCAACTCCTCCCTACTCGTCACAAGACGGGCATCCTGAACAGTCCAGCACTCTTAGCGACTCTTCGGACTGGCGAGAACGACTCAAGTCGTCGCTTCTCAGACCTCTTGAACATTGTCCGCCTACTACCAAGCAGCTTACGGCTAATCGGCAATTGAGCGCCTGGCTCGACGCCGTTCCTTATCCTCGCGCCGATTCCTGTCCTGCCACTCCTCGTATATTCTCGCCGCCGAGCTGCTCGTCTCGATCTGATTACGTTGAATTCAAACGTCCACAAAGTTGTGAAGCTTGCTTTGACCTCGACAGGCACAAACGACCAGCGAACGATTCAGACCCGAAACCCAAACGAGCCCGGCTGACGTTGACGACGCTCCAGAAAATGTCGCAGCAAGAATCACAATTTGCCGAAAATCCTGTACCTCGGTCCAACTCCTCAAGCAACAAGGCACCCGGTACCTCAGATGCTACGTACATAGATACGCTCTACGGTCATGGCATCGTGATGGACCTTTCAGGAAGGAAAATACCTGAAGAGCTTATGCCTTTGAAAGAGCGAATACTGCAAAAGCGATCCTCACCACAACTAGACGACCAAGCTGTCTTCGCGGTCATGGACGCAGCGGAGGAACTTGCGTATAACTCAGAAGGTCCGACCAACAAGATTCTTAGAACGCCCATGTTTCCACTTGGGTACGGTGGCTTGGTAGAGGGTGGAAACACCCAATGGAATACTGTTGCTATGCCAAATAACCCCCAATGTGACAATAAGCTCTCAGCGCCCAAACCCGATGCCTATCTGGCCTATCCGCGCGGTTCAAAATCTCCTTGGACAGTCAAACAGAACAACGTCGTCAATCATCCTAGAGTACGGGTGTACTCCCAACCGGCAAAACGCAATACGTTTCCATCTCTCTCATTGGAGCTGAAGGCTGAGTCCGCTGGTGGAGTGCTAACCACAGCGGAGGCGCAGGCTGCGGGCAGCGGATCGCATTCTGTCAACTCAATACTGTGGCTTCTTGAGGAGGCTGAGGCGGCTGGGCTCACCGAAGTAAACCTGATGCGAGACACCGTGTCCTTCTCGATTGTGTCGTCTCACAGACAGGCCATAGCCTACCTCCATTGGCTCGATCCCAAGGAGGAACATATCTATATGTCTTACCTCCGATCATACTCAACTTTCGAGGCGGACGGCATTCGAGGGTGCAACAATACTATTAAAAACATAATTGACAATGCCAAGGGGCCTCGACAAATCAAGATCGGGGAAGCACTTGTCACTCTGGAACCCATCAAAGGTTCTTGGAATCCCCAATCTATCGTCACCAACCCGCCAACGCCCAACACCTCCTTCTCTGGAGACCCGAGACCCCGTAAGCGGGGTCGAGACTTGCAAGTATAGATGGAGTTCGCAGCAGAAGGCTAGCCTCTTTTTGCCATAGATGACCCAGAGTTCTCGTTTCAATTAACGTATAGTCAGCCGTGCCATTTGTGCTAGAGATGGGCAGCAGTCTTGCATTGTATTCTACTCATCATGTAAAGGTATACATATAGTTGTTAAAGCAATCTTTGATTTCGACTTCGCATCTTCTACATCACATCTTTTCAAACGTGAGGCGTTCCTTCTAACGACTCCTGCAAGGATAAGGATGTGGGTTTTATTGGCCTGAAAGTCGCCATCCACGCACTCAACGGCTGAGCCATTCACTTAAGGCAAAGGAATATATTCACTGGTGTTCAGTTCACGTGGTCCATCGATGTTGTCGAGTAAAGATGGCCTCCTCTCGTTGATACGTGTAGATCAGATTATCTTAGCTGATCTGAGCTTCAATTATGATCAATACTGGACTTGACACTAGAAACACCTCGAACACGGTTCAGGCCCAGGCGAGCGTGTCCTGTTGTGCAAGAGTCGTGAGCTTGTGCGCCTTGACCGCGAGGTCTCGGGACACCTTGGTCTCTTCCTGATTCGTTTTCATTATCGCTTGCATCGCGGCCCTGTTAGCAAGGGCGTTGTTGACACGGAAAGGGGTCAGCTGGGGCCCACTCGGAATGGCAGGCACACCTCACTGCGAAATGAGTTAGCGGCGGCGTCAAGACTGCCGTTTCAATCATGGTTGAGAAAGCCTGATGAGTGGTGATCATTGATAGTGCTATTCTTGATACTGTGGGCGACTTCCGACTTCAGCTTGACTCTTCTCGGAATTCTCGACGTCGAGGATTCCATGGTCGCTGTCCGCTGTGGGCAAGGTACGATTGCATGGTAGAGGAGCATTCGCTCCACAACCTGATTGTGACCACTGGCTGCCGCGAGGTGCAATGCTGTGTGCGCAGATCTATCATGTGCGTGAGCTCTGCCACCATAGTTCAAAATTTAGAGAGAAAATTTGTCTTCATTCTAATCGTGGTTTACGAGCAAAGCCTCATCTATCTGCAATCTCGCCTCGGTCTGCATCGCTAAAATTTCGTTCGACAGCAAGTGTCTCTCGCTTTCTTACTTGAAGGCCGTCCCCTTACATTTCTTTCTCTAGCTTGTTGCGTCACACTGATAATCGTTCGCAGCCTCGTTTGCGTTTTTTCTTGCTACTAAATTAGTCGTCAGCATTCTTGACCCCGCATGTAAAGTTCAAGGCTTCAGGATATAGGACAATCCGGGTGCTATATTATTCTGAAAGAAGCCGCAACGAAACAGAAGGCACAGGTGTGATGTCCAACCGACCTTTTGTCAAGACCTTCGCTTTCGCCTTCTGCGTCGTCGGCCTGAATGGTGGCCCGTGCGTTGGTACAATTGTTTTGTTCGTAATCTCGTTGGCGCTTGCTTTTTGATCTTCCCAGGACTTATTCCGCAATCGATCGATTTCACATCTGAGGTCTCTATTTTCGGACTTCAGGTGGTTATTTTCAACCACGAGGTCCGCGTTTTCGAAGTGAAGACGGCGAAGTTCACTCTTCTTTTAGTAAATTAGCAAGTGAGACTTTCAATTAGAAGAAAACTCGTAGCGCTTCTTGTGCCTTTGTCTTTACCTTGTTGTTGACCTTGGTATCAAGGAAATTGGCCTCCTCGATAGCTTCAAGTCGCCCAGAGCGAATTTAGCCTCTCGAAGCCTTTCCTCGAAGGTCTCAATATCTGACATAGGTTCATCTATCGTACACGGGGAGTGCGGCATAACTGTGGGTCTCAATAGTGAATTAAGAAGAAGAATATTGATGCTTGATGAAGTCAGACGATAAGAAAGAAGTTCGTATGCCCAGACTGCAGTGTTTGGTTCAGCGCCACTGTTATATAGGCGGAACAAAACCCCTGGCGATGCTGTTAGCTAAATAAAGCCTCTCCGCTGTGGAAGCTGCCGTGAAGGCGAAACGCCCTATTTGGCAAGAACACAGCTTGAAGAGAGCGATGTGGGTGTTACTATCATTCCTTCATTTGCCCTTCGTTATTCTTGGTTTTTGCGCAGCACTTCCAAGACTCCAGCTTGAATTCCCCACTTTTGCTCCCAATGCAATCTAGCCTCATACCAGACTCCACCGACTAGCACACATCTCTACTCCATCCATCTCACCCGGCTTCTCTCATCTCTACCGCGCCCTCAATGCCTAACCATCTTCTCTTGTCCACGCTCCCTAAGAAGTTAATAATTAACAACGAAAATGACGATGATGCGTCGAAGACAAATTTACCCATCACTCCCCCGATCACCCCGCCCAAGAAACGTGGCCGTAAACCTTCTACTATTGACGACGTCGACGTCAACGGATCTATGCTGAAGCCCAAGGCTAGCAAGAAAGTTAAGATCATCGAAATCCCCTGAAGACTCCGCCGAGGTCACGACCTCTCACGAGTCTCCTTCCACCACTAAGTCGGGGGAGAGGAGGCGGGACATGGCTGGGACCGGTGCACGTTTCTTCTTGGCCACGGGGGCTTCTTCGTCAACCTTTGCATCGATGGCATCATCAATGTCCTCGTTCTTGGTTTTCGATTTCGTCGAGGCACGCTTCTTCTTGACAACCGACGCCCCTTCGTCTACTTTAGCATCGGCGGCATCATCAATGTCCTCATTATCAGTCGCCACCTCCTTGGGCTTGATTGGCGCACGCTTCTTCTTCTTGATAATAGGCGCTTCCTCATCGACTTGCGCGGTAGTGTGCCATTGTTCTTTAGCCTTTTCTCCACAAGGATTCGGTTTGCACGGAGAGAATACCACGGTCTCGGTCCTGCTGTCGATCGTACCATCGATGGCGTCGAAAGCCGCTTTAGCTGTTCCCCCCTGCCCTATCGCGAGTATCAGCCATTAGCGTGTCCGTCGGAAGCGGATTGGTGCCGCCAAAGAAGATTGCACATTTGAGCCGAAAATTCCCCTACATCTGTGCCAATACCTTATCGAGCCTATATCAGCTGAGGCACCAATTTAGTCGAAGGCAATACCCGGTATGCCTAAGCTGCAAAGAGCCAAGATTCAATCAAGCCGAAAGCGAGCTTATGGATTCGGAGATTACCTAAAGTATGCAAAACGTGACAAGCCAAAAGCGAGTGGTAGGTTCCAGACTGGAAGCTCGAAACACGAAAGGGCGAACCTGCAGCTTCACAAACAGTCTGAAAACACCTCTCTCCAATTGTTAACTGCCAGGCGGGGTGATTGTGCTGGAGACTGAAAGACGAGCTTTCTGCCTGTGGTTCGCACACGCCAAACGTGCGGAAAAGCGGGCGAGGATGGCGAACAGCCCACGTTAGCCACGGCATGAATCGGAGTCGGAATCAACGTTTATGTCGACAGGTTTGCTTTCTTAACATCTAGCATATGCATCTTGAATTTGACTAGAGCCTATGCAGCGATTTATCTACTGCCAGCAACTTGGCTTGAGAGTTCCGTCCCTGCACCTCACCTAGCATCGGAAGATTCGTCGTTACCGTTCTTGTTGTTTTCATCAATGCCATCATCACTGGAGAGATTATCAAGGCATCTGGACATCACTGATCAAAGTCAGTAAAATCTACATTTAAGTCTTCGAAGATGACGGCTGTTCGCTCACTGTCGACAATCTCTTCTTCCCAGACGCCCATCTGATAATCGACGAGCCCCGAGGGTGCCCACTCGTCGCATTGCGACGTTATTTCGTCACCCAGCCGGACAAGATCTTCTTTTGTGAGGATATTCCGAGCACCTAAGGATTCTTGCTGTGGTTCTCGCGTTTCCTGTGTCTCACTCAGCTGGCGCTGTAATAAAGCCAGCCAGCAGTGGTTGAAGTCTTCCATGAGCTTAAGACGACGACTATAGGATGCTTGAATGTCCCACACAAGTACTAAGAAATGTTAATTATCGGCAGGTTAGAAGACCATTCGTGACATACCTAGATCCGCAGCATGCCTGACAAGCCATTTGGAGATTCCGGACAAAGTCTCCACCGCTGCAACCAGTCTGCCGTGGATGGTATCCTCATTCATCTTCTTGAACTGACTGTAAACGTAGTCGTAGCCATAATTTTCTCGTTGCAGTTGGTTGGCAGGCTCAGCCCCGACGGCTTGTCCTAGTTCTGTACTACGATCCGAAGAAGCGATTGTAGGATGTTCAAGAGCAGTGGTGTTGTTGTATTGTAGAGCTTGTCGATACAATGCGGTTGAATATTCTCGTGACGTTGTCCCAAGTCCTGTTACCCTTCCATCATCGCCAGCCAGAGATGACGGCGCGAAATTGTATGGCTTCGGGACATCATTGATGATCGTCGGCTGTCGTGACTGATACGAAGGCACATCATCGTACAGCGATTGCGCTGGAGCTTTGAAGGCCAACCCCGAATTGTCTTGAGGGAACTGTTCCTGGCTTATAGGGCCTTGGAAGTGGGCAGGCTCGTAATATTGTCGTAAGGGATGTAGATATTCTTGCGTATATCCAAAGCGTTGGTCACCCTGGGCACCATCTCCTGCACCTGCAGCTTGCCATGTAGATGTTGGCAAGGCCGCCGAGCCATCATCGCCATATACCCTCCCAGAGATTCGTATCTCACTTCGCTGTCTGTCATCTTCCATATCGCTTATCCAATCAGCGGCTGAATCGTCCATCGCTGAGAATATCAGAGGGGGTCGCGTAGGACATAAGGTTGTCGGAAGCTCCAGCTGGGCGAGCGAAAATGGCAGACCCTCAATGAGATATTCCGCCGGCCGATGCTGAGGAGCGAATGTTTATGTGACACAACGAAGGCTAGAGTCCTGCTGATATCAGAGATATGTAGTATTCGCTCTGGGGCAACTGAGGGGATACGTATCTGGAGCAACATTCTTTTGTTGTTGCATGCGGGCTATCTATAGCCTCCTTAACGTAGCGGTTGCGGTTGACTTACAAGTCAGGGCATGTAATTGACACATCTCGATGATAGACTCAAAAAAACAATATAGCGATGGGGAGGGGAGACAACGGGTCACTTTCCGCTTGACCAAGTCGACATGAAGATAATACTTTAGTAGTGCTGCGCCCCGTGCTCGACTAAGTAAAGCTTAACTTCCTCGTTGCGTCGAGATGAGCCTGAGGCGCTTCCGGACAGGACCGGCGCAATACGAATAGCGGCTTGGCAGTGAGCGCCCCACAATAAACATCGGAGTCGAGCGTTGCTCGCTTTGATAATTCATTTGCACCTCATAGAGCGTACTGAGCCTTGCGTGGCGACTTTCATATCTCATCCTTTTCTCGCTTCACTCATCACTATGTTAGCACATTTGAAGCAACGAAGTTTGAGCGATGACGACAAGAACATTCTGGAACATCTGCAGGATTGGCTGCTAAAGGCAAAGTTCGCAAAGCAAGGCAATACCGAATTTGAGTTGTGCGTGGACGATGACTTGCCCGAGATATGGAGACAACTAGGGAAAATGCAGTTGGTTCAACGAGTTCGATATGTGTAATCGAAAATGTTGCCCAGCTAACAAGATCATAGTTCACTAATCCAGGCTATTCGATTGTTCGAGTACCAGGTCCAAATCCTTCACCATTTCTAGCAGACGACCCCTTCTACCTAATGCCAATACGAATTTCAGAAGGTCGCAAGCCTACCGTTAGAAGGCCTTCAGCTCTGTACTGGCGTCGCTACGTTCGTGCGCAGAAAGCAGAAGGTGATAGTCGAACCAAGCTTGGACATATTGTTCGTTGTGACTGCAGAAGAGGAGACAAGCGATGAAGAGATCAACAAATAGGGTATCTTGCTTGACAGGAAGGCGTCCAGTTGGGGAAAGCGAAGGCGTTGACTTCGTTGCAGGTGGCTTGATTCTCTTGCGTTTCGACAGAGCGGTCGAAGGTCGACTGATAGACATTTGGGTCTGTTAAGCCATCTAAGTTTCCGCAATATAAAGGTAGTGGATGAGCTACATAGTTCGATATGTTAGGCGCAGGGGGCTGTGGATAAACTTTTGATCCGCGATATGCTTCGTGGCTCATCATCGGATGGGCTACAAAATCTGATATGTTGGGCGTAGAGGGCTGTGGATAAAACCTCATCGATTTAGGCCTCCGTCGCCATGCCCTATCCGCAAATCCAAAGCTGTGGAGCTCCTCCGACCTACAGATGGAGAAAGCGAATCCAGATAGTTAATTGTCCAACCCCTCCCGACGTCAACGAGCTGGTGGCCCTCGCAAGATCTGTACAGCTGCGGAGAACAGCCTACTCGAATATCATTGTTGACACCCGTACGCTTATCAAGATGAGCTAGCTCTGTTTCTCAAGGAGGAATGGGATATATTCGTACATGAAAATACCGTCTGTCGACTCCTAAAAGGAGCTCAAATATCACACAAGAGGGGGGTTTAATAGGATCACAAAATCAATCATGAGGCCGACGATCTTTCACGGTATTCCAGTCCGTGGCTCCGAGAAACGCCGGACGGAGAGATATATATGATGGTCGATGCCTTGTGGCCGCTTATGGTCACCGCTCTCAATCATTCCATAAACGTCTAATCGAAGCCGAAATTACATTATGCATTTATTGCCTACCCCATCATCACATTGGTATGCTAGATTGGATTTATCTTCTTCCAACGCATGAAAAACAAGAGAAAGAGAGAGACACAAAACCGATTGAATCTCGGCCTCCGATTGATTGATTGATTGATTATTTCATTAAGCACTCGGAGCCTACCACAATCGGGTACGCTATGCGGCTAAAAACAATCAACCAATCAGGCCTCTCCATGACCTGATTAGTCATCTATATACGCCTTTCATGCAAGTTTTCCTAATGGAGCAGTTCCTTTGGGCACAATTACCTCAGTCCCTACCCCGTATGTCATGCTGTTGAGTATGTTTCCGGTCCCATACACTTGACGTCGTGTACCCTAGTTATCCTCTTCATTGTGGGCTCTGAATTGACCAAGGAGCCCGGTTTCTTTCATAAATATAGCAGCCTTCTTCAAACTAAAGGGGTTAGTAAGAACCGTTTTCAAACAGAGCTCCCCCCACATTGCTCTCTTCCTTTCCTCCTTCCACGGCTCTTTTCTTAGGCGGGCGAATTTCCTACAGGTAAAGAGGATGTGGGCGACCGTCTGTGGCCCTTGCCTGCATTGGCACCGCTCTGTGTCGATGCCGGGGACCCCATGTCGATACAGAAATAGACGGAGGCCTATTTTTCCTGTCCTCATTTGCACTGCCAGCGCGCTGAGGTCCTTAGGGAGTCCGGCGTGTAGTTTAAGGACCGCTATCGATGGTGTTGGTTGTAGAGCAAACAGCCCCCTGCCTTTGTCATTCTCTTTCCAGTGCTTGATCCATAGCTTATGTGCATCCTTTGCCAGAGTGCTCTTCTGTGCATTTCTAAGTGGGCGTACTAGCATGGCTGGCTTTGCTGTATGCTTCGTGTCGTATTCAATAAGCTTGCCCCGTTTATTCTTCTTCTGTCTCCAGCCTGTAGCCTGCTTTGCTGCGATGTCTGCAGATTCGTTGCCGTCGATGCCTATGTGGGCGGGTACCCAATGTAGCTCCACCTCCGCTCCGTTGCTGCGGACTTCTCAATGAATATGATAATAGACTTGATTAGGTGTTGACCAGAGCTATTGCCCGGGTTCTCGACTGCCCGTATAGCTGCCTGATTGTCTATACATATAATCACCCTACTCTTGCCGTGATTAGGATGCATGCTAGTACAGTTGCTAGAACAATCCCGTACAGATCTGCTGAATAGACTGTGTAGTTGGCGATTGAGCCCAGAAAAGCCTTTATCGTTCGATGCGGTGCTACTGCTGCATTCGAGATCGCGGCAATCTGCAAAGAGGTAAGCAATTGAACCTGAGCCGCTTGGTATTCACTAACAGGAGACTGACAGCTGGTCGGTGGCCTCTCCTACATCCATGAGAAGCTTTCACTTCATCATGGCACACTCAGCTGCAGCAACGTCCCCCTGAACCAAAACGGAAATATCAAGATCAGTAAATTCCACAAGGTTCAAGGTCGAGCGGTGAGGCTGACCACGCAGCGCAGCTAACATAGCAGAGTCGATCCTCGAGCGAAAGGGTTTTCCAGTCGAGAGAGGCCTAGCCGACATAAAATGCATCGGATCCATCATGATCGAACTGATGGAACCAGCGACAAGCATTCTGGACCCTAGTCCAACAGTCCTAAAGGATCCAGAGAAGTGGAGACGAATTGGGTATTGAAGACTTCCTGGGTGCAACGCAACGCCATCCCCTGTCTCAACTAAAGACAGTGAGTCTTCCAACCACCCAAGGAGCGTGTTTACTGACTTGAATACACCAGTACCCGTTCTTGCCGCCTGAGCCCCAAGGGTCACCGCTCCAGCCTCATATGTTTGTAGTAGTCAGAGTAGCTAATGTACCATGGGATAAAGCCCTCGCTCTCTTAGGAAGAGCATTATCTGTTTCTCATACCATCGACAGAGCTGTTTGCAGAATGGGTCGGGGTAGGTACTCGGAGCTGTTGAGGGATTGTATGGGTCTTGACCAATGGTCATATCCATGTGAGAGGCGCTATGGAAATGAGATGCTGTGGTTGTAATGTGTTGTTCCAGTGGTGTAGTGCTAAGACGCTGGAGTGGTGGGGTGCTGTTCCGGTGAGGTACTGCTGTAGTACCTGTAATGCGCTCCGGTGGTGAGGTGCAGTGGTGATGAGGTGATCCGGTGAAGTGCGGCTCGTGAGAGCGGTCTTGTGGTGAAGCGCTGTAGGGTAGACTGCTGAATTACTGGCAACAAACATGGCAGTTTTTGTCGTCATCTCACGTGATACACTAACCCCCACTTCTTCAGCTTCAATTTGTAGTCTCTGCAACCACGCCCATTGAAATGGACCTCCGCAGCATACAGGTGAAGACAATCAATAACGAATGTTTTTCCTTGCAAGACGATCCTGAAAGAGCTACGACTACTCTTGAAGAAGATGGCTGCGTACTACTCAAGGACTCAACGACACTGGATGTCTGCCAAGAAGCCATGAATCAATGCTATAAGCAGAGAGGTGACGAAAGGTGTCGGAGCGAGCATGGAGCTTTAGGAGTGGACTCAATCATGGAAGGTATTACTAAGGAGGTGACGTTGAACAGAGTATTGCGCCCCATCTTTCTTTCATACACAAAGCTGATGTACAGCTCTTAGGCTGTTGCGCACTTACTCTTTTCAAAATATAACTCGTTCCTGGTCTCCCCGCAGATGGCGATGGTTCACTGGGCTCAGATTAGTCCTTTTGAGGGAATGAAAAGAATAGACGGAGCTCCCTCCTACGTTTCGAGAAAAGGATTCACACTTGTGAACTGCACACATTTTGGAGGCGACTCAAGCGTTGTCTGGGGTCTCAGTGTGGTCCTGGGCTCTCATAAAAACATGTCTGCTGGTGACACAAGAGAGATTGAGGCTCGTGGAGGCGATATGTAGGTCTGGCGATGTCACTTGGCATGGGTTGTGTCTAACGAGTCGCAGACTTATATTCAATGGTGCCCTCTTACGATCTCTTCCCCGACTTATACACTCTACGCCGGAGCGATCTTTTACGGTACAGGTCCTCTACTGGCGTGGTGACCGACCTCCAATCGCTGGGGTGAAGGAAGGTTTCAGAGAGCGCATCGTTGAACTGGGGGGAGATGATTGCCGGGAACGCACCGATAACGGATTCACGAATGTGGAATGGTCAAAGAAAGCCAGCTAAGAAATTGGGAGTACGGAGCTGGTCGTGAAATACTTTGATATCTGTATACATCTACACCATCATCTCGTGATACAAAAGGAATTCCAATCTAAGCGGTCCTTCCATAGAAGTACATTTGCCAACTTTGACTTAGAACATCAAGGTGCATACTGATGATATTGTCCATGGTATCATTAATAAACGCGGGCACTGTCTCGAAAATGAAGGTGCCGTTCGATAGGAGGTCTAGCAACGTCTGTAAGAACGTTCATTTGTGCGATTAGACAATACCGGAATTGATGCCCGGTAGACTTCCATTGAAATCCACAGGATTCGAGTCTGGTGGCCAAGTATGAACCTGGTCCCTGGTGTTGTCCCAGCAAAAATGATCCTCCGGCCCAGCTCCGGCTTCCCAGGTGCAAAAGACCGCTGTTGGAGAAAAGCTTCCTTGTGTACTTCCAGGCATGGTTTGACCCACCAGAGACGATGAATAGGCCGTTGAATGAGCGTCGAGATCATAAGAATCAAGCTTATTTGCCGCAGCTCCAAGAGCAATGGGTGGCATAAGAGAAGACCGAGAAGACCCTCCCTGATGCGCATCAAATGTCAATTGAGGCAGCGCGTTCGTATCAATGCCCGCCTCCCAGGTGCAGAAGAGAGTATCTACAGAATTTCGGGTCTGCGCTACACCAAGATAAGACTGCGGGGAAGCAGGGTCAAAGAGTGGCTGCAACCCAGCAGGAGTAATGAAGGTTGAGTGCGACTGACTGTTGGTCGCTCTAACAGTCTCTGAAGCAAGCGGCCTCATGGGAGGCCGGGCATGCTGTCCCTGGCCCGTATTGGGACTTAGTTGAGGTAGCGTGTTCATATCAGTACCTGCCTGCCACGTGCAGAATACGGAGTCGATCGGGTCAAGGCTCGTTTGCGCCACATCTGCTGGAAATCCGGAAGAAGCAGGCTGATGAATTGGCCGCAACCCAGCTGATGTTGTGCAATTATCCGAACCACTTGCATCACTGAATCCCCAAGATCCGAAAACGTATCCGAGATTATCGAAGGAAGTGACATCGTAAGCATCCCTTGGTTGAGCATAATTCTTCGATAAGGAGTCTTCAGAGCCTCTCGCATAATTCACATCCACGAGAGGTTGTAGTGGTTCTGTTTCAGAAGGTGGACGCGTCGAGGTCTCAATCTGCGGTCCCGAGACGTCTTGCGCGGAAAGGTTCCTGAATGTGACGACTTGAACGTCATTAATCTCCTCGCGATGGGCCCTGCGGACATGCTGCGTCACGAGACGTTCCTGATTGAAGTGTCTTGGGCAAATTGGGCAAGGTAAATTCTTTTCGGAATCTTGGATTTATAGTGAGCTTGTTGACCGAAGTGAAGTCCTTTTGCAGATATACCCACGTGAGTCTTCGTGCCTCTTCCATGTAGACTTTCTAGAAAACGATTTGGCGCATACCCTGCACGAGGAGGGTTTCAATTCCTCTGACTGGAAGTTGCGGACCAGATGAGATTTATGAGCACCGCATTGTGCACCGAATTCTCGAAGGTGATCCCTCAGAGAGTCTCTGGAGCGCCTTCCGACATACGTTTTTGAACAGAAAGAAACTGGACATTGGTATCTCTCGCGGCTCGACATATCATGGGGTGTTGGATGTGATATGCATCAAGATCGAGCGGAAAGATAAGTTTTACACTTCGAGCGGCGTAGTGTTTAGTAAGCTTCTTTCCGATAATTGTGTGATTGGCGTGTGACGACATCCTCCAATCATCATCAAGCACCATCTGATTGCAGGCCGTCACGTCCACGTGTTCCTCACGTTTGCAACATGTATTCGATTTCCAAATAAACGTAAGGCATCACTTCTAGGTTTCTCTCTTATGTGGAATATTCTTCTACATGCACGGGCACAGACTCGGGTAATGAATCGATGTATATGTATTTCCTAATCTCGACGCCTCGATGGGACTACGAGACTCGAGTTTGAAACAGGTGGCAAGATTAACACCACTCAACAGGGCCATTGAGACACTGTATGAATCATCCATTTCCCGTCTGTACACTACCAGATTCCAAGTAGCTACAACGCAAGCCAAGAGGAGTGCTCTATTATTTTGGCCTTGTCGTACAGCCATCGGGCTTGCAATTATTGCAGATGCCGCTATCCTGCAGTCAATTTCAGGATCCTTAATTGAATCGGCTAAACTCACTCAAAGAAGGTCGATTCTCTTTCCGGTCTTGTGAGAGACACATTGCAGCGCATGCAGTTGAGGCCCATCGTCGCATTCTCACGAGATAGCTTCGGACTGGCGAAGAGAGCCTTTGACTCTCCCGAACGTAGACCATATGTCTTGGTGCTGGTAACGTCTGCGCGTCTCTCTGATTCAGGCATAGCGAAGCTAGGTCAACAATTACCAGGCTAATGTTCAGTTGGATTTAGGTACTTGGGACATGTCAAAATATGATCGAAGCCGAAGGCATTTTTATAGTGCTCGTCAACATTTACTTCCTGTGCGCCTCATTCTGTTTTCGCAGTGGTGGAGTGGGGGTGACGCAGTGGGAGCGGTGCAGTGTGGAGCGGTGCAGTGTGGAGCGGTGCAGTGTGGAGCGGTGCAGTGTGGAGCGGTGCAGTGCACAGGGTGGGTTCGTGAATCAGCCCTAACGAGACCCAGTCCCTAAGCTTTACGAAGAAAATGGAGCCATGGGATCCTTGGCCTACCCTGCTGCTAAGCTTGAAGTGGAAAATGGAGCCATGGGCAAGTCCCTTTACAGCCAGCGTTGTGGAGCCATAGGATGCTCTGCAACTAGTACATCGTTCCTAATGTAGATGGGAGCGAACTCCTGGCAAAGAGCTCGTATCCTGGATTCCCCTGTATTGTTCTAATGATGCCTGCAAGCCATAAAACGTGCGTTTGCCTATATAGATCCCAGAAGAGCTGGTTCCCTCCTTTTCCAGGAAGTTTGCCTTGTCTAACAGCCAGAAATGCATGCAACGCTGGCTCCCACGCCTCCTTCCACGCCTGAGCCTGGGCCTGCCTGGTCAGAGTTCACGCATATTCGAGTCACACGCGTTGTAGAGGATTTGAGGACTTCACCAGAAGACAATGTCGAGGTAAGACGACGTGGTTTGTCAAGAAATCACAGCTCACACACTTTCCTAGTTCTCGGGACCGGGCATTGATTCAGATCTGTGCAGTCGGTCATGGAAGCTCTTTTGCATCCCAGTGCATCAAATCGAATCAAGCCATTACAGATGGCTCGGTTCGCAGCGGGGAGTCAACATTGCTGGCAAGACTGAAGATGGCAAGTCTTATGAAATTGTGATCCGTGAATCCTATGTTCAGTGGCTCCTCTTTCATGCGTGCGAGCTGCATTTTGACTACGACCCGACGGCACCAACAAGAGAAGACATCTTACTCCATGGCATTTTGGAGGCGACCAAGAGGGGTCTTTCTCGGTTTCTCCGCAACGCTGCATACAGGATTCGTTCCGGGTGGTGTCAAGGATACGAGGAATGTTGTCGTGATCTTGCTCGATCGAATGGCCTAAGGGTACAGCTTGAAAGAGCGCTGCTAACCTACGATATTCTTGTAAGCTCTTCGCTGTTCCGGCTCTCAAATTTTGTTAACATTCTTCAGGAATCTGATCCACGTGTTCGCAGGCGTTTTACGCAATATCTCAAGTTCCTTGGTCTAAATTCGCTGCGGAATTACGACTCTTGCGAGGCCTTGGAGCTCCTTGCAAAAGACCAAGCCGACTTGCTTCAACCTTTCCAGAAGTGTCATACAGATCCGTTCAAGGCATTGTCAGAACCCAAGGCACCAAGTAAAACATTACACGGCTCAGAAATCCAAATGATTTCTTTGGTCCGGGCCGTGCTTGAACTCGCCGGCGGTATGGTTGACTGTCGACAACATGCACTCGATCAAGAATATGCAATCAGCGACAACTTCAACCTGTATAAAATTCTGGTCGGCGTTAGCGGTACAAACGGGTTTGGGAATTTTGATCCGAAGGAAATGTACAATGCACTGTTGAAGTCCAAAGTTTTCATTGATGATGCAGACATCGGCACGCTGGATACAGTGGGGTGGAGTATGCAAATGATGGAATACCTACCCATCGGCTTCCCGGAGGGATATTTGGTACGTGATCATGAGCGACGAGCCTGAATATTACTGACATCATTAGGATCTTCCGTCGCAGGTGCTGAGTGGGCTGGGCTCAGGACAAGTGGATGTCGTTCGCATATACTTGTAATCACCTCTTCCATGAATGAGAAGAGTAGTACTAAGGCGTAGCAGCGAGCACACCTACCATCGACGTCCATCCCTTCGAAAGCCAGAGAATAATATAGTATTGCTTCTCACTTCGACTTCAACAATTCACGGTCGGCCTCTCCGAGTGCTTAGTGAATGGGCAAGATCCGGGGATACTTTGAACCTTTGTCAGCGACTGCTAGGAGATTTCCAGAACTCCCAAGAACCGGAGCAGCTCGTATTGACCCTAGCTGCCTTGCTATGCCATGGACGACTTCTTCCGTACACTTCGAAAGATACTGCTCAGCCCATCAACGGTTGCTACCTAGCGGACCTAGATGTTCTATTGAACGGCAGGTCTTTGAGCAACCAGCGAGAGGTCTTTGAAAGGATAGGGTTTTCGTTCCTACGGGTCCTTCGTACCCTCGGTGATGAATATGGGGATGTGGTTCAGCTTCTCGCCGCTGCACTTGACAAAGACGCACCCTCTCTGGAACCGTTCGATAGATTTACAGATCAGTATGGGGTAGGGAGAATCAAGAACAGAGACTCTCACGTGACCGCTTTGAAAGAGGTGCGAGGTCTGCGTTTGATGGACACGATGCTAGAGCTTAGTTTGGATGACGGCTCTCCCTCCCAAAGCATTGACAACATTTCGGAAGGCTACTTGATAGTAGAGCTCGCTGGAAAGAGTCCTGAGGATACGAGGCGGATAAGCGCTGCAGATACCGCAAATCTTGGTGAAGAGTTTTCGTGCCTGGATGAAGAGTTCGAAACCCATGACATGATCCAAGTATGAAGGCTTTCGGAGCGCATTGACCAATAGGTGATGGTGCTGGTGGGGTTTGAGATGTGCGTTGTTGCGCTGGACTTGTCTGGTGTCAAGCTCTGTTGATCATACTAGCTGTCTTCTGTACTCTATCCTCCACATACTACTCTTCACACATTCAGCTCTACATTTGTAGTGCTCCTCAGGCAGATATAGCCAGGAAACAGTATAGCATGTTAGATATCTAAATCTGGGTTCGTTTGACGGACCTGTTGACCTCTTGGCCTGTGTGCATCGTGACCTCTGACCAGTATATTGCTATGTGTGGGGCGTTAAATCTAGGGTTGGGGATCAACTTTTGGAGTAAAGAGCCACTGTTGACGTTGGGGAGCCAGTCCTGGAGCAGAGGGGCCAGTGAAGGCCTCGAGGAGGTTGGCAGGCAATTGCGTGATGCTGGCTGTAGAATTGTCGGCCATATTTGTGACGTTGGGAACACGGAAAGCATCACTGAAGCCCATCGCGGTTGATGCTATGCTGTTGTGAGCCAGAAGGAGATTCTGAATTGAGAGCGTCGATTTAGGAGGCCTGCACCTTTGCAAGGAGGATTCAAATTGCTGCAAGCGCAGTCAGAAGTGGATTGAAAGTGGCTGGAGATTACGAAGCAAAGACTATTTGCTCAGGGAAAATCTGGACCTCTTTTGTACAAGTTTCCGTAGGAGGCAGAAGTCTCTAGCGACTTTGACCGAACTGGCCCTGTTTTCTCGTCGCAAGGCTGCGGCGCTCTCTGCTCCTTCGGAGTCCTGTTGGGATGATTAGCGGGGCACTTCCTCCGCGACATAATGGGCCGCTCCAACATGCGAAGGCCCCGGCGGACGTGTCGACCCGGAAGCCCGCCTGATATTCACTCAAAGCCACCAATGGCACCACATGGTGATTGCTGTGTTTGCGGCCACGCAGTGCTTCGGCGTCATGATCGTCAATACCGCCATCGACGCCTTGCTACCCAGAAGGCAGGCTCAGGCGAGATTAGCGCGTAGACCACGGCCAGTCGCAACGGGGTTGGGCTTCATAAAGGCAGGGGTACGGGTCTCGAGCTGAATGGCAATGTGTCTTATCTGCTGTAGCGGACTAATTTCATAGGTGCGAGTCTTTTTACTTAGGCAGATGTTAAAGGCAGCAAAGTAAGGAGTACTGCAGATGTCGCTGCTTGCCAGTAGAATACTTTAGGCACCCGCAGCGGGTGGAAAGCGTCCTTTCAGTGACCATGAAAAGTAGCCTTCCCAAGAGGACTAACAAGGGACCCATCAGGGCTTCGGACAGGGTTTAAAAAGTTGCGCGATGAAAATCTGCCCCAACCTGAACCAGGAAAAGCTCGATCAGGTTTCAGCTCAATCTTAATGTGACAGATCCTGCATTCGTTGTTCGGGGGATTAAATGTTACTTCTCGAAAAGGTGTATTTGGCCTAGTCCTCACTTAGATAAACCCTGTCAAACACAACATTCAAGCCCAGGCATGGATATGAAGTGGAGCAATCTTATAGCCTAAAGTACCTTATCATGCAACGGAGAATAAACTAGCGCTCCCGACACCCACTGACCCTACTGCAGTATGACGAGATGCCGCGAAGCGAGCCTCGACGTCGACTTTACTTAGCTGACCCTATGAAACAAGTCACCGTGTCGCCGCAAAACCCGCGGCTCTTCATCCTAAGTTACCTTTTTGGCAACCTCAAAGTCCTTCACGCTCTGAGCCCAGGGATGGCTTCCTACTGTAAGCGCAGACAAAACGTGGGGCGGGATTTTCTTGTCCATGTAGGTAGAGTCGAAGTGCTCTAGGGAAGGGGGAGGGTGAAAACCTGGGTATGGAGGCTGTAGAGATGATGTTCATCGAAGGTGTGAGCTTTGGACTGATCCTAAGTACTATCGCGGAACATGCTCATATGTCCTGTGCAATCAGGGACCCTTCTGGGCGACTCTCGATCCCTTCTCGACACATGATACACGCGTCCTCG
>JAABUL010003636.1_pt1 | contig 22435 bp, 24 predicted proteins | sample 5559151 | NCBI WGS metagenome assembly JAABUL01 (sample SAMN10711876, study PRJNA513368) | rock metagenome | isolation source: Antarctica rocks | place: Antarctica: Victoria Land, Pudding Butte sud | reverse complement strand
GGCAAACCAACTGGGCCTGGACAGCAGCACGCGCAGGCCTCAAGATCCACTTCGGAGACCGCTTCCCCGGCTAACCATCAACCACCAAGCCCACCACGGCCCACACACAGTTCGTCGGACAGACTCTTGGGATGCTCACGTGGGAGCACCAACGGCTATCGATGCCTGGCCTCACGTGACCTCCAAACATCAACAACGGCACCCGAGGACCGAGGGCGAGCTGCACGTTGTCCGGGTGTACTCGGTGACCGGAGTGGCCACGTGGTCGTCAAAGCCACCCCAGTCGTCCCACGTGAGCATGAACACGGTCTCCAGCGGACCGCCAGTCGCCGGGACCACCGCCATCAACGCGCGAAACACGTCTGCGTCCACGGGGCGTCCGGCTCCTCGACGCCGATCGCCGCGGCACCCATCCCCCCAAGCACCCAGCGTCCCGGCGCCTCCACCCTCTCTCCGTCCCGCAAGTAGTAGTCACCCGCCGCCGACTTTGCCGCGCGACCCTCCAGATAACGAGCGTAGACGTCGCCCTGAGCGACGGAAACCTTGACGACGGTCAGCATCGGCACCACCGGTTCCGAGCCGCAGCTCGTCCCATGTGAACGGCTGTGCGAACGAAATACACCGCCGAGAGACGCCGCCAGACGCTCCCTGACGGACAGGCAGGCCTTCGCCGTGCGGGCACGTTGTCCGCCCTATGCAGCGAAAAGGCCCTTGGAGAGCGGAGGGGGCGGGATTCGAACCCGCGGGCCGGGATTGCCGGCCTCCGGTTTTCAAGACCGGTGCATTCGACCGCTCTGCCACCCCTCCGGAGCGATCACGCTCCCGCTCGATCACGAGCGAGCACGCTACGCCTACAATCGCCCGACCGCTCAGGAGAGGTGGCCGAGTGGCTGAAGGCACTCGCCTGCTAAGCGAGTATGGGGTTCATCCCCCATCGCGGGTTCGAATCCCGCCCTCTCCGTCCCCTGGGCTATGCCGCCATCCACAACGCGTTGTGGACCTCGTTGGGCCCGGTGAACCTCGGCTTGTCCATGGCGCGCAAGGTCTCGATCAGGTCGTCGGGAGCGCCGTTGCGCTCGACCGCCCTGATGAGGTCCTCCTTGTTCACCGGGAAGGTGATTCCGTGCACGTACTTCCGGGTTGCGTCGAGGGGCGTCTCGTCCACGGGTACCTCCGTTCTGGGTGCGGGGCCCCAAATTTACCCGAGTCAGAGGACGCGCAACCCGATCGCCGCTCCCCGCCGCGACCGGAAACGCGCCGTCATCCCGCTCTGACCGACGACAAGCCACGACCGTCCTGTACGGTTCGCAGATGGCCGACGAGAGCGACCACACAGACGAGCCAGCACAGAATCAGGGCGGCGGCATGCTGACGAGCCTGCTCGCGCCGCTGCGCCTACCCGAGCGCGTGCTCGAGGCGCTCGAGGCGCTGGTCGAGTCCACCCGCAAGCTGGGCCCGATCAACTCGGAGCTCACGAGCGTCCGCAAGCAGACCGAGCCGCTGAACGACCTGTTGCCTGCGCTGGATCGCCTCGACGACGATCTCGCGGGCCGGCTCGACGCCGTCCTTGGCGTGGTGACCGCCCTGGAGAGCGAGGACTCGCACCTCGCTCGGGCGGTGGGAGGCCTCGACGGGAGCCTGGGGCGTCGCCTCGACGCCGTCCAGGATGTGGTCAAGGCCCTGGAGAGCGAGGACTCGCACCTCGCTCGGGCGGTGGGAGGCCTCGACGAGAGCCTGGGGCCTCGGCTTGACGCCGTCCACGAGGTGGTCAAGGCCCTGGAGAGCGAGAACTCGCATCTGAACCGTGGGATGAACGAGGTGGGCGCCCACGTGGGCGCCCTCCGCGAAGCGCTCGCGCCGGTCGGCCAGCGGCTGACCACCATCGAGAAGTCGGTCAACCACCTCGCCGGCGAGGTGGAGGCCATCCACCAGGGCCTCGACGGGATCAGGGAGGACATCCAGCGCGTCACCGGTCTCCAGGGGGAGCGGGGGATGATGGAGCGCGCCCGGGACGCCATCACCGGCAAGGACACGAGCGAGTGAGGGCCTCACCAGGCGGCGCGTCGACCGGCCGAGTCCGCGAGCGGCGCCCGCGTCCCGCGCCGAGGAGCCTCCCGGGCCGCCTCTACACTGGCCGCTCCATGCGCCCGTAGCTCAGCTGGATAGAGCGTCGGTCTACGGAACCGAAGGTCACAGGTTCGAATCCTGTCGGGCGCGTTCAGGCGATCAGCGGCGAGCTCGTGGCGGGCGCGGCACTGGGGAAGATCGCTCGCAGCCGCCCGCTCAGCCGGCCGTCGCGAGCGCGCGGCGGCCGAGGCGCTCCCAGGGGCGCAGGAGCTTCAGCGCGGAGAGGATCGCCCTGGTCGCCGGGCTCCTGTTCAGCGTGTAGAAGTGCAGCCCGGGCGCGCCGCCGGCCAGCAGCTCGGTGCACTGGAGGGTCGCGTGGGCGACGCCGAGCTCGGCCACGGCCTCGGGGTCCTCGCGCCGGGACTCGAGCGCCTCGCGCAGCGACTCCGGGATGACCGCGCCGCAGAGCGAGGTCATCCGCTCGATCGAGCGCAGGTTCGTGATGGGCATGACCCCGGGGACGATCGGCACCTCGATCCCCGCCGCCCGGGCGTCCTCCACGAACGAGAAGTAGGCGTCGTTGTCGAAGAAGAGCTGGGTGATGAGGACCCGGGCGCCCGCCTCGACCTTCTCCTTCAGGCGCGCGAGGTCGTGAACACGGTCGGGCGCTTCGGTGTGGGTCTCCGGGTAGCACGCGCCCACCACGCAGAACGGATAGCTCGTCGCGACGAGGCGGGTGAGGTCGGTCGCGTAGGCGAGCCCGCCCTCCGTGGCCACGAAGCGCTCCTGGCCCTGGGGCGGGTCCCCGCGCAGCGCCAGGACGTTCTCGATGCCCGCCGCCTCCATCTGGCGCAGCGCGCCGTGGAGGTCGTCGACCGTGGCGCCCACGCACGTGAAGTGCGCCATGGCCTCGAGGCCATGCTCCTCGTGCATCCGCGTAACGAGCTCGATCGTCTTCTCGCGCGTGCTGCCCCCGGCGCCCCAGGTCACCGAGACGAACGCGGGCTCGAGCTCGTGGAGCTCCCCGAGCGCCCGGAAGAGCTGCTCCTCGCCCTCGGGGCTCTTGGGCGGGGAGAACTCGAAGGAGAAGACCGGCCCCTGGCCCGAGTCGAGGATCTGGTCGATCCGCATCGCGAGAAGTCTAAGCGCCGGGCATGACCGCTTCCTCGCGGAGCGCGATCACGTGGCGGCGGCCGGCTCGGGCTGTGACTCCGGTGCGGGCGGTGTGGCGCCGGACTGCGCTGGGGCGAAGTCCCGCTGGCGCACGAGCGCGAAGGAGAGCAGCGCGCCGACGATGGAGACCACCGCCCCGATGATCACGAGCTGGTTGAGCCCGGAGGTGAAGCCCGTGGCCGCGACGCGCTCGAGCTGGGCGTGGGCCCGGGGCGGTGCCGCCGCGATCGCCTCCCGGCTCGCGCCCGCGTAGACCGCGTCGGCGAACTGGTGCGCGCGGCCCGCGAACGGCGTCGACCCAAGCGCCGCGGTGATCTTCTGCGTGACCTGGTGCTGGAAGATCGCTCCGTAGCCAGCGACGCCCGTGGCGATGCCGACCTGCCGGAACGTCGTGTTGATGCCCGAGGCCATCCCTGCGCGGGCGGGCGGCACGACGGCGATCGCGGTCGAGGCGAGCGGCGGGTTGACGAGCCCGATTCCCGCGCCCGTCAGGATGAAGCCGGGCAGCAGCGCCGTCCACGACGAGCGGGCGTCGAGACCCGAGATGAGGATCAGCCCGACACCCACGAGCAGGAGGCCGCCGCCCAGCAGCCCCCGGACCGGCACCCGTGCCGACAGGCGTCCGGCGATGGGAGCGACGAGGAAGGAGAGCAGCGTCGAGGGGAGGAACCGCAGGCCGGTCTCCAGCGGGTCGTAGCCGAGGATGTCCTGCACATAGAGCGTGAGGTAGAGGAAGAGCGAGAACATCGCGGCCGACAGGACGAAGGCGGCGATGGACGCGCCGCCGAAGGCGGGGTCCTCGAAGCTCGAGCCCAGCGAGCGCCGGATGTCGGGCAGCGCGACGTTCACGATCGTGACGTCGAGCAGGAGCATGAACGTCGCCACGCTGACGGCGAGCAACGTCCACCACTTGCGGTGCATGGGGCCTCCTTCGGCTGTTCGGGAAGATCGGACGGCCCCCCGACGACCCCGACCAGCGCAGCGCGGGCAGGGTACCGGAGGACATGACAGTGCGACGTGCCACCTTGTGACGCCCGGCGAACCGGCATATAGTTCGTTCCGACCTAGACGTGGAGATTCCGACTGATCGTCCCCCCGGCGTCGAGCAGACGCGTGCCGACTCCGAGGAGACGGCCGCCGATACCGACCAGACCGGCTCGGACTCCGATCAGGCCAGCGCCGACCGTGACCAGGCCGCCGCCGATCTCGATCAGCGCACGGCCGACCACGATCAGGATCTCAGCGACGGGTGGCTCGGGTCAGCCGGGTCGGAGCACGAGGAGAGCCGACAGGCCCGCGACGCCACGGCGGCCGTGCGCGAGGAGACCAGCCAACGCCGCGCGCAGGTGGCGTCGCTGCGCGATACCACCTCGCTCGAGCGCGACGCCCGGGCCCGGGAGCGCGACCTCGCCGCGACCGAGCGCGACCGCCGGGCCGCGGCGCTCGACCGTGAGATCGAGGACCGCGAGCGATCCCGGGCCCTGGAGGCCGCCGACCGGACTCCGACCGACACCCTGCTGCGGGCCGACCGTGACCGGCGGCGGGCGGCAGCGGATCGGTGCAAGGCGGCGGAGCGGCGGGCCGCCGCGGCGGCCGATCGCGAGCTTGCCGCGCTCGATCGCGAGCAGGCGGCACTCGACCGCGAGCAGGCCGCCCGCGAGCGCAACCTGGCGAGCCTCGACGAGCTCACCTCGACCCTACGCCGCGGGGTGGGGCTGGCGGCGCTGGACCGCGAGATGGAGCGGACCCGGCGGACCGGCGCGCCGCTTGTCGTGGCCTTCGTGGACGTGGACGGGCTCAAGCTCGTCAACGACCGCGACGGGCACGCGGCCGGGGACGCCGTCATTTGCCGCGTCGCGGAGGTCATCCGCACCCACCTGCGCCCCTACGACCTCATCGTCCGCGTCGGCGGCGACGAGTTCCTCTGCGTGGTCTCCGGCGCCAGGTCCGCCGACGTCCGCCGGCGCTTCGACGGCGTCCACGGCGACCTCCTGACCACCGCGCCGCCGTGCTCGGTCACGGTCGGGCTCGCCGAGTTCCGGCCCGACGAGTCCCGCGAGGAGCTGGCGGCCCGCGCCGACGCCGATCTCCTCACCGCGCGCGCCCGAGCTCTGAGAACGGCCTCCTAAGCGACCTCCCACAGCGCGGGATCCCCCTCGCGCCGCCGTACCCGGCCCGTCTGCTCGAGGTGGGTGAGGTAGCAGAGCGTCTCGGACAGCCACCAGGCGGCCATGCCCTGCGTGACGGCGGCGCCGTGGACGGCGGGCAGGAGGTCGTAGGCGGTCTGCGGCCCGTCCGCGAGCGCTCCCACCGCCGCGTCGAGCCGCGCGTTCACCAGCTCGACGTTCCCGCGGATGTGGCCGTCCACGTCGGTGAACGGCTTTCCGTGGCCCGAGAGCCCGAGCCGCGCGCCGAGCGCGCCGACCTTCGCCAGCGAGGAGAGGAACTCCCCCGCGGGGTCGGGCGTCCAGCCGAAGTCGTAGTAGAGCGAGATCCGGCCGAGGACGTGGTCGCCCGAGATGAGGATCCTGCGCTCGGGCTGGAAGAGGCAGACGTGGGAGGGGGCGTGGCCGGGGGTTTCGTGCACCCGCCACGTGCCGAGGTCGGTCTGGACCTCGTCGCCCTCGTGCAGCGCCCGGTCCGGCGCGACGATCTCGGCGATCCCCGAGCCCGCTCCCGCATGCTGGGCCGCCCAGCGGCGCAACGGCTCCTCGGGCACGCCGCTCTGGCGGGCGACCTCGAGCCGGCGGGCCAGCGCCGCGTCCGGGTCGTGGGCCGAGGACACCGCGTGCCCGTAGTCGCCGTGCATCCACAGCTCGCAGCCGGCACGCGCGAGGATCGGCGCGGCCTGGCCGTAGTGATCGGAGTGCGCGTGGGTGCAGACAAGCAGACGGACGAGGTCGAGCCGCAGGCCGACCTGGGCGAGCGCGCGCTCGAGGTGGGCGAGCGAGCCCGCCGCGTGGTAGCCCGTATCGACGAGGACGATCCCATCGCCGGCGGCGAGCGCCCAGGCGTTGCCGTGGGGCACGCCGGGCCAGGGCAGGGGCAGCCGCAGCCGCCACACGCCGGGCACCACGCGCTCGCCGCGTCCCACCTCGCGTCGACGGAGGGCCTCGGGCACGAGCCCGACATTACGATCTTGAGCGATGGCCGATCCCAGCGACACCGCCCGCGCGTAGTGGGACGCCGCGCGCGCCGCCGCGCCGGCCCCGAGGCGCCTGCGACACCCGAGGTCGCCTACGACGGGCTCGTGCTCCGCGCCGTGCTCTCGCCCGCCTCCCGCCGGGCCTACGCCGAGCTGCCCGCGGGTGACCGCGAGGACGCGTGGCACCGCCGCGTGGAGTTCCTGTGGGACAAGCTCGCGGTGCATTGGGAGGTCGAGGGCGTGCTGTGGGAGGGCCCGCGCGACGTGCTCACGCGCTACCGCGCCGCCTCGGCGGAGGAGAAGGAGTGGGTCCGCGCCCGGCTGCGCGAGCACTGCGCGGACTGGTTTCCGGAGCTCGAGGCGCCGTGAACGCGCGACGTCACGCCGAGTTGCTGTGTGGCTGGTGCCTCGACGTGCGGGCCGGCGACCAGGTTCTCGTGCGCACGACCTCCCTCGCCGCTCCGCTCGTACTCGCCCTCCAGGCCGAGATCCTGGCCCGCGACGCATGGCCGCTGCTGCGCGTCGCCGTCCCCGGCCAGGAGGAGGGCTTCCACGGCGGCGCCCGAGACGTCCACCTCGACGCGGTCGCGTCCTCGGCTCGTGCCGAGGTCGAGCACGCCGACGCGTTCCTGGCGATCCAGGCGCCGGAGAACACCCGCGCGCTCGCGGGGGTGGACCCCGACCGCCTCGTCCGGATGCGGCGTGCCCAGGCCCCGCTGCTCGAGGCACGGATGCGCAAGCGCTGGTGTCAGACGATCTGGCCGACCCCCGCCCTCGCGCAGGACGCGGGCATGGGCACCGAGGAGTACGCCGCCTTCCTCGAGCGCGCGCTGTTCCTCGACCGCGAGGACCCGGTCGCCGCGTGGCGGGAGCTCGGCGCCCGGCAGGCCGAGCTCGTCGACCGGCTCACCCCGGCGCGCGAGCTGCGCATCGAGGCCGAGGGCACCGACCTCGCCCTCCGCGTCGCCGGGCGCACGTGGGTGAACTCGGACGGCAGGCGCAACATGCCGAGCGGCGAGGTCTTCACGGGTCCCCACGAGGACGCGACCGAGGGCGTGGTGACCTTCGACGTCCCCACCGGCCCGGCGGGGGTCGACGTCGCCGGGGTGCGCCTGGAGCTCCGCGGCGGGGAGGTCGTCCACGCGTCCGCCGAGCGCGGTGAGGAGTACCTGCACCGGGCGCTGGCCACGGACCCCGGCGCGCGCCGCCTGGGCGAGCTCGGGATCGGCACGAACCACGGCATCGACCGCCCGACCGGGACGATCCTCCTCGACGAGAAGATCGGAGGGACGATCCACCTCGCGCTCGGCCGCTCCTACCCCGAGACGGGCGGGCGCAACGAGTCCGCCCTGCACTGGGACCTCATCCTCGACCTGCGCGGGGGCGGGCGCCTGCGGGCCGACGGCGAGATGGTCGCGGAGAACGGCGAGCTCGTCGGGCGCCCCATGTCCTGAGGGCGAGTACTTTCCGCGGCGAGATGCGCCGCACGAAGATCGTCGCCACCATCGGCCCCGCCTCGCGGGACCCCGAGGTGCTCGTGCGGATGGTCGAGGCGGGCATGGATGTCGCCCGGTTGAACTTCTCCCACGGGACCCGGGAGGAGCACGCCGAGAACGTCGAGCGGATCCGCTCGGCGGCCGGGCGGGCGGGACGGCCCGTGGCGATCCTCCAGGACCTGCCGGGACCCAAGCTGCGGATCGGGCCGCTGGCGGGCGGATTCGCCGAGCTCGGCAGCGGTGACCGGCTCGTCCTGCACGCGGGGCGGGAGGACGGTGACGGCGACGCGCACCGGATGACGGTGTCCTGGCCGGGGCTCGCGCGGGCCGTCGCGCCCGACGACGCCCTCTACCTCGCCGACGGAGCCGTCCGGTTGCGGGTGGACTCCGTCCGGCCTGACGACGCCGAGCTCGACGCCGTCGTGGAGATCGGCGGGACCGTGGCCTCGCGTCAGGGCCTGAACATCCCGGGCGCCACCACGGGCCTCGCGGCCGTGCCCGAGGAGGACCTCGCGATGCTCGAGTTCGGCGAGCGGATCGGGGTCGATGCCGTGGCCCTCTCGTTCGTGCGGGAGGCGGCGGACATCGAGCACGTCCGGGCCCACACGCGCCTGCCGATCGTCGCGAAGATCGAGAAGCCGCAGGCCGTCGAGCAGGTGGAGGACATCCTGCGCGCCACCGACGTCGTCATGGTCGCCCGCGGGGATCTCGGGATCGAGCTGCCCATCGAGCAGGTGCCGATCGTCCAGAAGCGCGTGCTCGCCCTGGCCGGCGCCCTGGCGCGCCCGAGCATCACCGCCACCCAGATGCTCGACTCCATGGTCGTCTCCTCACGCCCCACCCGCGCGGAGGTCGCCGACGTGGCCAACGCGATCCTGGACGGCACCGACGCGGTGATGCTCTCCCAGGAGACCGCGGTGGGCCAGCACCCGGTGGGTGCGGTGGCGATGATGGCCTCGATCGCCGCGGTCACCGAGCGCGAGCTCCCCTACCAGCGCTGGAACGAGCAGCGCGTCCGCCGCGACGCCCGCGACCCCGCCTACACCATGGCGCACTCGCTCTGTGTGGCCGCACGGGAGCTCGGGCTCGCCGGCCTCGTCGTCCCCACGCTGTCCGGGCGCTCGGCGCGGCTCGTCTCCGCCCACCGGCCGGAGTGCCCGGTCTTCGCCCTCTCCCCCGGGCGGGAGACCGTCCGGCGCTGCGGCCTGATGTGGGGGGTCCGCGCCGCCTCGATGCGCCGCTTCGAGACCACGGAGGAGCTCATCGCCGACGCCGCCCGGCGCGTCGTGGAGCTCGGCTGGGTGCAGAGGGGCGAGCGGGTGGGGATCACCGCCGGCCTGCCCAGCGGGCGGCCGGGGACCACGAGCCTCATCCAGGTCCAGGAGGTGTGAGCTCCGACACGATCGGCGCGCGATGCGAGGCGACCGACGTGCGAGAATGACGGCGTGGCCGAGGACGATCGGACGTTCATGCGCGAACTGCTGCTCAGGTTCGGCAAGCATCAGGACGCCGTGCTGGCCGAGCTGGTCGAGTCGCGCAAGACCTGGCAGGCCGAGCTGCGCACGCAGCGGGAGTCCTGGGAGCGGGAGCTGCGCGCCCAGCGCGAGACCTGGCAGCGTGAGTCGCAGGACATGCGGGCCGAGATCCAGGCGCAGACCCAGGCCCTCTTGAAGGTCATCGACCGCATGGACCGCCTCGACGGCGGCTCCGCTACCGCCTGATCACGCGGGCGCGCGAGACCCGTAGAACCCGGCTTCGGCGCGCCCGAGCTCGGTGTCGGGCGGGTCGCCGTAGACCCACTCCCGCGCCACCCGGTGCCAGTTGCCCGCCGCGCGGAGCTGCGCGAGCACCGCGAGCGTGAGCAGCTCGGTCCGCCGTCCGAACAGGTGGTCGGCGGGCAGGGTCTCGTGACGCATCTCGCTGAAGTGCGGCGAGCGCGGGTCGGACATCTCGATCGCCACCTCCGTGGCCACGAGGGGATCGAGCTCGACCACCTCGTCGCGGGAGTACCACCACGTCGCGTACTCGAACTGCTCGAGGACCCCCTCGGGTGAGAAGCGCCTGCGGTCGCGGATGAACCCCGTGCTCTCGAAGAGGTCGAGCAGCCGCTCCCCGTCGCCCTCCATCCCCGCCCGCTGGCAGGCGAGCTCGAGCTCCACCGCCTCGCGCGGCATCCGCTTGTACAGCCCAAAGTCCAGAAAGGCCATCCGTCCGTCGTCCAGGAGCAAGAAGTTGCCGGGGTGCGGGTCGCCCGAGAACTGATGGAGGCGATACATGCATCCGAAGAAGAAGCGGAACACGATCTCGCCGATCCGGTCGCGCTCGTCCTGCCCGAGGGCCTTGAGCTCCTCGAACCCACGCCCACGGACGAGCTCCGAGACGATCACCTTCTCCTGCGAGAGCCCCGTGACCACGTCGGGGACCACGATGAACGGATGCCCGCGGAAGATCCGGGCGAGCGCGCGCTGGTTCTGGGCCTCGAGCTCGTAGTCGAGCTCCTCGCCGATCCGCAGCCGGATCTCCTCTCCGATCGCCTTCGAGTCGAGGCCGGGCGCGACACGCTTCATGAGCCGCAGGATCAGCCCCATGTTCTGGAGGTCGGCGCGCACGGCGGCGGCCACGCCCGGGTACTGCACCTTGACCGCCACCTCGCGCCCGTCGGGAAGGACGGCGCGATAGACCTGGCCGATGGAGGCGGCGGCGATGGGCTCCTCCTCGAAGGAGGCGAACACGCCCTCGAGGTCCTCGCCCCACGCCTCCTCCATCACCTTGCGCATGTCCTTGAAGCGGACGTTCGGCGCGGCGTCGCGCAGCTCGCCGAGCTTGCGCTGGAACTCCTCGCGGTGCTCCTCGGCGACGAGCCCGACGTCGAGGAAGGAGGCGACCTGCCCGATCTTCATCGCCGCGCCCTTCATGGTCCCGAGGGCGTCGACGATCTGCTCCGCGGCATCGACGTGGCGCTTCTCCAGCGCGCGCCGGCCCCCCTCCTCCGAGCGCGCGACGTTGGCCGCGCGGGTCCCCGCCTGCTTGATCGTCTGCGAGGCGGCGAGCCCGCCGAGGCGAGCGCTGCGGCGGACCCGCGAGGTGGGGATCTTGTCGTTGGCCAACTGACGTCAGCGGGGCTGGACCTGCGAGCCGGGAACGATGTCATCGGCCCCGTCGGGCCAGCGTACCCAGCACTTCGTGCCCCCGTCGTAGTCGGGCGCGCGCAGGATCAGCGTCGCCTCCTCGCCCAGCGCGGTGCACGGGTCGTCGCCCTCCGGCTCCAGCCCGCGCCAGATCCGCACGAAGGGGTTGGACTCCCACTCGTCGGCCACGCTCGTGGGGTCGGTGTGGCCCGGGCGGATGACGGTCTCTCCGGGGAGCTGGAGCAGCACCTCCATCACGGACTTCTTGAGGTCGGCGTAGCTCGTGGAGCCGGGGGCGCGGACGCCGCCGACGGTGTTCTTGAAGAGCGTGTCCCCGGTGAACACCTCGCCCCCGACGTGCACGGAGAGCATCCCCTCCGTGTGCCCGGGGGTATGCAGGGGCTCGAAGGAGAGCTCCCCCACCCAGAGGGTCTCGCCGGGCAGCCACGGCTCGGCGGTGCGGATGCCCTCGGCGGGGTGGGCGAGGATGCCGGCGCGGGGAAAGCGCTCCCGGACGGCCTCGAGCTCGGCGACGTGGTCGTGGTGGTGGTGGGTCAGCAGGACGAAGTGCAGCTCGTCGAGGTCGTCAATGAGGGGCCCGACCGGCCCACCAGCGTCGATGAGCACGGCCCGGTCACCATCTCGGACGAGGTAGGTGTTCGAGAGGAACTGGTCGTTCATGGAGCGTTCGACGATCATGGGAGGGAGTATGCGCGAGGATCGAGAGCTACAGGGAGCGGCCGTGGCGGCCGAGGCCGAGGGCCAGCGGGGGTTGCTGGCCGGGCAGGACGCGGAGGCGGCGTTCGAGGAGGCCGCGCGGCTCTACCGCCGGTCGTGGGAGGTGGCGCCCCCAGGCGCCTACGGCCGGCTGGTGGGGATGCTCAAGGCGGCGATCATCGCCGGGGAGGGCGAGGAGTTCGCCGCCTACGCCCTGGGGCAGCTCGCCGACGCGGAGGGCCCGACGGCGTCCTACGCCCGCGCCCTGGCCGCGCTGCTCACGGGCGACGACGACGGGACCGCGGCGGCGGCCGCCGCGATGCACGAGGGAGGCGAGGCCTTCGCGCGCGCCGCGGACGCCCTGGCCGCGCTGGCCGACGGGGACCGCGAGGCCTACGCCCGCGCCGTGGCGGCCGTGGTGGCGGACTTCGAGGCCCGCGAGCTCCACCTCACCGGCGTGCCCTTCGCGGACACCGCGCTCATGCTCGAGAAGCTGGCCGAGCCGCGGGGGCTCGCGGCTCACCCCTCCTCACGCCTCCTCCCACCGCTGTAGGAGGTCCTCCGCGTAGCGGCGCTGGGCGGGCGAGAACGTCTCGACCCGGGCCAGGAGCCGTCGTATCTCGGCGGGATCATCGGCGGCCACCGCGGCCTCGAGGTGCTCGCGCTCGGGGACGGGCTGGCGGAGCTGGCGCGCGAGCCAGCGCCTGAGGATCTCCGGGGGTCGGTCGGAAAGGGGCCGCGAGTCGGCGCAGATGCTCGGGTCGTCCACTGTGCCGAGGGTACGCTCGGCGGCCATGGAGCTCATTCACACCTGCTACCGGATCGGCGACATCGACCGCTCCGTCGCCTTCTATGAGGCCCTCGGCTTCGACGAGCTCCGGCGCATGGACATCCGCGACGAGGCGATCAACGTCTTCATGGGCCTGCCGGGCGACGGCGCGCGGCTCGAGCTCACCTACAACCACGGCGTGGACTCCTACGAGCTCGGCACGGGCTACAACCACATCGCGGTGACCGTCGAGGACCTCGACGGGACGCTCTCCGCGCTCGGCGAGAAGGGCATCGAGCCCGAGAAGCCGCCCTACCGGGTCTCGGAGGGCGGCTCGCGGATCTGCTTCGTGCGCGACCCCGACGGCTACAGAATTGAGATGATCGAGCGCGCGGACTAGGGCTTCCCCTGCCGGCCGTCGAGCGGACGTCGCGCGCCGCGGCGCGCTGGGGGGCCCGGCAGGTCGTCCGGGCCTGCGGCCCGTCGATGCGTGTGCCGTGGGGCATCGCTCGCGGCGTACGCCTCGAGCGCGACGAGACGACGACGGTCACGTTCCCGCTCGGCCTCTACGAGATCGAGCTCGCGCCGAGCGTGAGACGACTCTGCCGGCCGGGAACGCGCTCCTTCGACATCGGCAGCCTGAACGGGTACTACGCGCTCGTGTTCAGTCGCCTCTCCGGCGCGCCGGTGGTCGCCTTCGACTTCGACGCGGGCGCCTGCGCGCGAATCGCACGCAACCTCGCGGCGAACCCGGTCGAGGGCGCGCGCGTGACCGTCGAGCGGCTCTACCTCGCGTACGAGACCAACCCGGCGGCCAACGCCATCACGCTCGACGCGTACGTCGCGGCGAGGGGGCTCGCCCCCGACCTGCTCAAGATCGACGTCGAAGGCGCCGAGGCCGGCCTGCTCTCCGGCGCGCGGCAGGTCCTCGCCGAGCACGGGCCGGCGCTGATCGTCGAGACCCACTCGCCGGAGCTCGAGGAGAGCTGCGCGGCGCTGCTCGCGGAGGCCGGCTACCGGCCGGAGGTGGTGGAGACCCGCCGCCATCCCGTCCAGCGGCGGCGGACCACCCACAACCGCTGGCTCGTCGCGCCGCGCCGAGACCGCCGTGACTGATCACCGTGTCGCCGTCGCGGACCTCGGCTCGAACTCCTTCCGGCTGGTCGTCTTCACCGCCTCCGAGCACGGATGGTGGAAGAAGACCGACGAGGTCTACGAGACGGTCCGGGTCGGCGAGGGCCTGGGGAAGTCCGGGCGCCTGAAGCCGGCGGCGGTCGAGCGGGCGCTGCGGACGATCGAGCTCTTCGCCGCCTTCGCCGACCACGCCGACGTGGACGAGGTCCACGCCGTCGCGACGAGCGCGATCCGGGACGCCGAGAACGCGGAGGAGGTCGTCGGGCGCTCGGCGCTGCCGATCCGGGTGATCTCCGACGAGGAGGAGGCCACCTACGGCTACGTGGGCGCGGTCAACTCGACCACGCTCACCGACGGGGCGGTGCTCGACATCGGCGGCGGCTCGCTCCAGCTCGTCGAGGTGGCCAGGCGCGAGGCCGACGACCGCCGCTCCTGGCCACTCGGGTCCGTGCGCATGACCGAGCGCTTCCTGCCCGGCGGCAAGGCGTCGAAGAAGGGGCTCCGGGCGCTCCGCGAGCACGTGCGCGACTCGCTCGTGGACGCGACCTGGCTCATCGGCGGCGGGGGACGCGGTCAGCTCGTGGGGGTCGGGGGCTCGGTGCGCAACCTCGCCTCGGCCGCCGCCGTGGAGGCCGGGCTGGCGTTGCCCACCGTGCAGGGCTTCTGCCTCGGACGGGCGGCGCTGGCGGACCTCGTGGACGAGCTGGCCGACCGCTCGGTCAAGGAACGCGGCGAGCTGCCCGGCATCAAGGCCGGTCGGGCCGACGTGATCCTCGCCGCCGCCGTCGCCGTCCACGAGGTGATGGAGGTCGCGGGGTTCGAGCACCTCGAGGCGACGGAGTGGGGCCTGCGCGAGGGGGTCTTCCTCGCTGAGCGGCTCGCGCCGGGCCATCTGCTCGACGACGTCCGCGGGGCCGCCGTGCGCAACCTCGCCGCGCAGTACCAGGACGACCTCACCCACGCCGAGCACGTCACCCGGCTCGCACTCGGCCTGTGGGACGAGCTCGCCGCGGCCGGCGTCCACCCGGGCGATCCGAACGAACGCGAGCTGCTGGCCGCCGCCGCGCTCCTGCACGACGTGGGGATGGCCGTCGACTACGACGACCACCACAAACACGGGCGCTACCTCGTCCTGTCCGCCGGGCTGCCGGGCTTCTCCCCCCGCGAGCTCGTCCTGATCGCCCAGGCCGTCCGCTACCACCGCAAGGGCGATCCCGATCCCGGAGAGTTCGCGCCCCTGCTGCGGACGGGTGACGAGGAGCGCCTCGCCCGTCTCGCCGCGGTCCTGCGCGTCGTCGAGCAGCTCGAGCGCGCCCGCTCGCAGCTCGTGCACGGCGTGCGGGTCGAGGTCGCCGACGAGCGGGTGACCCTCGTGCTCGAGGGCGAGGCGGACATGAGCGTCCCCGTGTGGGGCGCCCGCGCCCAGGCCCCCCTGTTCCGCCGGGCGTTCGGGCGCGAGCTCGTGGTCTAGAGGATCCGGGGCTCGAGCAGGTGGATGCAGCCCTCGACGGGCTTGCGTCCCTTGCCGGAGCGCGCCGTCCAGCAGGCATGGTCGCGCACCCGCACGAGTAGGCGACGAGACGCTTGCCCCTCCTCCCCTGCACGCGGCAGCGCCAGCGCGGCCCGCGGACGTGCCGGCAGTTCCCGCGCGAGGAGCCGAGAACCTCCGCCCCGGAGCTCGTCTCCCGCTCGAGCGAGGCCTTGAGGAACGACCGGTTGACGGGTCCCGGGACGACGAGGTACGCCGCGGCGACGAGCCCGGCGACGAGGAGGAGGGCCACGACCGCGAGGCGCACGCGGCGGGTAGCCTCCCACAGGAGTGAGCGGACCGTCGAAGATCGCGCAGAACCTGGAGCGCTTCGCCCAGGCGATCGCCATCCACGACCGCGAGAACCCCGACCACAACGCCTACGGGATCGGGATGAACGGCTTCGACCTCGAGCGCCTCGGCTTCGAGGAGGGCGAGTCCATCCTGCCCGGCATCACGATCCACGCCGACTCCGGCGTGTCGGGCAACTTCCGCGTGCTGTGCGACGGCCAGCACGACGAGGAGCTCGAGGAGGCCGAGGAGGAGACCCTCGAGGTCGTCTCCACCCAGGCCCTCCCGGTCATCCAGCCCGCGCCCTGACCCGGTCCGCCAGCCGCGCGACGGTGGGCGCGTCGAGGTCGTGGCGGGCGGCGGCGCGGAGGACGGCGCCGGCGATCGCGTCGAGCTCGGGTGGGCGGCCGGCCGCGAGGTCGCGGCGCATGGAGGACCCCGCGCCCGGGTGCGCCTCGGTCAGCTCGGCCAGGACCGCGTCGGCCGCGAGGTCGGCGCCCTCGGCCCGGGCGACCGCGGCGCACTCGCGCACGAGCGCGCGGAGCTCGTCGAAGAGCTCCGGGGTCGAGCGGATGGGACCGAGCGGCAGGTCGTGGGCGCTCGTGGCCAGGGCCAGGGCGGTGAGCCGGACGAGCTTCGTCCACAGCACGGTCGCCTCGTCGTCGGAGACCCGGGTGGGAATCCCGGCGCGCTCCAGCTCGGACGCGAACACCCGCACCGCCGGCCAGTCGGGGGAGAGATCGATCCGGATCCTCGGAGAGGTCTGGACGACGACGCCCGGCTCGGGCCGGTCGGACTCCACGCGGATGACGCTCGCCGTGACCCACTCGTACCGCGCGCGGAGCGCCGCTATGTGGTCGATCCCGTTGAGCAGGGGGACGACGATCCGCGGCACGGCTACGACCCGCGTGAGCGCGTTGGCGAGCGTGGTCGCCTTCGTGGCGAGCACGAGGACGTCGGCGGCCTCCTCCAGGCGGGGCACGGCACGCGGATACGCGGTGAAGTCGCCGAGCAGGACGGACGAGACCCGGATGCCCCGCCGGGCGATCGTCTGCGCGGTGTCCTCGTGGGCGATCACCACGACGTTCTCTCCCGCGCCCGCGAGCGCCGCGGCGACGAGGCCACCCACGCCCCCCGGACCGAGCACGGCGATCACGGATCGACCAGCACGCCCGGGTTGAGCACGCAGCCGCTCCACGCCGGGAGGAGGGTAGGCGGGCGCGTATACCGTGCGGACGTGGCCCTCGCACCCGGCATCCTCGCCCGCGGCCCCTGGCCGGCGGGGGCGGTGACCGCGACGTGGGCCGAGGCGCCCTACGCCGCCGCTGACGACACCCATGCGCGCGCGGACGCCGAGCTCGCCGCCCTGGGCGAGCGCGGTTCGCCCACGCACGACGGCCTCGCCGCGCGCCTCTCGGGCTTCTCGGCCGCCGACGACGGGCTCCACCTCGAGCTCGAGCCGGTCCGCTGGTCGCTGCGCCTCGTCGACGCACCCGAGGCGCAGTCGCTCTCCGCCCTCTGCGTCGTGCGCGACGCGGAGGGGCGCTGGCTGGCCGGCCGCCGCGCCGCGTGGCTCGCCTCGTGGGCCGGGCTCTGGGCGCTGGGCGCCGGTGGCTCGGTCGAGCTGGCCGAGAATCCGGCGGAGACCCTCACGCGCGAGCTCGAGGAGGAATGGTCGGTGGTGCCCGAGGCGCTGTCGGTCGAGGCGCTGGCCAAGCGGCCCTCCGGACTCGTGCTCCTCGTGGGGATGGCCTGGCTCGCGCCCGGCGCCGAGGCCGTGCCCGACGCCGAGCACGACGAGTTCGCATGGTGGCCGGCGGACATCGACGCGTGGCCGGCCGAGGCCCACGAGCAGCTCCGCCTCATGGCGCGCCTGCTGGTCTGAAGGCGCGTCCGTCCGTGCTCACCTTCGCAAGGCTCCGCACCCTCTCCTACACCCACTCGGTGATCTACCTCGGGCTGCTCGTGGCGTGGCTCGTCCCGGGGCTCGAGCCAGAGACGACGGTGCTCGGCTGGGCGCACGGGATCATGTGGATCGTGGTGTCGCTCCTGTGCCTCGCGGCGGTCCGGCGGGACGTCATCCCCTTCCGGCTCGCGGTGATCGTCGTGGTGCTCGGCGGGCTCGGCCCGTTCGCCGGTTCGGCGGCCTTCGCATGGGAGTCCCGCCGGGTACCCTCCGTCCCCTGATGTCCACGTCCACGACGGTCCGGGTCACCGTCCCCACCATGGGCGAGTCGGTGACCGAGGGGACCGTGCTCGAGTGGCACAAGGCCGAGGGCGACGCCATCGCGGCCGACGAGACCCTCGTCGAGATCTCGACCGACAAGGTGGACGCCGAGGTGCCCGCACCGGTGGCGGGGACCGTGGTGAAGATCCACGTCGCCGAAGGTGACACCGTGGGGGTCGGCTGGCTGCTGGCGGAGATCGATGCGAACGGCAGCGGGCCCGCGCCGGAGGCGGCGGAAGTCGTCACCGAAGACGCGCCTGCCGAGGCCGCCCCTCCGGCCCCACCCCGGGTTTCGCCGGTCGCCCGACGGATCGCGGCGGAGCAGGGCGTGGATCTCGCCGGGCTCAGCGGCACGGGTCCCGGCGGCCGGATCACCAAGGCCGACGTCCTCCACGGCGGCAACGGAAACGGCGCCGATCCCACGACCGCCAGCGGCCGCCGCACGAAGCTCAAGGGCGGCGCGGCGATGCTCGCCCGCCACATGGACGAGTCGCGGTCCATCCCGACGGCGACGTCGTTCCGCCAGGTCACGGTCTCCGCGCTCGACAGCCGCCGGCGCCAGCTCAAAGAGCAGGGCCGGCGCGTCTCCTTCACCCACCTCATCGCCTACGCGATCGCCCGGGTGGCCACGGACGAGATGCCCGTGATGGCGCACCACTTCGAGGACGCCGAGCGGGTCGACGACGGGCAGCTGAACCTCGGGCTCGCCGTGGACGTCGAGAAGAAGGACGGCAGCCGCGTCCTGCTGGTCCCCGTCATCCGCGACGCGGGGCGGCTCTCCTTTGTGGAGTTCCTCGGCGCCTACGACGCACTCGTCGAACAGGCGCGGACGAACACGCTCAGCGCCGACGACCTCGCCGGGGCGAACCTCACGCTCACGAACCCCGGCGGGATCGGGACGGTCTTCTCCGTACCGCGCCTCATGGTGGGCCAGGGGACGATCGTCGCCACGGGCGCGATCGGCTATCCGGCGGGGCTCCCCGACGCCGCCGCCAAGGCGATCGGCGCCGAGAAGGTCATGGGCCTCACCTCGACCTATGACCACCGCATCATCCAGGGTGCGGAGTCGGGGCGGTTCCTCCAGCGCATCGAAGCTCTGCTCACCGGGGAGGAGGGCTTCTACGAGGGCGTCTTCGCCGACCTCGGAGCGACGTTCGGCCCGCTCCCGTGGGCTGCGCCCGTGGCCTCCGCGGCGCCGGCGTTGGCCCCGGGCGTCGGCGTGGGTGGGACCGGCTCTCTCGACGAGGAGCTCATGCAGGCCGTGCAGGCGGCCACCTCGCTCGTCAAGGCCCACCGGACCCACGGGCACCTCGCGGCACGGCTCGATCCGCTCGGCGTCGACCCGATCGGCGACCCCGCGCTCCAGCCCGAGCCGCTCGGTCTCACCCCGGAGCTCATGCGCCGCATCCCCGCGCACATCCTCCGGGTGTACGTCCCCGGCGAGTCCCTCGCCGACGCGCTGCCCCACCTGCGCGAGACGTACTGCGGCCCGATCGCCTACGAGATCGAGCACATCGCCGACCATCGCCAGCGCGTGTGGCTGCGGGGGAAGATCGAGTCGGGGGCCTTCCGCGCCGAGCTGCCCGCCGACGAGGCGAAGGGGATCCTCAAGCGTCTCACCGAGGTCGACGCGCTCGAGCGCTTCATGCACAAGGCCTACCTCGGCCAGAAGCAGTTCTCCGTCGAGGGCCTGGACATGACCGTGCCCATGCTCGACGAGCTCATCGGGCTCGCCGCGGGCGAGGGGGCACGGGAAGTGGTCATCGGGATGGCCCACCGCGGGCGCCTCAACGTGCTCGCCCACAACCTCGGCCGGCCCTACGAGACGATCTTCGCGGAGTTCGAGGGCGCCTCGACCATCAAGGCCGTGACCACCATCCCCCAGGGCGGCACGGGTGACGTGAAGTACCACCACGGCGCGTACGGCTCCTACCAGCTCGACGGGCGCTCGATCATCGTGCGCCTCGAGTCCAACCCGAGCCACCTCGAGTTCGTCTCCCCCGTCGTCGAGGGCGCCACGCGCGCGGTGCAGACGACCCGCGCCGGCCCGCACGCGCACCTGGACTTCGACGCCGCGCTCGCCGTCGTGCTCCACGGCGACGCCGCCTTCCCGGGCCAGGGCGTCGTGGCCGAGACGCTCAACCTCCAGGCGCTGAAGGGCTACGCCACAGGCGGGACGGTCCACCTCATCCAGAACAACCAGGTCGGGTTCACGACCGACCCCTCGGAGGCGCGCTCGACGCGCTGGGCCTCCGACCTGGCCAAGGGCTTCGACGTCCCCATCATCCACGTCAACGCCGACGACGTGGAGGCCTGCATGGCGGCCGTGCGCCTCGCCCACGCCTTCCGGCAGGAGTTCGGCCACGACGTCCTCATCGACCTCATCGGCTACCGCCGCTTCGGCCACAACGAGGCCGACGAGCCCGTCTACACGCAGCCGGGGATGTATGCCGAGATCAAGCGCCACCGCTCCACGCGCGAGCTCTACGCCGCGCGGCTCGAGGAGCGCGGCGTGCTGGACCGCGCGGAGTCCGAGCGGCTCTCCGAGGAGGCGTGGGCGGCGCTGTCGCGCGACCACGCCGACCTCAAGGAGCTGATCGCCGAGGAGGGCGAGGAGGCATCGCAGAAGACCGGCGAGTACTCGCTGGACCGCACGCCGTCGCCCGACGTGACCACCGCGGTCTCCGTCGAGCGGCTGAAGACGCTGAACGAGGAGCTCCTGGCCTTCCCCGAGGACTTCACGCTCCATCCCAAGCTCGGGCGCTCCTTCGACCAGCGCCGCGACGCGCTCGGTGACGACGGAGGCATCACCTGGGCGCACGCCGAGACCCTCGCGTTCGCCTCGCTGCTCACGGAGGGCACGCCGATCCGCCTGACGGGCCAGGACTCCGAGCGCGGGACGTTCTCCCAGCGCCACCTCGTCCTCCACGACCCGGGCACGGGGACGAGGTACGCCCCCGTGCAGCACCTCCCGGGTGCGCTCGCGCCCATGGAGATCCACAACTCCCCGCTCTCGGAGATCGGCTGTCTCGGGTTCGAGTACGGCTACTCGCAGGAGGCGCCCGAGACCCTGGTGCTGTGGGAGGCGCAGTTCGGCGACTTCGCCAACTCCGCGCAGGTGATCATCGACCAGTTCATCATCTCGGGGCTGGCGAAGTGGGGGCAGACGAGCCGGCTCACGCTGCTGCTCCCGCATGGGTACGAGGGCTCGGGGCCCGAGCACTCCTCGGCGCGCCTCGAGCGCTTCCTCCAGCTCGCGGCGGAGGGGAACATCCGGGTGGCCAACCCCACCACCCCCGCGCAGTACTTCCATCTCCTGCGCCGGCAGGCGCGCATCGCCAAGCAGCGCCCGCTAGTGGTCATGACGCCGAAGTCGCTCCTGCGCCTCCCGCAGGCCACGAACCGCGTGCAGCACCTCGCCGAGACGCAGTTCTACCCCGTGCTCGCCGAGCCCCGGACGCAGGACGAGAAGGTCACCCGGCTCCTGCTGTGCACGGGCAAGATCTACTACGACCTCGTCGGCTCCGAGGAGCGCCAGGGCAGGCCGGAGATCGCCGTGGGCCGCGTCGAGCTGCTCTACCCCTTCCCCCAGGGGCAGATCCTCGACCTCATCCGCCGCTACCCGAACCTCCGCGAGGTCCTCTGGGTGCAGGAGGAGCCCCGGAACATGGGCGCCCGCGCCCACATGTCGCCCCGACTCATGCAGATCCTCCCCGACGGCCTGGAGTTCGGGTACGTCGGCCGGCCGGAGCGCGCGTCGCCCGGCGAGGGGTATCCGGCGGCGCACATCACCGAGCAGAATCGGATCATCTGCTCCGCGCTCGACCTCGGGATGCCCGTGTCGATGTACCCCGACCGCCTGCCCGGCGAGCGGTAGGGCGGGTCTGACCGGTGCCGCCGCGCCGCAACCGCGTCTCGGGCGGTACGCGAGGCCACGACCCGGCCTATCCCCTCCGCCGAGCTGCGATTCTCCACAGGGTGCGCGGTGTCCCCGAGGGCTGGGTCCGGACCTACGGCGACTGCTCCCCGGGGGCGCCGCGGCTCACGGGCGCCGTGCTCTCGGCCACCGATGAGCCCGACCTGCCCTGGCACCGCATCGTCCGCGCGGACGGCTCGCTGGCCAAGGGCGCGCGTCAGCGCGCGCTGCTGGACGCCGAGGGCGTTCCCTTCCGCGGGGCCGGGTCGACCTGCGCACCGCGAGGCTCCCCGACTGATGTGGGTCCAGCGCGAGCTCGCCCTCGATCCGCGCCCGCGCGGGTTCCACCTCGTGACCCGGGAGGTCACCACCGCCCTGCCCGAGCTCGGCGACGTCCAAGTCGGCCTCCTGCACCTCCTGATCGCCCACACGTCGGCCGCGCTGACGCTCAACGAGAACGCCTCCGCCGACGTGCGCCACGACTTCGCCACGTGGTTCGACCGCGCGGTCCCCGAGGACGCGCCGTACTGGACGCACACGCTCGAGGGCTCCGACGACATGCCCGCGCACGTGAAGTCCGCGCTGCTCGGCCCGTCGCTCACGCTGCCGGTGTCCGGCGGGCGACTCGCGCTCGGCACCTGGCAGGGGATCTACCTCTGCGAGCACCGCGACGCAGGCGGCTCGCGCCGCCTGGTCGCAACGCTGTGGGGCGAGGGGTCCTAGAGGCGTGATGTGGGTTGGCCCGCGGGGCAGGAAGCGGGCGGTGACATAAGAAGAGGGCCTCCAGCCCTGTCAACTCGTGATTGGAGCACGAGATGGACGCTTCGCTGGAGACCCTCGTTGT
>JAABUL010003635.1_pt1 | contig 22438 bp, 26 predicted proteins | sample 5559151 | NCBI WGS metagenome assembly JAABUL01 (sample SAMN10711876, study PRJNA513368) | rock metagenome | isolation source: Antarctica rocks | place: Antarctica: Victoria Land, Pudding Butte sud | reverse complement strand
GCATTGGGAGTTTCATGTGAGGCATTGTCGGTATATGTTTCGGCGGCTGCTGAGGGCTGTGAGGGGTGGGGGGGTGGTGGATGGGAAGTTGGGGGGGTATGAGCATGTATGTGGCTTTCTTTTCGGACTTGGTGTTCTTTTGTTTGGGCGGTGTGGTGGGTTATGATGGGGATTTGGGGAGTGTTGAGATTTTGGATGTGTAGGGTTGCTTATGATTTGCTCTGGGGAAGGGGAATGCTGACTTTGAGATTTTACAGACGGTCCATTGCGGTCTCTCATTGCTGAATCGAGAGAGGGGTGCGAGAGACATCAATACGCTGGCGCAGGTGATCTATCCGGATTGTCCTGTCTGAGCACGGTGCTTAGAGATTAGGGATGTATTGAAAATTGCACCTTGTTGATTTTAAATGGATCTTGGCCTAGCTCTAGCTTCTGGAGGATTGACGGGTTTTTGTTATGGCTCATCCCAACAGAGCATATCACAGTAACTAAGACTCACTGACCTGAATGGGTATACAGAACTAAAGTTCGTTCTAATCAACTTGCAAAATTGTTGTCATGTCCTGAACGTCACGAAAGTCCAACGCGTTCACCAGTCCCATTCCCCTGTATCAAACACTGACTTAGCAGAAAGTTGCCCAAGTTCAGACTTCCGGCTTGCACGTACAGTATCAAGCATTCCCATTTGGAAAAGATGGGCTTATTATTCCAACGTTCGATAGCAAGTTGTGCCATGCCGACACTCACAGCTCAAAAGCATGAGAGGAAAAAGGAATTGAGAGTATTGACGCTATTTCAATTCCGGAAACAAAAACATAAATCATAACTTCATTTTCCTACAATATATACAAACCTCAGCATCCGCCTCTCCACCTCAGACCCACCAGACAATACTTACGGCTTATCGCCTTGCAACAAATATTTAGCAGCGTGATTCACATGATCATCCGCAAATGTAGCCATCGTAAAATAGCTATGATCGTATCCATCCTGAAACCTCAGATCCACCCTCCCCTTCCCCTCGGCCGCCTTGACAAAGTTCTCCGGCAGCAGCTGGCCCTTCTTGTAAAAATCGTCGGCGGTGCCCTATTCACAACCATCGAGTCAGCTTTAGTCCCAACTACCTAAGTGAACGACGAGACAAGGGCCAGGTGGGAAACGTACAACATCGATGAGTATGTCCAGCGGCGGCCCAGACCAATCCTTTACCAACTCCGTAGCATCATGCTCCGCCCACTTCGCCTTCTCCTCCTCCCCAAAATAGCCTTTGAATGCCTTCTCACCCCATGGACATTTGCTTGGGTTGGCAATGGGCGCGTATGCAGAAACCGACTTGTATTTCCCAGGATTCTTCAAAAACTGACACCTTTTGCATTAGCGTCTTCCCCTTACCACTTCTTGTAGTTGTTCTACACACCAGACTCAAAGCTCCATGCCCACCCATACTATGTCCAAAAATGCTTACCCGCTCCCCATCCACCTCCTTAAAGTTGTCAAATACGGCCTTCGGCAGCTCAGATGTGATGTAGCTGTACATTTTGTACCCCTCCGACCACGGCGATTTGGTAGCGTCGACGTAGAATCCAGCACCGGAGCCGAAATCATAGTCGTCATCTTCGCCTTGGATTTTGAGGCCACCTTTGTCCAGGTCAGTGGACTCGCACTCTGACTTAGGTTGGGGGTGAGGGTACGTGGACTGGTATCTGGATAAAGCACAGCTATGCCCTTTTGGCTAGCCGCGTGCTGGAAGAAACCTTTCTCGGAACCGTTGTCTCCCGTGCAAGTCAAACCGGCGAGGTATATGAGGAGGGGCACTTTGTGCGACGCATTCGTGGTGGTTTGAGGTGGGAGGTAGAGGTTGAATCCCATTTCGCAATTGGTGGTGGAGGCATTGTGGGTGAGCTTTAGGAGTTTGCCCCCGAAGGAGGCGATGGTTGCTTTGGTTGTTACAGACATCATTAGGGTTGTTCAACGGTTGAGAAGACCTTGGGTAATGTTGACCGTTTTCTCCAGTATTGGTATGACGTTGTTGGTGGAGAGATGCGGAGATGGTTCCGCAATCTTTCCCTCAGTGCGAGAATTACATATCAAACACTTTCCATTTCGGGCACAAAATCCTGAGCTCCTCCAGAAACTCATATAGTACATGTAATTCGCGGCAGTGAAAGTAACAACAGAATGTATGACTCATTTTTGAAAGAAAGATGGAGCGTCTCCGCCCCAGAATGACCGTTTGTGAGGAATGTAGTACTGAGGCTCAGTGCGAGGAAGCCAGTACTTGTCCTGTGCAGAAGCCAGATTGCACACAAAAGACATCAAGACAAAGAACCGTTGTAGGTGAGACACTCAATCCAATGGTCCCATACTCTCATTCCCCGGTACTTACAAAAGCGCCACCCAATGCTGCCCGCTTTCATGATAGAAATACCGGCACACCATACACCACCGGCGCCGCCCCATTCAAATACTTCAACAAACAAGATTCTCTTGCCTGCGCGACAGCCTCATCCAACGAGACCGGACCCTTCTCAACAGCTTTTGTCTCTTCGGCATCTTTGACTTTGCTCTTACCTCTTTGCTTTGCGCTTTTCCTTTGAGGACTACTTGGTACAGGCGGCATCGCCTTTCCAAGGAGGCCCCATTTCTCCAAGACCGCATTTGAAAACTTATCGATGTCCTTATCTGTGACATCCCAAAGCGTTGCAAGCATAGCTGGGCAGCCAGCATGCATATAATTCATCGGTGTTCCGTATGGTTCAAATTCTCCAGCGTCGGTCAGCGCACCACTACTACAACCCATCAGAAGAGCCACAGCACACTTTCGGAGCTTTTTGATGGTCCGTGATCGTATGTATTGGCCACCGCTGCCGTGACCAAAGTACAATAATATTTCATGATTCTCCAGGCAATCCTTCATCTCGGTTTCCGTTGGCTCTCTTTGAACGATGGTCTTCCACTCAGGAAGCCCCTGCAGTGGCTCCTCGAACCTTGACTGAGTAGCCTTCAGGTCTCCCCCCGGATTGAGGATTGAGGTTCCACTGTTTCGATTGACATATAACTTGCCGGCTTCCGATGATGAATTTTGCCCCCCACTGACTTCCTTTTGTTGCAAGATTCTGTCTCTCAGACATTTGAGCGAGGGTACTCTGGATACGGCTTGGCCGCTCAGGCAAGGGAGCGATTCCCAAGGAAAGCAGTGGAGATGCTTATCCAAGACCAGTATGGTGTGCTGTTCTTCGTTACTTTCGACCTCATCTTTGACTGCTTGATGGTAGTGGCGAAGCGCGTCAATCGTCTCGATGACAATCTAAGTAGCGTCAGCCTACGTATTCGATGCCCTGGCTTTCCGAACTAAAATTACCGAATCAAAGTCTACCTCATCATAAGCATTACGCTCACCGTTAAATTGCATGATATCCACAACGAAATACAATAAGTCCATCAGCGGCTCATCCACATCATCGGACTCGCTCGGGTCGCCAAGACCAACAAAGAGCTGAAGTACACTTTGATCGAGGGTGATGCGGCTGTATTGAGTACCTCTGCCAGATTTCTGACGGGATGGCAGGTGCTTGTCTAGGATATTCTGAAGCGACTGCTGAAAGCGTGCCAAGAGATTTGAATCCTGAATAGCATGAGAGAAGACGCTCTTGAAACCTCCGAACCAGATACTCTCAATGTTGTTTAGCAAGTCTTTCAGCCTAGCGTCAAGTGCAGTCCGAGCTTCCCACCATTGCGTCTTTGCCCCTTTCTGAGACAAATCCTGAGCTCCGTGAGTGGACTGATTAGCGGAGAGTACAATGTCTTGCAATTCAGCTCTTCCCTGGTCGAAGCCAAAAGTTTCTTCATCAGACTCCAAGGGGTTATGCCGAGTCAATGGTAGTCTTAAAATAAAAGGAGGTTGCCCAGCACGGATTTTGCAAATCAACATCTCCTCCCAAGACTCGGTCAAGGTCATGGATATTGTCGTCCAGCTAGAGGGAATGATGTCGATGTACTCGGCTTGAAATGTCGCGAAATCCAGAGCTGTACTCACCCCCATGGTGTGTTGATATTGGAAGGCGTCTTCATCTGGCCATTGATGGGTGATTTTGGTTGAAGACAGCTGTCGTTCGACTTCAATAGTGGCAGACTCTCTCGTCATTGAAAGTATCCTGCCAATCTCTATGCATAGGCATTAGCATCAAATCCTCTGCAAACCTTCGGGAGCTAACGTACCGAGTGCATACACCACGAAAGCAGGAGAGACCGCAGTCTTTGAAGCAGACGAGGAGGTAGCGGACAGCAGCAACAAGATCTTTCCTAGCGCATCTGTGATCTTGTGCAGTGTCTCCGTCGAGGACACCTTCCTCGCCAGCTTGACTATTTCGGTCAATTCATTTCGTGCGAGATGGAGAACATCGGTTTCAGTTTTACACAGAGACGGGCTTCTAGGTCTTCTCTTACTTGCTGGTGTCCTGCCGCGCTGAGTCTTCACAGGGGCGGCACTCAAGGTCTTCATGGGAGCTTGAGACGGAACTTGCTGCTGTTTACGATCACCACCAACCCTGATCGAAGGATGAGAGATAGTGGACTCAGGTATGACGCAGAAGACGGGATCAGCGACAAGCTGTTCCAATTTCTGGCTGTACCGTAACCGAGACGAGAGCAACGCTTGGGAAACGATCCCGCGCTCATCACTTGGATTAGATGGGGACTCATCCAGGAGAAGACTAGCTGATTCTAGATCTCCTTTTTCCAAGGCCGTCGATGTCCGTCCCAACAGAACTTCACCCTTGATACGCTGTAACGCAATGACCTCAACGGTGGGGATCTCCTCCACTGAAGAGACTGTGACGACTTCATGTACGGCTGGCTTCTTCATCGAGTTCTTCCTCATAGCGGTGGTTCGCGGTTTGGTTTTAGGCTTCGAGGCTATTTTGGTCTCTTTGAGGGTCAGCGTACTCAGTTGAAGATCGAGGTCCTCCAATGTCGTTTGCTTATGAATTAGGGTATCCACAAAACCCTTCTGCATCAACTTTTCAAGAGTCGTCTCGGCTGCATCTAGTGCTGCATGCCCGGCTTGCCATTGTTTCTGCCTCGTATAATGGCTAGCGAAGGATAGTTGCAAGGAGGCATAAACACAACCACGTGGAATCCCAGAAAGTAGGCTTTCTGCTTGTTGCAATAATTGCAATCCTTCCTTTACTTCACCACCGCGGACTATATACTGCCCCAATAGCGCCGAATGTTGGCCGATAAGCGCACGAGCATGAACTGTGTTGGCAATCCTCTGAGCCTGGTCGAGAGAGTAACGAGCTTCTGGGAGCAGTCCATGATGGGCAAAGAGAGAAGACAGCTGGATGGAACCTCTAGATAGCCTAGGAACAATACTCCAGAACGCAGCTCCACACGATGACTGTGGCGAGTGCGGCTCTGTCATGGCTTCGACCGTCGCACATTCAGAAATCGCGACTTCCGACAAGCAGTCCACTGTCGAGTCATACCCAACCTCTGTTCTAGGTGCACGCGCTGTCACGGGTTTACTTTGTTTTTTACGCTCCATTATGGCCCACGCTTTCTGATAGCTCTTCACACAGAGCCGCGCGAGGTAGAGTGCTTTTGCCGAATGGCCTTCTGTAGCTGCTAATAACGAGAGGAGATAGGCCGCGTCTCCCATCATTTGGAAGCGTTCACTTTGATCTTTGGATCGCAGTCTCTGGTTGTCAACGCTGGTAACATCTTCCTGGAATAATTTTCGGGCTTTGTCCAAATGATCACGACTGCTCGAGGTTAGCATGTCTAACATATGATGAAGCTACTCTGCGAGTCCTCACCACCGCTTCAGACCCCCATTGGTGTGAGCAACCTCCGCTTGAACAAGGTGGAATCGCAGCGATAGTTTCGCCGGAACATTTGAGGTTGCCAGGTATCTTTCGGCTTTAAGAAGGACGACGCCAGCGGCCCCAGAATAACCTACCCTCGAGTATTGTAACCCTAGTTCAGTGAGCTTAGAGACTAGATTCAAGCACTGCATTGACGCCGAAGCTTCGTGAACAGTCACTAGAACATGAAGGACTGAGACCCTGGTCAATTCTAGGCCCTTCATCTCCAGATAGTCTGCTAAATGTTCGAGCTGCGAGAGCCAGTCAGAAATGTCATACACCTGCAATTTTAGGAAACTCCAGGCTGGATGTTCATGCAGCAATCTTGCCCAACTAGCCATCAATGCCTCTACTTTCTCCACCTCAAGAGTCCCATTGTTCAAACTGATGAGAACATCCCGGCATTCGGTGAGATGCGGTAGGTACCTGAGGAGGTGCACATCTTGATGAGGCTCCGCTAAAACAGCCGGAGGCTCTCGAAGCATTTGCTCGCGATTTGCGTCATCCAATGCATGCGGATTGACTGAAAGGACAGCGAGCAAGCGCACAATTACGCGAAAGCGCCGCACTGGGTATACTTTCTCTGTATACACACCGAGTATAGTCTGAGCTAATGCTGTCAAAACCTGTGAGATCGCGGGTGCGGAGCCCTGATCTTGAAAGATATACAATAGAGAAATCAGTTGCTGCTCCAACAGTACGCCACGCTCGCCATCACAGAGCTTGCTATCATCGTAAAATGCGTCCACAGAGCATACTTGTTCATTCGCCTTGAGTGCAGCTTTAGGATAAGCAACTAAACTTTGCAAGAGTGGAGCTAGCGCGCCATTGTCTTCGAGTGCATTTGGCATCGACCGAATATTCGCTGCTTCCGCGGCCGTTGAAAGAAGTTCATCATCAATGTGTGTGTGTATAACTTCTCGATATATCTCTATCGCCTTCTTATAATCTCGCACGTTCTCGCAGAGCTGGGCGTACTTTTCGAGCTTTTTTGATAGACAGCCAGCAGTCCTCTCGAAGGGCGATCCGTTGCGTATGATGTCGATCGACATTCGAAGACAATCACGCAAGCTTCCAATGTCTGCGGATACCTGCTTCAGGTGCAGATAGCGATACCAATAAGCATTAGATATCGATACGGAATGATGTGAAGACTGTTGCTTGGCTTCTTCCGAAGCTTTCTTCTCACCAAAATGTGGTCCCTCGAGGATCAAAGCGAGTCTCCAGCAATCCCGCAATCCTTTCTCTAGCGTCGACCATCGACTTACAGTGTCCCTGGCAGAGAGACTTGCCACGGCCACAATGGAGTCTATTACGGGATATGCGACATGGGCCGCCGACCCACGCCGCTGCTCACGTCGTGCCGTCGTCTTTTCGTCCTCCTTTTGACTTGGACCATTACCTAGATATCGAAGCAGAAACTTGACACAGAGTAACACGATCTCCGAGCACGTGTCCACAATCGATGGAGTGTGCACTTTATCGGTATTGTGTTGTTTATGGGCGTCCTGTATTACGGAAAAGGTTGTTTTTCGTAGATTGGCAATGATAGTCAGGAGCACATCCAATTCCGCAGACTCCCCCTGCAAGTCGCCGGCCAAGCTACTAGAGGCTGCCTGTAGAGATTCCAAGAGATGCTCGCTCGACCCAGCACCTAAGCCGCGGATCATAAGACTTGCTAGTCGGCAATCCAGGATGCACAGCTGGGTCCGCGAGACTCCACATCCTCGTGCGCTGTTTCTAGACTTTTTGACCCATCGACTGGCTTCAACATACTGGGAGCTTTCTTGCGCCATGTCGGCAAGCACTTGGTATACTCCAAGCAGCATCTCTTCTTTAAACCCTGTAGTTGTCTGAGATATACCTGCGATGATTTCGAACGCGCTCAACCCAAGTTTGTACTTTTCTTGTCCATCCATCTTTGATCGACGATGGAAAGTAGCCATGCATCGAGCAAAAGGATTGATCATCTCAGTGGCTATGTTTGTCTGATGACCAGATATCTTCCACCACACTGAGCGTATTCGAAACGCTAAGAATTGGTATTCGAAAGCTATGTGTGGAGCCAGATTATTGCTGGACTTTGAGAGCTTGTAGTCCTCTGTAGCGGATGGGCTCGGACACAATGTTATCAAAGACTGCGCAAGGGTTTCCAATTGATGAGCAGCCTTATCCCGAGAGTCAGGTGACTTTGACATGATTTGCTGCTGGATCAAATTTGCGGGCGAATGCATTACTTCCAATCGTAGATGCTGAAGTGCAGCTTCAGTCAGAGAGGCTTCTCGCTTTAGTGCAAGCATCTTGAGGGCCTGCATTTGTGTTGTGATGACCAGTGCCAGCAACGGTCCCTGGGCTTTGATCGTACTGAATTTAAGCAGCTCCACCAAAGTCTCGGTCTTAGGTCCTACTCCATCTTCTCTGGCAGACGGGAACATATGCTTCGTAGGTTTCTGCTGACCTGTAGAACCCGTGGGAGCCTCAAGGCGTCTCTTGAGAATACAAAGTTCCTTTATAGCTAGATCGTCAAAGCCTAGAGTGATCAATCTCCCAATCAAAGCCGACATGCCTGACTCCAGCTGCACATGAGGCATTGGCGGAGAGGCGTTCCGACCCTGAATAGACCGAAGATAAGCAAATGCGATGCGGCTACATTCTGCCTGAGCCCTAATGCACACAAGCCTTCCGTCATTGAAGATTGTAGAGGAGGATCGTCGTAGATGGCCCTTTTCCCGGGGGATGTTCGCAATTCGATTGACAGACACCGGCTGCAAAGGCGTCTGGCTCCGTGACTCAACTCCATTACTGAAAGAAGCATTCGACGAGGTCCTCCGAAGCGGTTCCCTTCTCTTCTGTGATGGTGGCTTCCTTAGAGCCTCTGAAAGTGCTTTCAACGTCGCGTTGACAACCTCTGTAGCCAGAGTAGTTCTATCCTGGGTTTGAACTTGAGCGTCTACTTCTCCACATATCTCTAGTACGTCGATCACAGGCTGTTTCCTAGCTCTTAAGCCTGCTGAACCAGTTGGTCGGACCGAGCTCCCTTTTGTTTTTGGCGCTGAGGCTTTTGCAGCAGGCTTATTTGTTTGTGTCACTGCATCCTCTCTTGGAATAAGAAAGGAGCGCAGGGACTCCACGGTAGCTGAGGTACATGATGTTGTGGAAGCTACTGCACGCTGGAGATTGGCTGCCCGTGCTGGCAGCTCCTTTCTGGTCATCGTAAAATAGCGGCTACGGATATGATCGAACAACAGAAGGACCAGAACGCCAGACCCATCTCCACGTCATATATTAGTCGTAACAATGTTGAAGATTCATGTCCACAGTTCCAGTAGTCGGAGTAAACATTGTATGCGCGAAGTCACGTGCGTGCGGAAAGCTTCCGCGCTTAAGGATCTTTGGGAGAACGACGACCCTGACTCGCCTGATAACGTGCAAGTTGAAGCATCATCCAGCTTTACAGTGTCTATGTCTTCAGTATGCTGGCGTATAAGCACATGCAGTCTTTCTCAGGCTCTTTTGACGCCTTCTTCGCAGTCCAGGCTACCCCTGCTCTTGACCTTCCCCCGTTACCAACGTTATGCTACCTCTACAGACACTCTTCCCCGTGTTGCTCAACCCTCGATATGGCACTCAATCATACCAAAAGCGTTTCGAACAAGTAATACCTCGCAAGTCCTCGTCAAACCTCAACGCTCGACGGAATGGAATCCTGCCACATTCTTCATCTGGATCTTCCTCCTGATCGGGTCCAATGGTATTCAGATGCTTACCTTAAGGAACGAATACTCAACGTTTAGTCGAAAAGCCGACCAGAAGATAGCGCTTCTGAAAGAGGTACTCGACAAAGTGCAGAGGGGCGAGAATGTGGATGTTGAGAAGGTTCTGGGCACAGGAGATGAAAAGCAGGAGCAGGAATGGAAAGATGGTGAGCTGCCAGTCGACATCTTCAGGATCTACCTCTCGGTCTTATTTAAATTCTAGTGATCAAAGACATTGAGCAGGAGGACTTATGGGCATCAAAGGACCGAAGGCGAGAGAGGAGGCGCTTGAAGAAAGAGGAGGCTAAGTCTCGAGCATCGGAGACAGCTGCCGAGAAGCCTGGCGATACCGAATTCGAAGACCCAAATTCATCGCCTGACCAAGCCAAAAAAGCTCCTACGTTCTATTGAAAGCCAACATTGCAGTCCAGACTCAGACGCCAACATTGAATACGCCCAGCAACTTGGATGTCAGCTTCGCGAAAATCTTGGGAGATGCCATACCAAATCTGAGTACTTTTGGATTTTATCCACCTGATTTAGTGGGTCACAGTAAGAGCCAATCAATTAGTCTTCGCTGCAGAGCTGACTGTCGTACGAGGTAGTCTGAGGATCTTCCCAATCCGGGAGTGTGCCTAATAAATGTTGCCAGCGTGTGATCATTTCCAGACACCGCACATTCTTGACAGAAACTGGCAGTTACCAAGACATGGGAACTACAAGGGGGCGGTGGAGGGAACAGCTTCGAATGAAAGGAAGCATGCAGAGTAGATATGACCATATAGCTACCGGAGAGCCTAGTGGCTAGTCCTTTTCGTCAGTTTCAATGTCCTCTGTACTCGCAACTCGATGATTGCAGCCAGGCATATTGGCCTCAAGCCAGAATCGATCTCGATATTTATCTCACGATAATGTTTACAGTACCCCAGTGGCCGAGTTGCGGACTCCAATTCTCATCACCGCTCCCCACCCTTCCTCTTTCCACTCTTCGCTTTCTCCTGCCGTACGCCCTTCGCCTCCCCTTTCACCTCCGCTTCCTGCCCATATCCACTGATCAGATCCATCAAATTATCCTCTTCTTTCCTGCTATCCTGCGCCTGCAAATCGCTCCCTTCACCATCCTCTCCCTCCACCTCAATATCCTGCGTCTTGCTAGCGTCCCACCCTCTCCCAAATTTCTCCCTGAATGCTCTGAGCTTCCCCGCCTCATCTGTCTCCATATTCAACAGCTTCTGACTCGAGGGATTCCATAACGGCGTATTGCGCGTATCTTTGAGGGATTTGTAGACTGGGGCAGGTGAGGTAGTGCGATGAGTGTATGTGCTGCCATCGGAGAGTGTGACCAGTTGTGTGAACGTGTAGGGGCGTTTTGGACGGCGGAGGAGGTTTGCGTGCCGGCATTGGGAGATGGGAACGGTGAGAGACGGGAGGGAGGCGCGGCGGAGGGGTGCAGATATAGACATGCTAGACGATACTGATATTAATTCGTATGTACGGATCTTTTATACCTGTCAGTAACTTAGTGGGATGTTACAAAGGTTAGAAAAGATTTGAAGCTAGTGGGTCAATTGGTTTCTTGATCATAGAACTCTCCATGAAACCCTTCTGAAGCTTTGAAAGGTTTCCATGCTTATATTGAAGATCTGTGTGAACATGATATGAACGCTAACGTCATTCACCTTTCTGGTTCAGCATCTTCATGAGCTCTCGTCATGTCTTCACCCATGCTCTCCGCCCAACTCACGCGCCGCTACACCTTCGTCTGAACCAGCAGCTTTCCCAGCCTCCACTCCATTTATTTTCGATCGCCAGCAATGGAGTCAATGGCCACTGTGGGCTTCTCCGTTTCTCGACTCCCAAGTATTACTCGACGTCAGCGCCAACAGCCCTAGCATCAATCCCTGATTCTACCATCTCCACCAAAATCCGTACACTAATGCGCTCAACGCCGCATCCTCTTACTACGATCATATCATACGCACCTATTCCCTCAGGATCGAATGGCACCCCAAGTCAAAAGCCTCACGGCCTTCTCGTGTCGTCGTTCAATACAATAACCCTGGACCCCAAACCGTATGTTTCCTTCAACATCAAGCGCCCCTCGAGGACGTACGACGCTATCTACCAGTCTGGCTCCTTTACCGCGTCAGGCATGAGCGATGCCAGTATCGCCCACGCGTTTGTGAAGAATGAAGGTTCCACGAAGGTTTGGGAGCAGATGGTCGGTGAAGAGGGAAAATTGAAGGAAGAAAAAGGAGGCGTCTGGTGGATGTCTTGTGCACTGGTGAAGAAGAAATGTGTTGAGATTGGGGACCATGTGATAATTGTTGGAGAAGTGATGGAAGCTGCAGCTTACCAAGACGGAGAAGGAAGGATGGGCTTGGTTTACGCAGAAGGAAGGTATAGGAGAATTGGGACAATTGTGGATGTCAACGCGGAAGAGTAGTGAATGCCTTGACGAGCAGCATCCCGACTAGGATGTAGGGCCAATTTACAAGTGGAGCAACCATCTATCAGGCTTGCAATCACGAAATGCTGCCATTTGGAGGCTGAAAATTGCCTGCCTTCGCAGAAAGATTGGATATTATCTGACTCGAGATCATCAACCACCCGATTGCCCTTCTTTTGCGATCTAAGACACATGCTTTAACCCAAGAGACTTACAAACACCCCATATCGAGCAAAAGCGTTACAGACATCGTCTATGACGTTAGTCGGCTCAGATCTGAACACGTGAAAGACGATCGGTCTAAGTGCAATAAGATTCACGGAAGCTCTTTCGGAAAATGCGTTCAGCACAGCGGAAAGTATCTCGAGCTTGCTGCATCTCAGTAACTACAGAAGGCTTTGAAAACCATGGTCTCTCCAATTAATGAATGGAAGGTAGTCCCAAAAAGCTTTGGGAAACTCAAGGGACTCGATTCGGGTTCGATACCGACTGGCACACCAACATCGGCATGTCAAATTATTCAGCTAGTCATTACAGCAATGTAAGTCAGCGTTCGTGTGTGTGTAATAACCTGAACACTAAGGGTAAGCAGAATCGCACTTCTCGAAAGAACCTCTATCGTAAAATTTAGCGCTGGCTTGCTTTCCCCAGCCATTAAATCATCTCTTACCCAGACGAACCGAGTTTGATTCGGCGCCTTCTCAGACTAGCCCGCATCTATTAAAAAAATCGACGCCCATACTGAACGCTAGGAGGAGTGCCATTAGAGGCAATGTTGGGTGCTCTACTGGCTCCTTGGGTTCCAGGTCTCTCTCAGCCTCTAATCATGTATTGAGATCTAGATCTATCTCAATATGCCCTCAAACTGTGGCCTGGCTCTTCTCAAAGAATTGAATGGACGGTTGTTTTATTTAATTAATGTTTTACTTGACTTGATGAATGCTCTTGTTGTCGAAAGGGCATAATCATAGAATGATTGGACAATGTCTTGAGGGAGTGCAGGATGTAATAAGGTACAAACCCATATAACTCGGTAATCTCTTCTCCTATGTTAACCTGCCAAGCCTTCGATCGACCAATTGTCACTTTCGGGTCAACGTCAGTCGTCTGGAATCCCAAGTGACACTTCTTACCACTCATCATCAGGGATTATCTTAGGACAGCATGGATCTCTACACAGACGCGGACCCTGATGGAGATTTTTGTTTCGTCCTCGCGTCAGCTGACGCTCCGAAGATCTTTGTGTCGTCCAAGGTTCTGAGCGTAGGTATGTGTTGGCCAGCCCATACTCTTCAGTTTGTACAAAGGTTTAGGGTTCGAGGCATGACTTAGGAAGAGTCAGTTAGTAACGATGATGTCAAGACGAAAAACGTATCTCAAAAAGCCAACGACTGACAATGCTCAGCTTCACCAGTATTCGCAGCACTGTTCAGTCCCAGATTCGCCGAAGGCAACACCACATCTACGTTGGCCGGACCCTGTCAGATATCCCTTCCTGAAGATGACCCAGAGGCCATGGCCTACGTCTGCCATGTCCTCCACTACCGATCAGACGTCTCTGTCGATATTTCGTTCTCTCTTCTTAAGCGAATTGCGGTGACTTGTAACAAGTACGATCTGGCTAGGGCATTGAAGGGGTGGAGCGCCGCGTGGTTGCTGAAGTGGCAAGAAGATATTACGGGAGAGCCATACTGGCCCGATATGTTGGCTGTCGCGGCAGTGTTTGCCAATGACCAGGCATTCTATCTCATTTCAGCGAAGCTATTGGCGTCTTCCCCATTGAAAACCTTATCCCTCGATCACGATCTCCATGAGCTCTGGGGTGTAGGTAGTCAGCTAACAGGTAAGCTATTCCTCACCTCCTACTTCATGAGATGTTGACAGTCTTGCCTCTAGCCTATATCAGCCACCAGCGAACACTCATCCGACATCGGTTAGTGAATGATGTTGAAGACGCTATCGGTCCTTTCATAGAGTCCGAGACAACAGCTTCACATTTTTTCCAGGGCCTCTATGGTGCTGACCTCTGGCCCCTTTCGTGGATCTTTACTGAACCTTCCGTTCTCCTCGTGGCAGAGAAGTTCAGTAGGTACAAGTGCAGGTGCAATTACCACAGCGACTGTGAGTGTGCCTCCGCGCAATTCGGCAAACTTCATCAGCAGGCTGTTGCTCGGGTGCAGGGAGATTTGAAGGGACTATGCCTTGAATGCGTTCGAAATGGCAAATCCGTCTTCATCGAAGGCAATTGCCGATCTAGTCCTTGCCTGAACGCTGCAGCTCATGAATAGCTTTTCCGATAGGTATGGCGTATCAGCAGCAATGCTGGCAATCACAGGGGCGCTAGGTGTTTGCGACAGAATACTAGGTCAGCTGTCCATGCAAGAACGAGGTTGACACGGTCCTCAAAGGCAGCAGGTTTAGGACTGGAGCCTTCCCAAAGTATTCACGGCTGCAGAGAGGCTAGTCAGGATAGACTGGGTCAGAAACCACTATAACCCTACCATTATGGCTCTAGAAACCCCCACTGCATATGGTGAATTGAAAATGACATGCTCCTGCACTGCCTTCAGCCTCAGTCAGCAACGATGTTGCAGAGTGATTCCCTTATCCTCAACAACTTCCCACATACCACAACCCCTCAATCCCATCACCCTCCCCCCACCACCCTCCACCCTCCACCCTTCCACCACCCTCACCTCTCCCATCCCTCCCCATCACTCCAAAAAACCCTCACTACCCCATCATCATCATCATCAAAACCCCAAAGCCAAACTCCCTAACCTGCCCCCATCCAAACCTCCAAGCTCTCTAAACCCCATCACCAAGCTAACATCGTAAAGTACAAATCCAGAGACAAACATGAAAAAAGATTGAGCGATACATAAACTACAAGTATCGTTGTCATCAGTTCGAATTTTTGAAGCGGCAGATGCTGGTAAGGGTCGTATATGGCTATCACCCTACTGAACAGAGAAGGAATTGGAGGTGGTAAGCAAGGGGTAGCAAGGCCGTTCTTAGATATCTGGCCGCGGTGCAGAGGTGTAAGTTGTTGGGTTTGGGTGGTAGGGCGAGGTATGCGGCGATCGAAGCGGGCCATCAGAAGGACTTTATCAATTTGTGGAGGTGGAGTCATTTCTCGCTTGGTTTTTGCTGCAAGGATAGGCTGGTCCCGAATACTAAAAGGCAAGTAGTGACCCATGTTTTAGGAAGGGGTATCCTTGCAGCAACTTAATTCACTGTCATCTAGGCGGAAAGGGTTATCTTATTGCTAGACACGATTAGGCTCAGAGACTTCATATACACCAAGGCATACGCCTAATAAAGCACAGGCCTACAAGATCCCAAGACCTCAATTTATTCAAGATCACCATCACATCATTGAAACTGCCATGTTGAATCATTGTACGCCATGGAATGCATTGTTATCATCCTGCATGCTATGCGAATCTGAATTCGACGGGAAAAGACGGTGTCATTCATCTCAACCTAGCGCCCTTGAACCTTTTAGCAAGCTGGTCGCCATCTGCAGGAAACCCATAAATCGGACTCGGGCGTTTAGGGGGACGCTCACCGCTTTCCCTCAAGACCTCCAAAAGGGTGGCCCAGCCGCCTGTTTCGAGCAGTTGGAAACCATCTGCGAGGTCATGTGTGCGAGCGACCCGGCAGAGAAGAGCCTCTTCATCCTGGATTAGAATTCGATCAGTATTCAGACACCAAAACGAAGAGCTCCAGGGCACAGTAACTCACCGGTTGCAGAATACCCATGGTATGGATGAAACAAAGCAGATGGAAATCCGAGACAGACTTGATGCCCTTTTGGTTATCGATCTTGCCGCCGCTCACACCAAGCTGCGTGGCAACATCCTTCCACTCCTGGCTTTGACCAATAGCACCACGATTCTCAATAGCAAAATTCGAGCTGTTGAAAATTTGTGATGATTCGGTGGGGAAGCCATGGGTGAGCGTAACGAGAAGATATTCGACCGGGAAACTAGGCTTTGCATTTTCTTGGACACTAGCTCCATACTCGTTGATTCTCCGGTAGAACACTTCAGGAATGTACCGAGTACGGCTGGTCGAACCATCATCATCTTCCTCATCTCTGACAAGCATGACGGACGGATCCGCAGAGGGTTCGACTATGTCTGCTCTAACCATCTCAACTGCTGAGTTTGAGACCTGGTACGCAGTGATCGCTATACCACCATCGTCGTCTCCGCTCAGCACGCACGTCACAAAGCTGGACCCAAATCTTCCGGTGTCGCTCCACTTCGTAGGCTTTGGATTCTGTGCTTGTAAGCGAGCTGCAAAGGCGATCTCAAGTGATGACAGATAGTATGAGTCGATGTGTCGCTTGCAAATGACTTTCCCATCCCCAGCACCAGCATCAACCAGATCAGTGAAGATTACCCCAACCTTTTGCAGCCCACACAACCGTGCCAATTCATCTACATCCTTCTCGTTCTCCCATTCCTGTAGTGTGCATCCATCGGGCTCGTCTGCTTGCGGTGGCTCATAGATGGCTTCGACGACTGCCTTCGTTCCTAGCGGGACTTCTGTATACTCTTCATAATGACCGTATAAGAAACCCACCCGCTGCGAGCCAGAAGCCCTCCAGAAATCTAGCAAAGAGTTGATGAGTGAAGGCGATGCAAACTCAACATGATCCACCATCCGAAACGGCTGGGCTTGCAGGGTGATGGCGCTTGGCTGACACTTTGTGCAGATACCGTCAGGCCAAGGTGGATGGCCTGACGGGCAATCTTGCTTCACTCTATAATAGGGCTCGCTTAGAGGTGGCATGTACGAAGACTTGAGTTCTGGCTTATTTGTGGCAGAATTGATCTTTCTGAGATATGAATGAAAAGAAAGATGTTTGATCTTCTTTTCCTCCAGATACGCTGGCGCGTATGGTTCTAGTGGCATGCAGTAGTCACACATTCCCTTCTGACCATGTCTGCACATCTTCTCGTCTCTAAGTCGCGGTATCTTGCCATCTAGCTTGTCTAGGCGGTTGTCCAGCTCGGACTGCTGTACTGTCTCCCAAGGACTTTTTATGGTGGCTGTTGAGAATGTCTGTAAAGGTGGGGCAATAGGAAGATCTTCGGTTGGTGAAATTGGCAGGCCATTTAGTCGGTTGGATGAGTTGTGTGGTTGCGAGGATGTTGGGAGAGAGACGGTAGAGTGGCCATTCATAGGAGGCTGTTGGGAGTATTTGATGAACAACTTATCTCCGTGGCTGCAGGAACATGTCAGTATCAAGTCCTGAATCTGTCATAAGATGTCCCATACTGCAAGCCAACTTTCTGGATGGTCACGCCATTCAGAGAGCTCAATAGCCTATCTTCACCACCGAATGGCTTGTTTGAGAGGATCAGAGACCGCGAGTCGGTGTCTTTTGGGAGATTATCGAGGATCTAAGCCGGTATCAGTGATGCTCGGCAATCTACCCAATATTTCAAGGGACAATACATTGGAAGTCAAGGAGGAAAAGTCATCGGCAGGATCAACAGACAGCCTAAACTGTCCGTTCTTGCTCTCGAAGCGGAGGAGGATGGTCTTGGAGGGCGGCATGGCGGAGTCGTTGTGGAAACTAAAGTAGTGGAAGCCACAATAATGATAGAGAAGGTACGACTGGGGAGCCTTGTTGTTGTAAATCCATGTTGAGCGGCGGATTGCTTGCAATGAGAATGATGTCGAAGTCAATAGAGCTCAAGCTTAGGGTTGCGTATGGTCGGCGTCCGGCTAATATTCGGCCCGACCCCACGGCTCTAGAGCAATCGCTAGAAAAGTACGGGCTTTGGGAGAGGTGTTCTTTGCTCATAAGCTGCCATGAACACCGTTAGTTGCTTCCCTCGGCCTTTCCTTCAATGAAGTCGCATTATTGGATAGAGTCTCACCCAGTCTACTAAACCAGAAGCCAAATCTGGCCGCCTCACACACCTCTCTCTTCGCGAAAAGTCCAGCACCCCAATTCGTACACATACATCTGCCAACCCTGATCCAGAGCTGCCAGCGCCATGGTAGACTGGATAGGGCTCGCAGTACCCTTCGCCTACCTAACCATCTTGGTCGGATCCCTAGTAACATTCTCCTCCCTCTACCGCAAACGGAAAGCCGGTAAGTCCTCCGCCCCCTGGCAGAAACATATCTGACAAAACCCCTCAGCAAAATCGACCTCATTAGCCCCATGGTTTGAGCCTCACGTCCAACGAAACATCTATCTCTCCCTTCTCCACCTCGAGCCCGCCCTGGGCCAAGAAAAGGCTACCCCAGTCCCCGATAGCATATTAAAAGCCGCTCTGCTGCAACGAGCATGCGAAGACATCAAACGGATCTTAGCCATACGAGCCCAGAAACAGCCACTGAGCCAACTGTTGGCAAGAGGTAGCGTGGGAGATGATCTATGGCAGAGATTTTCAAGAGCGGAGAAGGAGATGGAGGCTGAGTTGCGAGATGTAGTAGAGGAGGTAAAATTCGCATCCCCCCCCACTTTGCGCAAGGAATCGATCTGATAAACGTGTATAGGCAAACGCATTGGCAACAAATTGGGGCCAAACAATCTTTCAGTCCGCCAACGAAATGGTCAATAATGCCATTATCCGCGAAAGCGTAGCTAAGCTGCAAGCGAAAGGCAGAGCCGATCGCGAGTGGTGGGATAAGGAGAGAGCGAGTATACAGTCGAAGTTTATGCAAGAGTTGGATGAAGAGAAGCCTGCTGGGGTTCCAAAGGCAGCACCGTCTGGGGCAGCCCCAGGGACAGCGAATAGTGATGAGGATGCTGTTTTGGTAGAAGCGGGAGGCCCTGCGGCGTCTGGGTCTACAGCTGGGCTGAAGGGTGGAACGAAAAAGAGGAAAGGGAAGAAATAGACTTTGTGTTTTGGAATACCTTCTGTGTTTGACAGGCGTATTGACACTGTTCACATGCCCTTTCAAACCATTCGCTACCGCGTGCAGGTACCTTACGGACAGTCATCTAAAGCAGAGGCATTTGAAGGGTATCAATTTCAGAGATGGCGTTGCAAAAAGCTAACAGGAACAGCAAGACAGACGCGCTCCTCAATTAGCCCCTCCCCATCCCAGCTCTAACCCTAGCATCTACACTCAAACCCAACTCGTTCTCGGTGGGGCTATCGCCAGGTTCAGACATCTTCGTGCCTTCTCGTTTAGCTCTGAAGAAAGCCAATTTCGCGAACCGTCCTAGCTGAGCCCAAAAGTGCCTGCCAGCTTCATGGCCAATCATCCGGTCCAACAATTCTACCGTGGCAGCCCGAACCTTCGGATCCGGATGGAAAAGCCCCAAACTGATATAGAACAAGCCGGCGTTACTCTCGGGCGTCACACACAGTAGCTGGCACACTTCATCGTAAGTCTTTACCGAGGCTGCAAGAGCAAGGTAGATAGCAGCACTATCCTCATGGCTCAGCTTCAAGCTCCGCAGACGATCATGGTGATGAGCCAAATCCAGCGAGCGTATTGGCTTCCGCTCCCACATCGCAGCCAGATCCTGGATGAAGGCATAGTAGCTCCGAGTGTTTCGCCACCCCTCGATACGCCAAACGTTGGCGCCCAGCTCTCGAGCTTTGGTAGCGTCATCTGGCCAGACGTAGCCGTGGCCGTGGACGCCATGAGCGCCAGCATCGGCTTCCGAGGCTCCTATGTACAATGCAGAAGCGCCGTAGACAGATTCTTCAAAGGCCGCAGCAATGCGAGTGAACCTTATGATATAGTCCCGCCATTTCGATCGGATGGCGGGTTCGCCGTGACGAGAGCTAATGCTGTGAGTGATGGAATCCATGAAAGCGGTATCGTTGGTGAAGTCGCCATTCGAGGCGAGAGAAGTCCCTATCGATCCGATCCCATTTGAATTCGGAGCGTAGCCAGGGTTCTGCTGCTGGAAATATACCAGACCCTCTGTCATAGCGGCATTTTCGATGCGGCTACTGATCTTCATCCGGCCTGTGGGAACATCGCATAGAAGGTCCCACCATTCGTGGTGGTTGGCAAAGGTCGGATTTGTAACCCCAGCGATAAAGCCTGGGACATTGAGCAAGTCGTCTATCTTGGTAAGGTCTGTGTACGGGAATGCGTGCCGCGTAAACCCACGCAGAACACCACCTGATGCGAGCGCGCATGCTGCTAGAACAGCTTCCGCAACTTCACCAGAAGGTCTGTTGTGACCAAGGAAGATGACACGTTTTTGGGTAAGGAGCGCATTGACAAGAACGATTACTGGATGGGTATAAGCGCCGCTAGTTGTGAGATGAGGATGCAGAGCGAAAGGCTGGGGTGATGAAGCATGAGGCCCAGAAAATGCTTGAATGAGCTTTATAAGAGAAAAGTCTCCGACAGTCTCTGGTGAGATGCCGGTAGGTACCTTGATCGGAATTGGTATCTGATTGTACACGACTTTGGACTCAAATTCGTGGGTGTCTCGTGGAACAATGAAACGTGGCCGATGCCCGACAAGTTCTGCAGATGCTTTCTCCGGCGAATCTGGCGACGCTATACCATTAGTACTCGATTCTTCGGCCATTCCTTGCTGAATCATTTGCTCGAATTTTTCAACAAAAAGGTCTTTGGTATCGCTCGCAAGCAAAATATGTCGTTCGAGCATGGACAATCGTGGCATAAGTGATAAGTCCATAGAGTTCACGGCCTCGTACAGTGATTCTAAGGTTTCAGGGTATGGCGATTTGAAATATTCCTCGAGAGCCAATAATAAAAGGGGCTTGCAGCTCGGTCAGCTGTGGCTCCCAGACTGGAGATGGGTATTTCGGCTACCTTGTATATGTGTAAAAATTGGTGTCTCGTGCAAATTGCCATTGCTTTGACCACTGCACCTCTGTCGCGATCATCAACTAGAGTTAGACTCATCGACTTGGTAGGAGGTCCTTACGAACCTTTTCGCGGAAGGATCATGTTTTGTATTCACTAGATTCAGTACATATATCAGCGGCGGCCCTTCTCCCCCTTGTGCATCATCTTCATCGTCCGCATTATCCGCCTTGGTAGCACTCGCTTCACCGTGGGCGCCTGCGATATGGTCTGGTCCACCGTTGGCCCCTTCTTCCTCTGCGTCGCCCTCCTTACTTGAATTCTCCCCATTTGCTGGCTCTTCCTCTTCGCTCGGGTCTTTGTGCAGAAAAAAAACGGTCCAATCTTCTTTCCTATTATGTACTTGATCGGGTAACATGAGTTCTGCTAGCATGTTTTCATCACCACTGATTGCTCCAGGATATTGGTGTTCCATAATAGGACCTCGATCGACATGAAACGAGGCAACGAGTATGTATTCCACATGACGCTCGGTAGAGTCGGCCGGATATTGCGACTTCAGCTTCTTCTTCGGCCGTGAGACATTGTTGCATTGGGGCGTTTGCTGGGTGGACGATGGAGTGGATGGCGTACGGGAGCTACTGACTGACGGACGGCGTGGTAGTCGTGGTATGTTGCTGGTAGGAGGAGCGCCATTGCGAATGGAAGGGTTTGAAGCTGTGCGAGTAGAAGGGAAGGACGACAATGAAGCTTGGCGATTAGGTATCGCACTATTTGTACTGCCAGATGTACCACTTGTGGAAGGTCTATAGGAGAGAACGGAGGTCATGATGGACTGTTAAGATCCGGCTCAAATGCTTCGTCAAGTCATGTAATAGCCTGTCCCGGGTCAGAGAAGTGGAAAGGAACATATGTATAGTACAATCTAACGATATGAGAAGAAACGAAAAGGTAAACCGCGATACATAGTCTCATTCATGATGATCAATCGTTATTGAATGAGGGGGACATTATCATTGTGTGCCGCATGTCACCCTCCATAATAGTTCGACCGGTCGAGGCCAGAGGCTGGGGTTAACGGATATACACGTAGGGCTAGAATCTCGGAAGATCGACAGCAACCGTATGCGGGAGGGCTAGGAGTAGCGGGGGCGATCTGTTTGGGAGCCGCTCGATTGTTGACAATCTTCAACAACAGCTCTCTTCCATCGCCTCAACCGTAATGGCCACCACATGCAAAGCGCCAATCGATTCGAAGCAACCTGTCCATCGGAAAAGCTACAAGACATAGCTTGAGCAGCGCACATCTCAGCCACCATGGTAAATCATTTCGCTCAAGCCTATCAAGCACTTCAATACTAAACATCGACCTCCCACAGTCTCTCCCACCAACATACAAACCATCCCCACTCTCCTACGGCTCTCCACGAACCTCACCATTCCGCCGCCCCGAATCTCCCGCATCCCCCTTCCGCCGTCCAGACTCGCCCTCGTCCCCCTCCACAGCTCTCCGCCCCACAACCCCAACACCAACCGCCTCACCCACAAAAGAAACCCACTCCCCCCTCCCCTCGCCAACAAAATCCATCCAC
>JAABUL010003632.1_pt1 | contig 22455 bp, 44 predicted proteins | sample 5559151 | NCBI WGS metagenome assembly JAABUL01 (sample SAMN10711876, study PRJNA513368) | rock metagenome | isolation source: Antarctica rocks | place: Antarctica: Victoria Land, Pudding Butte sud | reverse complement strand
AAAATCAAGAGAGGGCCTCCTACTCCATTCTCATAAACCATACGTTCATAGCGCCACTGACGCCAGCCGCCTAATCGTCGAGTGGGCACAGGTCCTCAAGAGCTGCGACAACGGCAGGTGTAGCGCCTTGCTCTGCAGGAGGAAAACCCTATAAAAGCCGCTGCTCTGCAGGAGGGGCCCTCCGACACATTTGGTCAGTTTCTGATCAGATTCAGGTGCAGCGCTGTGGCACTCTGTTCGCGAGGGTTGTGCTGTTCTCGGCAATTCGGATGTGATTTTCAATCATCATACATCAGACAAGCAGGACACATGCACGAAGCCTGTACGTGGCTTTTATGCTGGAGCCGCCTCCCAGCGTGAACTCAATTGTAAGCTATTTCTGTTTTGCAAGACGACACATGAGGCGCGGGAACATGTTGCGCTTTTGCTACAGCTGCCCATGGGCAGCTGTGTTCCTTGTGGCGCCACAAGGAACATTGATCACTTCATTACCGCCGTCGCCAGCGGCTATGCTATCCACAAACGTCCAGCAGGGGAAGCTCGATTTGAATGCAGAGAGCAGATACACGACCAGCAGGAGAAGCTCGCATCGAACGCACAAGGCAGGTACAGCGATGCACAAAATAAACTTTAGCTAATGCACAGCGTCGTCTAAGGCGCTTGGCACATTCTGATTATTTCCAATTGGTCCGCGACGACGTCGTCCTGCCTGGCAATCCTGCCTGCCCCCTGGGCCCCGCTGCCCTTGCACACTGGCAGCCGCCTCCGCGCCGCTCTCTCAGGCGCCGCCTTCTGCCTGCTAACTCTACTGGCCTCCGCTTGCTGCCGTCGCGTCGCCCTCTGTGGTTCCCTTGTGTCCCACCGAGTCTTCTGTGGCGCTGCCTCCCTGGAGAGCGGCAGCCGACGAGCCGCTGCCGGCCTGCCTCTCTGCAGCGTGCTCCAAGCCGCGGCGTCTACCCCTGCTGGGTTCCCGATAGCCGCTGGCGGCCGCCGCGTCGCAGCGGCTGGTGCAGATGCTGCCGGTGGTGGCTGCTTAGGCGCCCTGAAAGGACTCCTGACCGCCGGCGCCGAGGCTGACTGCGCATAAAGCAAGACATCATTGGAAGGCTGAAGCCGGAGGGCAGTCCCCTGTGCGAAAACCTGGTCCATCACGAGCGAATGCTGGAGTGAGGGTTTTGCAGCCAAGCGTCCTGACCTCCTGGGCTGCCGCCGGCGCTCGCCTCGTTGGCGAAGTCCTTCCGTAGCGACGGCACCTTATCCAGCGGCAGCGACCGCGCCTGCACCTGCGGCGCCATGGCATGCCAAGCCTTGGATTTTACGAAAAAGACAAACAACACGTGGGAGTGTGTGCGCAGCTGAAGTTCAAACGAATTTCTCCCTAGAAGTTAGATTTCACCGCTTTCATTTGTCATGTCAAGCACACCTGCAGGACGATGGTGCCGTCGATGGCAGCAAAGTACTTGCTGAGATTTGCGTGCGTGCTCAAATAAAGAAACCCAGAATGGAGATGAAAGTCAAACTCAGAAATCAGCACGGAGGTGAAACTCAGAGTGCTCTCAGCATGAGACTTACCCACACTTTTCGGCTACTGTCCAACACCTCATTGTCAAGGCCTGCGCCGGCAAAGCACTCGCTAGCATCACTTGACAATTGAATTTGAAGAGGGTCACTGTGCACAAAGAGCAGAAAAAGCGCAAGCACGTAGGGGCAGAAGCAGCGTATAAGCGCATACTTTCAGACAGTTTCACATGTTGCAGACAGACGGGAGGAGGCAAGCAGCAGGCAGAGCAGCTTTTGCTGGAAGCAAAGGCCGCCTTTGTTTTGATCCTGAAAGAAACGCACCACGCTCGATGGAGCGCATGGGAGCCGTCTGGTTGACGAGCCTGATGGTGAAGCTTACACGTTCACGCCAAGCCTCAGCGGGCTCGCCGGCGACGGACAGGAAGACAGCCAGCTGGCCGTCCTTGCCTGCGCCGTCGCCAGTAGCCACCAGGCACCTGCAGCGGAAGCCGCGATTATTGCTTCTTCCGATTCCTTCAATTGCAAGGACAAGCATGCCAACAAACTTTGGCCGCTGTCGCACAAGCGCAGAGGCAGCAACGCTCACCACTTCTCGTCGGAGCCCGGGATCGCAAAGGCGCTGCTGCGCGCCTTGCCGCCGGTCAGCTTGCCGTCCAGGCGCCAGGTGTACCAGGTGGACTCGCGTGTCGCCCTGCAGGCAGGACCGAGCACAAAGTCGTTGAGATAGCTGACTGCCTTGACAAAGCAGGACGGCAGGCGCCGCCAAGGAAGCAGGGTGCACGTCTCGAAGGGCCCACCGCGGCGGGAAGTCCAGTTCGATGTGGGAGGCGTGGAAGAGCGCCACGTTAGCGAAACGTGCGACCACGCGCGGGCAGCCCTGAACCGCCGAGGAGCACAGTGCCTCGTTCAAGTGCTGCGGATCCAGATGCTCCACCTGCGACACGACCACATGCATATATGTTTCTTTCAATTCATTTCATCCTGTGGTCCTTCGGTGGGGAAAATCGGGAGCGGCGCGGCGCCTGCCGGTCTGTAGCGCCTGCCCCACTGCCGCAGGTGTTCAAGGTGTCAGTCGTGGCATAACGACATTATGGACTGATTTGGGTGGATGTCGTGTGCATGGCACTTGATGACGTGTGGTGAGTGTGCACCTCTATGGCATGCGAGCTGCGGCTACCACGCAGTCATATATGACTGCGTGGTAGTCGCAGCTTGCATGCCATAGAGGTGCAGCTGACTGCCTGGATGCGCATGATGGATATGTGGCAAGATTTTCTTGATGCACAGAAAACCTTCTTCGCTGCCGTGCAAGTGCTCTTCTGTCTGGGCTGAGAGGCACATATAGATTAGCGGCAAATTTGTGCTGGTTCTGCGCCATAAATTTCCTTGCTTGGGGCTGGTACATGAGATGCATCTGCAGACTGATGCATTGACATCGTACGAGCATGCTGGGTGTAATAGCTGCTGCCCAGCCATGGCAGCGTGTGAACATGGACGTGGTATATCAGAATAGGGCATGATATCAGGTCAGGACACTGCCTCACAGCAATGAGCGGCAGCGATGCAGAACCAGATTTGCATCCCAACACAGTGAGGATGCCATCGTGGGTCGTGCTGATGAGGATTAAGGGTCATTTGAGTAGTGTGATAGGAGTCGCCGCTGCAGGCGCTTGCGGCGGCGCCAGCTATGAAGTAGAAGAAAGCGCACCCGCATGGCGAGCAGCAGCGCCGTGTAATCATGGCTATCTGCGAACTTTTCCTCCCGCTCCACCAGCAGCATACCCTCCACAGCCTGCGTGAAGCACAAGAAGTATGCGTCTTATCATTCAGCAGCATTCTGCTGCAAGGTTTCGCTGTGCCGCCAGCAGCAGCTCTCGCTCGCCTGCACAGGAGAGTGGCGTCAATGGCCAGCAGCCCCTGAATAGCTTTACCTCATCAGCATTATGCACTGGCGGTACGAACTCATTGTGTGTAATGACAGGTGTGCTCGCACATAGCAATGCGGTCAGCACGAAGCATGCAGGCAACAGCGCCGCAGGCATCTTGGCCATGATCGGGTTTGGTAAAATCCAAAGTGAAAATTGCATTACCTTGACGATGAGCATCTCCGAGTGCAGGGACAGCGCATCGTCATTGAGGACGCTCGCGAGCTCCTTATGCGCAATGGCCTTGAGCAGCCGCGAGCCGCCTGGAAGCATTTGCACAAACTTCATCACCATGACCACAAACCACAGGCCAATGTCACAAAATTGCGCAAGCTGGCTCTCTGACACGCCGGTCACTGCCCGAGTTGCTGCTGAAGTCCGACACGTAGCTGTGTTCGGCGTCAGGCAGTCGCGGATGATCGGATGGTGGCGAGCTCACCGCGTGACATGACGATAGAATCGAAGTTCTTGACCACGTGCTTGCGCACGGCGGCGCGGACCTTGTCGCACTTGTACTTGGTGCTCCTGGGTGGTTGGCATAGCGTTACCACCTGAAATTGAATATTTTGTGACAAGCAGGAGAAATCAGGTCAGAGCATGAGACCAGAAGCCAGCCCGCCACAGAACAGAACACAACACGTGAGTGTTTAGATTGCACTTCTGCAGTGGATCAAGCTCACAGGGTCCAGGCGAGGCGCGGCTCGGCGGCCAGGAACTCCATGAGGAAGGCGGCGCAGGCGTCGCGCAGCGCTCCTGTTGCACAGCATGGCAGCGTAAGGTTGAGCCTGTCATGGAATTGGCCCACGCAGTTGTGCCTGTCGAGCTGCGGATGACATGCATGACGCCTTTCCTGAAGTATGCCAAGCAATAAGCGAAAACGATCTCACAAACACATTTACACCAAGGAAACGCACTGATAGATAATTTGTCCGCCAGGTCCAGACACTCTTCGCAGTTGCGCCAGTTGATGGCCACCTGCAGCGGCGTTGCATGAAGCTGTCAGCGCACTGCAGTGACAAAGCAAGCGACAAGCCTGCATACACGGTGATGGATGCTGCTGCAGGCTTGGCGACGCTGATGGCCTTGTCTCCATGACGTCATGATGCAGCTTTGCATGAAAAGGGCTGACTGGCGAATGCACGGAAGTACAAATAACGTCGGAAGCTGCACGTGTATCACAAGTGCCGCACCTCGCGGGCATAGATGGCCTGGACAGCGAAGCGCAGGGTGCTGCCGCGGATGCCGTCCACCTTGATGACGCGCAGCCCTTCCTGCCCCTCCTGCAGCATTGACAGAAGAGCTCTGAGTGCACGGTCAGGAGTTGTGAGAGGCTGCTTGACCGGATTCAATGCCGCAACCTCTCTGATCTGCACACCACTTCCAGCGGTCGGTCAGCCGCCAGGCGGCTCCCCTGAAGCAGGGTTGTGCATGTCTGCACTTCTTGCAGTTTATAGCAGCTCACCATGGAGGTCATGCGCTCGACCTTGCCGCTGCTGAGCAGCTTGTAGAAGAAGGGCGACACCGCCGCCAGGTCCAGCGTGTTGGAGTGGATCTGCAGCAGCAGCAAGGCAAGCCGGCTCAGATTGGCAAACGTCGTGTGCTGCTGCAGCGGGTATTCGTCAGGGGGGCCAGCGCCGGTGCGTGCTCCAATTTTACAGCACAGGCCACACTACGTGTGTGCGCTTCTGGCTGACCAATGCACCACGCCAGCAGCAGGTGGCAGATGCCGCTCAGCTCTGGTGCACGCAGTCAGGCCCGGCCAAGCAATCGCTCTTTGTATGCACTCACCATCTCGCCGTCGATGGTGGTGCGGAGCTGCAGGTCCCACAGCTGGGTGTTGGAGGAGGCGCGCGTCCACAGGTCCAGCTTGCGCTCGTCCAGCCCGTTGGGGCCGCCAAACAGCGGCAGCGCCGGCGCGTCGCCCGGTGCCAGCTGCATGGCAGCAGCACACACGCGTTGGTCCTGAGTCCACAAAGCTGCCAGAATCTGCAGCTGGCATGTTTGCGCCAAGATGCGGCGGCGTTGGCGCGATGCCGACGCCAGCCGTGATGCTGCTCATGGCTGGCCCACCGCTGCAAAACCTGGCGGTTGGCAATGGTGATCCCAGCTCACCTGAGCAGGCGGCTGGGGAGGAGGGGGCGGGCCGGAGGTGGCCGTGATGGGCACGGCGGCCGGGCTTGAAGGGGTGTTGTACGCCGCCTTGGCCGGCGGAATGCTACTGTACTTGACATCCTCCGGCGGCGGGCCGCGCGGCGGCACCCCGCCACCGCTGCTGGCGTGCAAATTGCGCGACTTGCTGGCCGGGGGATCGTCCAGCACGGCGCCTGCGCGCGAGGACACGCAGCGCAGCATCTTGGCTTGCTGCCTCGTAAAGGCAAGTGCTTCTCCTGAGGCCGCTTCTGCAGCCAGCACCGCTTGCCAATTCCTTGCTGTAGATACCAGGCTAACGATGACGGTGGCAGCCGTGCGGCATTGCGCACACGCAGGGGCGCAACGCCAGAGAGCTGGGGCGGTTGACCCGTCGCGCACCTGTTCGACGCGCCGAGGTGGAGCGAGTTTGTGACTTCCGAGGCGCAGTACGTGCGCCGCAGCGCCGGCGAAACTGAGTGCGTTGACAGTTTCTTATCAAACAGGACTATTCTGCAGAGGATCCAACGCTGAACGGTGCGCAGCGCGGTACACACTTCCGTGTCGTTCGCCCATTGCGCCCTACTGGGAGGGGTGCTGGCTTTGACGCAGGCCGTCTTTAGGTGCACCTGCTGGAAGTCGCTTTATTCGTCAGTGCAACTATCATATGTGACGATGGTTGTTAATATCAGTCAACGCACTGGAGCCTGAACTTGCATGACATGGATAGATCGCAAATTTGCTCGTCACCGGCTGCGCCGGGCTGGTTTGACAAGCGCCCGACAGTTGGAATCTGAGCGCTGCTTCCATATGTACAAGCATGTAAGCTGTGAGAGCAGGTAGCGGCGCACAATGGCAAGCTGATGGCAGTCCAGCATGCCGTGTCACGCAAGGTCATTCGGCTCTGCACGGTCAGCCTCAACGGAGAACCCAATCCGGGACGCAAGAAGCCTACCTAACGTACATTCAAAGCTGCAGCAGTGCGGATCGCGCCCTGGCAGGCGTCGTTTGTGCAGCTTGCGCAACGTGACACGCCCCGTGATGACTAATGTGGGGCTTGTTGCAGACGCTGCCAGTCTATCCTGCACAATATTCAGCTGCAGAATCCACTAACAAGCGCTCCAAAAGTCTCCAGGTATTGCAGCCGCTATTTACGGTGGCGAGTTGGCAAATCCGAAAGAAAGTTCACTCGAGAACGTATCTACGTCCAGCTGGATCTCCGCAACAGGTTTTGATCAGTTCCGCGACACGCAAGTCTGAGCAGCTCACTATTCACGCCGACCCAGGAGGTGCGGCCGCGCGAGCAACACATTTGCCGAAGTCCCCTTGTAAACTGGCAGCGGCCCCATACCAGAGGCTGCAGCAGCCCGACATGGCAGCAGAACAGTATACAGTGACGCCGGATGGCGACAGCGGCGAGGACCTCGAGAAGGGCAGCCCTACAGCCGGTGCGGCGGCCTCCAGTGACGGCGCCGGCTGCAGCTGCAGCTCGTGCAGCGGCACAGGCCGGACAGGCTGCTGCGGCAGCGGCGGCAAGCGCAAGTGCAGCGGCTCCCGCGCCAGGGGCGGGCCACGCACCACCGCCTACTTCAAGGTGCTTCTGGCTGCCGCGCCATGTATGCGCACACATCATGCACCCGGCGGCGCTGCAGGCTGCACATGCGCAGAGCATAATCGACCGACAGATCATGGTGTTGGTGTGCCCACCTTGTGTGCACAGCAGCAGCCACATGCTGCAATGGCTGCTTGCTACCTCGGAGCGCCCCGCTCGTACTGCCGGCTGGCATCATGCGCGACGGCGCATATGATGCAACCAATGTCCTGCCCCTTGCACAGGCGCACGGCTACAGCAAACCGGTGGGCGTGGATCACACCGGTGTTTGGGGCGCGGTCACCTTCGACTGGATTGCGCCGCTGCTGTCGCTCGGCGCCCGCGGCAGCATCGCCGAGGACAGCGCCTCGCCATTTGTGCCGGAGCGTTGCGATGCCGCGGTGCTGGCACGCCAGTTCGAGGCGCAGTACCTCAAGACGCAGGTGCGTGTCTGAGGTTCACAGAGCTGGGTTCAGGAATGTGACCCATCCCCCGCCATGTCGGAGCGCTGCGATGCTGGCGCGCCAGTTCGAGGCGCAGTACAGCAAGACGCAGGTACGTCAGGGTGGAGGGTTTGGGCAGGTCGTCAGGAGAGGCACACGGGCGCAGTACCGCAGCCTCCTGTGCACAATGTGAGCAAGGGGCTGTGGGGCGCGGCTGGCGTCCGGGGCAGCTGTTGAGGCACCAATGTGCTGCCCGGCGTTGCCCGTCTTTGCAATGAGGAGGCAGCGTGCAGTGAAGCGATGACATGGCCCGGGATCCAGCAGTATGTGAAGGTGAGGGCTCATGCCTGCAGGAGACCCACATGCGCGGGGGCAAGCGGCGGCCCAACCTGCTGGCGCGCACGCTGCTGGCGCTGCACTGGCGCGAGATGGGGTGGCACTTCTTTTGGACGGCCGCTGAGGTCGCCATCAGGTGGGCGCCTGCGCTGCGCCAGCCACTGGTTGGGCCATGGTGTTACGCTTTCATGAATGCTGGTGGCGTTGGGGCTGCTCCGCAGCCTGCTGTGCTGGCTGATTCAGACGGCAAACACAGCCATCCGAGTAGTCAGAATTAGCCTGCGAGAACAGAATCCTGGATAAGGGCGCCGTCCTCATCCACGAAAGCTTTCAGACTTCAAACCTGACACATGACGCAGGCTGGTGGCGCCGGTGCTGCTGCGCGGGCTGCTGCGCTGGCTGCGGTCCCCGGATAAGGACGCCGTGGGCGGCGTCGGCCGCGGCTGGATGTGGGCGGCGCTCTTTGGCCTCACCGGCTACTTCCTCACCATCGTGCACCACCAGCTCTTCTGGTGCGCGGATGCATCGACAGCAAGTTGATGCTGCTACGGCTAATGGTACTTCACCTGCTGCTGCTGAGTGGAAGCCTTCACAAAGCGGCAAGGCCAGCACCTGATACCAGCATCAGATGGCAATGGTCCGACACACAGTTGGCATAGTCACGGGAACGGCGGTCCCGCAAGCAACAGGCCGCCATACCAGTAGCCTGTTGACCGGCAAAAATCTCCACACTGCATGGGGTGCAGGTACGGCATGCGAATGGGCTTCTCCTGCCGCCAACAGGCCATGGCGGCGGTGCAGGCCAAGGTGCTGCGCCTCAACTCTGCCGCCATCGCGGACGTAACCACTGGCAAGGTGCGGCTCCTGCTTTGCTACACTCAACCACTGCCTAGGTCATGCGGTCAAGGATCGGTTGGGTCGTGTGTTCACTGATGGGCCACTTGCGCTTGCAGATCGTGAACCTGGTCTCGAACGATGTGCGTCGCTTCGACGACGCAGGTCCCTTCTGGGTGCGGCGCTGTTACCCACTCACCCGCACAGGCCTGCGCCCCCGTTTGTTAGGCTGGCTTCTGTTTGAGCCATGGCATGTCCAATGCCTCCCATAGTATCCTCCGTACCCGCCAGGTCGAACTCAGGTGATGACGCTCTTGATCACTTGCCCAACCGGCTGCGTGCCAACGCCTGAAACCTAGATTCCACAAATCGCAGGTGTTCCTGATGCTGGCGCCGCTAGAGTTGTGTGCGGTACTTATCATGGTCAGCCTGGAGCTGGGAGCGGCGCCTGCCTTTGCCGGTATTGCCGCGCTGCTGGCTCTCATCCCGCTGCAGGTACGAATGCCGTGGATGAAATATTCACTTGGAAGCCCACCAAAGCTGCTGCAATCAACCGACTGTAGCCGGCAGATGACATCAAAATTGAATACGTCGGCGAGCAACATCGAGGCGCTGCTCTTGCGCGGGCAACGCTGCCTCGGCTCTGGCGAGGGCAATGCTGCCACGGCTGATCGGGCGGCTATGGGACCAGGCAGCAGCGTTCACACATGTCGTTCAAGATGTTCAATCTCCAGCTTCAGGATTCCAATTTCGGCTTCCTCTTTCGTACTGCAGGCGACGCTGTCGCGGCTGATCGGGCGGCTGCGGGGCCACACAGCATTGTCCGAACATCTCACAAACCGACTGCCCCTGCATTGAGTTCGTTTCACTGTCGCAGGCAACGCTGTCGCGGCTGATTGGGCGGCTGCGGGACCAGACGGCGGCATTCACGGATGAGCGCGTGCGGCTGGAGGGGGAGGCCATTGGCGGCGCACTGGCCATGAAGATGCTGTCCTGGGAGGTCCCCCTCCTGGAGTCCATCGGTGCGCCTTTTGTTCGAATTTGCGTACCTGGGTTCTGAAGCGTCAGCGAGTGACAGGGAAAGAGACCATCGGCAGCGCCCTGGTCATGAAGATGCTCTCTTGGAATGTCCCCCTCCTGAAGTCCATCGGTGCGGCCTTCAATTATTCAGTGCTGGACACGAACTCAAACCCCAGTCATGACTCACTGGGAGGGCTCACTTGTTGGAGTTCAGCAGCACGGGCGTGTCCACCTCAGAACTGTTGATGTTGCAGTTGCGTTTCACAGTCGGCAAGCAGGTTGCGACAAGCCGGGTGCAACAAGACAGTCGCAGTCGGGAGGGAGGGACGAAAATAAAAGCAAGGCTGCCTGCGGCGACGGCCCCCGGCGGCAGCGCCTTCCGGCTTCTTCCGGCAGCTTTGAGGCCAAGCAGTTGCGTGCACAAAGCCCCTGCAGCAGCTCGACATCACAGCCAATGCCTGGGTCTTTGCTGGCACGAGAGTATCAGCATGATTGGCTGGACGTATCGCAGGGAGGGTGCGCGCCAGCGAGGCGGCGTGCCTGAAGCGCATGAACCGCATCCGCGCCCTCAACATGGCGCTCCAGTTTGCCATCCTGCCCCTCGCCTCCTTCATCACTTTCACAGTGGTGCGTTTGAAACCACTGCTTAGATATATGTATCTCTGACCAAAATTTGGGAGAACATGGGTTGTTGACGCATGTCTCGCTGATTGCCTCGATTGCCTTGTCTGAGAGAACAGGGGAGACTGGGATTGTGTGCTCTGTCCCATTTGGTATCACGTAATGGCCCGTGCAAGTGGCGCATGCAGGTGTGGGCGCAAGGGCGAACACTGCAGGTGTCCAGCGTCTTTTACGCCCTGGCGCTGCTGCAGGCGCGTTACCTGCCTGCGCTACAGATTTTCACACAGCACGTTTGCACAGCGGCAAACAACATGTTCGCGCTGATCGGTGCTCGAACGGCGCCATACACACCGCTGAAGAGTCGAGCACCTGTGCTTCCGTGGGAGGGCTCTCGCGCTGTGGTGTGGCATCATACACGGTGGGATTGGAGGTGTCGAAGGCCTTGTTGCGGCTTCTTGACTCGCCCAGCTTGCACACCGCAGCTGCCGCAACTGTACATGGCGACCTTCTTCACGCGTGCCGTGGAAACCGCCAGCGAGCTGCGCATCTCGCTCAAGCGGCTGGACGCGTTTCTTGCGCTGCCGGAGCCGCCGCCGCCGTCACACCTTTCCGGAAGCGGCGACGGCCCCGCCGCGCCCGTGAGTTAGATATACATGTTCTGGCACACGCACACTTTGAGTACAAGTAGCAGCCTTCATGGTCCTGTGCGAGCTGGCCGATAATGCAGGATTCCAAGCGGAGCTATCGTCATGAGCTTATGCTGTTCTGTCAGATGCACCCTTAGCTGTGTGTGTCACATCACTGCTGCCATGCCCTTCCATCGCCACTCACCCATCACACACGAGTCTGGGGGGAACATCCATGGAAACTGCCTTTTGCTTGGATGCTGCAGCCGGGCGCGGTGGAGATGCGGGGCGCGGACTTCGACTGGCGGGACCGCGGCTGGGCCGAGACGAGCGACGCGCGCGCCGCAGCCGCCGCCGCGATGCTGGTCTCGGCGCAGAAGCAGCAGCAGAACGGGCTCGCCAAGTCCGCCAGCGCGGCGCACCTCAATGACAAGCAGCAGGGGGGTCAGAAGCAGAACGCCAGCGGAAGCAGATTGGCGAACGGCCAGCAGGGTGGCGAGGCGGCAACAGAGGATGGGAACGGGAACTATGCGGAGGAGGAATCGAATGTGGAGGCGGGGCATGCGGCGGCGGCGGGTGGCGGCGCTACGCCTGACACCTTTCCGCAGTTGGCGGGCGTGCGCTTCGCGCTGCGGCGCGGCGAGCTGCTGGGCATCTGCGGCGAGGTGGCCGCGCCCGGGGCGGCGGGGGCGGGGCGGGGGGGGGGCGGGGGCGGGGGGGCGGGGGGGGGGGGGGGGGGTGACGGGGGGGGGGGGGCCCCCCCCCCCCCCCCCCCCCCCCCGCCTCCTGAAGCCACCCGTGCACCTTTAAAATTTGGTTGTTACCCTGTGGGATTTCCGGATGGGGATCTGCAGCCATGCTGGCAATCTGACACTGCTGCGTTGAAAAAGCTGGGCCTGTGTTGCACATCATGCCTGCAGTCGCTTCCAACGTCGCCACTAACCCTGAACACTGACGTACCTGCGGCAGGTGGGGTCCGGCAAGTCGTCCATTCTGGCGGCACTGCTGGGAGAGCTGCAGCCCATTGGCGGCGCTGCGGCGGCGGCAGGCGGCGGCGGCGGCGGCGCGGGCAGCGGGCCGCTGGTCTCCGGCAGCGTCGCCTACTGCTGTCAGGTCCCCTGGGTGGTCGCCGGCACTGTGCAGGTGATTGAACCAAAACGCTGCGGGGCCAGTAATCATGACTTCGTTTGAACCCAGAGCGCCTCCGCCTGCAGCGCCCCGCAGCGTGCCAACCAGCAAGCTAGCAGCCAAGCGATGCATAAGTGCATATGCTGCTCGCCTGGCAGAGCCGCCGCCGGTATGTAACACCGAGCTTCGATCGCAGTGATGATATACATCATGCATCATGCCTCATGCTCATATTCAATATTCGCCCCACTTGCAGGACAACATCACCTTTGGGCTGCTGCTGGAGCCGAAACGCTATGCGGCGGTCGTGGCGGCGTGCGCACTCGCGGACGACATCGAGTCGCTGCCGGCGGGCGACGCCACCGAGCTCGGCGAGCGCGGCATCAACTTGTCAGGTGCGCAGCTGCGGCCCAGCTGCTGCTGCCATGCGCGTTTAATGTCGATAGCTGGCTGATCAACTGCTTGCCTCAGATCGCAAAGGCATGCTGCACGCAACAAGGACATTTTGCGCGTGCAGTCCCGCGCGATACTGCCTGGGTTACAACTGGAGTCGTTAGGGAAAGTGTCTGCATTCTGGGGCATTGACATGTCCCTGTGTCAATCTTCAGTGACTGTCGACCTCCAGCAATTCTGTCGCCCAAGGCCAGTGTACCAAGCCGCATCTTCGCCATCCTTTAGGCAGACAGAAGGCGTGGCTGGCGCTGGCGGGGGCAGCGCATGCACGGCTGGCCCTCACTTGTACATATTTTGAAGTCAGACTATTTGCTTGCAGACGGCCAAACGGCTCGGCTGGCGCTGGCGCCGGCGGCATACACGCGGCCGGACGTAGGCCTGCTGGACGACCCGCTGTCGGCGGTGGACCAGCGCGTCAGCCCGACCCTCAGTGGATCTGACTTCCACTTGTACACTTGTTTCACGAGACCCTTCGCTCTTGCAGGCGGGCAGAAGGCGCGGCTTGCACTAGCAAGGGCGGCGTACGCGCGTCCGGACGTCGCTCTCCTAGACGACCCGCTGTCGGCAGTGGACCCCCGCGTGGGACGCGTGCTGTTTGACAAGTGCATCGGCCCTGCCGGCCTCATGGCAGGTGCGGCTGCCGGCATTGCTACAAGGGCATTCGGGGTGGTCTGTCAATCTGCGTACTGAAGGGAATATCTGGTTTACAGCTTGAGATAGCGCATCGCAGCACCGTGCCTGCGCTAAAGCCCGCATGTATTCCCTGATCAGGTGTTTAATCTGCACACGATAGGCTCTACTAAAACCCTCACAATGGCTTCCGTACACCTCTCCCCGCGTGCGGCCAGCTGCTGCTGCTCCCAAGTCGTCTATTCTCCAAGGATATCAAACCACCTGTACTTTTTCAGGCGCCATGCAGGTGCTGGTCACGCACCAGCGGCAGTACCTCCCTCCGTGCGACCGCCTGCTGGTGCTACCAAACAACACAATTGCTTTCACGAATGAAACCTGTCAAACCTGCCTCTGCAGGCGCCACACGGGTGCTGGTGACGCACCAGCGGCAGTACCTGCCCGCGTGCGACCGGCTGCTGGTGCTGCGCGGCGGTCGCATTACCGCCGCCGGCACCTTCGCCGAGCTGGCGGCCCTGGAGCTCTCCGAGCTGCACATCCCGGCAGGCGCGCATGCCAACTTGACGACTGTCGATACAACATCTGTCTTCACGCGCCCCGAGGTTTTCCATGCCACGGGATGGCTGTCCAAGCGGTCGGAACTGAATGATGATAACAAAAGCAAACATGTCCTCATGCCGCCTGGATCAGGTCTGCAACCATGCATCCGAATAAGCATTCAATAGCGGTGACCAACTATCAGTCACCTCATTTCACTAATGCGTGCTGCAGAGGCGGAGCTGGATGATGAAGCGTACGACAACAACATGAAGCGCCAGGTCAGCATCGAGGAGTGCATGCCGGGCGAAGTGCCGGCGGGGCAGCAGGCCGCGCCGCCGGTGACGGCACAGCCGCAGCCAGGCAGCGTGCCGAACGGACAGGCGCCGGCAGCCGGATCAGTGACAGACGGCGGGGAGGCAGCCTCCCCAGCAGATGCCAGCGGGTATGTGCCCACCGTCAGGGACTGACTGACGTGCTGCAATAGATCGGCCCTCGCTGCCTCTGCAACAAGATGTGCAATGCTCCGTCCATGCAGTTTCCAGTCCTGCGCGTCGTCATACAAAAAACTTGCCACCAGATGTACACAGTCGCCGTCGGCTCAAAGGTTCCGTTTATTCGAAATTGACATGTGATTCCCTGTGTGCAGCGGGAAGCCGGGTTCAGCAGACGCCACTGAGCGCGGCCTGGCCCGCAACTACAGCGTCGGCGCCGGCCTCGGCAGCAGACAGCCCGCCGGTGGCGGCACCTCCTTCGGCGGTGTTTGGCGGCTCGGCACGCGGCTGCGGCCCGGCAGCCGGAACGATAATGCCGGCGGCGTCGGCGGCGGCGGCGGAAGCAGCAGGTCCGGCGGCAGCGGCGCTGCCTTCAGCCTGTCCAGCCTCGGCAAGTCCTTCACACGGCCGTCCTTCGTGCGGCGGCGGGCTGCGGCCAGGACTGCCTTCGGCGCAGGGCGCGGCGACGTCGCTGAGCCGCCCGCGGGTGACGACGTCCGCGGCGGTGGCGATAAAGGGGCAGGCAGCGACGGAGAGGTCTCTGGCTCGGACGGCGAGGAAGCAGAGGATGCGGAGGAAGCGGAAGAGCAGCGCAAGACGGCGGGCGGCGCGCTCGTCGCCGTCGAGCACAGCGCCAAGGGTGTGTAAAGATGTCACAGTCTGCAACTGAAGAATGCTCGCTTGCCGCCGCCTGTCGCTGATTTGTGTTCTGACTTTGTTCTGCCGCCTTGCAGTTGTCGTGTGATGGTCAGCCTGCGGCGCTGCACCCTGCTGTCGATTCAGCCCCCTCATCCAAGCTTCCTCCTACACAAAGGCGGCTCACGAGCCTCACGCAGATGCTGGAATCCCTGAATCACGTCATCCAGGCGGCCTGGGTATGCGCGTCTACGGCGAGTTTGCGCGGTATGCGGGGCCGCTGAAGGTCGGCATCCTGGCAGCGTGCATGGTGGTGGGGCAGGCGGTCTTTCTGGCCAGCCAGTACTGGCTCGCCATCTGGGCGTCTCGTTCCCGCTCCGAACAGCGGGAGGCCAAGTGTGTCCCCCTTGTTGCCTGTTCGATAGAATCAATGTACCTTCCTCATGTTGCCACCTAGGCGTCTTGCACCCAGCCGGTGCAACGGGACGCCAAGTGCACTGTTGAAGATTGCTTTAGCTTTAGCTTTCCTCATTTTGATTCGCTTCTTCTCTACAGTTCAAGGATGTATGCCTGGCACCCCCTCCGCAGTACGCCCGGTTTACACACCTGCCAAGATGCATCCATGACATAAGCAAACCTGCTGCCGCAGGTGGGAGTACACATACGCCATCTTCAGCAGCAGCGTGATGGTCATCAGCCTCTTCCGCAGCTTCCTCTTCTTCCATGCCGCCCTGACGGCCGGCACCCGCATGCACGACACCATGGCCAAGCGGTGCGCCCGCCGCTATGTGCAGAGCACCGTGCTGACTGAAATATCGACAGAGGTAGGTGCATGTGCTGGCTCGCAAGCGGTCACTTGCTGGAGACAGCAGTCCTGTGGGTTCTCACAGCCGTCGTGGCGGTGTCACCCGCTGAACACCTCCGCCCACTGCTGCCTGCACATCTGACCTTTGCGCTCGCATTCTGGGCTTCCGAAGCCTGCTCATTGCAGGCTTCTGTTGCTGCAGGTCGTTGTCTCGTCTGACCTGCTGCACATTGCACACCTGCTGTGCATTATCGCTACAGGGTGCTGCGCGCGCCGCTGCGCCTCCTCCACTCAATGTCCCTCACATGCGCATCACTGGCTGCCAGCGTTATGACCAAACCATGCATCCTGAACCCTATAGGGTACTTTACGCGCCGCTGCGCTTCTTCCACACCAACCCCACTGGGCGCATTGTCAACCGCTTCTCAAAGGACCAGGGGATCGTCGACGAATGGTTGCCCCAAGTGCTGTTCGACGCGCTCCAAAGCTCCTTCATGGTTCTGGGTACGTCCTTGCTGTGCAACTTGACCGAGAGGGCACTTTCCGTTCTGGCTGATGGCGGCCGCAAGGGCCGCCATGACGACCGGCACTCGGTCCGCAGGAATCGCGCCTCTTCATCCATGCGGACCACTCTGTCTTCCGCGCTGTCGAATTGTTTTCTGCACCTGCCTCGCTTGCAGGCAAAGACGCATGCGAAGTATCATACGTTCTGTGTCCATACTGCACTCAACGACTTGCGTCTTTTACCGCATGCGTGCTGATGCCGGTGGTGTTTGCCGTGCCAGGCTTTTTCCTACGTTCTTTTCTGGTCATCTTCCTATGTGATACTCAACCTCATTCTGGAGGCCCGCAGGCGCGCTGGTGCTGGTGGCGATTGCAGTGCCGTTTGTCATCCCGCTGTTCGTCCCCATCCTGGCGGTGTTCTGGTGGGTACGCCGCCGCTACGTGACCACCAGCCGGGAGGTCAAGCGCTTCGAGGGGCACCACCCGCTCGCCTGTCTATGCCTCCTTTTCCGCCGCGCTGAAGGTACGCCTTTCTTCGCGCCTCATTCGAAGGTTTGGTGTGCCTGTCTCGTAGAACAGCTCTGCTCAATGCGGTATAACAAAGTACGTTGACACCTGCCCTCGATGCCTCCCAAATCTGCCACCTCCTCACTGTTGCTGATGCTGCAGCCCGTCTCCCCGCAAGCTTGCAACGGCTTCAACTCCTCAGATGCGCAACCCTCACTGTGAGCTTGTATCACATCTTAAGCTGTCTGTTATACTCCAGGGGCTGCCGACGATCCGGGCGTACGCCGCTGGGGAGCGCTTTAGGGCGGCCTTCCTTGCAGAGCTGGACGGCAACGGCGCCTGGTGGTTCGCCTACATCTCTACCGCACGCTGGTGCGCATAGTGACAAGTCCAACATCGCCCCTGGCCCGGAGTGACGAAATTGAAACCATCCGTAATGCAACACAGAACGCTGTCATCTCTCTGATTGCACGCTGCCTGAAATTGCCAGGATGGCGTCTTGCTGGCGCAGAAGCAGAACTCCGACATGTGGGCGAGTTTGCATAGCACTGGCCCTCACAGCTTTTATGGCCGCTGCAGGGTGGGCTTCCGGCTGGATCTGGTTGCGGCTGTAGTGCTGATGGCTGCGGCGTACATGGCGATGGCGCTGCGGCACAAGGTGCGGTGCTGCGCCACCGGGAGCTCTTTCTGCATGGCCACTGGCCCCGGCCCACACGTTGCCGCTGGCAGGCACCTGCTGCGTTGACGCCTGCACCCGTACAATCAAACGTCGGTAAGGTACCTGGAATGACAAGCAAATGTTATGGGGGCTAATCTTCAAGCGCGCATCTGCTGTTTCTGACGTAGTGGGCCGTCCTTCAGGTGTCGACACGGCTGGTGGGCCTGGCGCTGAGCTACACGCTGCAGCTGAGCGGGCTGCTGCAGTGGGCGACTCGGCAGGTGCCAATGTTTCTATCGATCCAGCAGTTCGACCAACATTGTCCAGATGACTTTTCAGCAATCCCAGTTGTCTGCGTTCGCTCAATAAATTCACAGAGTAACCAATTCGGTTTGTGATGAGCGCAGACGGCGGAGGCAGAGAACGACATGACGTCAGTGGAGCGGGTGCTGCAGTACACGCACCTGCCGCAGGAGCCGCCTGGTGTTGCCGACGGCGCGCCGCCGCCGCCAAAGCGCGTTTCATCTTCATCTGTATCTTGTCCAGCACTACAGGCGGCAAACCGCTGCTTTGATTGCAGACCCTTCGACAGCCGATCGTGTGAGCATTTTCGCAGGGGCTGGGGGCACCCCAGAGTTGCAGGATTCCTTGGATTCCTTAAAAGCAACCATTTAATGTGCAGGGCCTGGCCGGGGAGCGGCACCATCGAATTTCAGGACGTCACGGCGCGTTACCGTCCGGGGCTGCCGCCGGTGCTGTCGGGCCTCACCTTCACCGTCGAGGTGCGTGCCGATGATGCATGCGCATGTGATTAGCTCGTGGCGACACCATGTGTGACGAGCTTTGCCTGAAGGTGTATCAATCATGGAGGAGAGACGGTCTCGTTTTGTCCCTCTTCCATGCGGCATTGCGAAGTGCCTACTTGCCTCAACGAAATCATCCGCTGCAGGGCGGCGCATCGTGCGGCGTCGTCGGCCGCACCGGCAGCGGCAAGAGCAGCCTCATGCTGGCGCTGTTCCGCCTGATCGACGTCACGCGCGGCCGCGTGACCATTGGCGGGATTGACACCGCATCCATCGGCCTGAATGCGCTGCGTTCCCAGCTGGCCATCATCCCCCAGGTGAGCTTGAAATTCAAAGCATGCGGTTCACTGTTCAGAGTTTCTGCCTGGTACTATCGATGGGGGCTGATTTCTTGTCCATCAGCCTGGCCGATCCACTCCTACATAAGCAACAATGCCCTAGGAGTCTAGATCAGGACAATTGTGCAAAACTGGAAAAATAGAAATGAAAAAAAGAGTGCCTGTCTGCCCACAGGTGAGTCTGAGCTTGATCTGTGCGACAACAAACCCTTGAACCTGATAGGAGCACGCATTGAATACAAGCAAAGTGTCTGCAAAGCAGACTTGACGACTGCTCACGCTGGGATCGCTCCCTGTCGGACCTGCCCTGACAGTTACGTTGTACTGCCGCTAAGTTAAGGTAAATGACCCGGTGCTGTCCAGCGGCACCCGGCCCCGACGGTCGACTCTATGATGCGATCGACATTCCTGTCGGATTTGAGACCCTGTATTCCTGCCGCCACAGGACCCGGTTTAGGGTTGGGCCGGTGCACCCTGCGCAGCAGTCCGGGCCCGACAGGGATGCACTCAGAGGCGCACATGCCGCGGCGCATAGAACTTTTGTCCAGTTGCCAACCTCTGATATACTCTCTCCTGCCGCCACAGGACCCGGTGCTGTTCAGCGGGACGCTGCGCAGCAACCTGGACCCGACGGGGGTGCATTCCGAGGCGCGCGTGGCCGCGGCGCTGGGCGCTGCGCAGCTCACCGCCGCCGTCGCCGCCGCCGGCGGTCTGGACGCTTCCATGGCAGAAGCAGGGGACAACCTGTCTGTGGGCCAGCGCCAGCTGTTCTGCCTGGCCAGGTGAAAACGAGTCCTCAAGCCAATTTGATGGCTTCTATATGACCGAAGTGTTGTTGGTCGCCGGCGGCTTGGACGCTTCCATGTCGGCAACCGGAGACGACTTGTCTGTGGGCCGGCACCCACTGCATGGCCAGGCAACAGCGAATCTCAAAGCCAAGTGACACACCAGTAATTCATCCAACAGAAGTTTTCTTTCCCTGGTGAAGACTTGGAATCAAATTCGTAAGTGAACCTACTCAAAAGAAGTGTCATGCCGCCGGCGGCCTGCACACCGCCATGGCGGAAGCCTTTGAACAATCTCTCCGTCGGCCAGCGCCAGCTCTTCTGCCTGGCCAGGTGCGCATCTCTTCACACAACACCGATTGGTCTGGCATTTCTGCTTTGCTGCACTCCTTGACGACGCTGTCCCAGTGTCACATTCTGTGTCCGCCTCAATCACCAGATCGGAGCAGATCAGGGTGCCATCGAATGTGCACCCCTGCGCAACCCACAGCGTGCCGCCTCATGCTTCTGTTGACGCCTCAGACCTTTCTGTTCTTCACACGCTTTTCATTGCGCTCTGTCGCGGGGCGCTGCTGCAGGAATTGCGCATCCTGGCGCTCGGCCTCGCTCGGCTTTTGACAAAAAAACTGCACTGTCTGAACCCTTTCCACCTCGATCTGCCGCAGGGCGATGCAGTCCGATTCGGCGGTCGCCGATGCAGACCGCGCATCAACCTTGCCCTTCTTGGTTCGCCCCGAATTCTGCCTACACGGGTTTCCACCTCACTCCGCCGCAGGGCGTTGCTGCAGGACGCGCGCATCCTGGCGTTGGACGAGGCGACCGCCAACGTGGACCGCACGACTGACGCGCTCATCCAGACGGCGCTGCGGGCGGCCGTGCGTGGCGACGGCCCTGGCGGCATCAAGTATGCCTCCCTTCTTACCAACGTGTTTCTCAGATTCGATGTCTTATAGGAATTTCAATGCACATCAATGGACCGCACGACCGATGCGCTCAGCAAGACGGCGCTGCGCGTCGCCGTGCGCGCTGACACCCCGGCGGCATTTAGTGCTGCTTTCCCGGGGGACGAATTCAGGGTTACCAGGCTGTGTCTCCACGTCTGCCAAATTCCGTTGGCTGTCGGTCCGTCCAAGCTCTCGGCAATGAAGCCTCAGCACCTAGCATTTGAACCACACTGTGAAGTTTCTGTGCAGCTGTCCTTCTAGGCACGCGCTGCTGGTGGTTGCGCACCGCAGCGACACTATCATGGACTGTGACAGCCTCCAAAACACCGGATTTCATACACAGTGTATCCCCAAACCTAAAGTCTCATTCTGATCCTCGACTTGCTTCTGTCCAGGCGAACGCTGCTGGTGATCGCGCACCGCATCGACACCATCATGGACTGCGACAGCCTGCTGGTGCTGGACCGGGGGCGGCTGGTGGAGTCGGGCCGCCCGGGGGAGCTGTCCTCGCGCCCCGGCGGCACCTTCTCGCGCCTCGTGGCTGCCGCCGAGGCAGCGCGGAGGTGATTGCGGTGACAGCGGTGACGCGGTTGGCGTCGAGAACGCACTGCCGCTGAACAGAGATACATCCTGGCGGCGCCGCTGGGCGCAGGACGCCGTCGAGCAGTGAACTCACGACGGAACGAATTCAATTGATTCGGTTGATAAGCCAGTGGGTGCCCAGCCTGCCAGTTGCAGTGGGACTGTTGTGCCGTGCGCTTACGGCACAGCAGCGGCGGCAGCGTGGGCCTCTGGCTTGCGACAGATGAGTATTTGATGGAACTGGGATGGCGCCTGATGACTCAAACACTCATCTCTGCATTCTTTGGCAGGCCTGTCAGTACAGGCCTGTCAGGACCTTGCGCTGGCTACGTAGGTTGACCCAATCGACACACGTGTGTAGCTGGAAACAGATCCGGTTCAAAAGCCCTTTTTTGACATCAGGGTTTAAATGGAAAGTAGTGTCCGTACACAAAGGCGCAAGCGTCTGCTGGCTGCATTGTGATTGCCCGCATATTGTGCCACACCAGCCGCATACGACCCGATCACCAACCGAAGATATGTCAGTTTGAGGCAGGTCGCGCCCTCTTCCACGGTTGCGGGTGAGTCTCGGACCCTTCAGGCTCTCATAAGCACAACTCCCACTGCGAGACAACGCTTATGGCAGCAGCAGCGGCAGTGGCGTGAGCGAGTCACACGATCCTGTAAGCTTCTCGATAATCATTTTCCGGCTGCATTCACAAGCGGCGATCGTCGCAGTCGCTGTGGACCACTGCGCGGGGATGGGTCGTCTGACCCTACCGCCGGCGATACCTATCGTGCTTCATCAGTTCAAGGTCGACCGTAGCAATTATTGCTGCGGAATAGTAGCATGCGGCTGCACTCGTGTGCGGGTTGTGTGGCGCGTTCACCGCTGCATGACACTCTTGCCAGTGCCACCGCAGCAGCGGCCTTCCGCGCCTCCAGACAAGGCGACATGTCCTTGTTGGCGGCTGAACATATGATATCATATGCGGTTGATGTCAACGCCGTACCGCAGTGGTCGGTTGCGTCCACCTTCAGGCGCACTCGTCGTGCAGTGTCCCTGAGTTGTGCGTCGTCATCATCGAGCAGAAGTAGTCGCACTACGGCGTCACGGTCTACTACAGTGGGCCTTGGCGTACTATTGCCTGCTACACGGCTACTTAAACTGACGAAGCTAGTGGGGTCGAGGTGCCGCAAGCCTGCTGCCTGGTCACCGGTCTTACCGGACCCAGAGCACCGTATGCGTCGTGACGTGTTGAAAACAGCATGTGCAGCAGCTCATTTGGCCATGCATTTGGCTACAGCTTTGCTCGGATCATTCCTCATATATATTAGATCCATGGCAATGCCACTTCGCCGGCAGGTTGCCCGATCAGAACTGACCTTTGTATAGGCTGGTGCAAAAGTTTTCGTCCTCACTTGGAAAAATCACAGCACTGAGCAGGTTGCGTTCCTGAGTGCGAGCTGCCCAGTGCCGGAAAGCTATGATGCTAGGGAACAACGCTGGGGGTATGGGCGATAGAATCCCTGTCCGACGTGGAGGGTTCTGGAGTAAGGTTCTTTAATAGAAAAAATAGACAGAGGTGTCCCCCCCCTGTATCGAACACTCCTGGCTTTGAAGGCTG
>JAABUL010003630.1_pt1 | contig 22475 bp, 4 predicted proteins | sample 5559151 | NCBI WGS metagenome assembly JAABUL01 (sample SAMN10711876, study PRJNA513368) | rock metagenome | isolation source: Antarctica rocks | place: Antarctica: Victoria Land, Pudding Butte sud | reverse complement strand
TCTACCGTCTACCTATGAGGCAAAAAGGGAGCTCTAAGTGATACCTAGTTCTGGTTGGTGCCGTCATTGCGCTTTACATTTTCCTACACTACGACCGCATATTGCAACGCGCTAAGCAACGAGGCGCCCGTTGGACATACATCGAAGAGTACCGACGTTTGCCCCTCGCTTGTCTAGGCGGTCCGCTTTATGTCATCTCACTCTTCTGGCTTGGCTGGACTGCCTCACCCAATGTGCACTGGATCGTTCCGATGTTGGCAGGCGTACCGTTCGGGGTCGGCTTCATGCTCATATTCATGGCTTTACTGAATTATGTTACGGACGCATACGAGGTATTCGCCGCCAGCGCTATGTCAGCCACAAGTTGTTGCAGAAGCATTTTCGGTGCCCTCTTGCCGATCGCTGCTCGACCGATGTACAGCAAGATGGGTATACCCTGGGCCACCAGTCTTCTGGGCTTTCTGAGCCTCGCAATGTCCGTCATCCCCTTTGCTTTTATAAGATACGGCGACCGAATACGAGCGAACAGCAAGTTCTGCCAGGAGCTAAAGGAGAGGAAACAGCAGGGTGAGGAACAGAAGCGGGAGCACAGCGGCCGTGACCAGGATGAGAGACAAAATAATGATCGGATGCATTCTAAAGAGGAAGTGTGACTAAGGTCTTGCACATCAGCATGTCATTGGGACGGGGTACTTTGATTAGGGGTACAAAAATAGACGTCCGGTACTGCATTTATACATATTGATATCACGAATATATAATATCAACCTTCGGCTCAACCTGAATGCAGAGGAAGGACAGCGAACTGAGGGGCGAGCTGCCTTACGTCATCAACAAACTGTGGCGAGTCCTAGCGATCCATGACGCTAAGATTTTTGAGGTAGACAAGCAAGAACCATAATGTATATGTACAATTCCGTTTGATAACAATACCCAGCAACATTTTCTCTGGAATCTCCACTTAAAAACGCTATCTACTCTTATCAAATCCTCACACAAAGCTTCCATCAATCCTTACGATCGCACAGAACTGAAATTCGCCTCTCATAGCAATGGCCTCCCTCCTTATCGCCGCCACCGTCTACACCTACGACCGGTGACATTCCCCCCTCCCCTTCCCCTTCCCCGTTCCTCTCCACTCACCCACCTCCCCAGCACTAACGCCCCCACCCAGCGTCCGCACATCCCGCATCAAGCGCCGCGCCCGCAAGGAAGATACGGCCGCTCGCTACTCAGAGCTGGAGAAAGAGACTAGTGCGCGGTTGACGGGATTGCAGAACGGGCCTTCTACGGGTTGGGAACAAGAGAAGGGGGGGAGGATACCGAGCGGGCTGGGGGATTGGCAGGATGGGAGGGGGGTGAGGAGGAGGGGTGAGGGTGGAAGTGTGGGGAGTGTGGGGAGTGAGGGTAGGAGGAGGAGGAGGGAGGGAGAAGGAGGGAGGGTATGACTGGTGGGTGGAGGGTAGAGATGGGGAAAAGATGGAGATGGGGGCGGCTGCATGTGGTGTCGTGCTTGACGTTGGGGCGTAATATGCGATGTACCGATGGTAAAGAAGATTGTAATATGGCTTCAAAGATTTCAAGTTTATGAGAATAGAGGTCTCTCAGTGGCTGTATCGTTCAACTTAATCATTGAAGCATCGAGTCCATTTCTAGGGCCGACTCAGGGCTTTTAGTAGCGTCAAAGTACGAAATTCTCCTTAAGGTACAGTCTACCTTGGCTATAAGCAGTCAGTATTTACAAACTATTAACTGCTTATAAGGCGACACTACTTATAACAAGAATCTTGACATAGAATCGCGCTAGATTGTATTAGATTAGCATTTATTTCTTACTTAGACAAAATTATATACATGCGCAATACAATAAAATAAGAAAGAGATAATATATTGATTGCTATCTTTTTATCGTCTAATATAATATGCTCTCTTATACGTCTCTTAAAGATGTCTAAAATTTAAAATATATTTTTAGAACGCTTAGAATCAATTGTTTGTTTAATCTATTAATATATTTATCAATCTAATATTGCTTAATTGTTATTAAAGACTCTTTTGCAATTAATTGTTTATCTATATAGATTTAGTTATTTAATTATCTCTATATTAACGTTCTCTTGTTGTTGCTTCTTGTATAATTAAAATATATTTAAAGTTTTTAAAACTTAATTGACAATAAATATTAATATATTTGTTTTTGTTTTTATCTTCTTCTTTGTTAATACTTAGATAAACTAATATTGTATAAAAATATTAATTACAATATTTATATTATTATCTATTATTATCTTTGCAAAAGATCTTTTATAATAAATTAGATTAAAGACAAAGAAATTTAATATATATTTGTTTTGTTTAAAAATAATAATATTTTTAATTATTTATATATGAGCATCTTGTAGTGCTTGCTTCTCTTTAAATAACTCTTTTATTTGTTTTTTGTAAACTTTGCTTTATTTAGACTAATTGTTCGGGTCGGTTTTTCCCCGAAATCTATAACCTGACCCGAAAGTTATATCTAATTAGGCCAAGTTTTAACCTAATATAGTTAGTATTTTCATAATTTATACAATTTGATTCCAACTATTGGAACTAAACAATTAGTCTAGCTTTATTGCTTTTTAGTAGATATAATATAGTTTGTTGCTAATATTGTAGATTTAAGCTAGATATTAGTAATAGTATTGATAGTAATATTAAACTTCTATACTTCTATTGTTTATTTTATTGTCTTAAGAATTTTTATTGTTTTATATAGATTTTGTTTAATAGACTTTGTATTATACTTATTAATATAATATTGTAATTATTGCTTTCTATATTAAATCTTTTATACAACAATAATATTTTAATTAAACAATTAATAAATACTTGTAGTATTAATTAATAAAAAGATAATTTTGATATTTTGTATTAATTTGTTCTTTTTCTTCTTGTATATATTAATATTAGTTTTTTAAACAAAAAAGTTGTTAATTAAAAAAAAAATTGCAATTGTCAACTTCTTAACAAAACTAATATAGATACTTTTCGAAAATCTTAGCAATTATCTAGATTTTACAATTAGATTGTTATATTATTTGTAAATTTTTTATATTAATATTGCAAATATTAAAGATACAAGAATTGTTAATATTATCTATTATTTACAATTTAAGTTTGTATAATTCAATAGTATTGCAATATAAGACAACAATAATTCTTCTCTTATTTGTCTTAACATCTTCGATTAATTAATTAACTAATATTGTCTTTAATATTGCTATTTAAAATAGATTTGTTTCGTTTATATTATAGCAATTATATAAAGAGAAATAAATATCTAATTAGCTCTTAATATTCTCGTATATATTTGCTAGATTCTTTGCAAGCTATTTGCGATTAATTTGATTAAATTTATTATATCGATAACGCTTTTATATATAATAACAAGCTTTATACTTATTAAGTTATCTTGTCGACATCTTAAATAAATTTTGTAAATAGAAGAAGAAAACTAGACAAAATTTTTGATAAAACAATATAGCTATTTTCTTTAAAACAATACTATTAATAAATATTTGTTGTCTCTCTTTTTGTAATTATTATTTAAACAATAGATTTTTTATTTCGATCTATTTGCTAGCGCGATTGCGACTATAAACAACTTAAATTTGTTTATTTAAATAGATATCTTCGCTATTTATTTATCGTTATATATAGACGTTATTAATAATATTTTTAGTATCAAATTAAATCTTAAAAACAACAATAAGTTCTTTATATATAGACGATCTTGTCTCAATTAAGACTCGCGAAAAGTAGAGCTCTTGCAAGTATTTCTTTTGATATAGAGAATATAGAATTTATTGTCGCTTTAACAATAACGTTATTATAGTTAAAAAAGATTGCAAAGCATTTGTTTTATACTTAATTAAAATAGACAAACGCAAAGAAGTAGTAGAAATAGTTATTTGTAATATTGCAAATATAAAATATCGATTTAGTTATAAAGTTAAGATAAAAAGATAAGATATTTAGTTAATAAAGCTTGTATGCAAGAGAGAAATTAGATTTTTCTTCGATTTTTCTATAGAGAGTTACACCAAAATAAATAAGAATTCTATTGTCTATCTCTATAGACTACAACTTCGATAATTGAATCAAAATTTAATATTTCCGACAATATAATTGCTTATAAAGCGATACTTCTCATAAAGCAACTACTTATAGTTAAGATAAACTGTAGTAATTTTACTAATTTATTCCTATTAAGAGACCTAGTCTCTAGCATTCTATAATATTTACTTTACTACTTAATAAGCTTTGCTTCGCTTATATACTATAATAGTAGCATAGAATATATAGCTTATCTGCAATATTGTCTCTATATAGGAATAATAATTCGCTAACAATAACTCTTCTATAGATAGATTGCATCTTAATTACTAGATTATCTTAAATATCTTATTTCAAATTGCGATATTTTTGCAGCATCTAGTAAAACTTTATCCTATTATATTCGAATTTAGTAACTAAAACAACGTCTAAAAGTCTCAATAAAGTACTATAAATTATATATAAAAATTTGAGTAATTAATTAATTAAGAATATAATAATCTATAGATAGTTAAAAAGAGTGTTTTTCTAAAGCGGAAAATAGATTCTCCTGGAAAAAAGAAATCTCAAATTGATTACTTAATAAACAAATATTAAAACAATTAATTTAGAGCTTTCAAATAATCTTTATAATATAGATAAAGGATAGAGAAAAGAAACTTGCAATAAAGATAAAATAAAGATAGAGAAAATAGATATTTGTTAAACTATTTAGATCTTGTATGCAAGAAATCTATTAAAACTATTCTTAGAGTTATTGTTTATAGATCTAGATAAAATAGAAATTTCGAGAAGACTTGTTACACTAGTACTTTCTATAGAATAGTAGAGAGAATCATATTATTAAAGAGATTCGTAAATATCTTTAAACAATATAAGCAATTATTTAATAACAAGAGTTGCAACTTAGTAGTTATAATAATAAGTTAAAACTTAAGATAAGTTAAACACAATCTATAAAAAAGATATATCTTAATTTCTATATACTAAGAAAATACTAATTGCTTATCTTGCTTATTTATAAAATATAATAAATATAATTGTTAATAATATTTAATTATCGAATATATTAAATACTATAATTAGAATACTTGTTTCTTAAATATATCGAATATAATAGTAGATTTGCTTCTAAATATTATACTAGTATATTAATAGATCGAGATAATTCTCTTTAAGAGCTCTTAGTTGTTTAGAACTAGACTAATTGTTAGATCGAATTTCGATTCCAACTTTTGGAATTAACTTGACTCGACAATTTCAATATTAGGAACCAATTCGAATATCGATTTTTTAAGAATCGAGTTAAATCGAATCGACGTCAAAAAATACTAAAAATTAATTTAAATCGACTAGTTTTAATATATTTTAAACTATTTTAGTTATTTATTACAATAACTACTAATATACATTATATATATATATTACTTTTGTTAAAATATTGTGTTTTTAAGAAATTACTATTTATATAATTTGATTTTCGATTTTAATATTAGAAATCGACTCGATCCAACAATTTTAATATTAGAAATAAAATCGACTTTTCGATTTCAACTTTTGAAACCAATTTGACTCGATTTGGGTCGAGTACTCGATTCGAACTCGATAATTCGATCCGACGCGATTAGTCTATTTAGAACTCCCAAAGTTGTTGTGCGCATATTCTAGCTCTCGAGTTCTATTAGCAAGATATAGTTAACTCAAGATTGTCTATAGTCAATTAAAAATTTAAAAGATAGTAAAGAGTTCTTCGAATATTATTTATGCGTTGTTAAGATTTAAGAACGCAATCTATTGCAAGCGCAATTTATAAATACAATTTGTTGCAAACACAATTTATGCATAACACAATTACGCAATAGAGATATTCTTGTTAGCGTAAAATTTACGCGTAGAAATCTTACAAATTGTTTGATTTTATTATATAAATTACTATAATATAGACAAGTAATAAATAGAAATATAATTAAAATGCTGCGAAAGTTTGTATATATCTCGAACATCAATGTTATACTTTTTGTCAAGCTTTATTTGACTCTCTAAATGCAAGCTTTTGAAGATTTCTCAAGCATATCTCGAGTTAACTCTAGGTATATTCTAGGCTATCTAGATTAGATTTGTATTTTAAACTTAACAAGTTATCTTCCCAATTTATCAATATACTTTCCACGAAAATATTAGAGAGAGTTATACTATCGAAAAGATTTATAGATATCTTCAAACAATATAAGCAACTACTTAATAACAAAAGTTTGCAACTTAAGTAATTATAATAATAAATCAAGACTTAAGATAAATTAAACATAATCTATAAGAAAGTTGCGTTCGAAAACTATATATTTTATTATTATTAAGAGTTTAAGATATTTAGAATATATAAAATCTTAATTATCTTAATTATTTTAATTTCGAATTTAAGATATTTAAGAGTTAAATTATCTTAATTATCTTTTTTTTGTTAATAAATTTTTATTTAATTATTTATAAAGAGCAATATACAACAAATAGTATCTATTAATATGCAACTTATAATACTATTTTCTCTCTTTAAGAATTTTTGTTTGGAAACTATCTATTCTTTCTTATTATATTAATTAAATTAATTACTAAACAATATTGTAGTTCGATTGCTTATTGTTGTTATAATTTTTTTTCTTAATATATTGTTGTCGAGCTTGCGTATTGTTTAGCATATTCTATTAGATAAATAAAGAGTATCTTAAGTATAAGAAGTATTACTAGAAGAATTGGAAATTTAATTTGACTTCTAACTATTAGGAAATAGATAATAAAATAACAAACTTACGTCTAAGAATTGCGCGTAAGACAAAACAAAGAAAATACTAACTTTGTTGTTTAAAAGATATAAATAATACAAAGTCGAAAAGTATCTTAAAAATCGAGAAAATCAAAAAAGAGATCGAAAGTATTAAAGAAACGCTTAAAGTTCTATTTAATATAATAATTAATTTATTTTTGTTTACTTCTTTGTTCTTTAATACTTTGTTATCTCTTATAAGTAATTTTGTTGCTAACAAAAATGTTACAATTTATCAAAACAATTCTTTAAGTTCTTAAGTAACTCTTATATATTATTAAAGATAAAATCTTCTTTTTATTTAATAAAATACTTTTAACTCTTTTGTTATAGAATTTTTTTAATCTTAAATTGTTTCTCTTTTTATAAACAAAAATAAAAGATATTTTATAAAAATATAATAAGTTTGTTAATTTTAACAACAAAATATAAAATACTTAAAATAATTTAAAATTCTTAAATAAGTTAAATTTATAATTAATTAATTTTTTAGTTTTTTTAATAAAAAACAATTTAATTTTAATATAATTTAATTTCTTGCTTAACTTTCTTATTTTAAGAATTTTTGTAAAAAGATATATTTTATTTCTCTCTTTTAATAAAGACATTTTTTTTGGTTTTTTATTTTAATACTTAATCAATTTTTTTTTGTATTTTCGAAATATTATTATATATATTTTTTTAGTACTTTTACTCTTCTAATAATTAATTGCCTTAATAGATATTTATATTCTTTTTTAAAAAGATCAAATTTCTTACTATAATTAGCGAAAAATAAAATTATTTTAATTATATTTGAAATCTTTGTATTAAGAATTAATTATATTGTAATAAAATAGGAACAAGATTCCAATTAGTAGACAACTATAACAATAGAGACTTATCGCAATATATATATAAATTGTATTATATAATCTAATAGTATATTAAGTAGCTAAGATTCTAAGATTTAAGTAGAAAAAATTGCATATATATTGCAAATAGATTGCTAATACTAATAATAAATATTCTTAAATTTATAGTCTACTATTATCTAATTATTTAACTATATATAATTTTCTTTCTTTTAATAGTTGTTTTTTAATTATTAAATTAAAAAACTTTTGTTTCTATTTGTATATAAATAAAAAAAATGCTCTTATTTTTCTTAGATTGATAGACTAAATCTTTTGTTTCTCTTGTTACTTAAATTAATTATATAAAGAACGTAATAAATTAGTCTATATAAAACTTTTCTTAGAATTAAAAAATTATTAAATTAAAATTAAGTACTTAAGAAAATTAATTATTGTAAATCTTGTTTATTTTCTAAAGATAATAACAATAATAGTAAGCTTTTTTAATATAGATTTAAAAAATTAGTCTAAAATACAAGTAACAATAATAGAATAGATTGTTGCTATTATATTTGCGTTAAACTTTTTAAAACAAAAAATAAATATATAGTTTTAAAAATAATTTTTAGTTTCGAGATACTAGATCTAGATTGCTAATTTAATTTTAATTTATAATATTTCTTTTTAATTTCGAATTAAGATAATAGAATTTTTCTTTCTTTATTAGAACAAATAATTAAAAACTTATATATATAAAATTTATTTAATTGTATTTTAAAAAGAAATTAATTAATAATATAATTACTATTTCGACAAATTCTTTTGCAAACTCTTTAATATTAAAAAATATATTTATATTTTAAATAATTATTTTGTTTATCTTTATAGTTGAAATAACTATACAATATTTGTTTTTCTTTTTTTTACTTATTAGAAATTAAGAATTTCGATAGAAGCTATAATAGTATTTTAGCAAATTTGTCTAAAAATATTTTTCTAATATTTTAATTACAATAGAATTTAATATCTAAAAAATTAGAAATTTCGAAACTTATTATATTTTGTATTTTATAGTATAGATTTTCTAATTAAATATAATCTTTGATTTAGTTTTGTCTATTTTAGCAAAACTCTATATTGAGACAAGCTTACAATTAAAAAGTATTATAATTAAAAGTTCTTATTTTGGCAAAAAAAGTTCGAATTCTACAATTAGCTTTTAAATATATTTCTTAATAAAACAAAAATTGCGTTTAATATTTAAGAATTTAAATATTAGAAAGAAATTTTTTTTTTGTTGTATTTCTTTTAGAAATTCTTTGTAATTAATAACTCTAGTATTTTTTTTCAATTTAGATATTTATTTAAAATAGAATTATCTAAATTGTTTATATTTATTAAATTTGTTTTCTAAGTTTTTTGTTTATATATTATATCTATCTAAACAAATAAGCGCAATATAATAAAAAATTAATAAAAAATATCAAACTTTTCAAACAATCGAATAGTAAAAGTCTCTTTTATAATATATAATTAAAAAGTTCGAATTATTAATAATTTTAAAAATATTCGAAATATAGTATTAATTCGAGAATTTATTTAATTTTAATTAACTATATTAGTAGACAAACAAGTACTAGTACTATTTGTCTACTCTAATTAATTAGAATTCTGTTAATTCTTTTTTTAAATTCTATTTTGTAATATTGTAGTCGAGTAATTAGATAATATTAGGCTATGGACTTGGAGATATCTATTACTAGTATTAGCGATTTATTTGCAATATATATGCGATCTCTTCTACTTAGATCTTAGAATCTTAGCTACTTAATATAATATAAAACTATATAGTGCAATTTATACATATATCGCGATAAGTCTCTATTGTTATAATTGTCTACTAATTGAAATTTTGTTTTTATTTTATTATATTGAAATTTAACGCAAGAATTTAGTTATAACAACAAATATTAGAACAACAAGTTGTTAATATATCTCTAAAAACAATCTTAAAAATTCAAAAATTTAAGAACTTAAAAATACAAAAAAAAAGTTTAAAAAACAAGTTAGTTTTAACAAATTATTAGAATTAGAAACTTCAAAAATTAAAAACACAAAATTAACAATTTAAGAATTAAAATATTATTAAGTTAAAAAGCAAAAAAAAAAAAAAAAGTTAAAGTATTAAAAATAGCAATAAAAGTTGTAAATTTAAAAATTAAAATATTTTATTAAAATTGCAATTAGTATCTACTATTAAACCAATAAATTGTTTGCTAATTATAGTAACGTTATTAAAAGAAACTTTTTAGCAATATAATTGATTTATTTATTTAAAAGCAAGAACGCTATTTAAATTCTTTTCTTAATAGAGATTAAAATAAGTTTTTAATACAAAAGTATTTATTAACAATAAATTAATAACTAACTAGAAGAAACAATAGATTAAAAATATCTATTTATAAAGAATTAAAAAGATAGAGAAACAATAAACAAAAAAATAATACAAAATTAAAAAAAGAAAAGAAAATCTTTTTCTAATATTTTTGCAAAGAAAAGAAAGAAATTTACAAATTAAAAATATTATTTTTTGAATTAATTATTATTATTAGTTTTTTTGATTTAATAGTTGTTACTTTTATTATTCATTGTTAAACTATTCTTTTAGAAACAATATCTTAAAACAATAAAAAAATTGCAAAACTTTCTTTTAATATATCTATATTAATAACAAATTTACTTAATAATTTTATAGAAATTGTAGAGTTCTATTATTATATAATCTCGATATTTTTTTTAAAAATATCAAGAGTATTGCATTTTAATAAACTTAATATGATTAATTTTCTAAATTAATTCTTAAATTTTTGTAATAAATATAAAGTTATTTTTTAGTATAAAATTATTAAGTTGTCTCGATATTGCAACAAATTTATAGAGAACTTTATTAAATTTATTGTTGTTTAAACAAATAAAAAGTAATTTAAAATAACAAATAAATTGAAAAAAAAATATAAAGATAAGAATTTAAATTAAAAAATTAATTTTTGTGCTTTTTTAAAGTTTTTAAAAGATATATTAAGAGCAAAGTCGAATAATATTTATAAATATAGTCGACAATTTAAAGTTATTTTTTCGAAGCTTATTAAATTTAATTAAGTCAATAAATATATTAGATTTTTGTAATATTTAAAGAGTTTTTTTTGTAGTATTTACACTAAGATAATACAAAAGTATAAAATTAATTTAAACAACGTAATTATTATAATATTTAAATTGTTATACAAAATAATTATAAAATTAATCGAAACTAAGACAATTGTACAAGAAATAAATATTAATAGCAATTAAATTGCTTAGCAAATTGCAAACATTAATATAAATAAATTAATAAATATAATAAGCAAGAACTTGCAAGATCTTATAAAAAAGAAAATTATATTAAAAATAATTTTTGCTTTTCTAGTATTGCTAGCAATTGCAATCGAAAATACAAAAATTAACAAAACACAAAATATCTTAATACAAGCTTTTGAAAATCTTAAAATTAACAATGTTTATAAAATAAAAGAAAGCAAAATTTATTAAATAATTTAATAAATAATAACAACGCAATTACAAAAAACTCTATATATTGTATCTTCTTAAATTTAAATTACAATCTAGAGTCTATCTTAAGAAACAATTTATATTTATTAAGAATTTATATTTGTTCTTAAATACAATTGATTTTAATTAAAATTAAATAAGTACTTATTTTATTACAATTTATATAGATAATAAGTTTGTTTAAAGTTAACAATCTTAATAGCAAATAATATTAAAGCATAAATAATCGTTTAGGAGCCATGAAGATGCGTGCGCATTTTGCATAGTTCAACAAATTATAAGTTTAGATTCGCGAAGACTTCCAACCCAACAACCCCTAGTGCTATTATCGCTATAGTCCTGATCGCGTTCTATGAAGAACAAAAAGCATTGCCATTAATAGACAAAAATCGACACATATCTTCGAATCACGCGAGGGATTTTCGCGCAAACAAACTAGTTTCGTTCGATTACAAGTTCTACAAAGAACAAACGACAATAAGAAAGACTAACTTATATGCTTAAAAAAAGCTAGTCAATACTTTAAAGAGAGCAAACTATATTGTTTGAAAAAAAATTAGTTAACACTTTAAAAAAAACAAATTAAATTGCTTTAAAGAAAGCAAACACAATATTAGAAGACACTATTAAGACGACAACGTAATTACGATCTTCGTACTAAATTAATAAAAGATTAGTGCATTAAATCTCTTTATTATTACTTAACAAACATTACTTTATTTATCTTTTTATTCTTTTGTTAATTTTACTTTATTTATTTCTACATATTATAGAAAATAATATAAGCAAAACAATTAATATACTTAGTCGAATTACGAACAAGCAATAGTTTCGTCAAATAAAAAACTATTTTATAGCAAAAAATCTTTAAAATGTAATTTAATTTTTAGACTCTATTGTATTTTCTATTTCTACAAGCGAAACTAATTTAATATTATCGATAATTTCTTAATCTAAAGACGTAAAAGCAAATGTTAAAATTACTCTCTATATTTAACTTTGTCTAAACGAGAACAACAAGAAAAATATAATTGTTATAATTATTGCATATAAAATATAGAGATTCTTAATATATAAGTACAAAGAGAAGCTTCAAATTATTGAAAGATAGCACTTGACAAACTATATAAACTACAAGAAGCTTGCCAATTAGAGTATCGATAAAACATAGATATATTTTAAGAAGCTAGAACAAAAGATTGTCGAAACTTAATCTAATATAAAGAGACTATATTGCAACAATAAACTAATTCAAACATTATTAGTCTTCTTGTTCTCGAAATATATTGCAACTCGAAATACTTTTAATACTTAAAATTCTTTTAACGTCGACGTAACTCTTTAAACGTTGCAAAAAAAGAAAATATTGTTTAAAATTAATAAGACTATTATATAAGTTAAACGCAAAGTTAGTCGTTCGAGATCTCGACATTAGTATCGAAGTTTTTTTTCAAAATCGAACTTTAATCTTTATTGAAAATCTAGCTTCTTCGATCGAAAAACTAGTAGAGACGCATATCGCTACTACTTTTGTTAGAGTCTCAAGCATCTTGTTAAAGAGTGTTTCTTTCGTATCGATATTCGCAAATACATTTAAAAGGAAATGAAAAAGACAAAGATTATCAAGAATAATAGACGAAAGTCTTACAAGAAGCATCGCGTCTACAATGCTAAAGACAATAGCTTGTCGAAGAAATCTCCACTTAATAGATTATAAGCCCAAGTTTGTCGATGTGGTTTCCGCTGAATGCGTAAAGCGCAAGGAGCGCAAAATCCTGTTTGGAGACCAAGAGATTGCGAGTTCGATTCCGATGTTAACCGTAAATGCGAAAAACAATCTTAGGATTTGTGTTACGCTAGTACTTCCTACGAAGATATTAGGGTAAGTTGTGCTATTGAAGAAATCTATAGACGTCTTTAGGCAATGCAAGCAATTACTTAGTAATAAGAATTGCAATTATAGGCAGTTTCTATATTTAATAAATCTTAAGAGAGATTCGATAAACTAGAGTAACAATAAGTAAAAATCTATAATAAGTTAAACACAATCTATAAGAGAGTTGCGTTTAAAAGCTATATATTTTTCTATTTTTAAGAGTTTAAGATGTTTAAGATATTTAAGATCTTAATTATTTTAGTTATCTTAATTAGAATTTAAGATATTTAAAAATCAAATTATCTTAATTATTTTAATTCTATTAACAAATCTTTTTTTTCTAATTATTTTGTAAAAAGCAATGCGCAACAACTAGTATATATTAGCATGCAACTCGTAACATTATCTTCTCTCTTTAAAAGTATTTGTCTCGAAATTATTCATTCTTCTTTTATTATGTTAACAAAGCTAATTACTAAACAACGTCGCAATTCGATTGCTAATTGTCGCTATAAATACGCTTCTATCTTAATACGTTCTTGTCGAGCTTATGTATTGTTTAAGTTTAACGTGCTCTATCGAATAAATCGAAAATATCTTAAGTGTAAGAAATGTTATCGAAAGAATCGAAAATATAATTTAACTTCTAACTATTAAGAAATAGATAAAACTATAAAGAAGACTAAAAAGCTAAATAATAAAATAACAAAATTGTATTTACGAATTGCGCGTAAGACAAAACAAAGAAAATACTAACTTTGTTGTTTAAAAGATATAGATAATGTCGAGTCGAAAAATATTTTAAAAATTAAGAAAGACAAAGAAGAGATCGAAAATACTAAGAAGACATTCGAAGTTCTATTTGATACAAGTATCGATTTATCTTTATTTGCTCTCTTGTTTCTTAATGCTTTGTCTTCTCTTATAAATAGCTTTGTTGTTAACGAAATTGTCGCAACTTGTTAGAGCAATTCTTTAGATTCTTGAGTAACTCTTATATGTTCTTAGAGATAGAATATTCTTTCTACTTAATAAAATACTTTTAATTTTCTTGTTGTAGAATTTTCTTAATCTTAAATTGTTCCTCTTCTTGTAAATAGAAATAAAAGGTGTTGTTAAATAAGTCGAGTTTGTAATTGACTAATCTTTTAGTCTTTTTAACAAGAAACAATTCAACTTTGACATAGTTTAATTTCTTGCTTAACTTTCTTATTCTAAGATTTTTTGTAAAAAGATATATCTTATTCTCTTCTTTTAGTTAAGATTTTGTTTTTTGTTTTTTGTTTTAATACTTAATTAACTTTTTCTATATTTTCGAGATATTATTGTGTATCTTTTTTAGTATCGCTATTCTTTTAATAATTGATTGCGTTAATAGATGCTAATACTTTTTTTCAAAAAGATTTAATTTCTTGCTATAGTTGACAAAGAATAAAGTTATCTTAATAATATTCGAAATCTTTGCATTGAGTGCTAGTTGTGCTATAGATAAAAGTAATATTTAATTATTATAAATATTGTTAATATAGTGTCTTAAATATTGCTTAAGACTCTAATTTGTTTTTTCTATTTAACTATTTGTAATTAAGTAATAGATAGTAGATATTTAAAGTCTTGTATCTAATATTAAGAGAAGCGTCTTTTAATAGTTAGATATAAAGAGCTTGTCTTTGTTACTAGTTAGTCTCTTAAATATATCGTAATACTATATAAGTCGATTTAATATAATATATTTTAGTTGTTCTACAATAAATTTCTCTTTGCATGCGATAATATATAAATACTTAATAAGCTTATTAATTATTATTAGTATCGAATTATATTTGTCTCTAGTTGCTAGATCTATCAATTTAGACAACTTAATAATAAAGTTTATTGTAACTTTATTTTATAACAATTTAAATAGTTTCTAATATTAGATTTTGTTATAGTTCGCATACGTATTATATTTGTTTTGCTAATAACTAAGACATTATTTAATATATGCTTCGATAACTTGTTTTATCTATAAAAACTAATAATATTAATATAAAAGCTAAAAAGTTTTTGTTACTTTTAAGTGTTTTTGCAATAATTTGTTATAGTACTCTTTTATATATTTGTCGATCTTGTTAATAAATATCTAGAGTTTTTCTTTTTTTATTAAAAATTCTTTCGTATTATCTTAAAGTATTTGTAGTATAACATTTAGCTCGTACTTGTTTGCTAATAATAATTTGTTTTTGTTAATCTTAAATATACTATAATTAAACAATTTCTTTGTTTTTATATAATTATTTCTTTTGTTAAATGTGTCTACTTTATTGTTATCTTTGTTTAGAATATACTATATTTTGAACTTGTATTATTCAAATTTTTTTAACTATTATATTTGTCTTTTGTTTAGCTATTTTATAATAGTAAAGTATATAAGATTCTTATAATCTATAAGAATTGTAAATTTTAACTATTTTTTTGTATATACTCTTTATAACTTTAAGAAGACTACTATAGCGAGTAGTTTTTTATTGTAAATATTATAGTTTTATTTAATTAATAAGAGTTTTCTTAAAAGATATACTACTAAGTGTTATATATTTTTATATCTTTAATTGAAGCATATATTAATAGCTAAATCTAATATATCGATTTCAATCTTGTTTAATAATTGTAGATTGTATATCTTTAATATTAATTTCTTTAAGCATTTTAATTTAAGATTCTAAAATAATTTCTTTTTTGCAAATCTTTATAATTATAGTATATTTTTTTTTGTAAAATTTGTTAACAATATCGCGTTTGTTAAATAGTTTTTAATAAACTTCTTACTGTAATTAATAAAATCTAAAAAGAATTATACTTTTTTAATATTTGTTAATAATTTTTATTTTTTAATTGCTTGTAGCTTTTCGAGATTTATATATACTTTATATTGTTTAATAACAAATTTAAGAAAGTCAACTTTCTCTTAATAGAATTTGTATTTCTCTAGCTTAAAATATAAGTTTTTTATATTTAGATATTTCAATACTTTAAAGATATAGCTAACATATTTTTTTAAAATTTTTAAATAAATTATAATATTGTTTAAGTATGTTATAACAAATCGATCGAAATATTGTCGTAGTATATTATTGATTATTTTTTGATATATTGTTGAAATGTTTGTAAACTTAAACAATATTATTGTATATTTGTATAATTTATATTGTATGCGAAAAGCTATTTTTTATTTTTTTTCTATTTTTATTCTAATCTAGTTATATATTTTTTGTAAATTTAATTTGATAAAGTACTTTGCTCTAAATAGTCGATCTTAAAGTTTGTTAATATTAGATAGTAAATATTAGTTCTTAATTGTAATATTATTTAACTTTCGATAATTAATATATAGATAAAAAGTTTTATTCTTTTTTAATACAAAGAGAATTAAGTATCTTGTCTATAATTAGAATTTCTTAATAATTTTTTTTTTGTTTTTTGCTAGATATTCGCGAAGTACTTCGAGCTTTTTTTTTAAATAAAATATATATAGATTTAAATATAAATTGCTTGTCTAATTTAAATCTAATTTCGTAATTTTACAATTAATATTTAGAAAGAATCTTTGTTGTTTTTTTTTCTTAAAATAAATACTTTTAACTATTGTATATTTGTAATATATACTTTAGCAATTCTTTTGCTATATTAAATAGTTTAAGATTTTTAAAAGATTTGTAATTTCCTTTATTTGCTTTAATTTTGTAGTTTAACTAATTTTTGCTAATACTTGTCGAGTCGAACTCTATTAGATTGTTTTTTTGCAAAAATACAAGTTCGTTGCTTGCAATTAATTTTCGACTTAATTTTTTATCTATTATCGAACGCTATTGATACGTAGATTAAATATAAATTATGTAATTATATTGCGCAAATCTAAGTACTCGTATATTCTAGTTAACTTCTAAATTGTGTTGCTTTAATTAAAATATTTCTAGAACAATATTATAAATAATTATTTTTACTATATTAAAGATTAGTTTCTTGTAATATTGTTAAATAGTTATTAATAGTAGTTTTGTTTCTTTGTTTACTCTTTTATTCTTGTTAAATAATAAATTTCTATCTACAATTATTAAATTGTATACGTTAAACTTCTTTTAAATAGAATATTCTTTTCTTTTAACAAGAGTTCTAACTATAAAATTATTTGTTATATTAAAATTAACTATTATAATAAGTCGACAATTATTGATTTTAACTAATGTAATAAAATATCGTGCGTATATTGTTAAGTTTAGTTGCTACTATTAAACTAATATATTGTATTTCTCTAATATACTCTTTATTTAAAAATTTGAATTTTTCCTTGTTTTTATACTATAACTTTTGCTTTAAGCGTTTGCTTGCGCTAAGCTTTCTTTCTATACTAAATTAATAATTTTGACTTTCTAGAAAATTAATTAATTTCTTTTTTGTCTTCTAGATAAGTCTAGCATAAATTGTTATAGTATTTTGTTCAATTAAATATTGCGTATTTCTTTGCTTTCTCTATTTTCTTTTAAGATAAACTTATATTGCTTAGTTGTTATTTAATTTTATTAGAAATTTCTTTTTTTATAGTAGCGTTGCTTTCTAGCACTTTCTTGCATTTATTTACAATTTAATCTATTTTTTTTTTTCGATAAACTAGCTAAAGTCTCGAGATATTTTATAATATTATTTAGATATTTGTAAAAGTTCTTTTAATTGTATTTGTTATTTAAGTTTATTGCTAAATAAAAATATAACATTCTTAATTGTTTTGCTCTTATAATTTTATTAAGTATTTGATTGACTTTCTATGTAAATACAAATATCTTGTCTAATAATATTTTATTTAGAACTTTTTGTAATTGATTTAGATTTTTTATTAGATAGTAGTTGTTATTTAATTTAGTTTTAAAAGTATTTGCTTTTATATCGATTTGCTTTCTAATAATATTCTAGCTAATAAATATCTCTCTTAATATAATATTAATTTATTAATAATCTATTAAGTTTTATAATTGACAATCTCTTGCAAAATAATTTGATTTATTATATAAATAGCACGTTTTCTAGAATTTGTTATTTTGCTTTTTTCTAAATTTTTTTTTTTTACGTTGCTAAGTAAAATCTAGTTCTATAGATACAAGTTTACAATAATTAAGATTATTGTATTTCTAATTAGAACAAAATTCTTTCTACTAATATTCGATTGCTAGTTTAAAGAAGATTTTTGTTCTCTTTTAAGATTAATTATATATTTTTTTTATAATTTTTTTATATAGTTTGTTGTTAAAATCGATAGCTACTTCGATAAGATTAAATATGTTGCTAAAAATTCTCTCGTTACGCATAATTTTGTTCTTTAGATTGTTTTTAAAATCTTGTTGAAATATTGTTATAAATACAATATTGTCTTACTTAATTAAATTGATATATTTTTGAAATCTAGCTACGTAGTCTATTGCAAAGATTTGTTGAATTAAGTACTAAATTACTCTTTTTGCAATTTGTTTTTTGTTAAATATTTTAAAGATTTTTCGAAGCTTTCTTTTAAAGTTATTGAAGTCTATAAATATTGCACAAGAATTTTTGCTATTGTTTTTTAAATATTTTTGTAAGTTTAATTTAAATTAATGCTAAACTCTTTTTCTAAAAAATATTAATACAAAAATTGTCTTCTAATTTGCTAAAACAAAATAAAAGATAAAACAAATATTTATTTGTATAAGTTAGTTCTTTAAGCTAGTACGATCTTTATAATAGATATTAAGTTTGTTGATTTTGATTTTGTTGTCTTCTATAATTGATAATCGACGTAATACTAATAAGCTAGTATTTGAAATAAAAACGCGTTAATCTAATATAGATATTCTTAAAATATTCAAAGTATTACGCTAGTACTTTCTACAAAAATATTAAAATAAATTGTATTATTAAAAAGATTTGTAGATATCTTTAAGTAATGTAAGCAATTATTTAATAACAAGAGTTGCAACTATAGACAATTTTTATATTTAATAAATCTTGAGAGAGATTCGATAAATTAAAGTAATAATAAGTAAAAATCTATAATAAGTTGAACACAATTTATAAAAGAGTTGCGTTCGAAAACTATATATCTTTTTATTCTTAAAAGTCTAAAGTGTTTAAGATATTTAAGATCTTAATTATCTTAATTATCTTAATTAGAATTTAAGATATTTAAGAGTTAAGCTATTTTAATTATCTTAATTTTGTCGATAGATCTTCTCTTTTTGATTATCTTGTAAAGAGCGATACGCAACAACTAGTATATATTAGCACGCGACTCGTAACAATTTGTTGCAACTCTAGAACACTATATTATGCAGCTTTACAAAGAATTCGCAATGTTAATTGCGAGATTTATTAACAAAATCCATAGCTTCGCAGCTTCTACCCAATTACGAGAGAGTGTTAAAGCATAAATAATTGTTTAGAAGCCATAAAGATGCGTGCGCATTTTGCATAGTTCAACAAATAAGAAGATTTATATAAATAAAAGCAACAAAATTTGCTATAAGTTTAACAATTCTAGAAACAAGAAAATAAAGTTGTCTCTTAATAGTGCAAAAATCAAAAAAAAAGACTATAAGAATTTGTCTTCAATAAAGAACGCAAAATCAAATTCGAAATCTTATAATTACAATAGTAACAATAAGATTAAATACTAATTTTTTGTTAAAAAATAAAAAAAATAGTAAATTAAATTAAGCAATAATAAAGATTTAAGAAACTTAATTAAAATAAGATTTTTTAAACAATAAATATTTTAGAAATCTTTAATAAAGCAATCGATCAAAATAATTAAAGAAAAAATAAAAAAAATAAAAAAATTTTAAAAATTAAAAATATTAGATCTAGAAATTATTTAAAGATAGCAAAAGTCTTAAGCGAAAAAATATATATAAAAAAAAGTAATAGAAACAAAAGTAAAGAATATTACAATAAAGAATATTTTCGCAATAATTAACTTTAATTTAAGAGTTATCAAGTACTAAAAAAACAAATGTAAAAAAAAGCAAAAATTTTTTGCAAACTATATATAATAAATAAAATATTTAAAAAGAATATTATAAATTATAAAAAATTAAATCGATTTTAAGACTTTAATTTAAAGTATTTTTATCTTAAAAATAAAATTAAAATTAATAAAATTTTTAAATTTTTGTTTTAATTTAAGTTGCTCTTTCTTTTGTTCTTTTTTTAATAAGAAATTTACTACTATAATAACAAAAAAAAAATCTTAGAAACTTACAAAAAAAAAGAAAGAGATAATTGTTATTATAAAATTAATTAGCGCTAAATTTATTAAAATTGTTTATTTTGAAAATATTATTGCAAAAGTAAAATCTTTTAAAATTTTATATTTTATTGTTTACTTAATTATATAAATGCAATTAAAAAATATAAAAGTTAAAACAATATTTAATAATAATACAAAAATCAATTATATTAGCAAAAGTTTTGCAAACAAAATTAATTTAACTATTTAATAAAATATTTTTATCTTATTAGTAAAAATTACAAAAACACGTATTTGTTTCGAAAAAATAATAAAAGATACAAAAATATTAATTAAAAAAGTAATAATTTATATTTTTATTTTTGTTGTTTTTTGACTTAATTACAAAATTCTATTTAATCAATCTTTTTAGCAAAGTATTTAAATAAGTTTTGTAAATACAAATAACAACTTTCTAAAATTAACAATTTATTCTAAAAATAAAACAAAATATATTAATATTTTGAAAATATTTACTAATTACTTTAATAACAAAAATAAAAATATTATATTTTTAAAGAAATCTTTAAATCTTTAGATAATTGTTTAGTTAATATAATTGCTCGATTTCGCAAATCTAATTGCAAAAGATTTTCGAAAATAAAAATTAAAACTATTAAAATAACAATGTTGCAAAATAAGATTAAAAAAAAGAATTGACAAAATTCTAATTATATAAAGTAGACATACAATATTAGCGTTTATTTCTCTATTAATATAATTAATTAGAATTGAGCAAATATTTAAATTAATACTATATTTTAAATATTTTAAAAATTATTAATAATTCGAACTTTTTAATTATATATTATAAAAGAGACTTTTACTATTTAATTGTTCAAAAAATTTAATATTTTTTGTTAATCTTTTATTGTGTCGCGTTTATTTGTTTAAATAAATACAATATATAAGCGAAAAACTTAGAAAACAAATCTAATAAATATAAACAATTTAAATAATTCTATTTTAAACAAGTATCTAAATTAAAAAAAAATATTAAAATTATTAATTACAAAGAATTTCTAAAAGAAACTTAATAAAAGATATAACTTTTTTCTAATATTTAAGTTCTTAAATATTAAGTGCAACTTTTGTCTTATTAAGAAATATATTTAGAAACTAATTATAAAGTTCGAACTTTTTTTGCAAAAATAAAAATTCTTAATTACAATACTTTTTAATTGTAAAATTGTTTTAATATAAAGTTTTACTAAAATAAACAAAATTAAATTAAAGATTATATCTAATTAAGAAATTTGTATTATAAAATACAAAATATAGCAAATCTTAAGATTTTTTATTTTTCAAGTATTAAATTCTATTGTAATTAAGATATTAGAGAAACATTTTTAAACAAATTTGCTAAAATATTGTTATAATCTTTATTAAAATTCTTGATTTTTAATAAATAAAAAGAAAAAAAACAAGTATTATATAATTAATACAACTATAAAAATAAACAAAATAATTATTTGAAATATTCATATATCTTTTAATATTAAAGAGTTTGCAAAAGAGTTTGTTAAAATAATAATTATATTATTAATTAATTTCTTTTTAAAATACAATTAAATAAATTTTGCGTTAAAGAGTTGCAATCTTATTGTTTTTATAATTTCTTTTTGTAAAGTAGCTACTATCTCTTTGAGTAAAGCTGCGTAGTTAAGCGAGTTAAGTTAGATAGCACGTATAATAGTAATAATAGTATTTGTAGTAGAATTAATTGCTAAGAAACGCAAGTGCGAGAAAAATCTTGTCTTCTATAAGACGCTTTTTTGCTTGCTATTAAGAAAAGCGATACGCAAATAGTATTTGTTAACTTAATACTAGTTTTGCGTAGATCTAGTTCGCGCGATTTTTTGTCAAACACGTATTAACGTACGCTAGACACGCTATTGCAAAGTAGATCTAGCATTGCAAGACACGCTTTACAATTACATTCTCTCT
>JAABUL010003629.1_pt1 | contig 22494 bp, 24 predicted proteins | sample 5559151 | NCBI WGS metagenome assembly JAABUL01 (sample SAMN10711876, study PRJNA513368) | rock metagenome | isolation source: Antarctica rocks | place: Antarctica: Victoria Land, Pudding Butte sud | reverse complement strand
AAGAAGTTCTCAGAGACAGGACTTGCACACTGACCCTGTTGTCAGGGCAAGAAAAATCACATTGGGATTACAATGTGTCAGGCTTGACCTGTAGAAGCCCCTTGATTTATCAATGGGGAGTAATCACTCTGCACCCTATCCGACTGGGCACGGGGGGCACAGACATGGCCTCATTCCGCCTGGCCTCGACTGCGCCAACGACGGTGTACTTCCCCCCATGGCTGGCACACCCGCAAATGCCCCTGCGCCTGCTCACAGCAGGTCGGGAACTGATGGGGACGCCCAGCGCTGCCACTGCGCCGCGCGTGCTGCCGCCGGGGAGGCAGCGCCAGTACCGCTTTGTGTTGTCCAGGCTGGCCGATCTAACCATGCCCGGTGACTACGGCGTACAGGTCAGCCGCGTCCTTGCTGGCGGCGCAACAGTCGTGTCCCCACCGCTCCGCATCCGGCTCCAGAAGCCTTACGACGGTCTTCCTTCCCATTACACGGACACACTGCCTAGCCCCGTCGACGATGGACAAGGCGAAGACACCCCATAATGGCTTCCCCAACTCAACTTAGGGGAACAGTTATTGGACATTCTCTGATTGGTGCCGAGAGCATTTTGATTGGGCCTACTGGGACACGCATGTTCAGGACACGCTTGCCTTTGTGGCGCAAACGCTGGGCCTGCCCCAAACAGCCTAGCGGCCCGTGCCCTGCACGTCTTCCTCTTCGGGGGCGTGGCGGTTGTCCACGGGCGTGCCTAATTTGTCGCGCGTATCTGTGTCCAGGTCGGTCATGCCTGCGGCAACGTCATCCGAACGCTGGTCCTGCGCCTGGGCATCGTTGGCCGTGACCACATGGTGAGTGCGCATGCCCTGGTTCGGCGCGTTCCAATCGGGATTGTCGTCGGCATGGGCCAGGCGTTCGCCCTGGTCGTCGCGGTTTGCGTTGGCGGCTTCGGGGTCGCCGCCGGGGTTTGTCGTGCGAGGCATATCAGTGCTTGCCATGAGTGAAAGTGTCCTTCTGCGCGCGATGTGATGGTGTGTTGTTTCCAAAACAAGCCGGATGCGAAACCGGCGCGAACAAACCGCTTCCTGCCCTTTCCAGCGTTAGCAGGCGCTGCTTCGTCGTCAGTCCGCCCGCGTAGCCGGTGAGTGTCCCACCCGATCCGACAATCCTGTGGCAGGGCACAACGATCCAGATGGGGTTTTTGCCGCTGGCCCCGCCGACCGCCCGGCAGGCATCGGGCCTGCCCACCCGCTCCGCCAATTGCTTGTAGCTTAATGTCGTGCCATAGGGAATGCGCATCATCTCGTCCCACACCCGCCGCTGAAACGGCGTGCCATGCAGAGCCAGCGGCAGGTCAAACGTTGTGCGCTCGCCCCGAAAGTATTCCTGCAACTGGGCAGCAACGGGGGCAAGCCTGGCGGCGTCCCACGCCGCCGCCTCCCCCCGCACCGGAAACACCTCTGCGTCTGTCGTGTCCCCAAAAGGGCGCAGGGATAACTGCACCAGAGCATTGTTATCATCCACCACGGCAACAGCGGAGCCGAGCGGGGTGAGAATAGCGTGTGCGTAAAACATCAGCGTTGTCCTTTCAATATGCGTGATGGGGTGAGAAGAACCCCCGCTTTTGGTACTCGCCGGGCGCGCAGCCGGTCACCTGGCGGAAGCAGCGGTAAAACGCCGACGCGCTGTCAAAGCCTGCCTCAAACCCGGCCTCCAATACGGGCCTGCGCGGGTCACGCAAAAGACACACGACGGCTTGGACACGCGCCTGCATCAGAAACGCGGCAGGCGTCACGCCATAATGCGCCCGGAACAGCCCGGTGAGCTTGGTGACGCCCCATGGAGACGCGGCGGCGATGTCGGACACATGGGCGAACGCGCCTGGGTCATGGCGCACGGCCTCCGCCAGCGCCGTCAGCTGCTGCCCATCGGGGTTCCGGCCCGCATAGAAGGCATCGGGGCGGCAGCGCTTGCAGGCACGCAGGCCCATCTCCCGTGCCTGGGCGGGCGACTCCACAAAGACAATGTTGCGCGGCAGAGGCTTGCGGGCGGGGCAGCCGGGAAGGCAGTAAATCCCTGTCGTCAGCACGCCCACAAGAAACGCGCCGTTGGCGCTTTTGTCTCCCGCGAGAAAGCGTGTCATCCGTTCTGTTTGGGTTTGTGCTGTGTCCATAGCGTTATCATACTCCCTGTCGCCGGGCAAGGTCTTCCCGGTTTCGTCGTTCAAACTTTTTTCTGGAAGATTGGGGTATGTTAACAATTCAAGCTTCTGCTTATTGACGCTCTCGTTCTTGTTGAAAGGCGGCACCCCACAATGAGCCACGTATCAATCTCAGCGCCCCCGCTTCCCTTTCTAGACTCGACGCCATTGCTGGGCGATGCTGACGCGCTTCGCCTTCGCGCCGAAGGCGAAGGCTACTTGTTCTTTCGGGGCCTGCTTCCCGCCGAAGATGTCCTCCGGGTGCGCGCGGATGCTTTGGCCGTGGTGGAACGGCATGGATGGCTCAAGGCGGGGCAAGGCATGCACGGGGGCCTTGTCAATGCAGACGCGCTCAGCCAGGTGTCCGAAAGCGACATGCGCCTGGACATTGGGGTCAGCCACGCGGCTTATGACGATGTGCAGAAATTGGAAAGCATCCACCGCCTGCCGCATCACCCCCATCTGCTGGCTTTGTACCAGACGTTGTTTGGGGGCGCTGTGCTGGCGCACCCACGCCACATTGCGCGCCTTGTCACTCCCCATCCGGCGATGGTGCCGACCCCCCAGCATCAAGATTTCCCCCTTGTCCAGGGCACTCCCCAGACCTGGACATGCTGGCTGCCCCTGGGGGATTGTCCGCGCACGCTGGGGGGGCTGACTGTGCTGCGCGCGTCCCACCGCGCCGGCTGCCTTCCGATCCAGCTCACAGCAGGCGCAGGCAGCCTCGCGGCCCTGCTTTGCCCCGGCGAAGACCAGTGGGTGGAAGGAGATTACAAGGCGGGCGATGTGCTGACTTTTCCCAGCCTCACCGTCCACAAAGCCCTGCCCTGTCGGCAAAAAGAGCAAATGCGCCTGTCTTTAGATGTGCGTTACCAGCCCGCCGATGAGGTGGTGGAAAGCCGCTCTCTTTTGCCGCATTGCGCGCTGCCCTGGGAAGAAATCTATGCGGACTGGACACAGGACGATCTCAAGTACTACTGGCGCGCGTTTCCGCTCGCCTTGTCTGCATGGAATGAGGCGTTGACACAGCCCAGACGGCGCATCTGCTGACCGTGCCGCCCGCCTCCGGCACTCTGAGAGCAGTGCTTTCTCCCCTTGCTTCACGTGGAAACCCAAAGGAGACATTAGCCATGAAACTTGTTCGTGCCCTACTGCCCTGCGCGGCAGCCCTTGCCGCAGGCGGCAGCCTTCCGCTTGCTGTTCCACCTGCCATGCCCGCTACCCCGAAGCCTGTGCCGGTTTCCAGCATGCCCGCGCCACCCCTGCCCGCGCGCCAGCCCGCCGCCCCGTTTCCCGGTCAGGCGCATATGTTTGTCGTGCCCCGACCGCATGGCGGACAAATCCTGATTAACATTCCTCGCTGCTACCTTGTATACGGCCTGCAATCATATGCCGGGGTTGTGAAGGTTACCGACCGCGCAGGACGCCCACTCCCGCTTCCCGCCAGTCCGCAAGTTTCGTCTAGCGCCGGTAAGCCACCTGTCCCCCGATAATTGTCCACTCCACGCGCCCTGTTTCGGGGTGGACAATGGCGAAGTCGGCCTGCGCGCCCACCTGCAATGCCCCCATCTGCCCCGACAAGCCTAGCTGACGGGCGGGGTTGGCGCTTGCCAGGCGCGAGACTTCCCCCGGCCCCAAGCCCGCGAACTTTTGCACATTGCAGACCGCCTGGCTCATGGTCAGCACGCTGCCCGCCAATGTGCCGTCCGCAAAGGCCGCCGTGCCGTCCCGCACTGTGACGGGGCTGCCGCCCAGCGTGTATTCGCCGTCCGGCATGGCCGCTGCTTCCATCGCATCCGTGATTAACACAACGCCGTCCAGCCCCTTGGCGGCAATCGCCAACCGCACCACCAGCGGGTCCAGATGCACGCCGTCGGCGATAATCTCCGCTGCAAAGTCGGGGCAGGCCAAGATCGCCCCCGCCGTGCCCGGCTCGCGGTGGTGCAGGCCGCGCATGGCGTTAAATGTGTGCGTTCCCTGCCGCGCCCCCCACGCGGCGGCGCGCAGGGTTTCGGCCCCGGTCGCATCCGTATGCCCCACGGAAACCACAATCCCGGCTTCCACGGCGGCGCGAACAACCGCTTCCGCGCCGGGCAGTTCGGGGGCGATTGTCAGTTGCCGTATCTGCCCTTGTGATAAAGCAATCCAATGCTGCAATTCGTCTCCGTCCGGCGGGCGAATAGGCCCAAGCGGCTGCGCCCCGCGCCGGTGGGCGCAGATGTACGGCCCTTCCAGGTGAATGCCCAAAATACGCGCTTCATCCACTTCCCGCGCTGCCGCGTGGACGGCGCAGATGGCTTCAATGCTTGCGTCAATGTCCGCGCATGAGGCGGTCAGGGTGGTCGCAAGCAGGCCCGTCGTGCCGAACCGGGCATGGGTGCGCAGCACCTGCCGGACAGCGCCGGGTGTGGCATGCATAAAGTCCGCGCCGCCCCCGCCATGCACGTGCATGTCCAGAAAGCCGGGCATGACCAGCAGGCCTGATGCATCAATGTCCGCACTGCGGGGCAGGCTTTGCGCGCGCGGCAGGATTTCGGCAATCCGGCCCTTGTCATCTGCAATCAGAGCGCCATTCGCAAGCACGCCGTTTGGGGTGACTAGGTCGCCTATCAATGTGAGCATGGAGCCGCTTTCCCGTGTCAGCAATGCCTCTTTCAACGCTGCCTATTTCTTGGACTGGCTGGGCACGACAGCGCGGAATGTGATTGTTTGCGTGTCCTGTCCGGCCAGCCCAGGGTACGCCCGCAGGCCGACTTTGACTGCCACCGGCAGCGGATGAGCCGTGGGGTTCCGGCAGGACAGGGTCATCGTGATAGTTTTTGCGGCACGGGGCCAGAGCCGCTGGTCTTTAGCAAACACATACCCGCCTTGATGCATCACTTCTGGTGTAATGTCTTTGCCGCCCATCCGAAAAGAGATGGCCCAGTTCTGGCCGGGAGCCTCCATGTCGGCATGCAGAACCGGGATTAAGTCCAGCCAGGCGCTTTCATTGCGCACAGTCAGGGTCACCGTCCGCGTCGCCGTGAAGCGGCCCCGCCCCAGATCAGTGACCGGCAGCAGGAAGCCCGCCGCGAGGTTTTCGAGGGGCGTCGTCCCCCTCTCGGCCATCTCCGCGCGCGTGCCTGTAAAAAGCGCCATCGGCGCAGAATGAAACATCAGGCCGGGCGCATCGGACACGCTCAAGCGGGCGTTATGCGCCGGGTCGTAGACATGGTGGATCAGCCAGTAGGCCATGCCCGTCACCGTGTTGGCGGGCGTGCCGTCGGCGTTCGTTTCCGGCAAGGTCGGCGTCTGCGTGTCGTAGGCGTAGTCGGCCCAGATGTCGGGGATTGCCCCTTGATCCTCGTGGTACCGAACGCACTGCTGAGCGGTCGCCAGCCACTGCGCGGCGGGCAGGTCGCCCGGCGAAACCATCACCAGGGCCTGCTTGCCCAGGCCGTGCGCGTAGTTGACGACCGAAACGCTGCCTTGCTGCATCTTGCCGTTGTTGGTAATCCACAACTGAAGCGGCCCGTCCGTGGACGCGCCTTCCGTGCGGGCGGTGTCTTTGCGGACAGTGGCGTTGTCCGGCGTGTTCAAGTTTATGTCGCCGCCGAACAGCCACGGACCGTTCTGCGCTAGGCACGGGCGCATAGTTCCCGCAGGCATCCCCAAAGTCCGGCACTGCTTCAGCTTGGCATCGTCAACGCCGTAGTTCAAGCTGGAATAGGCGACTGTAAAGCCTGCGTTCAGAAGCTCATTAATTTCCTGCGCTTCGGTGTCCAGGGTGAACTGCCCGCCGTTGGGGAAGCCGCCCAGGCCCGTGTAGCGCGAATCGGACTCAAAGAGGGCGTTTTTGTGGGTCATCAGGGGCGCGGTCTGCCTGCACAGCGTTCCCGGATCGCCCACAGTGGGCAGCAATTGAATGAAATTGGCATAAAAGCCGTCGGCGTTGGCGCGCACATAGTTCCACTGATTGGGATGGGCGATCAAATCGCTCCAGCCATGCACCGTCCCGATATACACCTGCGTGGCAGGCTTTGCGCCCGCTTGCGCTTGCCGGGAAGCGCTGCGGCCGGCAGCCGGTGTACGAGACGGGCCTGCCGCCGCCGGGTATGCGAGCAGTGCGAGGCAGAGGGCCATCGCCGGCAGCGGCCTGCCCGGCGCCCGTCGGCGGCTCAGAAAATGGGTCATCGGTATGTTTCCCTTGTTGAGTGTTGGCCGTGGTTGTCCGGCAGAAATGCGGAGCGGCAAAAGGGTTCTTTCCAGCGGCTGCAACTTTAGCAGTCTGCGCAGCGTGCCGCGTCCTTTCAGCAGTATAGTAGCTTAGCCCTCTCCTGTCAAGTAGGCTGCTGCCGACGCGCTGCAGGCTTGCAAAGGCATTGCACAGGCATATTGCAGGCACATTAAACGCTTACCAACGACGGAAGAAATTGTTCCGTCGTTGGTAAGCGCTGACACATACTAGGGAATGCCGGAGCGCCCCCGGCCATTCTCCCAGGCTGCGCCGAAAGCCATTTTATTATAAAAACCCAATACACGGTTATTTTGGGTATGATAAGTCTGCCGACAAACCATTCACGCCATCTGCATGTTAGAGAAAGAGGGCACTGCCATGTATCGCTCACGTCTTATGTCCGTCGTGTTCGTTTTGGTCTGCTTCGCTGTCGGCGGGACGGTGCTTCACCACTTTCAGGGGCCATTGATCCGGTCTGCATCCGCGCAAGCGACCGATGAAGCCGACCCGTCCCTGGGGCTGCGCCCGGCGAAAGCTGATGTGCGCCGCGCGGCAGTGGCGGCCATTCAGGCGCAGCTGCAGGCGTTTGCCAGGGGCGACTACCAGGCGGCAATGAAATATCAGAGCGCCGGACTCAAGCAGAACTTTCCCTCGCCCGATGCCTTTCGGCAGATGATGGAAGGCGCATACCCTGAGTTTGCGCACTACAAACGAGTCAAGTTCGGCGTGGTCAAGTCGGATGTGTCGGCGCAGCGCGTGCTGGTGCCGGTGGATTTGACCGGGCAGGACGGAACCACTGTCCGGGCGGCCTATCTGATGGTGCGCGAAGGCAAAGCATACCGCGTGCAGGGAGTTGTGGGCGGCGGACATCGGCCTCTGCCAATCGCGCCCGGCGATGCGGCGTCGGCCTGAGACTTCGTTCCATGCTGCGCGTGATTGATCCTCGCCTTGCGGGTGACGAAGAAGTGGTGGGGATTGGGGACGACCTTGCCCCCGAAACGCTGCGCTGGGCGTATGGGCGGGGCATCTTTCCGTGGCCGATGGACGGCATGCCGCTGCTATGGTTCTGCCCGCCCTCGCGTGCCGTTCTGGAGTTTGATGCGCTGCATGTTCCGCGCCGCCTGGTCCGGCTGCGCCGCCATTCTCCCTACACGTTCACGCTGGACACGGCGTTTGACCGGGTGCTGGACGCCTGCCGCCGCGCTCCGCGTCCCGGCCAGGGCGGGACATGGATTACGCCTGCATTACAGGCGGCCTTTTCGCGCTTTCACCGCACAGGCGACGCGCACAGCGTGGAAGCGTGGGACGCGCAGGGACGGCTCGTCGGCGGCTTGTATGGGGTCGCGGCAGGCGGGGCATTCGGCGGCGAAAGCATGTTTCACCTTGCCCCCAATGCCTCCAAGCTGGCCCTTTTGTTTCTCATCGACCATCTCAGGCGGCAGGGCGTGCAGTGGATGGACATCCAGATGATGACCCCGCATATGGAAGCTTTGGGCGCGGCTCCTATGGCTCGCGATCTGTTCCTGGACAAGCTGGACGCGGCCCGCGCCCACCCTCCGATTGACTTCGGCGCAGCGACCGATGTTTGAGTGCGCCGCGCGCCGTGGGTATCTTGACGGCAGGACACTGCCCAAGGAGGACGCCATGCCAGACCCAATCTCCCCTGCCGACCAACCCGACACCGATGATGCCATGCCGCAGGGCGAGGCCCGCGCCCGCGCCGAAGATGAATTGGACGCGCTCGCCCCCGGCCCCAGCGAAACGCCCCATTTTGGCGAGGACACCGATGCCGCGCAGCCCATTGATGAATCTATCCATGACTTTCTGGGCCGCCGGGACGGGCCGTAAGCAAGCCGCGTGTTAAGTCCATGCTGGGGAGGCTCCTGCCTGTCTCTAAAGCCCATGCCCACATGAAAATTATCGTCGCCCCCGACTCGCTCAAAGGCAGCGTGTCTTCCCCCGATGCCGCCGAAGCCATTGCCCGTGGCATTCGTCGGGCCGACCCCCACGCAGAGATTATCCTCCTGCCGCTGGCGGATGGCGGCGAAGGCACCACGGACGCTCTGCTCGCCGCTGCAGGCGGGCAGCGCGTGGCTCTGTCGGTGATGGGGCCGCTCGGCGTGCCTCTTCAGGCCGAATATGGCCTGCTTGCGCCGGACGGCAGCATGGCTATTGTAGAAATGGCCTCGGCGGCGGGGTTGGGACTGGTGCCGCAGGGCAGGCGCGACCCGCGCCGGACTTCCACCTATGGGGTGGGGGAATTGATACGCGCGGCGGCGCAGTCCGGGGCATCGCGGCTGATTATCGGGCTGGGCGGCAGCGGCACCAATGACGGCGGCGCGGGGGCGATGCAGGCATTGGGCGTGCGCTTCTGGGACGCACGCGGCGCGCTGCTCCCGCCTGGGATCGGGGCCGGGCAGTTGACAAGTATCGCGCGCATTGACATGGCAGAGTTTGTATTCCCGCTGGGCGAAGTCTCTGTTGTCATCGCGTCGGACGTGACCAATCCGCTGCTCGGGGTCAATGGTGCATCGGCGGTGTATGGCCCGCAAAAAGGCGCGACGCCGGATATGGTCGCCGAAATGGACGATGCCCTTTCCCACTACGCCGCATTGCTCACGCGGGATTTGGGCCGGGATGTCGCCGCGCGGCCCGGCGCGGGGGCGGCGGGCGGCCTGGGCGCGTCCTTGATGGCGTTTCTGGGGGCGGACGTGCGCAGCGGCATTGACCTGGTGCTGGACGCCGCCGGGTTTGACCAAAAAGCGCGGGGAGCCGACTGGGTGTTCACGGGCGAAGGCCGCATTGATGCCCAAACATTGCAGGGCAAGACCATCGCGGGCGTCTTGACCCGTTGCCGCGCGATGGGCGGCATTCCCGTTATCGCCTTCGGCGGGTCTGTGGACGGCGAGGCTGCCGACCTGCTGGCGCATCAGGGATTGGCTGCCGCGTTTCCCATTACGCCCGGCCCGATGACCCTGGAAGATGCGATAGCGCAAGGGGCTGTTCTGTTGGAGCAAACCGCGGAGCGCGTGGCGCGTTTACTGGTCGCCGCGAGACGTTAAAAAAGGCCGGGCATGATGCCCGGCCTTTTCTTTGCCCTGTTCCTACACGCCCTGCGCACTGCGGCGCAGCAGGTCGGCGTTATCGTTGACCCGCTTGGCTTCGTACCCTGCGAGCGGCTGAATATGCGTATGCACCGCATCCAGAATATCCACGGGGAAGGGGAAGAAGCTGTCTTCAATCTCGTCCGGCGGGGTGATCCAGTTGCGCGCGCCCACCACGACCGGCGGCGCATCTAGGGAGTTGAACGCGAACTGGGTGATCTTCGCGGCCATCGTTTGCAGCATAGACCCGCGCTCGCAGGCATCGGAGGCCAGCAAAATCTTGCCCGTCTTTTGCACGCTCTCTATGACTTTGGCATAGTTGAAGGGGACAACGCTGCGGGCATCAATCACTTCCACGCTCAGGCCGTAGTCATCCTGCAATGTCTTGGCGGCCTCCAATGCACGATACAAAGTAGCCCCAATGGTCAGGATGGTCAGGTCTGTGCCTTCGCGCTTGACCTCCGGCTCGCCTTCAGGCACAGTGTAAAAGCCCTCCGGGACGCCTTCCGTGCCGTGGAATAGCTCTGTTTCGTTGTACAGGCGCTGGCTTTCAAAGAAGATGACGGGGTCGGTGCCGGTCAGCGCAACATTCATCAGGCCTTTGGCATCATAGGGCGTGGCGGGGAAGTAGACCTTGAGTCCCGGAATGTGCGTGCATAATGCCGTCCAGTCCTGCGAGTGCTGCGCGCCGTATTTGCTGCCGACAGACACGCGCATCACCAGGGGCATCTTAAGAATACCCCCGGACATAGACTGCCATTTCGCCATTTGATTAAAGACCTCATCGCCCGCCCGCCCCAGGAAGTCGCAGTACATCAGCTCTACCAGGGGACGCCCGCCTTCCAGAGCATAGCCGACGGCAGTCCCGGCAATGGCGGCTTCAGAGATGGGCGAGTTGAACAAACGATGGTATGGCAGGGCTTCGGTGAGGCCCTGATACACGCCAAACGCGCCGCCCCAGTCGCGGTTCTCCTCGCCGTAGGCGACCATGGTCGGGTCGGCATAGAAGCGGTCGATAATCGCCTCAAACAGGGCATCCTTCATGGACACGCAGCGGCCTTTGGGCAAAGGAGTGCCGTCCGCGCCGATCCCGCTCCGGCTGCGTTTGGCGATAGCCTTGACACGCGGGTTGTCTTCCTTGGCGAGCAATGTCTCCGGCGTGCGGTTCTCCGTGTCAAACGCAGGGATGGTCTGGTCCGAATACATGGTGGTTTCCAGCAAATTGCCGGGCACATACAGGTTGGCGCGGGGGGAAATATCCAGGTCAATGGCCTTCTTATAGGCTTTGAGCAAACGAGCATCAATGGTCTCGTTGACCTGATCCAAATCGCCCTGCGTCGCAAGCCCATTCTTGATGAGTTCCTCGCCATAGGTGAGCAGGCTGTCCACCTGGCGCCACTCTTCGATCTCCGACTTTTCGCGATAGGAGCTGGCATCGGACGGCGAGTGCCCGCTGAAGCGATACGTGATGGTGTCCAGCAAAACCGGCCCGCTGCCCTGCGCCAAGATGTCGCGCTTGCGCCGAATAGAATCAATTACGGCCAGGGGGTTGTAGCCGTCCACGCGCTCGGCGTGCATCTGGTCCGGGCCGAGGGATGCGCCCATGCGGGCGAGCGTGCCAAAGCCCATCGTCTCGCCGACCGGCTGGCCGCCCATGCCGTAGAAGTTGTTGACAAAGTTCATGATCAGCGGCAGTCCGCCGCCGAGCGATTGGTCCCACAGCGTCTTAAACTGGTCCATGGTGGCAAAGCACAGCGCTTCCCACGTGGGGCCGCAGCCCGCGCTGGCATCGCCGATGTTGCAGATAACAATGCCCGGCTTGCGATTGACACGCTTGAACAGGGCCGCCCCGACCGAAATATCCGCCGACCCGCCGACAATTGCGTTGTTGGGATACACGCCGAACGGCGTAAAGAAGGCATGCATGGAGCCGCCCATGCCTTTGTTGAAGCCCGCCTCGCGCCCGAATATCTCCGCCAGTGTGCCGTACAGCAAGAAGTCGATTGCCAGGTCTTTGACCGACGAGTAGCTTTCGCCGCCCGATTCCACGACTTTGAGGGCCGCGCCATCCATAAATGTCTTCATAATGGACATCAGCGCGTCATCGGGCAGTTTCTCAATGGCACTCAGGCTTTTGGCTAAGATTTCCCCATGCGAGCGGTGCGACCCGAAGATGTGGTCGTCCACGCCCAGCAGGTACGCCTGCCCGACCGCGCTTGCTTCCTGCCCGATACTGAGGTGCGCCGGTCCGCGATGATTGTATTCAATATCGTGGAACTTGCCGGTGATCTTCATGTCCTGCAGCATGTTCTCAAAGCTGCGAATAGTCACCATGTCCCGCTGAATACGCACTAGGTCGGCAGCGGCATAGCTGTCCAGTTCATCGGCCATCGTCTTGCCATACTGGTTGGCGGGGATCGGCTGGAATGTAATCTCGTGGGCCTGCCGCACCTGGGCAGGATGGATGGTCAGTGACTTGGGCATAGATGTTTCTCCATCAACTTTTGTTATCTTTGTTTATCATACAACCAAATACGAAACAAGTCAAGTGCTATTTTTAATTGATTGGCTTGTAAACGAAAGTAATTGAAAGCAAATGCGCCTTTTTTGACTCTTAGTACGACACTCTTTGTGAATGAGCAAAACATCAGTAAGAAACCGGGTACCATTTTGGTATCTCTTCCCGAACTTAGATTATCCCAAAGAAGTCAGACATGTACGCCGAAGAACGACACCGTGAAATCTTGGAGCGCCTGAAGCTGACCGGCAAAGTGTCCGTGGAGCAGCTGGCTGAACTTCTGGGCGTGTCCGCGCCGACTGTCCGCGCGGACCTCGGGGCGCTGGAAGCGCGCAAGCTGCTGCGGCGCACGCACGGCGGGGCGCTTGCCCTGGAAAGCACGCTGTATGAGCCGCCGTATGCCGAGCGAGAGCGCGTGCGTCAGGCGGAGAAGTCCCGCATTGCCAGGGTTGCCGCCGCGCGCGTGCACGACCACGAAACCGTGCTGCTGGATGCGGGCACGACCACCTACGAAGTGGCCGTGTGCCTGAAAGCGCGCATCGGGCTGACGGTGGTCACCAACTCTCTGGAAGCCGCCTGGGAACTTATGGACGCGCCGCCCGGACATGTGGAAACGATTGTCGTGGGCGGCAATGTGCATGCGCGGCGGCGGGCAGTGCTGGGGCCGCTGGCGACCGACTTTCTGCAGAACATCCACGTAGACCGCGCGTTTCTGGGTATCAACGGGGTGCATCCCGAAGCGGGCTGGACCGTGGTGGATTTTGATGCCGCGCAGGTCAAGCGGGCGATGATGGCCCATGCCCGCGAAGTGGTGGTGGTCGCCGATGCCGCCAAGCTGGGCGTGGCGGCATTCGCTTCGGTGGCTGCCCTGCGCGCCGCGCACGTCCTGGTCACGGATGCAGCCCCCGAACACGCGCTGGCGGAAGCGTTGGCTGCGGCCAATGTGGAAGTGGTTGTCGCCTGACGTGCCGGAACCAACACCGTTTCTCCCCAACTCCTGATGAAAATAATGTGCTTATGAAATACACGGCGATGCGCCTTGCGGGCAGGCCCGAATCGTGGCTTGTGCTGCTGCTTGCCTGGGAGTCCGTGTCGGCGCTGCGGTCTTGGAACACGCCCTGGCAGTGGGAGGCGCTGACCGAATGGGTGCGCTGGGCGTCGGGCATCGGGCTGGCGCTGGCTTTGGGCCTGCTGCTGACGCGGGCGCGCCGGGCGGCGTGGGTTCTGGCGCTCATCGCCGGGGTTCTGGCCGTGTGGGGCCTGCGTCAGGCCGCGCGAGGCATGAACATCGTTTCCGGCCCGTTTCACGACCATCAGCTTTACGGCAGCGCGCTGCTGACTTTGCTTCCCCTGTCGCTCGCCCTGAGCGTTCGCTCCCGCACCCCGCGCCAGGGATGGGTGGCCCAAATTATTGTTCTCGCCGTTGTGGTGAGCTTGGCGTTCAGCCAGACCCGCAGCGCGTGGATCGGGGCGACCGTGGGTATGCTGGTGTTTCTCTGGCTGTGGCTGTGGACAGCGCGTCCGCCCCGGCGCGTCCTGCTGCTGCCCGTTCTGCTCGGGCTGGGTGTGCTGGGCGCATTCGCCGTGATCGTGGAAACCACCGAGCTGCAAAAGCCATTGGTCTTGCGCATGCACACGCTGCAAACGTTTTCGTCCGACACCAGTTGGCAGGGACGACTGATCGCCTGGCGCGGGGCGCGGCGCATGGCGGCGCAGTCGCCCTGGGTGGGCGCAGGGCTGGGACGCTACCCGTCCCGGCAGCGGGCGTTCACCCATGTCGGGCGGGCCTTGTCGCCTGCGCAGCGCCCCTCGCTGTCCGAAGAAGCGCACGACCTGTACCTGCAAACGGCGGCGGAGATCGGCTGGGTGGGGGTGGGGCTGTATGGCCTCGCCCTGCTGGCCGTGGTCGGACGCGGCTATGTGGTGCTGCGCCAGTCGCGCGGGCGGACATTTGGCCGCCGGGCGGTGCTGACGATGGCGACGCTGGCCCTGATCGCCGCCCATCTTTGCGATGCATTCGCCAATCCCTCCTGGCAGTTCGGCGAAGTGTCCGGGCTGTTTTGGGCGGCGTTGGGGGTGGGGCTTGCCGCCATCAATCGCCCGGAGGACACGTTTTACTTGTGGACGCCCCGCCTGCGCTGGGCGCGCCTCGCGACAGCAAGCGCGGCGGCGGTCGCCCTGGCCGCGCCGGTTCTGCCCTGGGGCCTGCTGCCCCCGGTGGAAGCGTATGCCGGCGGCACGGGCCTGACTTTGACCAGCGTAACTTTGGTTCCCGCCGCCACTTCTGTGGTCCTGCGCGGCTTCAGCGTGACCGTTCCCCTTACAGCTGTCGGCCATTTCCGTGTCACCGAGTCGGGCGAAAAGGCCCCGGATGAAACCGTCACGTGGAACGGGCCGGTCGCCGACGGCACGCAGGGCACCAAGTTTACGGCGCATGGCGGATGGGGGCCGCCGGTCGGGTTGACCGGCTTCAGCGCCGACCCTGCGGAGCGTAATTTGCTGACCCTGGATGCCCACGAAGGCGCGAAAGCCGGGCATGTGGTGACTGTGGAGGCGCAGTGCTTTATCAAAGACGACCAGAACGAGCAGGGACGAATCGTCGTCAGCCGCCCTGCGTTGATTACCTGTTTCCCCTGAGCCAAACCGTGATGCCCAGCATACTCCCCACGCCCAGCGAGCAGGAAAAACTCATGCGGGCGGCCCTGGCCGAAGCCGCGCTGGGCATGGCCGAAGGCGAAGCGCCGATTGGCTGCGTCCTGGTGCGGGGCACGGGCGCGGCCCTGTGCATTATCGCGCGCGGCCACAACCGGGTCAATGCCCTCGCCCGCAAAACGGCCCATGCCGAAATGGTCGCGTTTGAAAATGCGGGCGCGCAAAACGGGCAGCCGCCCGCCCTGCCGCTGGATGCCGACGATGTGATTTTGGTGTCCACGCTGGAGCCGTGCGTGATGTGCCTGGGCGCGGCGATGGAAGCCGGAGTCCGCACCGTCCTGTTCGGCCTCCAGGCCCCCGCCGACAGCGGCACGGGCCGCGTCACGCCCCCCGAAAGCCCGGAAAACCGCACCCCCCAAATCGTCGTCGGCATCTTGCCGAAAGAAAGCCGCGCGCTCTTTGCATCCTGGCTGGTCGGCAAAGAAGGCACCGAGCAGGCGAAGTTCGTCACCCAACTGCTCCGCCTGACCTGAGCGCCGCTCGGCCCGGCGCGGCTCCTGCAGAGTGTCCCGTATACGCCGCTGTGCGGGAGCGGTTTTTGTGTCCCGCTACGTGCCTGGAATGGGGGCAAACTGCGATGTCACCACGCCGGACTGGTTGGCCCGTGCCACTTCTTCCCCAGTCGCATCATACACATGCACCATGCAGCCGATAGGGTTGGAAACCCGCGCGTCCAGCCGCGCCTTTGCCAAGGTGATGTACGCATCGCGCGCCACACGCGCCTCGCTATTGAAATCCCACGCATCCAGAGTCACCGCCCGCTGACTAGGCAGGTCAACGCGCGCGACATAATCATGCCCAAGATACGGGCAGGTCAGGGTGATGTTTTGATTTTGCAGGGCCGCCTGCCACTGCGCCACATCCTGCATCAGCTTGGCCTGCGAGCGGCTGGAGTTTGGCAGGGGCGTCGGCAGCGGGCGCGTCAGGTGCGTGTTGGCCTGATACACATTGAATATCACGACCAGGCACACCAGCGCCAGCACGAAAACAAGCATTTGGGCGGCGCTCATGTGCACAGCGCCGCGCTGGAAGTGGGAAGGATGTTTTGCTGTCACGTGCTTATTGTAACACACGCACGGGCGATTGCGACAGCGTATTTCTACGGGGACGTCGCAATATCAGCGCTTTGTTTGGGCAACAGAAGGGGCAGGCTGAGATAAGCGACCCCGACATCGCGCTTCATGTGCCAGGTGTCTTTGGGGTCAAGGCTGCCATCGTAGTAAATGGCGAGGTGATTGCCGACTTTCACCACCGATGGCAGGCCGACGATAGTTTTTGACCAGGAACAGTTTTTGCCGTCCAGCACCACAGCGCTGTTGCGGGCATCCCAGTGCAGCGGGTCATGCGTCCAGTACACCCAGATGGCATCGGTGTAGCCCGCGCCGATATGGTCGGTAAAGCAGAACCAGGTCTCATCCGACGGCTGGTAGTAAATGGCCTGGTTCTCGCAGCGCTCGGACGGAAACCCTGGGGAGACCACTGCCCACGGCGCATCCAGGTCGGCTGTGTCGGCCACGCCGTGCTCAAAGAACATGCGATACCCGCCGCCGCTTTTGCGGAAGATTGGGCCGGGGCTGGCGTTGACCTTCTGCGCCGGGCCTTGCGGCAGCGGGAAAAAGCCTGTGCGCTTTGTCCAGGGGCCTTCCGGCGCGGGGGCTGTCGCCAGCATGGTATAGTACGGGCCGATGGGAACATTGTCCGGGGCAGGTGATGCTTTGTCGGTTGCCAGGTAGAACATGCGCCATGTTTTGCCGTCAAAGTAGGGCACGCCGTAGGAGGCCGAAGCGCTGTCGGCCTGGCCGGGCGCACCCAAAGTCAGCAGCGCGCCTTTTTTGTTCCAGTGCAGGCCGTCGCGGCTCTTGGCGAGGCACGACAGCCAGCCGGTGGGGCCTGCGCCGTCATAGGTCATGTAATACGCGTGCTTGTAAACAAACACGTACACATCGCGCGCCCCAAGCGCATCGCAGCCGCCCGGCCCGTCGCCATGCTTCATCACCACGCCGCCATCGCGGGCGTTCAGCCGGTACGCGGGAGCCGGCATTCCGTTTGGGAAGTCGGGCAAGTGCTGGTAGCGCGCCCCTTCCAGCGGGGACGGCACAATCTGCGACTGAGCGCGGGCGGGCGCACCGGATATAGCGCCGAGGGCCAGCATCACAGCCGCCGCCCAGGCGATGCGGCGCAGAGCCAGGAGCGAGCAGCGTCTTGGTGCGGTCATAATAGGATAATTCCACAGCAACAGTGCCACGGGGTTTCAATGCAGGATACGCAGCGGCGATTTATGCAGCAAAGCTGTTGACAACAGGTTGTTTATCGTTCGGAGGGCTGCGGCGCGGCGAGATTTGGAGCGTGCTCGCTGCTCGCGACGGCATCACGCACGGCAGCAGGCGGTTTCGGTTTCTCTTGCTTGACCCGAACCATGCCGACACAATAAAACCCCCCCGGCTGCCGCTCCGCTGTGTAGAAAAGCGTGAAGCGATTGCCGCCTTCCGGCACTAGGCCAAGCGGGGTGCGCATGAGTTTTGACCAGTGCTCCGGGCCATCGGGCTGAACCGTAATTCGCCCGCCCTTTGTCCAATGCACGCCGTCCTGCGAAGAGGAATACCCAACCCGGCTGGCGTCGCGCTTATAGTCGGCGCTGACCACATCCGCATCGTAGACCATGAGGTACCCGTCTTTGACCTGCGTCACAATCGGGTTTTCCACCATGATGGGATCAATTGCCACAGGGTTGCCGGTCGCGCGCCGCGTCCACGGCCCTGCTAGTGACGGCGCTTCCGCCAAGCCGACGAGCCATTCGGGCTTATTGGCGTGGCTGCCGTAGAAAGCCAGCCAGTGGCTGCCCACCGGGTAGGGGTAAAATGAATCTGTTCCCTGGTCGCCTTCCCAGGGCTGAGACTGCGCGTCCGGCTGCAGGATGATGCCCATGTCTTTGTAGGGGCCGCCGATGCCGTTTTTGCCGGCGACAGTGGAAACCGCGCGCCAGATGCGCCCGCCCGACGCGCCGTTGGTGTCATAGGCGACATAGAACAGGTTCCAGCGTTGTTCCTGCTGGTTCCAGATGGGCATCGGCGCCCAGACCGATGCGTAAGGCAGCCCAGTTTGGGCGCGGGGCTGTCCGCTCGTTTCCTTCAGCGTTGCCTGACGCTTCCAATGCACGGCGTCTGGACTCGTCCAATGGGCAAGGCGCATTTTGACCCAGACCGGGTCGCCGACCATCTCCGCCGTGAACAGATGATATATCCCACCGACTTTAACAACGCTTCCGCCCTCAAATCCATACTTGTTGTCTTTGGCGTCCGGGTGGCTCTGATCGATGACCGGCTGCGGATGGGCTTGCTGCACGCTGAAGCGAACCGGCGGCGGCGCTGTCTGACTTGTCCCTGATTTTGGGATTGCCGCGCTTTGACAGGGGGCATAGCACCCCAGAACCAGCCCCCCGCACAGCCCTGGCCAGAGGACGCTGCCGGCGACTGCGCCGATTGATAATCTTCGCGCTAATATTTGCACTTGCTTTCTCCAGGAGATGAAACGAATGTTGAGCGGCTTCTGCCGCTGCTGAAGCCGGGGACACAGGCAGGCCCACGATTGAGGCCGCAAAGCCATCTCCAATCATAGCAGTCGCGGTTTGTTTTGTCAACCATTCTTTCCGCAGAGCTGCGCGCGTGTGGCAGAGGCATTGCACGCTCGTACCTTTGGCGTGGCGAGCGCGTACCAACGACGGAACAATTCCTTCCGTCGTCGGTACACACTTGCAATGCTGAGGGAAAGCGTTTGCTGCGCCTATGCAGCACTTTTACGGGGTGCTTAACTCACCGTTGACTTCACCAAGCGCCGGGGTTATACTGAAACTTAATCAACGGCGCACACTCAAACTTCAGCGCAGGAATAGGAAACAGACACGTGACCAAATTGCGGATCGGCATGCCCAAAGGCAGCTTACAAGACGCGACATTCGGATTATTCAAGAAGGCGGGATGGGACTTCCGGGTCAGCGCCCGTTCGTACCAGCCGGTCGTGGACGACGACGAATTGGAACCGGTGCTGCTGCGGGCACAGGAGATCGCCCGCTACGTCGCGGCGGGCGTGCTGGACGTTGGGCTGACGGGCCATGACAATGTGGTGGAAAGCGAGGCGGATGTCCACGAAGTCTCAGAGTTGATCTACTCCAAAGCCACTTCGCGCCCGTACCGCTGGGTGCTGGCCGTGCCCAAAGACTCGGGGATTAAAGGGCCGAAAGATTTGCAGGGCAAGCGCATCGCGACCGAACTGGTCAATGTCACCCAGCGTTATCTGGAGCGGCACGGCGTACAGGCGCACGTGGAGTTTAGCTGGGGGGCCACCGAAGTCAAAGTGCCCGACCTGGTGGACGCCATTGTCGAGGGCACGGAAACCGGCAGCACTTTGGCCGCCCACGGCCTGGTGATTATTGACACGCTGCTGGAAAGCACCACGCGCTTGATTGCCAACCACACAGCATGGCAGGACGATTGGAAGCGTCAGAAGATCGAAAATATCGCCTTGTTATTGCAGGGAGCGCTGGATGCCGACAACTTGGTCGGCCTCAAGATGAACGTTGCCAAAATCAACTTGCCCGCCGTGACCGCCTTGCTGTCGTCGCTGCGCAAGCCGACTGTTTCCCCATTAGATGAAGCCGACTGGGTGGCATTGGAAACCATCATTCCCGAAAAGACAGTCCGGGACATCCTGCCTGCCCTGCGCCGGGCCGGGGCGCAGGGACTGGTAGAGTATCCCTTGAACAAAGTGATCTACTGAAAGGCCTAAAATGGCGGTTCCTGAGTTTTATCGCTTTCTCAAGCCCGTACTGGTCTTGCATGGCGATGAGCAACTGCATTCTCTGCTGGAAGCAAAGGCTCAACTGGTACAGGAAATGGCTTTGTCGGAGGAGGATTTGGCAACACTGACACCTAGCGGCGGCAGCCAGTTTTACAGCCGGCTTCAATGGGCCACAACGTATTTGCGGCAGGCCGGGCTGCTGCGAAGCGCGGAGCGCGGCATCAACCAAATTACGCCGGAAGGCCTTGTCTACCTATCCGTCAGCCCCGCCGTCATCAAAACCGCCGACCTAAGACAGTTTCCTGCATATGTGGACTTTCAGACGCGCGGCAAGTCGGCGCAAGGCAGTAAATCATCGGTTGTAATGCCCGGGAGTGCGCCTTTGCCGGAGCAGGCAACGCCGGAGGAGCTTGTCGCTGAAACATACAGCACGCTCCGCGAAAGTCTGGCACAGGATGTCTTGGAGCGTGTCAAGTCCATGCCGCCCGCGTTCTTTGAGCGGATGATTGTAAAGCTCATGCTACGGCTGGGGTATGGGGGCGGGGCAGAGGAAGCGGGACAGGCGCTTGGCAAGTCCGGCGATGGCGGCGTGGATGGCGTCATCAACGAAGATAAACTGGGGCTGGATAAAATCTACTTGCAGGCCAAGCGCTACGGCAGCGGCACCGTCGGCAGGCCCGAAGTGCAGGCGTTTGTCGGCGCGCTCAGCGGGCAGGGCGCGTCCAAAGGCGTATTTATTACAACGTCTTCTTTCGCCGCGCCTGCGAAAGAGTACGCGCGGCAAAACCACAGTTTCAAGGTTTCACTGATAGATGGAATAGAACTGGCGCGTTTGATGATCGACTACGACCTGGGCGTTTCCCTGGTTCAGCGCTACGATGTCAAGCGCATTGACTCGGACTTCTTTTCGGAGCAATAGGGCAGGAAAGGAACAAAGCCATGACCATCACGCTAAAGCCTGAAACGGAGCAAGCCTTGCGCGAGGCCGCCGCCCGGCGCAACATCACGGTGGACGAATTGGTGGAAGAGCGGCTGCAAGGCGGTCCCCAACCTGAGCCGTCCGAAAGCGCGGAGCAGGCCGCACTGCGCGCGCGTGTGAAGGCGGCGCGAGGCAAGTTCGCTCATATCAGCGGGGGCAGCTATGCCTTTATGCGGAACAAAGTTTATGAAAAGCTGCTGGAGGAACGCCCCCGGTGAGTATTATCCAAAAAGCCTCTGTCCTGGATGCATGCGCCCTCATCGCGTTCTTCTCGGATGAGCCGGGTGCGGGTGTAATGGAAGAAATGCTGACCGACCCAGCACGCGCCAACATCGTCCATGCCATCAACCTCTGCGAGATGTACTACCATTACCGGCGGCAGAACGGGGAGGCCACTGCCGAAGATGCGGCGGAAACATTCGCCGTGCTGAACGTGGCCGTGCACGAGGACATGGATGCTGTGTTTTGGCGGGAAATTGCACGCCTGAAGACAACGTTCACTTTGTCTTTGGGCGATTGCTGCGGGCTGGCATTGGCTCTTCGGCTGGGTGCACCATTCGTGACCTCCGATCACCATGAGTTTGACGCAGTGGCGGCATCGGGCCTCATTCCTATCCTGTTCATCCGCTGACCGAATTGGTAAAGGGTGTCGCCAAAGCCGATCTGCCCGCCGTAACAGCCTTGCTGTCGTCGCTGCGCAAGCCGACTGTTTCACCGCTGGATGCAGCCGACTGGGTGGCATTGGAAACCATCATCCCCGAAAAGACCGTGCGCAACATCCTGCCCGCCCTGCGCCGGGCCGGGGCGCAGGGGCTGGTGGAGTATCCCTTGAACAAAGTAATTCATTAGGAGAACCACTATGAAACGTTTTGCCCTCGTTGTTTGCACCGCCATCGCTTTGCTGCCTGTTGCTGCCGGGGGTGTCGCTGGGCAATGCCGTGCCCCGGCTGCCGGAAGTGTGCCGTCCCCAAACAGTTTCGGCGCGGCTTCGGTGCGGCGCGTGTCCGCCTGCATCGGCCCCGCTGCGCCGCAGTTTCGCCGCCGGTACTCCTCCGCACGGCTCCTACAGGACAGGGCTGTGTCTCCTCGGGGCGGCTTCGGCATTGTTGTCTGCGAACCCATCGCCGCTCATGCGGACGACGCTATGGCTGCGTTTGGGTCAGGCTGCGCCGCCTGGCTGCAAATGACCGTGGGAGGCCTGCCGCAACTGGGCAAAACACCGCTGTGGAACGCATTGCCCCGCGCCACCGCTGAGATAGGGCATGTCGACCTGCGTCTTGCCAGAGTCCAGGCTGTCGGTCTCGGTCCTGCTCTGGGCATCACGCATGTCGCGGTCGGCACGATTTCTGGCGCGGCCTCGCATTGCACCCTCACGTATCAGCTTTATGCCGTGCCGTCGGGAAAAACGGTGGGGCGCGCGTGGCGCGTCCAGGGAAGCCGTGCCGACATCCTGCGGCAGCTTCCCGCCGCTGTCAAGCGGATGGCGCAGACATTGGGCGTAAACCCTGTCGGCATCCCCGCCACCATGAGCGGCATCCCCGACGACTTTGCTTTGCTTGGGCGGCTTCGCTGGTCGGTCCTTTCCACGCGCACTCCCGCCCAGGCTGCCGCGTTCCGCGCCATGGCGCTGCGCGTCCCGCTCGCCGGATTGATGACTTTGAGCCGCGATGCCAGGACGAGCAACGCACGCTTCTTTGCCGCCACAGACGCCTTGCTGGCGCAGGGTGAACCCATTGATGTTCCTGCTCAGAAACAAGCCGCGTTTTGTTAAAATCCGGCTTTGTTTTGTCTCGTACCAGCGGCAGTCATATGATTTATCACGATGCCGTAGGGAGACGCGTGACAATTCCTTGGTAGTGGTTCTTTCAGGGTTGTTGTTTAGCGGGTGCCCCCCGTGCCATCTGTTGTTTAGCGGGTGCCCCCCGTGCCATCTGCGTGTTGTAGTGGTGCAGGTACAGGAGCAGGCAGGTCTCGTGC
>JAABUL010003628.1_pt1 | contig 22496 bp, 6 predicted proteins | sample 5559151 | NCBI WGS metagenome assembly JAABUL01 (sample SAMN10711876, study PRJNA513368) | rock metagenome | isolation source: Antarctica rocks | place: Antarctica: Victoria Land, Pudding Butte sud | reverse complement strand
CTAGATATGCTATTGCAAAGCAAATCTAATATTGCGAGATACATTTTACAATTATATTTTTTCTTAGAATTTTAATCTCTAAGATCTATATTATTAGTTTTAGCTACAATATAATCTTTAAATTGTTGTTGTAACAATATTTACGAAACTACATATATTGCGACGTAGACATGCAAAGTCTTACTTCGCAATTATTTGCTTCTTAACAACAATAAATAGAGATAAATATTTAAAGTAATTTCTTGTATTCTATAGATAATAAGAAAGCAATAAATATTTGCGACAATATATCTATAAAATTGATATACAATTTTGTAAATACGCAAAGTTCTATTTTGCAATTATTTTTGTTAACAATAAAACAAAAACAAATATCTAAAATAATTTTTTGCATTTTATAAATAATAAAAAAGCAATAAATATTTATAATAATATATTTACAATTATTATTTTTGTTTATTTTAATAATTGTAAATTTATCTTTCTAATAAAATTGCTTTTAACAAATATTAAGTAGATAGCAATAATTTATTTCTTTTTATAGTATGTAGATGCGTTGCTATTGTTCTTAAACGCAATATAATAATATAAATATTATTATTATTATTTTGCTTTCTTGCTTCTTATATTACTTCGCAAAACAATCTTATAAATATAATTGTTTTTATTCTTACGTCTATTTGCAAACTATAAAGATACTTAATTATTGCAATACTTAATTTAAATTAACGCAATTAATATTGCAATCTTTAAACTTGTTTTACAATAATAATAATAATCTTTACTTATTTTGTAAATAAATATCGTAACTTTGCAAACACAATTGCAAAAATTTATTTTTTAGTATTTTATTTGTTTATTGCAATTAATATATAAGCATTAAACTTATTTGCGTGCTACGCAAGAAACAATTTTGTTTTAATTCTAATTGTAACAAAAATAATCGCAAGATTAATTTAAGAATTTAATTAACTTTTTGTTATATAGAGCATTATTAATACTTTTACGAGTTATTAAACAATAATAAGCAACTTAATAGCATCGACGCTATTTTAAGAACAAAACTAACGTGCGTGCAAACAAATTGTTCGCGCAATCTTAACAAACGTTTTTGGTTTGTTATTATTGTTGTTGCTATTGCTATTGCTTTTGCGTTTGCTTTTGCGTCTACTTTTGTACTTCTTTTTATTATTTTTGTTTTAATTTTTGTCTTTTTCGCTTTAATTTTAATTTTTTTTGTTTTCTTAATTTCTCTTTTGCTTGTTGTAATTTTGCTTGCGTTTTTTGCTTTTTTTAATTTGTTTTTTAGTTGCAATATAGAACGTATTTGCAAATTAAAAGAGATAAAAATAAAGTTAATAATATACAATAGTTGTTTGATATTATTGCTATATATTTGTCTTCGAACAAAATCTTTTTGTTGTATATCTTCTAATAACAAATTGCGTTATTAAATATTTTTGTTGCTCTATAATAAAGTATCTTTGCGAGTTAAATCTTATTGTTGCTATTGCGCTTTTTTTTGCTTTGTGCGTTTGTTTTGTTGTTGTTATTGTAATAATCTTTTTATTGTTATTAATACTCTTTAATTAAGAGTAAATTATTGTGCGTAACGTAATAAGTATAACGCATAAACTTTAAAAAAGATATTAAACTAATTTATACAATTGCGATTGTTATTGTTAACAACTTCTTTTACTTTTTTTAAATTGTTTGTTATTATATTGTAATTTTTAACTTTAATTGCTTGCTTTTTAATAAAAGTTTTCGTACTAAAGTTTGCAAATTATTTTGCTATAATAAATTGTATTGCGAAGCTTATAATATATAAAGCTAATATATGTTAACTTTGCTTATAATAATAATTGTTTTGTTTATAATAATTGCAATTAAAGTGCGTCTTATTTGTTATCTTTAAAATAGCAAAAACTAACTTGTATAAATATATATATATAATTGTGTTTTTATATATCTAAATTTGTTTTTAGATCTTTGCGTTATTATAAGAGTTTTTGTAGTTTTTAAAAATATAATCTTCGAACTTTAATTTAATTCTTTGCTTTATTTGTTTTTGTATAATTGTTTTTGTTTTTTTAATTTACTAATTACTTGTTTCTTTTGTTTCTTTTTCTTTAATATTTTCGCAATTACGCTGTATTTCTTTTGCTCTCTTTTAAATTTTTAAATTTTGTTTATTATGTTTTCGAAATATTTTAAAGACTCTTATGTATCTTTCTACGAAATTGCGTTAAATTACTTAATTAAGTACTTAAACATATTATTTTTGATTTATTTGTTTAGTATTTTATTTATGTTTTATTTTTTTTTATTTTTGATAAGAATTAATTTTAACTTTAGATCTTTGTTTCGCAAATACTAAGATTTAAATAGTAAAATATAAAAAATAATATAAATTGCTTTGTACTTTGTAAATAAATTTTATTAATATATTTATTTACTTTCTTTAATTAAAATAATAAAGAATCTTAATTAATAATAATTAATTTTTTTCTTAAATCGCAATATATATATATTAACGCTTTGCAATAGCATTTTGTTGTCTATTTAAAAACTTATTAATTTGTAATTTTTATTGTAGCTTTTTGTTTGTTGCTTCGAAATTATTATTTACAATTTTTTTAAATGCTTTTTAGTATTTTGCAATTATTTTGTTTGTTTTATAACTAAAAGTGTCTTTCTTGTTAAAAGTTTACTTGCAAATATATTTGCAAAGTCTACAATATAGTTTGTTAACAATTTGTAAAAAGTTTTTTTAATATTTAAGTAAATACTATTATTATATGCGAATACAATTATAGATAGCAACTTCAATTAATTATTCTATCTATAATTACAATAAATACGCAAATAATATTATAAAATCTAGTTTTGTCTTTTTGTTTAATTATTAATTTGCGAATAAAATACAATATTAAGCTAACGCTTCGCATTTAGATACTAGCACAACGTCAATTAAAAATAACTCGTAAAAAGCAAACTTTTATCAAAAATAATATTACGTATTATTTTATAATAATATACGAACTTTCTTTATAAAAGTTTTACAAAGTTTTTTGCGTTAAGTTTCTTAATAGTTGCAATATAGATTGCGTACTTAATTAACTTATTAATTAATATTAAAATTATATTACTAGTCTTTTTAATATATAAATTTCTTGCAAATAATATATTCGTAATAAAGTTTATTGTTATTGTTTCGAAAAATTGCGAATTTTTAAAAGATATTAAACTAATTTTTTTATATAATTTATAATAATAAATACGCATACATTAATAATTAAAACAAATACAAATATACTTATTAATTTTTTTAATTATATTAGATTAATAATATTTTTGTTATATTGCATCTTTAATTTGTTAATATATAAAATATTTAAATATAAAGTTATTGTGATATATACAAAGAATTTTATTTCTTATTGTTGCGTTTTTCGAGATATAAATTGCGAAACTCTAATATAGCAAATTATTTTTTTAATATTTTATTTCCAAATTTTATTTTGTTTATTTGCGAATCTTTGACGCTATTGCTTCTTTATAATAAAAGCGTTCTTTTATTATAGTTTTTGCAATTACGCTATTATTGATTCTTTTAAATTAACAAAGAACTTCTTTAATTCTATAATTTGTTATATTAAAAGTTGAAACAATACAAAGTCTAAAATACTACGTAGTTTTTTAAAAACTTTTTTATTCAAGTTTATAATTTAGATATTTGCAATAATAGTATTATTTAATTGCGCTATTAAAGTTACGAGTTTAATTATAATAAAGATATTTTTGTCTTTTTGTAATTTCGATTAATATTCTAGATTGCAAAGCTTGTTTCGCAAAATAAATAAAAAATTGTTATTATTATTTTTGCTATTATTGAATTTTATAATGTCAAATCTTTTTAATAACGTATCTACAAAATTAAGTTTTCTTTTGCAATATTCTATATTAAAGTTAAATGTAATTAATTTCTTAACTTAAAAAACTTACTTAATTAAAAGCTTCTTTGTAATTATAAAGTAACAAAGATTATTATAATTTGTAATTACGTAAATAACATATTTGCTATTTTGTAAATAATATCTTTAAAGTTTAAAAATTAGTACAATAGTATAGAGCTTTTTGTTGTATATATTTTAGCAAATTTTAGATTTTTTAAATTTGTAGTTAATAAATGCAATAAAGTATTGTAACGAGATAGGAATAGAATTCTAGTTAGTAGACAATTATAACAATAGAGACTTATCGCGATATATACATAAATCGCAATATACAATCTAATAATATATTAAGTAACTAAGATTCTAAGATCTAAGTAGAAGAGATTGCATATATATTGCAAATAGATCGCTAATATTAATAACAAATATTCTTAAGTTTATAGCTTAATATTATTTAATTATTTAGCTATATACAACTCTCTTTCTTTGAATAATTGTTTTTTAATTATTAAATTAAGAAACTTTTGTTTTTGTTTGTGCAAAAGTTATAATAAGAAAATAAGAAAATTGCTCTTATTTTTTTAAAATCGTTAAATTAAATTTTTTGTTCTTTTTATTATTTGAGTCGATTGCATAAAAAACGTAATAAATTAATCTACATAAAGTTTCTCTTAAAGTTAAAAATTTTATTTGATCGAAACTAAATATTTAGTAAAGTTAATTATTGTAAATCTTATTTATTCTTTAAAGACAATAACAATAATAATAAGCTTTTTTAACATAAATTTGAAAGATTAATCTAAGAGAAAAATAACAATAATAGAGTAAGTTGTTGCTATTGTATCTAGATTAAATTCTTCGAAACAAAAGATAAATATATAATTCTAGAAGTTATTTTTAGTCTTAAAATACTTAATCTAAATTACTAACTTAATTTTAATTTATAACATTTCTTTTTAATTTCGAATTAAAATAGCAAAATCTTCTCTTTTTTGTTAAAACAAATAACTAAAGACTCAAATCTTATTTTCTCTTTATAGTTAGTTAAATAAGAATCTAAATTGTTCTAAATATTAGATTAATAAGTATTAAGTATTTTAAAATTTTTAAGCGTTATAAATTGCATTTACAAATAAAATTCAAATATTTTACTTTTTATTTTTTAAATCTCTCTTTATATTAATTTTACGTAACGTGTTGTACGTTCTCGAGTTTACTCTATTAAATAATTAAATTTCTTTGCATCTCTAAACAATGTTCTTAATTTCTTTATTACTTTTGTTAAATTTTAGAACGCACATTTTATAATAATATTTTTAATATTAGATATAAAAGAGAAATTAATAGCAACTTTAAAACAATAAAATATGTTAATTAAAAATAGATTTAACAAAGTTAAATCTCGATAAATTGCAACAATATTGCTTCTTGTATTTATTTAAGAATTCTTTAAAGTTTCTTTATCTTTTAATAGAGTTACGTAGACAAAAAATATTTTAATTTTTATATTAATTTTAATTTCTAACTTGCAATAAGAGATTTAAGATTGCGCAATTTGTATATTTCTAAATTAATAATATATATTCGCTTAATACAATTCTTATTTTAATAAATTCTTTTTTCTTAATTTAGTTTTTAATATTCTTTTGTTTTGTTATTTTTTTTTATTGCTTTTTATAATTATACGTCGATCTAATTATAAAAATTATTTAACAAATACTTTTTGCAAAACAAATTATTTTATGCAACAAAAAAAACAATCGATTGCAATTGCTAAGACTCTTAATAGACGTTCTAATTTACATCGAAATTAAAATAACATTTTGACGTTTAATTTTTATGCTTTTTAAAAATTAACAAATAAGATATTGTTAATAATCTATACTTGTAATTGTCTTGTAAAAGTATATATATTATATAAGAATCTAAATTTACTTGTATTATTATTTGCAATATAGAGAATAAACAATTAAGAAATTATTCTTTTTGTTAATTGTTATTTTTTCGTTAATAATGTAATATTATTTGCAATTCGCTCTAAAGTTGCGACTATATTTAGTACTTCGAATTAACAATTAAATAAACAAATTAATTTTGGCAAACAATTATTTTATATTAATTTTATTTCGTTAGATTAATACTATTTATTACTTAAAGTTAAACATTAACTTATTAAATATTGTTAAATAAAAAGATTAGCTTTTTTCTTTTATAAACGTATTATCTTAAGAAATCTTTAAAAACAAATAAACAAACGCTAAGTTTAAAGTTCAATTTATTTTGTCTCATAAATACTAGAAAATTCTTTTGTTTTTTGTAATATTAAATTACTTATTTCTTAATTTAATTATTAGAAATTCGATTTATTTTTAACAAAAATTCTAGCTTTCTTTAATAAGCTATACAAACAATCGATTTTAATATAATTGTAATTAGATTTTTTTCTTGCTTCTTTATTAATATAGCTAGTTTAACTAGTTAAAAAACTTTAATTAATATTGTTGAACAATAGTTAATTTAATATCGCAAGTCTATATTTACTTTTATATATAAATAATTCTTTGCATTGTTTTTTTTGTTTGTTAAAATAAAAATAGCTATTGTCTTTGAAAAGATTTTTGCGATTTCAATAATTAAAGTACGTAATTTTGTCGTATTAACAACTTTAAATAATTTAAAATTTAATAAAGATAATCTTAATGTTAAATTTCGCAATTATAGTAATAAAGAAGAAGTTTTTTTAAAAAAATTTAAATTTTAGTCTTTTCTTTTATTTTATTTTTTATAAGTTTTATTATTTTTAAACTTCGACTTTAATTTTAATTAAAAAGTTAAAGATTTAAGTTCTTTTTATTTGTTGTTTTAAGTTCGCACTCTTTTTGCATCTTTTACAAAAGAAAATAAAATTATTTGAACTTTTACTTAACAAGTCTTCTTTAGCTTCGCGTCTAAAATTTTTATTAAATTATATCTTTAAAAGTAATTTTTTATTTTAATTTTCAAAAGCTTTTGTTCGATAAACGCTATTATATTTTTAAACTTTTTAATATTTATTTTATTGTAGTTGTCGATTATATAGTTAGCAATGTGTTTCGATTCTATAATGCGATATTTAAGTCGATCGCACACAATTTAATTTAATTTCTTTAAAATTCTTTGTAAATTCTAGCGTTTCTTTGCTATTTATAATATTGTTTCAATAATTAATTAATTTATATTTCTAAACAATATATTTGCAATCTTTAATAATTATAATTTGCAAAATTAAATTTAATTATTTTAAATTTGTAATTTTTTGTTTTAATCAATTTCTTGTATTGCGTTTTTCAATTTTTGTTATAATAAATTACTTATTAATATTTGAACGTTTTTATTAATTGTTTATTACAAATCTCGCGTTTAATTTTTAATTATTTTTAAAATATTTAAAACTATGTTTCGAAGATTTTTCAAATTTTTTTTTTTTATTGCTAGTAGTTTTATTATATTAAAGTAAAATATTAATTACTTAAATATAGACGCAATTTCTAATAATTAAATTGTCTTTTATAAATTAAATAATTGTTTTTCGCAATTTAATTTAAGTTTAAGTTTAAAAAGTTTAATGCTATAACATTTGTAATTGCTATAATAGTATTTGTTAATTTTGTACTTAAAATAATTTAATTAAAAGAGTCGATTCTTAATTACAAAAAAAATATATTAACGTTATTAAATTTTAACTTGTGCTTTGTTTAGCAAATGCAAGCTATTGCTTTTTACAAAATCTTTTTATTAATATAAATAATAATTTTTGTTTTTAATTTTAATTTTTTAATAAAGATTAAGAATTTTCTTTTGCAAAAAATTGTTTATGTTTAATATCTTGTAATTGTTGTTTTAGATTTGCTATAACACAAACTTAATAAAAAAAAATTATGCAAAAATAATAAATCGAAAAAGAGAATTTTGCAAACAAAGAATTAAATTATTAAGTTGCTATATTTTTATAAATAAAACAATAACTTGTTCTAAATATTTAACAAATATAAAGCTCTAAATATAAAGAATTTTTACTTATAAACTTAATTGTTGCTTGCAATATTTATATTATCAATTACGCAAAAAAATTGTATTAATATTTATTTATATATTAATTTGCAAACAAATACAAAGCTAATATAATTAACGTATAATCTTGCTATCTTTATTGTTAAAAAATATTGCGTAAAAGATAATTAAAACTCGTTCTTTATAATTTAAAGAAATTCTTGAAATTCTAGAACTTTAAATCAAAATTTGCTATTAATGCTTTTAAATTGCTTTCTAGTTATTAATTTTAATTAATTAAAATAAATAAACAAACGCTAGTATTGCTTGTCTACTTTTAATTAATTAAAATTGTTAATATTTCGACTTTTTAATTTTCTTGTCTTTCTATTTGTTTTTTTCGAATGCTTGAAATTATAGTGTTTTGTAAATTACTTTGCGTAATTAAATTACTTTTTAATATTTATAAATTAATAAACTTTATATTAAAGCTTTTGCAAATAAAACAAATATAAAGATTGCAATTTTTTTTTTTTTTTAAAAAAAATTTATACTTCTATGTAATTCAAATAATTGTAATAAAATAACAATAATATAATAATCTTAAATAATCTTTTGTTGCTTTAATCAGATTAATTTTTTATCTTTTGTATAAAACTATTTTTTATTTTTTTATTTTCGTCTTTTAACTTTGCGAAGACTTGAAGATTTTAATTTTTTATTACGTATTTCTTTAATTAATTTTCTAAATAAGTATTTTTAAGTTTTGTGTTATTAACTTCTTTTAAGATATAAAAGTCTTTAATTTTGTCTTCTTTTCTTATCTTAAAGAAATCTAATTATTAAAAGAATAATTTTACATTATATTTTTTATCGAACTTAATATTATATAATAAAATTAAATCTTTAGTTTAAAATAAACGCGTTAACAATTAATAATTATTATTGAAAAAATTCTTGTTTGTTTTTTTAAAACAACAAAGACGCAAAGTTGCTTTTTAAATATTTTTTTTTTTTTTTTTTTTTTTGCTTGCAACGTTAATAAATTTATTATTAAGTAAACTTTTTCTTAATTTATAATATATTAAGTTAAATACTTTATTTTAATTAATAATATAGCTTTGTACTTAAACTTAAGATAAAACAACATCTCTTTAATAAATTTTTAAATTGTTGATTTATTAATTTATAATATTGTATACAAATGTCGTAATTAATTTGTAAAGACTCTTTTAATTAATTTGAACAAAATATTAACAATAAACTTGTGCTCTCTTTTTATTATTTTATTTGTTTATAAATAATAAATCGACGTTATTACTTTTTTGACGTTATATTTCTTTAGAAGTTTAATTGTTATATTAATTTTATTTTTAAGTTTGTCGTTTATAATTATCTTCTTAATATATTTATATTAACAAAAAATGTTCTTCTATAAAAACTTTACTATAACAAATGTTTTAAAATTTAAAATTGTCTTAACTTCTATCTATTTTGTTAAATTATTTCGAACAACTATTAGATTTACTTTAGTAGACATTTTTGTAATTAATATATAAATGTAGTTTACAACAATCTTTTTTTACAAATCAAAAGTATAAGTTAAATATATAATTTTCTCTTATTTGTTAAAAGTTTTTCGCTAGTATTTATTGCAATTTGCGACATACTTCTTGCAAAAATTAAATAAATTCTATTATTAATATTAATTTGCAATACGTTAATAAATATTCTTTTTCTCTTTATAGTTATTCTTGTTATATAAGCTTTTTACAATTTGATTTTTGTTTTTTGTTCAATTTATTACTTTACGTAAAAATATATTCTTATTTATTTTTTAAAACAAACGCTCTTCTTTTATTAAAAAATAAAGAGTATAATTTTTAAATTTGCAAAAATTCTTTTAATTTATATTTGATTTTTGTAACGAAATTAGATATCGAACAATTTGCTCAAATTTATTAAAATATTTATTTTCGAAAATATTTTTGTTCTTTTTTAATATTGTTATTTGTGCAAAGTAAACGCAAATACAATTTAACTAATTATTGATAAAATTATCAATGTTTTTCTTATTAATTTTGTCAATATTGTTAAATAATTCTTTTAATTTTTTTGAAAGTTTGTTAATTGTTGTATACTTTTAATCAAATATATATTATATATTAAAGTCGAAGAAATAAATCTAAATTAATTAATAAGTTATTAAAGCGTTAAACAAATTTGTTGCAAAGCAATTAAATTAAATTATTAAAATATTTGTATTAATCTTAATTATAAATCGAATTTTATATAATTAAAATTGTACTTTCTTTAAAATTTTTATAAGTTTTCGATATTTTTGCTTTTTAACGTTGTATTAAAATTCTTGTTCGCTCTAGAGTTTACTTTTATATTGTAAAAAATATTTTTTCTTTGTTATTGTATCAATTTGTATTAATACGATTTTTTAATTTTTTAAATTAGAATTTACAACTAAAATAATTTTGTCAACTAAAATAAAGTAATTTAAAGTGTATATTATTAATATATTTGTTAAAGCAATCTTTAATTTATTTATAATATTTTATTATTTGAAGTTTTAAACAAAAATATATTTTGTTTTAAACAAACAATAAATCGACTTTGCAACAATTATAAACTTTAGCACTCAAATTTAATAATAAATATATATTTCTATAAAGACTTTAGCTTTAAAAACGTTTTTATATAGCAATTATTTAACAATCTTAATAATCTTAATGCTATTAAGAGATTATTTATTAAAATTATATACAAAATTAACAATTTTAATTTTTGACTTGTAGAATTAAGATTTTTTGTTAAATATATTCTAAAACAAACAATTTAATCTTTAGAATTGTTTTCTTGTTATTATAATTTAACTTAAATTCTTTTATATTTATATTGTTTACAAATAAATAATATTTGTTAAGAAAATTCCTAAGAATACGTATTACAATTTTTACAAATTAAGCAATCGAATTAGTTGCATTTTGCAACAAACAAATTATTTTAAATAGTTTAAAAAAAATTATAAAAACAATAAGATTACAACTCTTTAACGCGAAATCTATTTAATTGTATTTTAAAAAAAAATTAATTAATAACGCAATTATTATTTCGACGAATTATTTCGACGAATTCTTTCGCAAACTCTTTGATATTAAAAAGCATATTAGCATCTTAAATAATTATTTTGTTTATCTTTATAATTGTATTAACTATACAATATTTGTTTTTTTTTCTTTTTATTTATTAAAAATTAAGAATTTCAATAAAGATTATAACAATATTTTAACAAACTTGTTTAAAGACGTTTTTTTAACATCTTAATTACAATAAAATTTAATATTTAAGAAATTACAAATTTCGAGACTTGTTATATTTTATACTTTATAGTGCAAATTTCTTAATTAAGTGCAATCTTTAACTTAATTTTGTTTATCTTAGTAAAACTTTATGTTAAAATAATTTTACAATTAAAGAGTTTTATAATTAAGAGTTTTTATTTTTGCAAAAAGAGTTCAAACTTTATAATTAGTTTCTAAATACGTTTCTTAATAAAATAAGAGTCGCATTTAATACTTAAGAATTTAAGTATTAAAAAGAGATTATATCTTTTGTTAAGTTTTTTTTAAAAATCTTTTGTAATTAATAGTTTTAGTATTTCTTTCTAATTTAAATACTTATTTAAAATAAAATTATCTAAATTGCTTATATTTATCGAATTTGTTTTTTAAATTTTTCGTTTATATATTGTATTTACTTAAACAAATAAACGCGACGCAATAAAAGATTAACAAAGAATATCGAACTTTTTAGATAATTAAATAGTAAAAGTCTCTTTTATAATATATAATTAAAAAGTTCAAATTATTAATAATTCTAAGGATATTCGAAATATAATCTTAATTCAAATATTTATTTAATTCTAATTGATTATATTAATAAGCAAATAGACGCTAATACTACTTGCTTGCTCTAATTAATTAGAATTTTGTTAATTTTTTTCTTTAATCTTATTTTGCAACGTTATTATTCTAATAATTTTTATTTTTATTTTCGAAGATTTTTTGCAATTAGATTTGCGAAGTTGAACAACTATATTAACTAAACATTTATTTAAAGATTTAAAGATTTCTCTAAAAATATAACGTTTTTATCTTTGTTACTAAAGTAATTAACAAATATTCTTAAAATACTAATATGCTTTGCTTTGTTTTTAAAATAAATTGTTAATTTTAAAAAGTTGTCGTCTATATTTACAAAGCTTATTTAAGTATTTTGCTAAAAAGATCAATTTAATAAAATTTCGTAATTAAGTTAAAAAACAAGAAAAATATAAATATAAATTATTACTTTTTTAATTAATATCTTTGTATCTTTTATTATTTCTTCGAAACAAATACGTGCTCTTATAATCTCTACTAATAAAATAAAAACATTTTGTTAAATAGCTAAATTAATTTTGTTCGCAAAACTCTTGCTAATACAATTAATTTTCGCACTATTATTAAATATTGTTTTGATTTTTATATTTTTTAATTATATTTATATAATTAAGCAAATAACGAAATATAAAATTCTAAGAAATTTTACTTTTATAATAATATTCTTAAAATAAACAATTTTAATAAATTTAGCATTAATTGATTTTATAATAACAATTGTTTCTTTCTTTTTTTTTGTAAACTTTTAAGATTTTTTCTTTGTTACTATAGTATTAAATTTCTTATTAAAAAGAGAATAAAAGAAAAAGCAATTCAATTTAGAACAAAAATTTAAAAAACTTATTAATTTTATCTTTATTTTCGAAATAAAAATACTTTAAATTAGAGTTTTAAAATCAACTTAATTCTTTATAGTTTATAGCATTCTTTTTAAATATTCTGTTTATTATATATAATTTATAGAAGTTTTTTGCTTTTTTCTAAATCTATTTTTCTAATACTTAGTAATTCTCGAATTAGAATTAATTATTGCGAGAATATTTTTTATTGTAACGTTCTTTACTCTTGTTTTTATTACTTTTTTCTTTATATATATTTTTTCGTCTAAAGCTTTTGTTATCTTTAAATAATTTCTAGATTTAACATTTTTAGTTTCTAAGAATTTTTTTTTTTTTAATTCTTTTTTTAATTATTTTGATTAATTGTTTTATTAAAAATTTCTAAAGTATTTATTGTTTAAAAGAATTTTATTTTAATTAAATTTCTTAAATCTTTATTATTGCTTAATTCGATTTATTATTCTTTTTGTTTTTTGACGAAAAATTAGTATTTAATCTTATTGCTACTATTGTAATTATAAAATTTCGAATATAATTTTGCGCTCTCTATTGAAGACAAATTTTTATAATCTTTCTCTTAATCTTCGCATTATTAAGAGACAATTTTATTTCTTTATTCTTAAAATTGTTAAATTTATAACAAATTTTGTTGCTTTTGTTTATATAAATTTTTTTATTTGCTATTAAGATTATTAATTTTAAACAAACTTATTATCTATGCAAACTATAATAAAACAAATATTTATTTAATTAAGATTAAGATTAATTGTATTCAAAAATAAGTATAAATTCTTAATAAATATAAATTGTTTCTTAAAATAAACTCTAAACTATTATCTAAGTTTGCGAAAATACAATATGCGAAATCTCTTGTAATTGCGTTGTTATTATTTGTTAAATTATTTAATAAATTTTGCTTTTTATTATTTTGCAAATATTATTAATCTTAAGATTTTCAAAAGTTTGTATTAAAATATTTAGTATTTTATTAATTTTCGTATTTTCAATTGCGACTACTAGCAATACTAAGAAAGCAAAAATTGTCTTTAGCGTAACTTTCTTCTTTACTAGATTTTGCTTCTTGCTTATTATATTTACTAATTTATTTATATTAATATTCGCAACTTGCTAAGCAACTTAATTGCTATTAATGTTTATTTCTTGCATATTTATTTTATTTTCGATTAATTTTATAATTGTCTTGTATAACAATTTAAATATTATAATAATTGTGTTGTTTAAATTAACTTTATGCTTTTGCATTATCTTAGTACAAATATTACGAAAAAAATTCTTTAAATATTACGAGAATCTAGTATATTTATTAACTTAATCAAATTTAATAAGCTTCAAGAAAATAACTTTAAATTGTTAACTATATTTACCAATATTATTCGATTTTGTTTTTAATACGTCTTTTAAAGACTTTAAAAAAGTACAAGAATTAATTTTCTAATTTAAATTCTTATCTTTATATTTCTTTTTTAATTTATTTATTATTTCAAATTACTTTTTATTTGTTTAGACAACAATAAATTTAATAAAATTTTCTATAAGCTTGTTGCAATATCGAGACAACTTAATAATTTTATACTAAAAGATAACTTTATATTTATTACAAAGATTCGAAAATTAATTTAGAAAATTAATAACATTAAGTTTATTAAAGTGCAATACTTTTAATATTTTCGAAAAAGACATAAAAATTACGTAATAATAAAATTTTACAATTTTTATAAAATTATTAAGTAAACTTGTTGTTAACATAGATACGTCAAAAAAAAGTCTTGCAATCTTTTTATTGTTTTAAGACATCGTTTCTAAAAAAATAGTTTAATAATAAATAATAAAAGTAACAACTATTAGATTAAAAAAACTAATAGTAATAATTAATTTAAAAAATAATGCTTTTAATATCCAAATTTCTTTCTTTTCTTTGCAAAAACATCGAAAAGAGATTTTCTTTTTTCTTCTTAACTTTGCGTTATTTTCTCGTTTATTGTTTTTTTATCTTTTTGATTGTTTATAAATAGACGTTCTTGATCTATTGTTTTTTTTAGTTAGTTGTCGATTTATTGTTAACAAATAATTTTGCGTTAAAGACTTGCTTCAATCTCTATTAAGAAGAGAATTTAAATAACGTTCTCGCTTTTAAGTAGATAAATCAATTATATTGTTAAGAAGTTTCTTTTAATAACGTTACTATAATTAGCAAACAATTTATTGTTTTAACAATAAATACTAGTTGCAATTTTAATAAAATATTTTAATCTTTAAATTTACAACTCTTATTGCTATTTTTAATGTTTTAATTTTGCTTTTTCTTTTTTTGCTTTTTAACTTAATAATATTTTGATTTTTGAGTTGTTAATTTTTTGTTCTTGATTCTTAAAGTTTCTAATTCTAGTAATTTGTTAAAGTTAACTTGTTTTTTATACTCTTTTTTTTGTGTTTTTGAGTTTTTAAATTCTTGAATTTCTAAGATTGTTTTTAGAGATACGTCGACAATTTGTTGTTTTAATGTTTGTTATTGTAATTAAGTTTTTGCGTTAAACTTTAATATAACAAGATAAAAATAAGATTTTAATTAGTAGACAATTATAACAATAGAGACTTATCGCGATGTATGCATAAATTGCACTATATAGTTTAATAGTTTATTAAGTAGCTAAGATTCTAAGATATAAGTAAGAGAGGTCGTATATGTATTGTAGATAGGTCGCTAGTATTGATAGCAAGCATTTCTAAGTTTATAGCCTAATATCACTTGATTACCTAGCTATAGCAACTTCGAAAACGATTTTAACATTATAAATAATAATATCTTTGCAAAAACTTATTAAATAAAAAGAATAATTTTTGACTTCTAGTATTTGTCTATATTTGCTATAAAGAATTTTAATTTATTTTATATAATTTATCTTAAGATTGAGCTTCGAATGCTAATAATTTTTGAAGACTTAATCGATAAAATTATGTCGCTAAGTTAAGATATTTACATAACAAACAAACATCTTAATTAAAATATAATAAGATAAAGAGTAAGCTAATAGAATAATTTTTTGTATTTATATCTTTGAATTTGCAATATAATTATATATTTTCTAAGATAATAAAGCTAAAATTATAAGTAAACTTATATAAAAATAATGCTTGTAAATAAAAGTAAAAGTAAGGAAGTAAAATAAATTGTAGAATCAAAGATTATTAATAAGTTAATACGATTATTATTATTAGACTCTAGAATCGAGAATTTTGTAAACAAATTATATTATGTAAATTATAATTACTAGAGATTAAATTATATTGTAAACGTAGTTCTTTATATCTATAATTAAAACAAATAATTAAACGTTAACTAAGATAAGAATTTGTAAAATAAGTTTGCGAAATAATTGTAAAAAAGAATGTTAAAAGTAACAATATAGTAATGCTTTAAATATGCAAATTAAATCATAAAAACGCGACTAAAGCGTAAAGAAATAAAATATATTTCTTGCAATTAACTTCGAAGTTCTAGAGACTCGCTAAAAGAAATAATATAATATTTGATTTATTAAGATTTTAATCTTATTATTGATTTTAAGACTTAAGTAATAATTAATAGTAACAATTCTAAATTTAAAATTAAAATTAATACGTTAAATAACTTAAAAAAGAAGCTTGTAATAAAAGTATAAAAAATATAATTATAAAAATAAAGCAATTATATTAAGCAATATAAGTCTAACACTTTAAAAAAAATTAGTCAACATTTATTTAAATTATATTAAATTATATTAAACTATGTTAAGTTATATTAATGCAAATGTTAACGTAAATACAAAGCGAACAAATCGAAACTTAAAGAAAGACAAAAGTATTAGAAAAAGATATAATTAATAAAAATCTTTGTTATTGCGCAAGCTAATAAGCTTGCCTAATTAACTCTATCTTCAAACACTAAGTAGAAAACTATACTTATTAAATTTTTACTTTTTTCTTCGAATTTTTGATAGCTATTGCTATATTTGTTGTTATATTAAATCTAGCAATATTAATATTCTTTTTGCTATTGCAAAGACTTTCTAAAAGATTTCGATTATAAACTTAATCTTTGCTAGCTATTTGTTTAATACGATTTTTTCAATTCTTGTTTTAATATACAATACGTAATAGAATACTTTTAAACTATTGTTTTAACGTTAAGCGCAAACGAAAACTTGAGCGATTATAATCGCATTATATATTAATTTGCAAAGAATTACAATTATAGCGCGTTAAAAATTTAGATTTACATCTATAATATTGACGATATTAATTAATATATTAGATTTGTCTTTATATAAAAGCTTGTTATTATTCGAATTTCTAACCAATATAAAGACGTCGATTGTTGTTTATTGCTTTGCGCTTTTCGAATTTTTAAAATATATACAAAAATATTTATTTAAAGTTAAATGCTTTCGCAAAAACTATAAAGAGAAATTAATATATAATACTTATAAAACAAAGCAAACGTTAGAATTTACAATAAAAATAGCAAAGATATCAATTATAATAAGACAAAAACTAGAACAAAAATAGAATTTATACGCTTAATTATTAATATTATTTTCGAAAAGTTGGATATAATTAAGATTAACGCTTTAAAATGCTTTTTAAGAATTTGTTCTATAATTGTAATCTTTAAACAATTTTTTACAAATTAAGAGTAAAATATAACTAAAGAACAATCTTTTTTTATATAATTAATTGTCGACTCTATGTAGACTTTGATAATTTTATTGTTAATTTAGCGTATTTATTGTTGCGAAATTATCAATATTGCAAATGTTAAATACGAAAGATTACTACATACTTTTAACAAACATATTTCGTCAAAAATTTATTTAAATTTTAAGATTGTTAATTTTTCGAAATATTTTCGAAAATAAACTATATTATATTGTTGTTAATTTTAGAATCGTTATTTATGCTTAAGTACTTTATTAATTTGTTTTTGTCAATTAACAATTATTATCTTTAGACTTTCTTAATATTTTTCGAAAAAAATAGTTTTAATAAATTTGCGTTAAAGTTTTAATATATCTAGTAACTATTTATCAAATTATCTACTTTTATTATAGCAACAAATTATAATTTTAAAAATTAGAAATTCAAAGATTTGTATAACTTTTAATACTAGCTTTTTAATTTTTAAATTATTTTTCTTTCTATTGTTGTCAATAATCTTTTTTATTTAATTAAGCAATTTTATAATAAAATTGTAATAAAGATGTTTTAGAGAATTTCAAGCTTGCAATTCTATTAAATTAAGAGAGACGACAACGTTTATAGAGTTTGCTATAATTATAATTTTTGACGTCAATATTAATCAAAAGCGATACGTAGATCTCTTCGTCTTTATACTATTTAATACTTTTTAAAAACTTAAACTAAAGATTTTAACAATATAACATTTATTTATAACGTCGAATTTAATATAGATGCAATTAATTGTTTGCTCTTCGATTATTGTTTTATTTTCTTTTACTTTATAAGTTTACTTGTAAGATTTAATAAACTTCGATTTAATACGCGACTTTTAGATTAATTATATTGTTAATAGCTAAACAAATATTAAGAATAAAGACAAACAATCGAAGTACTTTAAGCAATTAATTTTTGTATTTTTAAGAAACAATACGATAGACTCGCAAATAATTGTAAGTCTTTTAATAATATTAGACATTAATACGTATTTGTTGTTAAAAAATAAATAAATATCAAGAAAAGTAATATCGAAAATCTTTAAATTAACAAAATAAAAGACTTTTTTCTCTTAATTATTAAGATTGATTTTTGAGACAAAAAACAAACTAGATTCGTTAATAGATCGATGTTTGTAAAACTTCGAATTAAATTAACACAAGCAATTATCTAATTATTTATTAAATATATTAGCAAAAAAGTAGATAATGTCGATAAATGTATCTTTAGAGCAATATTTACAAATAATAAATTTATCTCTTTATTTAATTTGAATGCTTTGTTATTGTTTCTATAGCTATAAACAAAAGATAACGACTACGAAAATAATAATAATTTATAGATATGCGTTGTTAGTAATTAAGTAATTAAAGAGAACAAATATATTTTATTTTTTTAAGATTTATCTTGTTTGCGAACAACGCGTTATAGAGATTATTCAATTTGATATTAGAGATAACAATAAAGAATGCGACAAATTATTGCTAATAATATATTTTTCACTTTATATTTAAGAGATTATACTTATTCTTTGCGATACTATTTTTAAATACAATTCGCACAAACTTAATTGCACGCTTCTAGATTTCGTTTATTGCATATTTATATAATTAATTTTTCTATATAGTTTTGAAACTAAATATTAAATTAATAAAGCGCTTAAATAGAGAAACTAGATACTAATATTACAATTATATTTTTTTAACTTTCTTCTTATTTTTTTCTTCTTTCTCTTGCTTTTTTGTTTTTGCTATTATATTTTTTTTTTCTTTAAAGCGTTTATAATTTTGATTATATTTTAATTTATTTTGTCTTTAAACTTAAGTTTAATTAATTAAACGTTATTGATTTTCGAGTTATTTTTAATTATTTTTCGTGTATTTTTTCGACTTTTCTTAAAAGAGAAGAAATCAAAAAATAGATTGTTGTTATTAAAAGAGCTTAAACGCGAAAATATTATTTGCTTGAAGTCTAATAAGACACACGATCAATTCAAAAACAATATAACGATAAAAGTAGACTTGTATACTAACTTGCGTAAGATGTCTTTTCTTTTTTATTTTTGATAAATCAATATAAGAAAGCTTTGAAGAAGTTAAATAAATTTGTAATAAAAAAAGAATTAATTAAAAAAATTTATAATAAAAGAATTAATACGTTTTGCTAAAAGTTATTTGCTTAAAAATTAGAGCGCATACTAAAAATACAAAGATAAATTTATTTATATTATTTTGTTTTTGTATCTAGACTTGAAGAAAATTTCTATAATAATAACAAACAAAAAAAACACTATTTTAAAGATTGTTGCTATCGATTAGATTTAAATTGCTCTTTGGCGTCTAATATACTACGACTTAATTAATTAAATTCAAAAGCAAATTGCACTAAATTAAACAATTTCAAAAAGAATTAAAGTTGAAGTTTAAGATTTGTAAAAAATTATTAATCAAAAAGAAATAAAGTTGCGTTGTTCGAAACTTTAGAAAAAGTATATTAGAAATTACGCGTAAAGAATAGCAATTAGATTTAAAATCAATTAATAATAGCGCTTTAATAGTAAAAACAATATACGAATTCGTTAAAAAGTTTAAAGAGACAAAGAAGAAAAGTATTCGCAAAGTAGATTGTTCGAAATTAATATAATTGTTATCTTTGCTATTTGTTTTTAAGTGTTTTTCTTTTATTGTAATTTCAACAACAAACATAACGTTATAAACAATTGCATCTTTGTAAAAATTAATTAGATACTAAGAATAATTTTGAATCTTCAAAATTTATTTGTATTTCTTATATAGAATTTTAGTTTGCTTTATACGTGTTGCTTCTAATTCGATTTTTGAATGCTAATAAGTTTTATAGATTTTGCTAATAAGTTTGTGCTCTTAAATTAAAATAGTCGCACGATAAAAGAGCATCTTAATATCGACATAATAAGATTTATAATAAGCTAACAAAACATGTTTTTAAATTTATGTTTTTAGATTTTTATTATAGTTATATTTTTATTAAGATAAAAGAGCTAACATTATAAGTTAACTTGTAACAAGATAATATTTACAAAAGAAAAATTAAGTAAGTAAGTAAAGCAAGCTATAAAGTTAAATATTATTAATAAGTTAATACGCTTATTAACTTGATGTATGCGCGTCAAACATAGAATAAATATAATTAAAAATTATGTAAATTTATTGCGCGCAATTACATAAATAGTATTTTTGAACAAAATTAAGTTAATATAAGTTAGACTAATCGAGTAATTATAGACGCAATTAAGAAATAAATTTATTGTAAAACTATTTATTAACTAACTTGCTAATAACTTTTAAATATATACGCGAAAATAAATTTGAGCTATATTGGGCGACTCAAAATTATTTGACGTTAAAAATTAAGATATAGATATTCTTAATTAATATAAAGAAGACAAAATATAAAGAGCTTTAAGATTTATATAAAATTGAAGCATATTAACGTAATTTGAGCGAGATAGAGTGCTCGAATACTAAAATATCTAGAGTGTTAACTTAAATGTCAATTATATATATTTAGAAATTAAAAGATTAATATTTATTTAAGATTTAAGTTAATATAATATAGTTTGAGCTAAAGCTAACAATAATAGAAGTATATATAATCTAAGTATATAACTTATAATATTAAGTTTAAAGTTTGCAAAAGCGTTCTAATATACTCTTTAAATTAAGATTGATCAAATAGAATTATTATAAAAGAAGAGTAGTAAATATAACTTTTCGTCAACAATTAGTTGACAAAAAGTCATTTTAATAATATGCGCAATTAGCACTTTCTAAGCAGAGATCCCGGAATTGCCAATGTAATATTATATTATTAAGTAAAAAATCTGTTTTATTTTATCTATATATATTATTTTTAAAACTAATTTAAAATATAGAATATCTATTTTATTGATTTTTTTACAAATTATTGTTAATAGAAATTGTGCTACAATATAGATCAAAAATAAAAAGCTATCTTACAAAAAACAAAATATCGATTATATAATATTCTATAAGTATTTAATTAAGTTGCAAGCAACAATTGTTTTTAAAAAAGTCTCTAAACAAATTCAAATTAATATAGAAAAAAATATCAAAAATATAGTAGCTAATAAAAAAGTAAAAAAAGAATTGTATAGTAATATATTTAAGTAATATATATATATTTAAAAAGTTAATTATATTATAGCGCAATACTTTGAGATCGAACTAATAAAGAAAATCAAAAACAAAAATATTGCAAAATAGACTAAAATTAATACAATTGCTATACAAATAGTTTCAAAAAGTAAAGATATAAATATAATACAATTTTTTAATATTTAAGTATATATAAAGTTTAATATAAATAAAATAATTAATTTACGTGTTAGTCTAATTCTAATTAGTTCGAATCAAGCAAAAATATAATTAAATATATAATATTAATTATCGAAATAATTTAATAACATATTCTATATTATAGAGAATTTAATAAATTGAAAAAAGCATATAATTTAGATGCAATTAATAAATTTAAAAGATTTAAAGATATTTTTGCAAACAATAAAAATGTTGCAAATTGCAAAATATTTAATGTTTTAAAATTAATAGATAACAATTCTGAAAACTTAATTAAAACTAATAATAATAGAGTAAAAATAAAATAAAAGAAGACAAAAAATAATGCAAAAATAATAGATAATAAGTATAAAAATACAAAGTATAAAAACAATAATAATAATAACAAAAGCAAAAACAACAATAATAATACTAAAAATAAAGTTAATTACAAGATTGTAAAGATCTCGAACTAGTTAATAGTATCAATAAGTTTAAATATATTATTTAAATATATTATTATATACTTTTTAATAAAATATAGAATCGAAGTTTATTAAAAGACTATAATAGTTATAATCTATTTACTATATAAATATTAAATAGTTTATATATATTACTTTACTACATTACTATAGAATATTTAGA
>JAABUL010003627.1_pt1 | contig 22502 bp, 25 predicted proteins | sample 5559151 | NCBI WGS metagenome assembly JAABUL01 (sample SAMN10711876, study PRJNA513368) | rock metagenome | isolation source: Antarctica rocks | place: Antarctica: Victoria Land, Pudding Butte sud | reverse complement strand
GATGTCATCTCGGAGCCAATGCTTGCGATCACTCTTGCAGCGGTGCTGCTTTGACATATGGCGCCGCACAAGTTCGAGACTGGTCGAACGGTAGTCGCATTGCTTACAAGCCGCGCCAGTGTGGATAGCGATATACGGATGAGGCGCGCCATGATCACGGCGGAGGTCAAGATTGTTTGGATCCGGGAGGCTCAGGTGCTTCATGAACGCGCTCAGGCCCCTCCTTGCCTTCGCGGGTATACCATGCCTCTCGCCGAGATGTCTGGACACCCTCTCTCCTTTCGTCTGGAGGGCATACTTGCACGGTATACAGATCATGGCCCCCGCAACTTTGTCCCAATGGATCCCTAATGCAGTCAGTCTGCGGTCAACGTCTTCTTCCGGCAACGACATCCACTCTTGTGACCGCACGATCTTCGCCGTTGATAAACCCGCCATATCGACATATGTATTCGCTTGTTTTGATGTTGTAGAATTCACCAAACGACGACAGCGGTATGTATAACACTGTCAACGAGGAGATTCGAGGAACGCGACACGTTCCAGGACCGCAACACGCGAGCAGGCCGGATCCGTTCGAAGCCCGTGCACGCACGGGGAACGCGTCGCGTTCCGACGCGTCATCTCCGGTCGACACGGGCCCCTCTTCTGGAACGCGCCGCGTTCCATCTCGCAATGCCTGAGTAGTAGGTTCTTCTTTCTCGGTCTTAGTCCACTGCCCTCCAGTTAGCTAACAAGTAGGCATGCCTCCTCTCGAACAGCTCATCCCAGTCTCTTCCTCCGTCTCGCTCCACACCATCTTGACAACGCCAGCGAAAACTCCACTCACCAACCCAGCGGTCGTACTCCTCCACTTCTGGGGCGGCTCAAACCACACCTACCAACCCCTCATCACTCATCTCAGCCGCGACTTTCCCATCATCGTTCCTTCGTTACGAGGCTGGGGTACCTCGTCCAGACCTCCGGACGCCGAAGCGTATCGCACAGCAGACTACGCAACCGACATCATCGCCCTCCTTCACACCCTCAGCTCCGATTATCCAAAAGTGTTCGCGAATGGCGTAATCTTGGTTGGGCACTCTATGGGAGCCAAGATAGTTCAGTTCATGCTCACACAAAAATACCAGCTTCCGTCTTTTGTGAGGATCAAGGGCTTGGTACTCCTAGCTCCGGCGCCAGCGGGCAGTTTCAGCTTACCTCCCGCAATGAAAGAGCAGCAAGTCCACGCATACGATACCGCTGCATCCGCCGAGTTCGTGGCGCGGAAGGTCTTGTTCGAGACCCCCGGCGCCGTTGACGATACTATAGTTGAGGAATTGGTGACGGACGCAATAGCAGGATCAAAGGGGGCCAGAGTCGCGTGGCCGGAGTACGGTATGAGCGAGGAGCTTAGAGGAGAGGTCGCACGAGCTGTTCGGGACCACCGCGAGCGCGAGGGCGCTTTGAGAGTGCTCGTAGTTGTTGGCGAGCTGGATGTGGTCGAGACGGTGGCGAGCGTTATGGAGCGGACAGTGAATGAGCTGTCGGCAAGCGGCGCAACAGTAGAGGTGCACATCATACCCGGAATAGGGCACTTAAGTCCAGTGGAAGCACCCAGGGTAGTAGCGGATGCGATTCGGTCGTTCTTGGTGTGAGGGCATCGGCCAACGGAATGGCGGCACTGGGGCGGAATGTACGTTCGTCTTACTCTGTGCTGATGCAGACTCGCGAGTTGCGCGAGCGGGACTGGACCCTCGGGCAATAACTTCATATTATACTTCACTATCGGATTCCAAGCTCAGTACTTACAACTCCAGGTCGCAGCAATAGGGTTGCTCGTTCCCTCTTTGTCCAGTACCTTTGGCGACGGTGGACTAACTCCCACACTCCCTCACGGTCCAGACGCTGCGGAGCGCGGGTCTAGGTGTGCCTGCTACCCTGCGGCTGGTCAACCCTTATCACACTTCCCACTTGAGTCTGTTTCGAAGCAGCCTCCTCCTCAGCACGGTCTCCAGTCGCTTGACGTTCCATTTGCTCCTGCATCGATTTAAGTCGGTCAATCCTGTTCGATTAGCGGTAAGTCGCGATACGAAGCAAGAGGGCGGCGAGAACACTAATACCCGCAAAAATAACGCCAGCTAGTGACATCTTGTCCGCTCGGGAGAATGCTTCTTCGTACGCTGTTCGAATCCTGCGGCTTTGATCAGCTCAAGCAAGCAATGTCAATGAATGACAACTACGTACTTGAAAGTGCATGAGTCGGCATGAAGTTTGTCGGGAGTATTGATCCTTGCCACGAAGTGACTGCCATTGAAAGGGAAAGCAGCACTCTTGGGGACCTTTGAGATGACAATATTGGCAGAGGTTCCAAAGCACTGCGGGTGTGGTGCCGCTTCTGCAACCACCGCATCGTCGGTCATCAGGTCTGAGATGGGTCGGATCCCGAGGTAGCAAGTGTCGTAGCTGGCGTCACCGTAGATGTCCTAATTGACGTAGAGGATGTCTCCCGGGACAAGCACTGAGCCGCAACCACTTGCCACAACATTGGATATGTATTACGGTGGTGCCGTAGTCTTCGTCGATTTCATTGCTCGGGAACGAAGAGAGGATGTCTCATATCATCTTGAGGAGATTACAGTCAGCGGACGGGCCCTAGGAAGAGGCAGCCAGAGGACGGTTGCCTGGGAATGTCGAAGCCCAATATGGCAATAGTCTTGGAAACGATTCCGTTCTTGGATTGGACAGAGACATTATATCGCCACTAATGACACAACCTAGCAGGCCCCTGATCAGCAAGGGTGAGCAGCAGCATATTCAACAGATGACCCAAGTCGCCGCAGCCTCACTAAATACGACGTCAACAACTGCTCCTTTGGAAAGGCCGTACCCGTCCCTCTTTTGTCATGATATCAAGACTGGGGAAATAGACACAAGACGAGGCGATAGTGGAGCAGATAACGTTCAGGTAGCATAGAAGATATCTCACCCGGCTGGAGAACCTTTGTAATTGGAAGGAGATTTGAGGCATGGTCGCCGCTTGCTTCGACGAGGTTGCTGCACACTGCGACGGGAGTAACGGAGCTCAGGGACGCAATCCTCTCGCCCTTGTTAGCTGGCGAGGTCTTAGCCTTTCGCACAGGCTGTGATCTCTCAGTGGACAAACAGCACATAGCAGCTGACCTGAGTCCACTGAAGTTGATCCTGTCGGGCAGCAAGCGGCTTTCAATCCGCGTTCAGGAACGGATACCACAAGAACGCTCATTAGCGGCATGGGAGAAAAGCTTCTTTACGGACTATTTTGATCGCCACCAAGGATGGAAAGCATATACCGTCCTCTGCTGCTTTTCTGCCTCTATCAGAATTTGAATGTCCTCGTAGGGAGGTCACAGTGGAAGACCGCGTCAGCGAGGCTGGGACACCAAGAACTTTACCCATTCTCTATGGTCCAGGAGATCACATCGATGAGAGCGGAGAGTCAAGCACTATCAATCTACGCTTCGGTTCAGGCGTGATGCCGATCTGGACACCCTTACGTGAGCAGCGTACTGATTCTCCCGTCGCCATACCGCAGTCAGTCCTCGAAAGGCTCGTCGAGCAAAAATTCCAAGCGAAATGGAAGTTCTAGCCAAAGATGTTTAAACAGCCATTCGACTGAAAGAGACTCGCGAAGGCTGTTGTATGTCGGCACTCTTTTTTCCTCGCATGCCGGCAAGGAGGGTGAGTGGGCAGTGTGTTCGTGACCTGTCGAAAGCAACGTGATGGTAACACCGTAGTCGTCCTAGATAGAAGTGGGCTGAGTCCGAGTGCGGGGCCATGCAAACGTCACACGATTCAGTATTTGTCCTCGGAAAAAGACAAGTCCGTTCATCCATCCTCGGGTACGGATAGTCCCACTTTCCACAATCTCAACCTTCAAGGAGACGCAAATATCGAGATCATCTTTACCCTGGTAGGCAGGTTGCTATTGGGTAAAGACGTGCGTGAGCGCATGGCTAGCCACAGTCGGAGGTATAAATATCCTGTGTCCGTCTCCATGGAGGAGGCGACCAACTTTTAGTACCCTTTAATTCTCAATAGCTTCCACGAGCCGCCGAACCATTCGATCAACGTGGATCCTAGCCTTCACCCTAACTTCAGGTCGTGTTCCGACGATCCATCTACGTAGCTTCTCTGCATGAACGGGATGCCTCTCCTCGAGCGCAGCGACCAGTCGCTGGAGCTCCAAGGCGTCCCACGGATTCGCAGCCAAATAGGCTCTCTTTGAGCGCGATATTGACGGGAGTGCAAACGCTCCGGAATAGATCTGGTCCTCGGCCTGCAGCTCCCAGAGAAAGCCTGCTGTGCAAAACCCGTGGGGACGTAGTTCCACGTTCGGCAGGCGGCAGTCTTCTAGAAAATCAACTGGCAAGACCGAACAGGCACGTCCCATTGTTTCATCTGCATGCATTCGAGGAATAGCGACATCTTGGAGTCCAGCGAATCAGAATCGTCCTCGCCAGGGTTTGCATCGTGGAAGATGACTCCGCCCATGAACATTGCGAAATGCCCTAAGTGTTGTGCCGAGTTCGGTGTCGTATTGGAGACAGAGAAGGTTGGCAGCCCATGTAGGCGCCTTCTCGACATTTTCCGCATGTTGCTGAATCATCTGAAGCTCAGGAACAAGCTGCACGCGACGGCTTCGTAGTTTGGCCCAGACTCATCTTGCTATTATCGATGTCTTGCATGATGGCAGTGAATCTCGCCGTGAACCTATAAAATATCATGCGAAGAGAGTTTTGGGACCTCCAGGATCTATGGAGAGTTCAATTCACTCGGTGTATCATATCTTAGAATTACTCGTCGATCGTTTGCCTACAGCCACAACATCTCTGGTAAACGCAGTCGGAAGCTCACTCCACTCATTGATCGCCGTAGAAGAAACGAGAGGTCGTATATTTCGCCTACGGAACGTCAGACAGAAGTAGCCCCGACAAGACATGGGCCGCTTACAACATGGCCTTGTACCGCTTCGAATACATGTGCGAGCCTAGAGCCTCAGGGTCTGCATACCGCTCGAACATGAGAATCTCCTTAGGCGCCTTCGGCCGCGTCAGGACAGCGTATGTCAAAGTAGTGGGTTCTTCTGCATTAACCCATGCCGCGAATGAGCTATGTCATGACTGTCAGCCGAAACGACCATGCATGTTTTAGGAAGCCTACCCCAGTATTTCCATTGCGCTCGTGGAGCCAGCATCATCCTTCGCCGTCAGCATCGCCGTGACGACTATCAAACCCGTAGGCGCAAGTCCATCCCGGGCCAGGAAACCCAATCGCGGATACCAAGCTTGCATCTTTTCGTCCTGCGCGTACAGGCCCTCCCTAGCAACTGTGTCATGATAGCGTAGAAACTCCGGATGGTGAAGTTGACGCGAAAGCGCCGCTTTCTGGCTGTATATCTCGATACCGCCGAGCACTGCCGATTTATTGGCGCAGTCTAGACTATCAAGCATGCTATTCAGAGCTCCTTTGCGCTCGGATGGGGTGAAATAGCACCATGTTTTCGTATCCGACGCGGGATCGCGGTAATCGTAACATGTGTCCAGTAGGTGGATCACCTGCGAGCGTTAGAACTGAGGATGGTTGTTCCATAGACTTGCTCATCTTTGCAAAGCGATGTCTATTCCATTATCTTCTAGATCGGAACGTTACTCGTCACTTACTCTCTCTCTCTTCTCGAGCGACGCAGGGAACAAAAAGCAAAACAGAGCGATGTCTTGCTTGGATGGGGGCATTTTGGAGACTCAGACTCAGTACTGGACCAAGACTACTTTCGATGGAAAAAGGCAAAGACTTTCAGGACGTTGTAACATTAGGGTGGCTGAAGACGGAAAATGGCTCCCTTTCGACCGATCTTCCAACAAAGCCCCGCTACAAAAACACATCCCAAGGATGCTGTGGAGGAGAGCTGTCGTCGACGGAAAAGGAAGATGCGCTCACCAAATGAGGCTTGCGCCGGGTGTTCCGTCTTCCCGAGCCCTCCGAGTCCTCCGAGGTGCCCGAGATATCCTTTCTCCGGCATGCGCCGCTCGTGATGACGCTGAAGCACTACCGTCTGCCAGATCTCGATTCGTGAGCACCCCGCGAGCCCAAAGAGTAGATGCATTGATCCAGTGAGGCAATCTACCTGATCTCTACCACCTTAACACAAAGCGAATCTTCAGGAGACCTTCAAGCTGCTATGGCATCGTCAAAATCAGGGTACGTGAGCGACGTATGGAAAGACAGTATATTCGGTAAGCATGAAGGCAGTCTGCATCGCCATGAATTCTCCTCCTGACTGCGGTTCGAAGATGGTAAAGTCGTTTTCTGCACTGGTGGCTCAGGAAGCATATGCAGTGCGCAAGTTCGGGCTCTCGTCCATCTCGGTGCCGATGCTTGCATCGTTGGACGAAATGAGGAGAAGGCCAAGGCGAAGGCAGACGACATCGCCACAGTGAGATCCGGTGCCAAAGTTCTCGGCATTGGGAACGTCGACGTAAGGAGCTCTGCGAACCTGCAGTCCGCTGTAGAGCAGTGCGTGAGAGAGCTTGGACGGATCGACTTCGTGATTGCTGGCGCAGCGGGAAACTTTCTTGCACCGATCCGGTCATTGTCGCCGAACGCCTTCAAAGCCGTTATCGACATTGACGTGCTGGGTTCTTTCAACACCGTGAAAGCTACGTTACCGCATGTCATCGCTTCTGCGAAAGCAGGCGGCGTTGGAGGCCGGTACATCCTGGTCGGAGCAAATATGTTCCAGACTGGGCTCCCTCTGCAGACGCACGTTGGTGCAGCTAAATCTGCCGTCAATGCCCTGTCAAGTCATATGGCTATCGAGCTTGGGCCCTTGGGAGTAACGTCCAACGTGATTGCACCGGGCCCAATTGGAGACACGGTTCGTTGAGTATCCGAACTGAACAAGCCGTGCGTTTGGAGCCTACTAATTTTCGGGCACTATATAGGAGGGCATGGACCGGTTGACGCCAGCGAGCGACGTCGACAAAGCCTCTTCCGCCAAGATCCCACTCGGGAGAATGGGCCGCGTGAGGGACATTGCCGATGCAACCGTATACTTGTTCTCGGACGCCGGTAGCTACGTTAATGGAGACGTGCTCATAGGTAATGCACCCTTCTGTTCAGACAGCCGGTCCCAGCTGACAGCTTATGCGCCCAGTGGATGGCGGAGCGTGGCATACTGGTGGTGGAGCTCCCGGACATACGTTAGCATATCCCGAGTTCCTCATCTCGAAGGAAGAGGTTGGTCGAGCAGTAGTAGGGGCGAGGGAAGCGAAGATGTAGTGTTGTGGTGATTTTAGTATGTGACACATACATTACAAGCCTTAGGGTCGCTATTATCTATTCCCGTCCAAACGACGTGTCTCGGAAAAACAAGCTAGATACACATCCACCAGCAGTTGTCTCAATAGCAACTACCTATGTTCTTACACACTCTGAAGGAATAAGTCCGATCTAGGCCGGATATCACCACACTGTTGCGAAATGCCAAGCTCCTGACGTTACAATTTTGAGCCGCTCGCTCGTCGCTTCGCAGCTTCTTGGTCCCTCAGATGCCGCCTCAAGATCTTCCCAGACGCATTCTTCGGTATCGTATCCACGAACTCTATGCCACCTTCCAACCATTTGTGCCGGGCTTGTCTCGACTTGACGAATCTATAGATGGCCTCCGTAACGCTTTGTCCGTTGTGTTGACCCTCCGATAGGACGACAAAAGCCTTCGGAAGCTCTCCTGCTCGTTGGTCAGGGGTAGCGATGACAGCACAATCTCGGACCGCCGGATGTGTCAGCAGCAGAGCTTCCAGCTCAGCTGGTGCAACTTGCAAACCCTACGTTTTAGGTTAACGTCTGTTGACCTCGTGGAGCGATAAGTTGGAGCTAGCTCACCTTCACCTTAATCAACTCCTTAACACGATCTATGATCCACAAATTCTGGCGATCGCGGCTTGAGGACCTGAACATTGCAATGTCTCCCGTTCTGAACCAACGTTCTCCGCCACGAGTGACGTAGGATTCTTCCGTTGCCTTCTGGTTGTTGTGATAGCCAAGGCTCATGGCCGGAGTCGATATCAGAAGCTCGCCGGGCTGATTCTCGCCTTGGACCTCATCTCCATCGTCTGTCAATAGTCGGCATTTTACGTTGGGAAGTAGACCGCCTGCACTTCCAAGCCATATGTCGTCTTCTGTCGTCCAGCTCGCAGCCGACGTTTCGGTAAGGCCGTACGCTTGGCAGAGGCGCCAGGCTGGATATAGCTGACAGAGCCTTTTTGCCATGTCTTTGGCGAGCGGAGCGGCTGTTGTAATCACTTTGCGGACGGAGCTTAAGTCGTACTTCTGGGCCAGGGAAACCTTTCCTACCAAGTCGATGATAATTGGTGGTACCAAGGGCATCGTCCGCACTCGAAAGTTACCAACAGAAGTCAAGAGCTGGTTGAGATTGTACCGAGGCAGCACGACTACCGAGTCGCCCCGATACACCGCAGCTTGAAAGATGGCGATCATGTATATGTGACTTTGGGGCAGAAGACCGAGCAAGACGTCCTGGAACCCCTGCCCCTGCGCCTTCCTTTCTGGTGTCTCTGCTTCAGTAATCTGCAAGACATTTGCAATAATATTCTGGTGCGAGATTCGGACTCCTTTCTGTATCGGAGGTTAGCCTGTTTACCCGTTGAGAGGTGGACAACACGTACAGGTAGCCCGGAGGTGCCGCTAGAATAGCATAGAAATGCTGTCTGTCGAGCTCCTCTACCCTCTTCCCAACTTAAGGCAGGTACTGGGGGTAGCGTTGCTCCTTCCGTAACAAGCTGCTCGAATGTCGTGAAAGCGTGCTCGCCAGCGTATGGTACGGGGAGATCAAAGACAAATATGCTGTTCAAGGGCATACCGGCTTTGGTTGCAGCCTGACAGGCAGACTGGAGAAGCGGAGCGCATGTAAAGAGGACTTTTGCTCCGGAATCCTCCAGTTGATGGACCAAATCGTCGACAGTGAAGGATGAGCTTGCAGGAGCAGAGACTCCGTTGAGCATATGCACTGCCCAATTCAAGGTCATAACGTCGATCTACGAGCCAGTTGCGTCAATGGATCTATGGCTGAAGCTTTGGGCTGAGCAGCTTACTGTGTTGTAGGTGTACGTTGCAACGACCTTATCCAATTCACTACCTTCCCCCGGACGCCATTTGAGCCTCCCCGCAAGAGCTCGGGCTAGACGTTGCGTCCTAGTCTTCTGCTCGAGCGCGGTGAATGAATGGTGAGTGAGCCCACAGACAAACGGATGTAGCGAGCTTTCCAAGCGTGCTCGACCGTAATTCTCATTCAGCATGAACTCGCTTACTGGTGTAGAATTGAACGATTGATAAAGGGTTTCGCTCGCTTCAAACCGCGAATGGAAAGGCATGTTGACGAGACAAGTCTCTCGAGCTCCTGGGCCAGACGATGATAGAGATCGTATCTGTTCCTCGTGTTGCTCTTGGAAAGAGTGTGCTAGCATCGGAAGGAGAAGAACTGCTTCCGGCTTAGGAGCAAGCCCTATTGATTTGAGATCGCTTGTTTCGTCTACCTTCTGCCAGTCGGCGAATCGCGCACATTGTCGGAGCTCGGACATGGCGTTAGTGAGATAATCTCCGAACAGTCCTATCGACGACCACAAAGAACACACTCTCTGACCCAATGCTTAGTACTAATGAGGGATGCGATTGCGAGCCTACGATGTTTGAATAAGTCGCGGCCGTACTTATTCTCCCTGCTCTCTTTGAACACAGCGGGATCCAGACTTCTTTGCAAGGACATAGCCGCTCTTCGTAGTTGAGATAACTGCCTCTCACCCTCTCGCGCAATGAAGATTTCCTGGACAAGCTTCCACAACGTCATCAACGGCGCTATCCGCGGACCCGAGCAGATAGCCTATGGCTTGAATCCAGTGACCAGTGAGAAGCTTTGGCCAGTTCCGATAGCATCGAGCAAAGATCTTGACCGGGCTGTCGCAGCGGCAAAGGAAGCCTTCCCAGCGTGGGCCAACACCTCCCTAGAGGAGCGCAAAGACATGATCATGACCTACGAAGCAAGAGTTAGAGCAGCACAGGGTGAGCTCATGGATCTGCTTACTCTCGAGGGCGGAAAACCTCGCTCCGTAGCGGCTTTCGAGGTGGACTTCGTTTTGCGATGGTTCAAGTACCATCTGACCCTCGCCTTGGACGAAGAAAAAGTTGAGCTTCAGGATCGTACGCTCGAGACGCGTTATACTCCGCTTGGCGTTGTTGCGGCAATATGCCCTTGGAACTTTCCCCTGGTGTTGACTATAGGGAAGGTTCTACCAGCCCTCCTCACTGGATGTTGTGTCATCGTCAAGCCGTCGCCGTTTACGCCTTACACGACTTTGAAGATAGTCGAGATGGCTCTCGACATCTTCCCTCCTGGCGTGTTCCAAGGGTTGAACGGAGACGACTCGCTTGGTCCTGCTATGGTGACTCATCCAGACATCGCGAAAATTTCATTCACGGGCTCCGTTCCCACTGGGATGAAAATCATGGAGCAATCAGGGTCAACGTTGAAAAGGATCACGCTCGAGCTGTAAGTGTAAGATGTTGGCATGAACGATTGTCTTCCACTAACGCGCTCCTGATGCAGTGGCGGTAACGATGCTGCAATCATTCTTCCCGACGTCGACATATCGAAGGTCGCCAAGCAGATCGTGTCTAGCGCTTTGTTGAACGCGGGCCAGATGTGTGTTGCCACTAAGCGCGTATACATTCACACATCGATCTATGAACGCTTCGTCGCTGCTGCAGTAGACGCAATGCAAGAGGTCGTCGCTGGTCATCCGGATTCGCGAGAGGCAACCATAGGACCTATTCAGAACAAGCCGCAATACGATCGAGTCATCGCGTTGCTCGAGGATTGTAAGACCCATGGCTACACCTTGAGAGCTGGAAAACAAATAGCCGAGAATCTGGAAGGAGGGCTATTTGTGCAGCCCACGCTTGTCGACAATCCCCCTGATTCCTCCCGTGTGGTGGTAGAGGAAGCATTTGGTAACTCTATTATGCTTAGCCATTACTGTTTGAAAGCTTGCTGATCGGTCGCATCTCGAACAGGTCCTATCTTTCCCACCTTGAAATGGACGGATACAGAAGAGCTCTTGGCTCGTGTTAACGCAACAGAAACCGGCCTCGGGGCGTCTGTGTGGAGCTGTAACGTTGAGAGTGCGTCTGCCATTGCTCGAAGGCTAGAAGTCGGTAGCGTGTGGATCAACATGATTGAAACTCCCATTCCCGATGCGTACTTTAGCGGGCACAAACGAAGTGGTATCGGCGGAGAGTGGGGCAGGCACGGCTGGAGAGCATATTGCAACGCGCAGGTCATACATACAATGAAGTCCAAAGGATCAAGACTTTGAACTACTGAGAGGATAAGGAAATAGTAGAACGGTACATGAAATTTTTTCAAGCTTGATTACAGTCGCGCACAATGGCTTTAGTACTGTATCGCGCACATTCATCAGGTGCAGCGAAAGCCGTCGAAACCGTTCGTTAATCCAGCTACATTTTGCTTTGCCGTCCGCTTCTCTTCGCCGGACAACTGTCAGCTTTCGCTTCCCCGAGATTGAATGGAGCACACTGACATGCAAGCCCTTCCATCTTCATGTTCATCCTGCGGAGAGGCTCTCCATTGACGAAGCGTTCACTGACTGCATGCCACGCATCAAACAGCGCTACAATCTTCCGGTCCCTCGTTCCCTCATTGTGCAGTCTCTTACTCACCATCATGCTGTCTCCATCACGTTCGTCCAAAACACCTAGCAAATATTCGTGTACAGCATGATGGAAGCCGTCTTTCGGAAAGATCTGGTTCACCATTCCCATCTGCTTTAGCTCCCCAACGGATACTTCGCCTCCAAGAATCAGCAGCTCGTCGGCGCGATGAGCGCCTAGGCTCATAGCCCAATCTATTGCGCTTCCATTCTCGGTAATCAGTCCCAGTTCCGAAAATGTTACTTGCAGCCACGCGCCTCCCGCAGCATAAAACAAATCGCAAATGCCCTGAAACCACGCCGCGCTTGCGCCGACTGACGGACCGTTCATAGCGAGGACAAGCACTTTGCGATGATCGATCATGGAGAGAGCAAGCTCAGCTCCTTCGGCAAAATGTCGTGCCCGGTAAACTTTCTTCTCCCCGTCATTCCGGAAGCCCGACTGCATACTCGAAAGGGCTGTTGTGAGACGACATGTAAGCGGAGCTGGAACCGTGACAGAGCAGGCAAAAACCTTCCTTCCCCTGTGATGACAGTAAATGTCGTGCCGGGGTGGGAGTCTAGGTCTCTCAAGGCTGAGATTGTTTCTGAGATCATACTGCCGCCAAAAGAGTTCAGCTGCTTTGGGCGGTTGAACTACACTCACAGCCGGTCAGCTCGAGAGAAACATGTTATGGTCTTGGGATCCTTGCTTTGATGGTCCCAATTCCGTCCTTTACCGCAATTGTGATATCGTCATAGTAGGCGAGGGCTATGCCATAGGTTCGATAGACTTACAAGGCTCCTTACAATGTAGTGTAGAATCTGTGTCTTGAAGTCTGGAACGCGGAACTGACAACTATGCACCTAATGCCGCTGTGTACTTTTCACCGTGACGCTCCAATTGACACTTCATCTGCTTTACGACTAGCATCATAGCACCATGAAAACATAAGCCAGGACATCCTCTGGTTCCTGCTTTTCCAGTGCTCCACCTGGAAAGAATGAGTTCTCCGCTTCGGCACCCCATGAGTTGCTCATCCCGTCCCGGACCTCGGACCGCGGACCGCGGACCTCGGTGGCTCGGAGCTTATAAGTGCTCGTTTTGCTTCTCGCGAACACAACGAACGGCCACCCTTACTTCCTAGCTCCGGGGTGCCGAGGGAAGCGAACGTTTTCGCGATGTCTGCACAGCAGGAGCAAGCCAACGAGTTACTGAAGAACTTCGGCCGGAGACCGAGGGTTCGCGCTTGCTATCCATGCGCCAAGCGCAAAATCCGGTGCCATGGTAAGTCATTCTTCCAAGAACGGCCATTAGATGCATGCCTGAGAACAGAGTCTTGCAGGAGGCGAGCCGTGCTCCACGTGCGCGAAACGGGGACATCCGGAAATTTGCTTCTACACTGGTGAACAGACTAGACGAACTCGTGCCGCTCAGAAGGCCATTGCGAGAGCATCTATCTCCGATTCTGAGATGTCCACGCAGCTCGGCATTGGCATAGGTAATGTTCAAGTCAGTGGACCTAGCCAACACGACGGCGGTCCGCAAAGCTTACAGGTCAGCCATTCCAACGGCGGCAGCCCGGTGAACATCCAACAACGTCACGATGGGAACCGCTCTACTGGCTCAGCTTCATCGGCACAGTCCAGACACCATACTGTAATGGGTAGTTTATCAGCGGCATCGTTTGTCCGGAACAGCTTGGGTCCCCCAAACGAACACCTGTCACACGACATTAGACTTGGCCTTGGGCTACAGAACATCTTACCGAGCGGCCTCGCCAAATTGTCAACATCGCAGAGCATTCCTGCGTCTTCCGAATTACTTGAAATCAGCCCGAACAGACGTGAAGTCTTGAGGTGTGTCCCACTGTTAGCCTGAACTCGACCTGTCCCAAGCTCCAGCCTAGCTCACCATGCTTTAGATTCCTACAACCGCTTCGTACATACGTCTTGCCTTTCTACCCCCTCGTATCTGACGAAGACGATTTTGAGCTTTCTTTATACAGCTTTCTTGAAGATGTGGAAGGCCAAATGGCGAGCAAAGCAGGTGATGATAAGGTCCTCCTCACCCAGGGCCGATCTGCGGAAGCCGGATTATTTCTCGCTCTCCTAGCAGTGGGCATTCAGTTCGCTGACTTACCGAACGACGAACGAGAAGACAAGGCCTACAATTTGAGTACGTTTGGAGCCGTAAAATGCCGTTCCAGGTCTTCTGATCAAGTATTACAGTTGAGCGATCTGTTGCCTGTCTTCGCCTTTCCGACTTCCTCCTGAAGCCGGGCGTAGAGATTGTGCAGACCCTGGTCGTGCTTGGAACATATCTTCAGAATGCGGGCCAGTCAGACGGAGCATGGTCATTATTGGGTTTAACACATCGTCTTGCCCGGTCTCTCGGCTTGCATAGTCCTAATAGTGGAGATGAACATTTCCTCTGGTAAGTGTCGAACGTGTGGAATTCGGAAAGCTCTCGTTTGATGAGAGAAGGAGGCTGACAAACAATATCCGTACCGTAGGAAATCCATACTTTGGCAGGACTGCCTACTCTCATTGCGCTTCGACCGAAAACCGATGCAAACTGAGAGGTCGCCGGTTCTGACGTGGCATCACTCCAGCGAGACTATAAGCCGATACTTTGACTGCATGCACGCCATAGTGGATACCTGCCGAGCTTATCTTCTGCTGCCGGAGGCTGAACGATGTAGCGCGCCGTTGATGCTACAGCAGACTCGCAATGTCGACCGGATAATGGAGAGAGCTGCGCCACGTCTGAGATGCGTGGACAACTGCTCGAGCCTTCAGCAACGTTTGGAGCTCCTTGCGCTGCGAATGCACTCCTCTTTCTTGCTTGCAGAAATTTGCCGTCCATTTCTGCTAGGCAACAGTGCGGATCCTCGTTTACATGATCATAGCTATGGCCTTGACCAGCGAGGACTGTCCAGCATGATGGATACTGTGGAAGCTTATCTGGACATGTTAGGGCTCAGTCTCCTGCCGCTGCGGAATTGGTCTTTAACACATGAAGCGCTCACTTGCGCGTGTGTTTTGACAGTTTGTAGATCGTCTCGATCGATGCAGAGCGTTCAGAGCCTTTTAGGAAGGGTATACAAGCTTCTCGAGGCCGAACTCGCGGACGGCGGGGATCAACTTCAGGGCAAGTGGGGCCTGCAACAAGGCACGAGACTGCTAAGACTGCTTCATACTTCCCAGAGTGAGATGAAAAGGAGAGGAAGCGCTGAGGACGGTGGCGTATATCCTGCTTATGCTACCGCAGCGACCGATCAGATGCCTCGCGGGACAACTCAGCCGCAGTACAATATTGGAGGAGACGGCCCTCCGAGCTCTCACTTCGAATACACCGATGGGCTCATAGGTGACTTTGGGGCCGGGATAGATTTGACAGGGTACGACCAGTCTTTGTCGTCGATCTTTGACTTCTCGACAAACATGTTTAATTACCCTGACAACCCTTTCTCGGGAGATCTGCCTATGATGAATACCGACACTTCACAGGGACACACCGAGTGAGAGACTACACAGTTAGAGCAACCTAGGGGAAGTAAATCCAGATGGGATCCAAAAAATTCACAGGCCGAATGTTCTCAATATCTCGGTCGGTATAGGTACCGCTGTTGCTGAAAACTGTAAGATTGCGGAGAGAGTTAGCAAGGAGAATCCAATTGTGGATAGCATTACGTCATTCTTTAGTAATTTCATGTAGGTCATCGCAACCTTCGCAGACGGAGCAACGAGCTAGGTAGAAGTAAAATGGGCATAGACAACACCTTTAATTGTTCGATGACGGAGGGACCCTACAGTTGAGGCTTACCGTTAGCTGATCCATCAAACCCCCACGAACTCAAAATCTTGATGTAAAGGTTGTTCGTAGCGAGCAAAAGGAAGAGCGAGCGAGCCCACGACCAGTTAGCAAACAACTAGCGTCGAAGCTATATACAAGCCGAGGCAAGGCACGAAGGACGCGAAGGACGGCAGATCCTACGGGCTTCGGCGGGAGCTTTAGTAGGTGTGCCTTTCTCCCTCGATAATGCCGTTGTAGGGCTACGAATTTCATGTCGCCGAACTCTTATCTCTTCTTGCCCGATTGCCGAAGCCCCGGGGGCCCGTCCCAAGTAGATCAGGCTTACGTGGACGATGCTTGTGCCGTGTAGTGAGGATGATGTATCGCATATACGAGAGCGAGTGTGAGTGTGGTAAAAGTTATATATGATCGGAGAGATCCGCCAATGAAGATTTCCGCCCGTAGTTCTCAAGCACTCCTCTCTCGGTTGCGAGCTCTATCACTCCCTACACCGTATGTACGACTGATTACCTCGACTTCAACATGAAGCTCACCCTGACACCACTTGGCTCTTTCCTTATAAACGCTATCGCATTTCGAGCCTCTATTGTCCACACGCTACCTCAATACGGCGACTCGTACGATGTGGTCATTGTCGGTGGTGGTCTTTCTGGCCTAGCTGCCGCTAAGACACTCCAAGAAGCCAACAAGTCCGTGCTGATACTGGAGGCTCGCGACCGCGTCGGCGGCCGTGTCGAGAACTTCTACCTAGACTATGGTGGCATCACAGAGCTCGGAGCTGCTCTCGTAGGACCAACTCAAGATCACGTCTTGGCCCTGGCCGACGATCTGGAGTTAGAGACGTTCCTGGAGTACGACTCGGGCCTGAATCTGGCCTTCAGCGGCGAGCAGAAACAGACATACTCTGCAAGCGGCAGTGCCTTGCCCTCTCTTGACGCAAATTCGACGATTCAGCTCGTCGGCGCTATTGCATCGCTGGACATCTTCGCAGCGAGTATCGATGTCAATGCACCGTGGAACTATCCAAATGCTAGCTTGTGGGACTCCATGACACTGCAGAGCTGGCTAGACAGCACCGTCACGTCTGAAAGTGTCCTGTCTTTCTTCGACGTGGGCATTGCTGCAGTGTTCTCTGCGAAGCCAGGAGAGCTATCGTTGCTATACACTCTAGCCTACATTGCCGCCGCCGGCAACCAGACCGCGATGGGTACGCTCGAGCGTCTGCTAGGAGTGAATGACGGCGCACAGGAGCGAAGAATAACTGGCGGCACTGGCCTGCTATGCACGGGTCTGGCACGAAAAACCGGGTGGGAACACATCAAGCTCGGCGCTGCTGTGCATTCAGTCACCCAATCGAGCACAGACATCTATCTCGTTAGCGCCGATACACTTGCTGTGGCGGGCAGGAACGTCGTCGTCGCAATGTCGCCGCCGCTAGCGGCCCGCATTCGATACGATCCCATACTTCCGGCGCGGAGAGACCAGCTCACACAGCGAATGTTCATGGGCAGCTTGGGGAAAGCTACCGCGATTTACCGGACTCCTTTCTGGCGTACTGCAAACCTATCCGGCCAGGTTGTTTCGGACAAAGGTTACGCCCGCACAACATTCGATGTCTCCCCTGCCGATGCCTCGTACGGAGCAATTCTCGGCTTCATCGAGGCAGACAAAATGCGCGTTTTGGACAACGCCACGGAGGCAGAGATACAGGATTTGATCAACAGTGACTATGTCCGGTATTTCGGACCTCAGGCCGCGAATGCAATACAGTGGGTCTTCAAGCGCTGGGACAACAGCTTATATTCTCGTGGTGGGCCGGTCGTAGTTGCTGGGCCCGGGACGCTTACAGGCTATGGCGATGCTTTGAGGAAGTCTTGGGGTGGCATCCATTGGGCAGGAACGGAGACAAGTCCGTACTGGACGGGGTATATGGACGGTGCAATTCGATCCGGTGAACGGGCCGCGAACGAGATTCTGGGAATCGCTTGAAGCCCGCATTTGAGCTTTCCAGCATCAGAAAGGGTGTCTAGCTGAGCGAGTCCGAGTGTAAAAGCAGTACGAGGCATCGACAATCTGATTGTCGTGCGAACAAATTGCCCGCATGCCATCAGAAGTCCGAGCAGCCGCAATCTCTCCAAGCACCGGTTCGCTCCCCTTTATGCAAACATTGGAAGTTTTGCTCGCTGAGACTAATCTATGCGGGATTCTAATTGACATCAGCCTCTCGACTCTCGTGTAACTGCAACGCACTTGAGTCCAAAAGGTCAGAGAAGCTGTACCATGCCAACTCTGAGCCCCCACTCTTTCAACGGAGGTCGATCAGCGCTCGATGGATCAGAGGGAAGATCAAGCATCAAGACCCTTTGGATATGCCTTCCCTCCCAGTTTTGCTTTTCTTTGTGGCTAGGATCCCCTGTCGCTCGGAAACCGTCCTCATCAACGTTGATGTGCAACGGCTCTCGCCCTATCTCCGCAAATCCTAAGCGCTCGTAAACTCGTTGCGAGTAATCAGCTGCGGCATCGAGAAATACAGGTTTATGAGGCAAGGACTCTTTGTGCTGCTCGATCTGCCATTGGAGTAAAGCCGCTGAGTATCCGTTTCCCGCGTGGGCTGGGTCTGTGGCTATGATCTGTACGAACGCTCCCTCACATTGGCGGTAACCAAGAGGGGAGAGAGAACGTGCGTATAGTCTGCTCAGTGAGTCCTCATACTGCCAGAAATGGTAGAGGCCCCTGACTCCAAACCTGGACCAAGCGCGCAACCACCCCGACCAGAAGAGCGAGGAGAGAGTCGGTCGCACGTTAGGAGGCAGCCAGCAGATTACAGCGGCCGGTTGATCACTGTCCGGGGGTATCGCTGCGGCGACTAGTCCACCAATGTTGCGCACAAATCTGATGATAGCGAGGTAGAACTCCAGACGACTTGACTCTTTAGGCTCTAGATCCTCATCCGGCGAAGGTGTGGACGCAATCTTTCGAAGTGGTGACACCAAGTCCTGCCACCAATTTACTTCCCTATGGACATTAGCCATGTCCCTCGCGCACACTGTCCGACAATCAACTTACCATGCTGAGCAAAACGCGTTGTAAAGGATTCGAGCCAGCAATTCATCCTCGCTGTTGTGTGTGAGCCGGAAAGAGGCCATTAACTTACTCAAGCGTCTAGCCTTCTATAAGCACGTCAGCCGATAAATGCACGCTACGTCTAACGATGGTACGAGAACACTGGAAGTGACGGCGTATAGCACTACCTACATTTTCAGTCAAGAGAAACTCAGGCGTGAAACAGGAATGCTTTTTGTAAGCGAACGATTACAACAATAACTTATATGAAGCGCTTCGAGTAAGTCAACTTTATGTCTCCGAAGGTTGCACAGTCATACGATACGACCTAACCAATCGCATCAAGCAGAAGTGCTGCTCCTGTACCCCTCACCCAAGAGATTGCTCAATGTTGTGCCGAGATGTTCTTGGCGAGCATGTCGGCGCATGTCAGTCTTTCATCTGACCGCAACTGTTTTGGCTCTGGTGAGCCTCCATTTAGCTTCAATCGACTTTGGCTCGAATATTAAACCCTGGTTGTGAAAGGAAGGTGCGTGCACGCGCCGTTTTCTCTTCAGCCCCAGGACGCTACCATGGTTTTGTAGCGCCATGCCTGGCCAGACACAGCATTAGCAACAACCTTGGCCCCAAGTATGGAACGAAGGATTCGAGAGTAACGTAACCTTGGGATTAGCAAACCCGCACGCTACGGATATTGCGGATGTCGCCGAATAGATCAGGTCTAACTGGACAATAGTTAAGAGGCAGAAGCACAGGATGTGCGTAAAGTCGCGCATCCAGTGCTCGTGCCGTATCGTGCCCGTTGTCGGAGACATAAGTTTGTTGGCCACGTGCTGCAAGAAGTCAAATAGGAAGAGCAGGATGAAAGTACGACATGCCCGTTTCGTCGCAAAGATGCGTGGGTGAGAATCGTCTTGGCGAGCGATGTTCTTGACCTCCCAATTCCATCCGATGCCTCGAAAATTGCTAAGAAGAAGTACCGACCAGATTAATTTTTCCACGCTAAAGGCTGCCATGTCTTTCACGTCCTCCGCTCCACGTGTTACTCTCCACAACACAGCTTCGGGTGGTTGGTTATGGAGAAACTTCTCGACTGTGAAAAGCCACGGGATCCGGGCAAAGCACCACACCTGTGTGCGGTTCCCTTGTGCTACAAGAGTGAAGAACGTCGCCAGACAGCAAAGAAACGCGAGTATTGACATGTCTTCGAATTCGGAAGTCTGGTAGCAGAAACGTACCGATAAGTATAGATTCGAAAGCTCCCGCCAGTACTAGTGATTTAGCAAAGACCATTGCATGATTGCGCCTCTACTTAGTTTGAGTAGTAGATGATAGGTACGCGGAATACGGCGCGGGGTAGGTTGTGGCGCCTTTTGTGGCGCCTTTTATCTTACAGGAGTTATGGAAGTACCGTGTCGTCTACCCTCTCGTGCTGCCGAGCTAAATGGGGAGGGGACAAGGTTGAGAGGGGTTCCCTCGTTTATACAGTCGTTTCTCGAACTCAGCAATGACTGTTGGCCCTTTGGTAGATCTATCACTTTTGACTGTATTCTTACCATCAAGCAAACCTTTGCACGCTAAACGTGTCAAATGAAGAACACGGTCCGTAGGTATACTTAACAATCCGAATATGGTATTTGCAAAGAGCGCGAGATGTACTCTGCAGCATAGCTAAGTGCAGATTTGCGGAGCCGGTAAAGGCCCGGCGAACGATCGTAACGAATGTTAGGCTCAATTACATCTGCGGTAGGCTAAGTCAACAGCTCGTCCGAACGCATGCTCTAGCTTCGCGTCACATCTCAGAACGGTTGTAGCAGTATCGAAAAGGTGCCCTAAAGACAGAGGCGTCTTCATTGGTTGTCGCTCCAATTCCCCGCTCTACTAAAAGGTGAGGAAATATCTGCAAAATACTGCTGGGAAAGCACGTTCCTATCTCAACTTATTGCCGTTGAGTGGATGTGCATTCGTTTCGCCTAGGTAGTTGATGAATGATTTGACGGGAGAGGGTGAGATGAAAGTATCTCGTGTTGTTCATTTTTAACTATCTAGATGATGAAGTACCGTGTGACAATACGATGCTATCGCTCGGAGCAAACTTCCGCACTCGATCCTATCGGTCATGTCGTGTTATACAAGCAACGCTCCGTCACCAAGAGTCAACCCCGGCCGCTCGATCGGATCTTGTTAAGTGGATTGGTCTTCATTGACCCTTTCGTCTGGGAATGTGTTAGGGTGCTCGAATCCACTGACTGTTCACTTTGACCAGACGGCTGCCTCTTGCTGGTACCGGATCCACGGACCGTGACTTGGGCTCGTTGTAGACGGTGAGGTTATTGCGCTTAGACACGTGTTGAGTTTTCGGTACCGCGCTGGCGCGTTGGGGAGGATACTCGTAAGTTCTCGTGGTGACTATCGGAGGTTCACGACTCATTCCTGCCCCTGTACTGCCACGAGACCTACAGTAACGCTCTGGTTGAACAGAGTCTGCGCCGCTTCGTCTGACTTCAGTGCTTCCAGACCCCTCCCTTCCCTTGAGATCACACGTAGTCTTGAGTTGTGCCTCTAATGTTTCACAGCGAGACTCCAATCTTGCTAAGCGCAAGGCGAGACTGTCTTCCGAGGTCTCTCCTTTCCCCGCGACCCTAGTTGCCCGCGGCCCACCATCCGTTTCGAGACCTGTCACTCTCAAAAGCAGGCGGAGTTGCTTGTCGATATCGTTATTATCATCGTAATTTGCTCTCTGATGTGCTTCGAAAGCCCGTAAAATCGAGTCTTGACGGCGCTCACACCGGTATAGCGAATCAAGGATAGAGTGTTGCTTTGTGTCTTCGAGCTTGACAGGCATATTGGCGGAGTCGATCTAGCTTTCTGTCTGCGCCGCGTGCACTCCTCTTGCCATATATAAGGATTAGTGCAGTCGACACAACAAGGGAGCCACCCTGCGAAGGGGGAATGAAAGGAACCTCAAACCCTCCTGCGGGGCTGGCTATTCGAACATACGACTTGTCATGTATCATATGAAATGGTGGGTGCGAATGTGTACGGTAATGGCGGTCTAAGGTGGCGTAGTGCTCCAATTTGAACTGCGCTAGATCGCTACTAACACTATCAACACTCACGGATGATCGCACCGAATAGTAACAGTGATCCGAGCGGGAATAGTCCATTAAGCTTTGCTACTTGTAACCGCAAAACTGCCTCAATTTTCCTATATCTCGAACGTTTTTAAAACCTGTCACGATGTATCTTACTCCATTTCTCAACGTCTGGTATAGGCACAATCCGGTGGGAAATCCGATCACCCAAGTACCTGCTGTCGATTTTCCCGCGATATGCCATCGAAACATTAATGCCTGCTCATCACACTCGGGTGAGCAAGACTGCAGACGGAATAACTCTATCCGCATTAGTGAGGCGACAGCTTGCTTTCCCTGGCATCACCTAACCACTTCCTACTTCCTCATGTAGAAGCACTGCGTGCTACGTTAGCACAACGATCCTCTTAGGTGGAAGTTGGGGGATCTATACCTCTTATGTCTAATATGTCTAACGGTCTACGCGGGCGAGACACCTCCTCTGGTACGAGTTCGGAAAACGGCTCATCCTCTGGATCGTGATGTTCTTCGACGTAAGCATGTTGTAGGGCCTCTTCGGCCGTGATCCTTTTGTCGGGGTTGAAAGTAAGGAGCCGACTCAACAAGTCCATGCACGAGTTTGTCGCTTTGGGATATATCGATTTCCAAGGAGTCTTTCCCTGTATTGGTAGGGTCTGGATAAATTCCCGGGAACGACGAGATGTGATCGCATAATAGTCCTCCATGGAGGGTGAACCGAGGATACTGAAGATGCGAAGGAGCTGGTCATGGTGGTCCTTGCCACGG
>JAABUL010003626.1_pt1 | contig 22526 bp, 2 predicted proteins | sample 5559151 | NCBI WGS metagenome assembly JAABUL01 (sample SAMN10711876, study PRJNA513368) | rock metagenome | isolation source: Antarctica rocks | place: Antarctica: Victoria Land, Pudding Butte sud | reverse complement strand
AAAAAATTAAAAAACAATATATAAATTGATTTTCGAATATAATTTTATTTAGAAATTAAACTTTTTTTGCTAATAACAAAATATTTTTGTTAATACTAAAAATATTATTTAAATCGACAAAACAAAAAGAGAAAAATTTCTTATTAAAATATTTTTTTGCAATTTTGTTCAAATATTGCAATTTATAATAATAGTATAATTTTTACTTATTGTAGATTTCTTTAATTTTTAAAATAATTAAGAATTTGTTTTAAATAATAGTAAACTAATTGTTTTTAAAATTGAAATCTAAATTCTTAATATTAAGAGTTAAATTAATTTTAAAAATTAAAATCGAATATATTATATATAGTATACTAGTATACTATATATAGTAATTCGATTTCTTAATATTTTAAATTAATTCTAAAAGTTAAAATTAAAATTCGAAAAACAATTAATTTAAACAATAGCAATAACAAAACTTAAATTTATTAACTTATTAAATATTACAAAAATTATTAATATAAATAAAACAATAAAAACAAAAAAAGTAACGCAAAATTCTAATAAATTGTTAATTAAAATAAAATTGTCTTTTAACTTAATAAAAGTAATAACAATTATAATAAAACAAAATTAACAATATTTAAACTACTAAAGTTTCTTGTTAATCTTAATAAAAACTTAAATTTATTATTAAAAAATAAATAATTTTTTACTATTAAGAGTTTGTTAAAATATAATAATAACTTAAGTAAAATAATTAATATTGTGCTTTATATAATTAATTAATAAAGTATTTTTTATTTAAAAATGTTCTTTCTTTTAATAAAAAAAATAATAATATTTAATAAAGTTATTAAAGTTTTGTTTTAAAATTTTGCAAAAATATAAATATATATTTTTCGATTCGAAAAGATTGCTACAATAATAACGCAAATTTCGATATTATTTGTTAAAAAAAACAATAATACAAAAATTATTAATTCGATATTAATTTATAAAATTATAATTTTTTTTATTTATAATAAATTATAATTTTGTATAGATAATCTTAACTTAATTAATAAAATATCGATTATAATTTATATTTATATATTATATAAGATTTTGCTTTTATATATTTAACTAATTTTTGTTTCTTTTGTATTATAATATATTAAAAAGTTTCTTAAATTTAAAAACAATAAAAGCAATAATATTTGTAAAAAACAATAAAGATTGTATAATAAAAGTAAATTAATTATTTATAGCTTAAGCAACAATTTGCGCAATTGTAACTATAGATATTATATCTAATTTTATAAAAGAAAAATTTAAAATAAACAAAACAAAAATAGCGTTAAAATTAAATTATATTTAATTTTGAAGTTTTCGAAATTAACAAAAAACTTTAATCGAATTTTAAATAACTTATTAAGCAAAATCTTTAATATTTAATTTAATTTTTTAAAATTTTTTAAAATACTTTATTAAGTCGACAATTATATAAGTATTTATATATTTGAAAAAACTAGAAATTAAGTTTTAACACATAAAAGCGTTGCAAGAAGTATAGATTTTTTATAATATTAAAAATTAAACTTGAAATCTTTATTAAAGAAATATCTAAATTAATAATTAAATAAAACTTAAATCTATATTCAATTTAATATACAAAAAAAAGACAAAAAAAAAGAGAGAAATAGAACAATATTAACTATATAAGATTGCAAACTTTATATTTAGCAAAAGTTAATTTAGATTTAATCTAGTTTAACTCAAATTTAATCAAGATTAAACTTAAAAAATTAAGCGAAATTAAGACAAAAAATTGTTTAATTAACAAACGTAATTAGCGAATTATTAATCTAATACTATAACAAATATTAAGTATATCTTTAAGATTTTCTTAGAAATTGTCTATTATTTTCTTGAAGATATTTAATTTTTTTAAAGTTTTGCTTAATACAATATTTGTTATATTAGAAGTTTTATCTATTTTAACGCAAATATATTTAATAAAATATTACTTATTAAATCTTTAAAAAATAACAACTTATTTACAAAAAAAGTATTAAAAGTTGTTTAACTACTTATTGTTTATTAAATCAAATAATAGAGAAAAAAGAGAAAAAGAATTTTAATTATTAAATTTATAGATAGTAACAATCTATTTTAATCTACAATATAAATAAAAATATATTTATATATATTAATATTAAGCGTATCTTTAAGATTTTGTTAGAATTTATCTATTATTTTTCCAAAAATATCTAATTTTTTTTAAAATTTTATCTAATATAATATTTACTATATTGAAAGTTTTATCTATTTTAACGCAATTAATAATATATATTATATAAAGTATTACTTGTTAAGTCTCTAAAAGATAACAATCTAATATATCTAAGAATCTTTAAAATTTTATTAACAATAATATTTTAGTAAAACTATCTTTAATTATATTCTTTATAGATATATATTTTAGAACAATAAGATCTAATTCGACTATTTTGCAAATTTAATAATATTAAATATTAATATATTTTGTATATTAATAATATTCTAAAATAAAGATTAAAATAATTGCTTCTTAATTGTTTTTATATAAAAAAACTAGAATTTTAGAAACTATATACAATTATATTAGTAAAAAACAAAATTATACTATTTTCTTGTTTATTTCTACAACAATAATATATTTAGTTTCCTAAATAAACTAAGTAACAAAATCTTAATATTTAGAATTTTATAATATAGATTTATTAAATAAAAAATAGATTTATTTATCTATTAAATAACAACTATTAATTGTTTTAGCAAAATCTATATTTATATAATCTATTAAACTCTTATTTCTATTATAATAGATATTATAATATAGTATTTTTTAATATATTTTAGAATACAAATAATTATATAGATATATATAGAATTTAGATTAAAACAATAATAGAAAAATATTAATAAAATAGATTTTAAATTTAATTATATTATTGTTATAATATATATTAATAATTCTATTACTAATATATATTAATAAATAGTATTAATATTAGCTTTATAGAATTTATCTAGATTTGTAGAACAATATTGTAGTAATTCTATTTTATATATAAATAATTGTTTTAATAGTATAATTTTAGAATTCTATAAATATTTAATATATCTTATAAATTGCACAAATTAAATCGACAATTATATATATATTTTTTCTCGATAATATTATTCTATTTAGATATATAAGAGATAAATAGTTTTTACTAAATATCTATCTTTTTAAATTAATTTGCAAAAATATTGTTTTCTAGTTTATTATTTATTTATATATATTTAATCTAATAATCTATCTGCTTTTTAATTTAGATATAGAATTTCTATAGATATAAAAAATCTTATTCTTAGTTTTTATAATATAGATAAAAAATATATTAAAAATATTATTTTTAATTAATAGAAAATAATAGTTGCTATAGAATATTATAGATAGCAATTTTTTAATATTAAGTAATATATATTTAATTAAGAAATATTATTATTTTTAATATAAAATATCTAAAAAACTCTTATTATTGTTTTGTTTTTAGACAAAATTTATAAATTTTTTCTAAAATAGATTTTTTAATTTCTATTTTAGTAATTTTTTTTATACTAGATAGAATGTTTCGATAATTTAGATAGATAAAACAATAATATTAGATTTTAAAATTAATAGTCTTTTTAGATATCTTAAATATATAATAAAATTTCTTTTTTTACTAAATTCTTGTTTGCGTAGATTGTTTAATCTTATATAAATCTATTGTTTTAATTATTCTAGATTTTAAAAATACTATTGTTTAATATTATTTGCAAAAATTATATACTAATTATTGTAATTAAAATATATAGATTATTTAGATAGAAAATAATATTTAATATTTTTATTTTCTAAAATAATTATATTAAAAAGATTGATTTTAATATCTAAAACAAATAGAATTTGTATAAAAGTAAAATAATTATTTTTAAATAATTAAATTAAGCAATTATCTATATTTTTAATAGATACAATAGAACTATTAGTTGTTTCGATTTTTATATAACTATAATATAGATACTTTAAAAATTTTCGATTTTCGAAAATACATTGTTATAAAAGCAAGACGAGAAATATATAAAGCGAGTATTAGACAAGTTTTGATAGATAGTTAAATTAATAATCTATCTAGTTATGCACAAATTTATTTTTACTTGTCGAGCTAGTTCTCTTAGAGACTAGCGCAATCTATTAAGTGAAACTTGTTAAATAAAATAATTTGTTAGCTAGATATATAACAAATATCTTTTTCGAAAAAAGAAGACAACGTTTTTGTTAATAATAATTAATAGAAATATTTGTTAAGTAGATTTGTAATAATATATCTATAAGACAATTAAAGTATGTCGCGAAAATAAAAGAAAAACAACTATTTTTAAATTCTTGATTTTTAATTTATTAACAAATTAGTCGATTTATTTATTATTTATCGATATTAAGCAAACTTATAGTAATATATCGATTAAACAACAATTAAAGTAAGATCGACTTATTTATTAATAAATATTTATTAAATTATATATTGTAATTTTTTAAACAACAAGCGACTTATTTTTGTGCTACTATTGTTATTCGCTTTTTTTTTTTTTTTTTTTTTTTTTATTTGTTAAATGCGATAAGTTAATCTTTTATAATAATTAGCAAATTATAGAACTTAAAATATTGTTTCCAATAAGTTTTTTTAAAGACTTTAGTGTATTTGTTGTGTACATATTAATTAATAAAATATATATTACTTTGTACAATTTGTTTTTTTTAAAATTGAAGCTAGCAAATTTAACAACTCTTAAACAAATTTAGTAATACTATTTAGAATAATATCTTTATATATTTTTGTAATACTATTGTTTTATATTGTTAGAGTATTTATTGTAATAGCTTCGAATCTTGCGTTAATTTCTTAAAATTTGTTATATAATTTGTCGATTAAAATATTAATAGTTTTGAAGATTTTTATAGTTTCGATTTCTATAAAATTAGAGCGAGAAGAAATTGTAGTTTTTGTATTGTTTATTAATATATTGTGCAAAAAGAATAGCAAAACAAAGATTTATTTTCGCAATCTATTTTTGTTGTTTTTTGAAAAAATATTTGCTTTGTGTTTTAAAAAGAACTTGTTATTTTTTGCGTTATCTTGCAAACGCAACGTGTGCATTAATTTATTAGAACAATTAATTTTGATTTTATTATTAAATAAGTCGACAAGTTTATAATACTTAATAGATTTATAATTAAAGTTTAAAATATATATTGTTTTCTTTTTTGCGTATATTTTGATTAGTATAGATATATTAAATGCTTTTTGTAACTTTTGTTTAACTCGATCGATAATCTTTTTAAATTAAGATTTATTTTTAGTATTTTAGATTTAAATTCGACAAACTTAATATAAATAAAGTTGATATAAAAATTGTTATAGCTTATTAGATTTATTTGATTTACAATATTTTGCGTATAAATTTGTAGAAACTTCTTGATTATAAATAAGATTAATACGAATTTCGTTGTTGTGTAAATTTTGCTCTTTACTAAATTTATAACTATGTTGTCGATTTTTGTAATACAATAGCTATCGTTTGATACAATAGATATAATATCGATCTTTTTGTTATATAATTAATATTTTTGTTTATAGATTAATATGTAAAGCAATTCTTTGTATTTTATAATTGCAAAAATATTAAATAATTTGCGAGATATTTGTAAATTGCTATTAATATTAAATATTGCTAGTTATAATTAATCTTTTTTGTTAATTTTAATTTCGACAATAATTATATAAACAATATTAAAATTAATTAATATAATAAAAGTTTAAGATTAAATTGTTTTGTTGTTGTTATTAATTAACTTAACAAGTTTAATATTAAACTTAAATTAATTTAAAACTAAATTTTTTTTTTAATTATTGTTTCGAATATTTTATTTTTAGAAATAAGAAATTTTAATTCTTTTGTAAAAATATAATAAGTATATATTTTAATAGTAAAAGAGTTGTTGCAATTTTTAATTTTGTTCTTAATAAATATTAAAAAAGCTTAAATATTTAAACAAATATAGTTAAACAAATTTATATTATTATTATTATTGTAATTTTTGTTGTTTTTGTTTTTAACAATTTTGTATTTAATATCTTTTTATTTAAAGTTAATAAAAATAACTTGTTTTTTAGCTTTTTTAATTGTTATATTTTTTTAAATAGCAAGTTGTTATTTGTATTTTTTGACTTAATAAATTGCTACAATTTTTTAAGCAATAGTTATAGATATATTAGCAAATTTAAGAAGTCTTATAATAATAGTATATTACTTAATAAGTTAAGCAACTAATAAAGATAATAAACAATGTACAAACAAGTAATAAATCTTCGCAATTTATTAAGTTGTAAAGTTAAATAAGTTGTTAATTTTAAAAAAGAGATTATTAAGTAAATATTAATAGTTATTAAAATTACGCGTTTAATAAATAGAATTTTGTTACTTAATTTTACAAATATATTAATAAAAATGTCGATTAATATTTATATTTTGTATTACTATTAATATAATATTGCAAAAATTGCTTGTCTAGTATTGCTCAAAAAATTAAAAGCTATAGTACAATAGTTTATTGTAAATCTTAATTTAAACTATATTAATAAAGTTAAAAGTTGTTCGATTAATAATAGTTTATTTATTTAATATTTTAATTTGACAAAAATATTTGTCTTATAATTTTCGAAAACAATTGTAATCTTATTATAAGATTTTTTTGACTTTATTAATTAAAGAGTATTGCAATATTGTAAATAAAATTTCTTTAATTAACTTTTTTATTGCGATAGATTTTGTAAATTAATTAGAATATCGCATAATATTATTATTAAAAATATTTTATTTTATTTTGTATTCTTTGACGAGATCTTCGACTTTATTTAGCAAATTTTTGTTATATTAATAATCGAATTTAAACTTATAGTCTTTTCAACAAATTAGATATTTTAAGATAGATTTTCTACGATTGTAACAACAAAGTCGATAATTAACAAAAAAATTAATTTCGTAAATATATTACTTGTTATTAAATTTTGTAATTAATTTAAAGTAATTAGATTGCAAACAATTATAAAGATTGTTTTCTCTAAAAGTTAACTTTAAATTAGCGATAAAAATAGTTAAATAAATTTTTTAATTGACAAACAAGTTAAGTTTATAAATTAGATTATTTTTTTGTTCGAAAACTATAAAAAGATCAATTTGTTAAATAATTAATTTCGTCGATTTTATAGAAAATAAACTATAATTCTTGTGCAAATAAAGAAAAACTTAATTGTCTACTTAAAAAGTTAAAAATTAATAATATTTATTATAGAAATTTTTCGTTATTATATTAATTTAAACAATTGCGATTTTAGTTTTTGTTATATTTATTAATTTTTTTTTGTTTGTTAAATTTAAGAAGAGTCAAAGAATCTTAAGTTTTAAATTTTATAATTATTTTATTTAACAAAAGATTAGTAAAGAAACTAAATAGATTATTTAATTGTATTTAAAGAATTAAAAGAGAAAATATTTAATTAAGTTCAAAATTGTTTGCTATTATATAGCAAAGAATAAACTTTATTGTTTAATTAGTTCTTTTGTTTTAACTATTGATTTAAAAATAATATATAGTAAAGACTAAAAAGTTAATATCGAGTTTCTTAAATACAATACGTTAAAACTCGAATAGAAACTTTTTATTACAATTATATATAAAAGTCTTTAGTATTTCTTAGTTTGTAAGTTTGTTTACTATTATATTAATTTAATTCTTAATAATATATATATTCTTATTAATTATAATTATTATTTTTTTGAAAAATTTATATATTGCAATAAGTGCAATGTTTATATTTTGCTTATTTAATAAAATTAATATAAAATCGAAACTTATTGTGTAAAAGAATACTAAAGAACTAGTAATAAAATTTAAAGTATTATACAGCTAATAATACTTTGTTTAACAAAGATTGCATTCTTAATAGTATATTATATAATATTGTAGACAATTACTCAATTTGCGAAATTAAAAATTAATAAAAATTGCTTTATATAAACAAGTAAAGTTAATATAATAATTCTTATTATATACTTGAATAAAAATCTCTTTTTCGAATTTCTTTAATAGATAAAATCTCTTTCGATAAATATAGTTTGTATAGTATAGCAATTTATCTTTTACGAAGAATTGTATATTTAATAATATAACAAACTTTTAAACAATATTTATAATTTTTGTTTATTTAGCAAATTTAATATAGATATTAAGCAATTGTTTTTTAAAAAAATTAGTATTTATTTCTATTAAGCAAATATAAAAGAATATTGCTTTATTAAAAATTGTTTATACAATTAGATTTTTCTTTTTCTTAAAGATTTGCTTAATAAGTTTGTTTATTTTTAAAATTTTAATTTTAAATACAAAAATATTAATTTTGTTAAACTTTTTAATATTATTTGTTTTTTCTTTGTCGATTAATATTAATAGTTAAAACAAAATATTAAATATTGTATTTAGACAATTTGTTTTTTGTTAAATATTAAAATTAAATTGCAAGAAATATTGCAATATATATATAAGTCTAAAATTAAGTTTGTTTGTAACAAATAACAACAAGATTGTTTGCTTCACAATATTAAATATAGTCGAATAATCTATATAGATAATAATTAATTATTTGAAAGTCTTAATTAGATATTTTGTTTTTTTAATTGTTTAAATTAAATAAGCAATCTTTAGTTTTGTTAATTAATAGTAAAACTTAACAATACTTAATATTTTAAATAAAAACAATATATATTAGATATTAGATTTTCGAAAGTTATTATTAATAGAATTGTCTTTAATATAATAGATTTTAATTTTATATTTTTGTTTTTTTGTTGCGTTAAGTTTTACAAACAAACAATAATTAATATCGAAATAAATAAGAAAATTTAACATTGTAAAAATATGTTAAAACTAATAGAAAAAGCTTAACAAACTTAATAACTATTTAATAAAAATATTTCAAAAATATATTTTATATTTTTGATTATTTTGCGCAAACAAATTTTTAAACAATTGTATTTTTTTTATTGCAACAAGTTAATACGTTATATATATTAGACAATTTTGTTGCACTAATAATTAACAAAATCTAAATATATTTCTAATATTCTAAGATTTTTAGAAAATTAAATATTCTTAATTGCAACAATTTGTTTTTTAATAATAAATAAATTAAAAATATCGATTTTTTGTTTAAGCAAAATAATACTAAAATAGTTAAGATAAATTTTTCTAAAATTTAGTGTAATTTGAAGTTTAATAAACTTAATAAAAAGATTTCGTAAATAATCGAAATAATTTGTAAAAAATTTAGAAAAAATAACAATATTATCGATATATATTTTGTAGAACTTGTATAGAAGTCGCAATTGTTTATTTATTATTTGCTATATATAAATTAAGAAGTTTTTAAATCTTATAATAATAATATTAAGTTATTTTTTGTTTCGATAAATAATAAACAAGAATTTGTAACAATTTTGTTCGATTACTACAAATTAAAGAAAGAAAACAAAATTATTTATTAAGCTTATATAATTGCAATTCTTTAATTATATTATAATATTGTTTTGTATAAGTATTAAGTAATTATTAATAATTGTTAGTTTATTTAAATTTTTAATATTTGTAATTATTTAATACTTTCTAGTAGATTAATTATTAGAGTTGTTAATTGTATACTAAATAACAAAAATTAAAAAATTAAAAGAAATTAATTGTGTAAATTACTTTATTTTTTTTTGCTAATAAAGTTTGTCGAATTTCTTATTAACTACTTTTTTGTCTTGTTTGTCTAGCAAATAGACTTTTTGTATTATTTTGAAAATTATTGTAGAATTTTAATTGTTATTTAGTAAAACAATTATCTAGTTGTTTTTTATTAATTTAACAATTCTATTATTCTTTTTTCAAAAAATAGCAAATTTATTATTAAGAGTGCAAAGCTCGATTATCTTAATTAATAAATTACAAATATATATATTATTAAATAGAGTTATTTAATACTTGTTCAATAATATTTTTATTTTTATATTATTTTTAACAATTTAATTATGTTTGTCGAAATTAATTTAATAATAGTCTTGCTTTTTAAACTTAATTAGACAATTAAGATTTGTTAACTTATAAACAATAATTAATAAAGAGTTTTTATTGCGTATATAAATTGTCGACAATAAAATATCTATTATATATATATAAATATTAATAAAATTTAACTTAAATAAAAAATTACAATCTAGTAAAAATTAATTAATTCGAACAAATATTTTAACAATATTGTTTGTATTAACAATTATTTTGTATTTCGATTTCAAAATTTAACAAATTTTAATATTATTTTGTATTGTAATATTAAAATTAGTTGTTAATTCTTAATAGCTATTTAGAGTAAACTATTTAATATTAAGATTAACAATTATTTGTTTAGAAATTATAATATTTATATTAAATAACAATTTAGTTTTAAAATTATTAATAATATATATTTTTTAACAAATATACGCAATAGACTTTTTGTTGCGTATATAGTCTTTAATATATATATCTAGTACAAAATAATTATTAATTAAGTATCTCGCAATATTAATATTGCAAATAAAGATAAATATTTGTATCTTTTTAATAAAAAAAATTAATACAAAATTTTTAAAAAACTTGCAATCGATAAAAATTATAATATATTCGATATTTACGTATATAATATACAACAAACTTTGTTAAACAAATTTTAGCAAAATAATAATATAATAATATAAACGAAAAATTAAGTTTGTATTAACTATTGTTTTAATATTTAATTTAATTAGTTTTAAATTGTTAATTATTTTATTTTATTTTATTATTGCTTTGTTAACGTAAAAGATTTTAACAAACATTTGTCTTGTTCAATATTTAAAATTGTATTTTTTCTTAATATATTAAAAAAACTTGTTAGTCGATTAAAAAATACAATAATATTTTGTGCAAATAAGTTGTTTAAATAGTAGAAGTTCTATCTTTAAATTAAGATAAAAAATATTAACAATTATTAACAAGTTTTTGTATTATTCTTTCGATAAAGTTTCTTTTTAATAATTTTTTTTAGTATAATAGATATTGTTTTGCGAGATTTCTAAGTAGTACACAAAAATATCGTAAAATTAAATCGAATAGTATAGATTATTATATAACAAAAAATTTATATAATAAACTAATATAACAACCAATTAATATATTGATAAGACAAAAAATTAATATTTAGATTACTAGTAAAATAATTGCTAATATATTAGCAATTAATAGAATAACTAATATTTTTAAAATCGATAACTATTATAATTTTGTTAATCTCTACTTTTGATACAACAATTATTTGTTTTAAAGAGAAATAAGTTTTTGTTTTTATTATTTAATTGTATCTTAATATTAACAAGAATAATAGCAAAACACTTAAAGAAAGAAAATAACAATATAGCAAAACAATATTAGTTATTAAAATTAGATATATTTTGCAAAAATAGACAAATCTAGTAGTTTATAAGCAATTAATATAGATTAAAATAAATAAAATACAAAGTATAAGAAAAGCGTAACTAATAAAATACAAATATTTAACAAATCTATTGTTGTTAATTGTTATTTCTAAAATTGTTATTGCGTTTCTTAAACTTTTAAGTGCAATTACAATTTTAAATTAATAATTAACAAATATTTATTATTGTTTTTTATTGCTTTTTTTTGTATCTAGTTTCTTGATAAAGTTTTAAACAATTGTGTAAACTATTAGTATAATAACTATTAAATATAGTTTTAAATTAAGTTAATTCTAAATTTGTATAAATTAACTTTATAAATTAGAAATATCGATTAATTAAAAATACAGAATAATATTTTGAAGAAAATTATTTGTTTTGCGATTATCTTGCGCATTTTTAATTATAAAAATTTCGAAAATAGATTTGTTAAAAACTTTATTAATTTTTATTTTAAATTGCGTTTTTAGTTTGTTAATAAAGTTAATAAATAAAAGATTTCTAAATATTTTATACTTAAACTCTTCGATCTTTTTTAAATACTAGATTATAGTAATATTGAAAAAATACAACAATAAATTATTTTTTATCGCAACTTTGTTAACTATATAAATATAATTTTTTATTTGTTCGACAAATATAAAGATTTTTTGATAGATTATCTTTTTATTTGCGAAAATAATACTATTTAATTTATAGCTTTTTAAAATATTTAAATAAAAAAATTCTAAATTTGTTATTTTAAAGCAATTAATTAAAGTAATCGAATTGTTTTAATTATTATTTCTATTTAAATAACAATATCTTTAAGAATTCTTATTAACTTAATCGAATTGTTAAATTTCTTAACATATTAATTTACGCAATTGCTTTATTATTTAAGATATAAATATTTTGTCTTTTTAACAAGTTTTTAGATCTTTCGACTAACTCGATTAATTATAAATAGTATTGTTATAAATATATAAATAAGTAGCAAAACTAGTTAAATATTTAAACGCAAGCAATATCTAATTGTTAAAGATATTTTAATTAAAACTATACTAATTGTTCGATATTTATTAAGCAAAATTAGTTTGTTTGAAGTTGTACTACTTGTTTGATATTTAATAACTAGAAAGAATTTAATTAATATTGTGCTATTTGTTCGATATCTAGTAAGTAAAAGACTAAATAAATAAATTATAAATAAATAGAGCAAGCTAGCTTTGTAAATTTTGAACAATAAATATATTTTAAATATTAAGAGCAAAATAACTTTATATATTTGAAAAAAAAGATTATTCGATAATTGCAATCTTCGAAGCGTCAATTTGTTTTATCGATATAATTTTTTCTATTGTTTTAATATAGTTTGATACTCTTATATATAACAAATTGTTTTTGCAAACAAATGCAAACTTTTGTTGTCTACAAGTTTTAAAAAAATTACTAAATAAATTTGTTACTTTATTGCAATTGTCGCAATTTCTATATAAAATAAAGAATATTTAATAACAAACGTTCGATCTAGAACAATTTATTAATTTGTTAAAAAAGTTGTTGTTTAGATTTTTAAATTAATTGTAAGACTTATTGTTTATAGTAAATTAATTATATAAATACAAATTATTTAATAGACTAATAATAGTCGAATCGATCAATTTAATAGAAGAAGATAAATTATTCAAATATAAATTGCCTAATAGAATAGTAGCAATTTAATTAATTAATTCGATAGAAAAAACTAGAACAACAAGCTTAAAATTCTTATATTTATTCAAGAACTTTAAGATTGTTAACAAGTTTTCGAAAGTTAATAGAACAATAAAATTAATATATTTGTTAAATTAAATTTTTAATAGTTTAAGATTTTAAATAGTTGTCTCGAATTTTTTAACAATTTGTTTGAAGAGAAATTTCTTAGTAGCTTACTTTGTAGATCAAATGCGAGATTTTTCTACTAAATAAATTCTACGTTTGCAAGTTAATTAAATAGAAAATAAAGAAAAGTAAAAAATTTGTTTAATAATTTTAATAATAATTTGTTAAATAGAAAATAAAAGATAGACTAAATATTAATAAATAAAAAATAAAAAAGCAAGATATTAATAAGCTAATATAGATTTTTTTTTTATATATATAAAGCTAGCTTGAGACAAAAGTTAATAAAAGATAAATATTGTATATTTAACAAATACAAGATTTGAATAAAATCTATAAATAAGCTAGAAAATAGACAAATTAATTAATATTAACAAGTTGTTTTGCAAATTAATTGCGTAACTTAATAAGTTGCTTTGCAAATTAATTATATAACTTAACAAATATTAAACAAAAGTAAATTGTCTTTAATACAAAGATTTGCTTAATAAATAATTAAAATAATTAATAAGCTAATACAACAAATTTAGCAAAAATCAAAATAATTAATATAACTTGTCAATTAGTTAATGCAATAAATTAGCAATAGAAAAGTACTTTATATATTAATTAAAACTACTATTTGTTACAAAAGTAAAGCAAGAAATATACAAAGCAAGTATTAGACAAATTTTAATAAATAGTTAAATTAAGAATCTATTTAGCTATGCGCAAATCTATCTTTACTTGTCGAGTTAATTCTCTTAGAGACTAGCGTAGTTTGTCAAGTAAAACCTGTCGAGTAAAGCAATCTACTAGCTAGCTATATAATATATATATAGTAGTTTTTAAGTTAATAATTTATACAATTTTTGCAATTATAATAACAAAATAATTAATCTTTAATTTATAATAAAAAGATTATTAAAAAAAGAAATAAATATTCTATTAATATATTTGTAATTTCTAATTATATTAACAAAAAAATTAGATATTAATTAATTACTATTTTCTAAGATTTCTAAGATAGAATTTTAATAATTTTCTTTATAACTATGTTTGCAATATTGTTATCTATAATTTATTTTATTATAATTGTTATATATTGTATCTTTATAATAGTATTTGTAGTTTTTATATATTTTTAAAAATATAGATTGTTGTTGTTAACAATTATTATTGTTAAAAAAATTATTTTTATTGCAATTTTCGCAATTGCAATTTCTATCTTTTTTTTAAGATTTTTATATCTTTTACTAAATTCTTAATTGTTAGTATAATTGTTTATATTATAGTTGTAATTTTAATTGTTCTATTAATTTGTATTTTTTTCTTATTTATATTTTTGCTAACTTTAATTTCTACTATTGCAAATAAAATTAATTTATTTATTTCGAATTTTCTAACAATATTTTTTCTATTCTAAATTCTAGAAAATTGTATTAAAATTAGATAGTTTGCTATCTTTGCTATTGCAAGCTTGTCAAACAAAATAAATTATTTAGATCTTAAATTACTAATTAAAAGAATTAACTATTTAAATTACAAAATAGTTTTCGATTAAAATTTGAAAATTAACAATTTTTATCTTTATATCTATTTAATTAATTATAAAAGTTTAAAATATTTTTGTATTTAACAAGTAATAGACTTTTATCTTATTTATTAACTTCTATTTATTGCTTTAACTATTAGAAGTACTAATCTTCTTCAAATAGTTTTATATTTTTTTTGTAATTTAGATAGATTTTAGCTACAATTAAACAATTTTATTGTATATAAGATTTATCTTCTCGCGTATTTTTATATTACAAGATTTCTATTTATTTATCTTATCTATATTTAACGTAGATTTTAATCTATTGCTATTAATATTTTTCTACAAATTTGTATTAAATAGAACAAACTTTATATTTTTAAATCAATTTAATTATATTGAAAATTTTGTTAACTTTGCAAATATCTATCTAAACAATCTATTATTATCTTTATTTATATTATAATAGTATTTAAGATTTGTAAATATAAAAAGAATAATACAAAAACTATAAATATTAATTTATACTCGAAATAGATTTTTTCGATATATAATTGTTTTGTAAATTCTCTTTATAGATTAATTAAATTACTAATAATACTTTAATATTTAATATAATCGAAACACTTATTTAATAAAGTTGTCTCGAACTTATAATTACTTGAAACAAATAATATAGTATAGTTATACATCTATTACTTGTCTATAAAATCTATAATATAAAAAATCTAATATACACGAGATTGCCAAGACACTAGTCTAATTGAATAAGAGTTCCGCAGAAGGCAGTTGCATCTTATTGTGTTACGCTGCTATCTAGACAACTAGAGTATCAGGATAGATTGATACTATTAAAGAGATCTGTAGACATCTTCAGACAATGCAAGCAATTACTTGATAACAAGAGTTTGCAGCTTGTATCAATAATAGAGAGTAACTTGATAGATAAGTTGAACACAATCTATAAAAGAGTTGTATTTCTAGAAAATCTATATACTATAAGATTGTTTCTGCTCTTTTGGCTCTTTTGATAGAGCTATAGAGCAATATTATTTTTGCTTTTTTGAAAAAGCAGAAAAAGCAATCTTTTTTTGTTTTTCTGATAGAGCTGATAGAGTATATATAGATATTTGTGTTTGATTCTATTTTTTTGCGTATTCTATATATTGCTAGACTTGTAACACTATCTCTTTTTTCTTTATATTTTTGTTTCGAAAACAAGTTTTGCACAATATCGAAAAGCAAATTTTTCTTCTATAATTGTTGTCTTATTCAATTAACAGAACTCGACATTTTTATTAATAAAATACGTTTTTGTTGTTGTTGCAATCGTCTAAGTAAGTTGTGTCGAATTCAAGAAGATTCTAATAAATGCGTAGAGTATATAAAGAAGAGTTGCTTTTGTAATTTGATTTTTCTAAATATTGTGCGCTAACGTTGTCTCGAAACGCAACAAAAAGTGCTTAAGCAGTAGCTTTGTAATGCTGTAATAAAACGTCGTAAAATATAGACAAAAGAAAATTGCTTGCTGTTGCAATTAAAATATATAAAAAATAAACAACAAACAATAATAAATAGAAAGCTTCAAAATCTGAAAGAGTTTGCTCTATTAGCTAAAGAGTTAGTATTCGAACTGTTTTCTAAGTTTTTAATCGATATTGTTTTAGAATAGATTGTTTTTCCCAATATTATAGAAGAATAATTGTTTATTTTGTTAATCTCTTTTGATAGAATTGCTGCAGACAATATTGATAGTATTTTAAATTCTTAATAGATTTTTAAGTGTTTTCAGAAATAGAATATTTTTTTTATTTGACAAAATATTTCTAACTCTTCTGTTGTAGAATTTTTTCAATTTTAAATTGTTTTTTCTTCTATTAATAGAAATAAAAGATATTCTGTAAAAACATAATTGAATTTGTTGATTTCAACAATAATATATAAAATATCGAAAGTACTCTGACGTTCTTAAGTAAATCGAGTTTGTAGTTAACTGATTTTTTAGTCTTTTTGACAAAAAACAATTCGACTTTGATATAATTCAATTTCTTGTTTGATTTTCTTGTTCTAAAATTTTTTGTAAAAAAATATACTTTATCTCTCTCTTTTAGCTAAGATACTGTTTTTTGTTTTCTATTTTAATATTTGGTCGATTTTTCTTGCATTCTTAAAATATTGTTGTGTATCTTTTTCAGTGTTGCTATTTTTTTGATAGCTAATTGCGCAAACAGATGCGTGCGTTTTTTTTTTCGAAAAAATTTGATTTCTTGCTATAGTTGGCAAAAAATAGAGTTATCTTAGTAGTATTCGAAATCTTTGCATTAAGTATTAGTTGTACTATAGATAAAAATAATATTCAATTGCTATAAATATTGTTAATATAGTATTTCAGATACTGTTTAAAACTCTAATTTGTTTTTTTTATCTAACTATTTGTAATCGAATAATAAACAATAGATATTCGAAATCTTGTATCTAATATTGAAAGAAACATTTTTTAATAGTTAGATATAAAGAGCTTGTCTCTATTATTGATTAGTCTCTTGAATATACTGTAATATTGTATAAGTCGATTCAATATAATATATTTTAGTTGTTCTACAATAAACTTCTCTTTGTATACGATAATATATAAGTATTTGATAAGTTTATTAACTATTATTAGTATCAAATTATATCTGTCTTCAATTGCTAAATCTGTCGACTTCGACAACTTGATAATAAAGTTTATTGTAACTTTATTCTATAGCGATTTAGATAATTTCTAATATTGAATTTCGCTATAGCTTGCGTGCGTACTATATTTGTTTTGCTAATAGCTAAAATATTGTTTAATATATATCTCGACAGCTTGTCTTATTTGTAGAAACTGACAATACTAATATAAAAATTGAAGAATTTTTGTTATTTTTGAATATTTTTGCAATAATTTGTTATAGTACTCTTTTATATATTTGTCAATTTTGTTAATAGATATTTGAAGTTTTTTTTTCTCTATTAAAAACTCTTCTATATTGTCTCGAAGTATCTGTAGTGTAGTATTTAGTTTGTACTTGTTTGCTGATAGTAATTTGTTTTTATTGATTTTGAGTATATTGTAATTAAACAATTCTTTTGTTTTTATATAATTACTTTTTCTACTAAATATATCTGCTTTGCTATTATCTTTATCTAAAATATATTGTATTCTAAACTTGTATTATTCTAGTCTCTCTAACTATTGTACTTGTTTTCTGTTTAGCTGCTTAGTAGTAGTAAAGTATACAAGATTTTTGTAGTTTGTAAAAATTGTAAGTTCTAATAATTTTTCTGTGTATACTCTTTATAATTTTAAGAAAACTATTATAGCAAGTAGTTTTTTATTGTAAATATTATAGTTCTATTTAATTGACAAGAGTTTTCTCGAGAGATATATTATTAAATATTATATATTTTTATATTTTTGACTAAAATATATATCGATAGCTAGATTTGATATATCGGTTTCAATTCTGCTTAATAATTGTAGATTGTATATTTTTAGTATTGATTTTTTCAAATATTCTAGTTTAAAATTCTGAAATAATTTTTTTTCTGTAAATTTCTATAATTATAGCGTATTTTTCTTTGTAAGATTTGTCAATAGTATTGTGTTTACTAAGTAGTTTTTAATAAACTTCTTATTGTAGTTTATAAAACTTAGAAAAAATTGTACTTTTTTAATATTTGTTAATAATTTTTATTCTCTAATTGCTTGTAGTTTCTCGAAATTTATATATATTTTATATTGTTTAACAACAAATTCGAGAAAATCAATTTTTTTTTAATAAAATTTGTATTTTTTTGACTTAAAATATAAATTTCTTATATTTAGATATTCCAATATTTTGAAAATATAACTAATATGTTTTTTTAAGATTTTCGAGTAAATTATAATATTGTTCAAGTATACTATAACAAATCGATTCAAATATTGTTGTAGTATATTATTGATTATTTTCTAATATGTTGTCGAAGCGTTTGTAAATTCGAACAGTATTATTGTATATTTGTATAATCTATATTGTATACAAAAAACTGTTTTCTACTTTTTTTTTGTTTTTATTCTAATCTAGTTGTACACTTTTTGTAAATTTAGTTTAATAAAGTATTTTGCTTCAAATAGTCAATTTTAAAGCTTGCTAATATTAAATAGTAAATATCGATTCTTAATTGTAATATTATTTAGCTTTCGATAATCGATATATAGATAGAAAGTTTTATTTTTTTTTGATACAAAAAGAATCGAATATTCTATCTGTAATTGAGATTTTTTAATAAATTTTTTCTTTTTGTTTTTTGTCAGATATTTGCAAAGTACTTCGAGCTTTTTCTCGAATAGAATATATATAAATTTAAATATAAGTTGCTTGTTTAATTCAAGTCTAATTTTGTAATTTTACAATTAATATTTAGAGAAAGTCTTTGTTGTTTTCTTTTTTTAAAATAGATATTCTTAACTATTATATATTTGTAATACGTGCTTTAGCGATTCTTTTGCTATATTAGATAGTTTAAGATTTTTAGAAAATTTGTAATTTTCTTTATTTATTTTAATTTTGTAGTTCGACTAATTTCTGTCAGTATTTGTCGAGTCGAACTCTGTTAGATTGTTTTTTTGCAAAAATATAAGTTTGCTATTTGTAATCGATTTTTAACTCAATCTTTTATCTATTATCGAACACTATCGATATATAGATTGAATATAAATTATATAATTATATTGCGCAAATTTGAGTACTTGTGTATTTTAGTTAGTTTCTGAATTGTACTGCTTTAATCAAGATATTTCTAGAACAATATTGTAAATAGCTATTTTTACTATATTAAAAATTAGTTTTTTATAATGTTGTTGAATAGCTATTGATAGTAATTTTGTTTTTTTATCTATTTTTTTATTTCCGTCGAATAATAGATTTCTATCTACAATTACTAGATTGTATGCGTTAGATTTCTTTTAAGTAGAATATTTTTTTCTTTTAACAAAAATTCTAACTATAAAATTATCTGTTGTATTAGAATCGATTATTGCAATAAGTCGACAACTATTAATTTTAACTAATATAATAAAATATTGTGCGTATACTGTTAAGTTTAGTTGCTGCTATTAAACTAATATATTGCATTTCTCTAATATGTTTTTTATTAAAAAATTTGAACTTTTCTCTGTTTTTGTATTGCAACTTCTATTTTAAATATTTGTTTGCGCTGAACTTCTTTTTACTATTATTTAAAAATAAATAGTTTTCTAAAAAACTATTTAGATTCTTTTTTGTCTTCTAGATAAGTTTAGTATAAGTTGTTATAATATTCTGTTCAACTAAATATTGTATGTTTTTTTGCTTTCTCTATCTTTTCTTGTAATAAACTTATATTGCTTAGTTGTTGTTTAATTTTATCGAAAATATCTCTTTCTATAATAGTGTCGCTTTCTAGCGCTTTCTTGCATTTATTTACAATTTAATTTATCTCTTTTTCTTTTAATAAACTAGTTAAAACGTCAAGATAGTTCGTAATATTGTCTAGATATTTGTAAAAAAAAATTCAATTGTATTTGTTGTCTGAGTCTGTTGCTAAATAAAAGTATAGTATTCTTGATTGTTTTGTTTTTATAGTTTTATTAAATATTTGATTAATTTTCTATATAGATATAAATATTTTGTCTGATAATATTCTATCTAGAACTTTCTGTAACTAATTTGAATTTTCTATTAGATAGTAGTTGTTGTTCGATTCAGTCTCGAAAATATTTGTTTCTATATCGATTTGTTTTTTGATATTGTTCTAACTATTAGATATCTCTTTTAATATAGTATTAATTTGCTGACAGTTTATCAAGTTCTATAATTGGCAATCTCTTGCGAAGTAGCTCGGTTTGCTATATAAATAGTATATTTTCTAAGATTTGTTATTTTGTTTTTCTCTAGAGTTCTTTTTTTTATATTGTTGAGTAAAATTTAGTTCTATAGATACAGATTTACAATAATTGAAATTATTGTATTTCTAATTAAAACAAAATTTTTTCTGCTAATATTCAATTGCTAATTCGAAAAAAAATTCTGCTCTTTTTCGAAATTAATTGTATCTTTTTTTTATAGCTTTTTTATATAGTTTGTTGTCGAGATTGATAGCTACTTTGATAAAATCAAATATATTGCTAAAAATTCTTCTATTATATATAATTTTGTTTTTTAGATTGTTCTTGAGATCTTGTCGAAATATTGTTATAAATACAATATTGTTTTACTTGATTAGATTAATATATTTCTGAAATCTAGTTGTATAGTCTGTTGCAGAAATTTGTTAAATTAGATACTAAACTATTTTTTTTGCAATTTGTTTTTTGTTAAATGTTTTAAAGATTCTTCGAAGCTCTTTCTTGAAGTTGTTAAAGTTTGTAAATATTGTATAAAGATTTTTGTTATAATTTTTTGAATACTTTTGTAAGTTTGATTTGAATTAGTATTGAACTCTTTTTCTAAAAAATATTAATACAAAAATCGTTTTCTGATTTGCTAAAACAGAATAGAAAATAAAATAGATATTTATCTGCATAAATTAGTTTTTCAGATCGATACAGTCTTTATAATAGATATCGAATTTGTTAATTCTGATCTTGTTGTCTTCTATAATCGATAGTTGATATAATATTGATAAGTTAGTACTCGGAATAGAAGCGCGTTAATCTGATACAGATATTTTTAGAATATTTAAAATGTTACGCTGCTATCTAGACAACTAGAATATTAAAGTAGATTGATACTATTGAAGAGATCTGTAGATATCTTTAGACAATACAAGCAATTACTTAATAACAAGAGTTTGCAGCTTGTATTAATAATAGAAAATAACTTGATAGATAAGTTGAACACAATCTATAAAAGAGTTGTATTTCTAGAAAATCTATATACTATAAGATTGTTTCTGCTCTCTTGACTCTTCTGATAGAGCTATAGAGCAATGCCATCTTTGCTCTTCTGGAAGAGCAGAAAGAGCAATCTCTTCTTGCTCTTCTGGTAGAGCTGATAGAGCATATGCGGGTATCCGTGCTTGGTTCTACTCCCCTGCGTATCCCATATACCGCTAGGCTCGTAACATATTGGCTCCAACAGCTAGCTCTACGCTTGATAATGCATGCCGTGGATACGCAATAATCAATCGTCTCGACCATAGGGATAATTACATAAGTTACTAGCAAGCTCTCAAGATGTTGCGATAGACGTCTTTGATAATGTTCAAAAAGAGAGCGAGACCAGCTTTGCCTTTAATTGAGAGCCTTTCATCGATGCTATATTCATGTACTGACATAGTCTCTACTCCCCAACAAAAGCTGTGTCATAGATTGCTATACCTAGGTGTGTAATACCTTCCGCCCACCCCACGGGTGTATCCTAAATGAGACCGCTCGGGCCCGCACCAGATAGATCCTCGCTAAAAAGACCCAGGTAGGAACAACGCAAGCTGTGCCTATTTCAATTGGTAAAAGACGAATCATCAAGCC
>JAABUL010003625.1_pt1 | contig 22527 bp, 30 predicted proteins | sample 5559151 | NCBI WGS metagenome assembly JAABUL01 (sample SAMN10711876, study PRJNA513368) | rock metagenome | isolation source: Antarctica rocks | place: Antarctica: Victoria Land, Pudding Butte sud | reverse complement strand
ACGGCTTTGCGGCGACAGCGATCTCGAGGGTAAAGGGTAAAGGACATTAGGCTCCACTGAATACTGCAGGCAGCATCAATGGGTTCGTAGCCGGCACCACGTACAGGTAGTCCTTGTCGCCGGCCTGTCGATGTCTATTGTTTCTCGATATTCCTCTTATATGTGCAGACCACTGCTACTGCGTAATGAGCCATATTGTCCGGTATGAATGTCTCACAGTCGTGATCCGTTGGTGCACCTACAAGCAAAGGGTTTTTCTTTGTAAGGCCTGCCACCACGGCAGGATGAAGAAGAAGGGTCGCCTGCCAACGAGTGCGATTCGTGCGCTCAAATAACTTCATATATGCACCTTGCGGTGGGAGAAATCAAGAATCATCCGTTCAGAACGCTGTACCTTCAGTGGAGTGAGCACAAAATTCGATCAGCATTCCTAACTCCAGAGCAATTTTAACAGTTCTTAGCAACATCTGCACGAATACGAAACCTGTAGTAGAACTGTAACATGGTTGTTCGCATGCAATCCTGCAGGGTATCTCATTGCTGGGATATATCTTATCATCTTTCCGCTCGAACCCCCGAAGCGGCAAGTCACTTAAACAGGAACCCTAGGCTGAAATGTCGTTGTTTGCTCACTATATGTCGACTTGCAAAAAAATGAGCAACCTTGAGATACGAAGTAAGGAATGTCTGGTACGCAACGCCTTAATACGACCACCATCAGGTTAGAGCACTCTCAAATTTACGAAGGTAAATGCTTGGAGAGACTTTGATCTTCTATTTTCAAAACCTCCTCTATAATTCTTCATGATCTGAAATACGACGACGAAGCCAATCCCATTACATCCGAATCTATCTCTTGCAGTCAGCAAGCAATAAGATCAATAGATGAATCCCGACACACCTGATGGATTTGACCCCTGGATACAATTCTATCATGGGTAAGAATATCGCAATTATTATGCCTTGGCTTTCGTTGTACTAAGAAGAGGTGATTTCTGTAGCTAAGACCCACGCTAACGCCCGAGCTCATACATCGCTAACGCCCGAGCTCATACATAGATTTCATGGTCGCATGAACCTTTACTCCTACAACCACCCATTCATCAATACGTAATCAATCCTTCAAGCTGATAAAGATCATATTGTTCAATAAGAGACTAACCATTGACGAATATGCCTTCCATCAAAGATGTAGAGGCTTATAAGGTGTACCAGGCCATGATCACAAGGCCGGAATGGCACCCAGCGTGAGTGAAGAATCAAGTGAGTAAAACTCTCATTTGTGACAAGGATTAATCTGGGATTAATCCTCGATTAATCTTGACTGTCATTGTAATTCTGGCGATGATAAGAGAGTTGGTAGGAATACAGAAGAATTAATCAATGATTGATAAGATACTGATTGCTGATTGATATCGAATTAATAGAATGAAAAAATCGTCATAATGCCTGAGAAGATCTTCTGTAGATACGAAGATGAAGAAGAAAGCATATGTGATGATAAGATAATTAATCTATCAATCTTGAATTAATAGATTATTGATAATTCATAAATTCACAGCGAAAGCATACATCTGCAAACAATCTGCGATAATAGTAAATGATCATGAAGAAAATGTAGTCGTCGCAATGATGATAGATGAAATCAAGCAATCGAACTTTGATACTATCATACTTACGTTCGTGAGTAATATTCGATCAAGACTTGATTGCTCACAATCAATAGTATTTTCGCTCAACTTAGTGGCTTTTTGATTTTCCTCACCTGATAAAGAGTACATCCGTAGAAAGCTGTGTAGTCATCGACGCGCAAGCATCGGCCTAACCACCGCCAATATTATCAAGTGGTCTGCTGCTATTATCTCATGCAAGATTGGAGCGCGAATACGATCATAACAACACTGTCCAGAATTTTGGGAACTTGTTATCGAATCAATGACCTACTTGAGCCCAACGAAAAAGCGGAAACACGAGCTTTAAGGAATCCTTAAAGGTTCCTAATAGATGGCTTCCGGAAATCAGGAAGTAGAAAGAAAGATTTTATCTCTGTTTACACGTTTTGGGTTTTAATCTCATAGGACGTTAGCGATTACAAGTCACTCTGTAGAAAGTTGTTTCACGTCCGATCGTGCACGAAAATGCGCATCCATTGGCAGCTCTACCAGGCGGTCCTGAACCCCGAGCTGCACAAGTCTAGCACCAAGAAAGGTCTGGCACTAGCAGCGATGGAAAGTGCACGAAGAATAGAAACACTCGGATTCTGGAGCGAGCCGATATCACGAGATAACCAAGGTTCTGCCCTGAGACGCCCCATACTGAGAAGAAGTCTGCATGGGGGTGTATATCATTGGGCCATCTGCCAAGCTGAAGTGGCTGGCAGGCTTGACCCACCAGATCTGTACGGAGAAGGGCAAGTAGCTCCTGATGTTCTGTGACCGACCTCTCATCCTGTGGAATGTGGAGTTCTTTCTGAAAAACTTAGAATCTTGAGTGATTGATATCCACTTCGTCCATAAGCTGGGGGAGCGCGAGGCGGCGGTTGACAAGTTCAATGATAAGGGCAGCGACGTTGAAAGACTGTAACCACGTCATCTTCATGAGTGTATTCGGTAATGCGAGCATCTGCCTTCAGGCCATTGGGTGCGTGTTTCGGCTGAGGCAGTGGGAGGAGTAACAAATTTCCCTCCCCACCGTGCTTGACACCTATGACGGGTCAGCGCAAGCGAGGATGGCGGACAAGATGATCGCTCACGTCGCGGGGCAGGGGATGATAGATGCGACCCAAGAGGGGGTGGACGCGGTGACACTCAATCTGTCCGTACTTGAGGCTTGTCTCTAAACGTATTTTTCAACGCTTTTGGTGGCCATGAGGGGAGTCGTCGTCATTTAAGAGAAATCAAGAAACTTCGTACCAGTACCGAAGTTGATCGTTAGCACCCGTTTCTGAGCTTCTTACTAACTCTTCCTCTCCTTCTTCCTATTGGAATGTCGGTTAGGTCATCGACGTCATGTCGTTTGTAGTACTTGTTCAGCTATACTCCATGGTTATGCATCTACGAGTCAATGTGCTTCTTCAGCAATCTACTCGTTTTATTAATCCTTTCATTCGCCCATTTACTTAACAACTGTCGCATCAACTAATACTCGGCGGAATCAGAACTATCGTTATTGAACTTTCATGAAATAATTCAGCTCTGTTTTATTGCTCCAAAATACCTTTTTCTCAATCTGATAATGGTTTATAAGAATTTTTAATAAGTATAAAATAGTTCAAAGCAGCAACCGGAATCCCCCCAGCACTTCAACATTGCATAAACAGTAGACCTGCCTTTTCACAAAGGCAGGCAGAGACTTTGGGGTACTCAAGCTCTTGGTTCACGATTGGTGTAAGTCAAGCCATCATACAGTACAGCGAGAGGGGTCGGCCACGATGAGCGCTAGAAAGCCAGCCAGAATTTCATCCCTCTTAACCTCACTCAGTTTTCAAATTATTCCCACAGAATGCCAAATTTCCGTTCATCATGTCCGGGACTCGTTGCACAGAGAAGAAGGCGACGAGTTTCGAAGAGCTGTCGGGCTGTACCAGCAGCAGCACTCAACAACAAGACGACGGGCTGGAAAGCGATTTGACAAAGATCCTTCCTTTCTATATTAGCTAGATGAAAAAAGCTCAGGTGCACTTATCGGACGAGGTGCCAGACCGAAAAAAGTGATCCTCCTGTGGGTTGGGAGGCATTTCTTTGATAATTATTGCTGGCGTTAACCAAATGTTCGGAATGGAATGCAAGGAACGACTTGGTCAGGGCAAAAGCTATTGTGGAGATTATCTCACAACTCCAGAGGAACGATTGACCGAAAAGCAAGTTCGTTTCAAGAAAGATAGGAATACAGCAACTATTTAGATCCAGCCAGCTATCCTGTGCGAAAAAGAAGTCGGATGCTTGACAACGTACATTGCGGCCAATGCACTTCCGCAACAACTCATGTAAGAACGAACTGACTATAGCTACGGGAGCGTTAGCAAATGCTCGTTCCGAATGAAACACACACCCCCTTCTGCAAACAGCAACAACCAAAGAGGTCTTTTGAAACTCCCTCATATCGCCTCAACTTATCAACAAACCCCAGCCTCATTCCACCGAAATCTCAAAACGCACAGCAACAAACGAAGCAAAGGATTACCCACAAAGTCACACAATACTCCAAAGCTACGATCTGTCCACCTAGTAGACAGGTTTGCTATTTGCGCCAAATCCGCTTCCTGGATGTTTGCAAACAGCCAAAGAATAACATACAATAGCGCCTTCAACAACAAGAGGGGTAAAATTCCGCGGAGAGGCGGAGCGCGAGAGAGTTCAACCATCAACGAAAGAGTCGTCTTCGCATACCCCCACAGCATCACGCCATTGTTGGAAACCACCACCACCACCTCTAGGGCCTCGAAAGGGCAAATAGCCGAAACGGAGGACCCCTTTCGAAAAGATCACTGCTGGTATCACAATCTCAGAACCAGGGAAAGGTGGATATGATACGCAGGGAGTTGCACAAGCAGGATCCTAGTTCGTTGAAAATCGCGCATATATCCACCTCGGATGCAAATTGGATTGGTTCGTGAATTCGAACGGTTGTGCGAGGAGGGGTTTGGAAAAAGGAAGTCTTGGGACGTTTGTTTGGAACGATAGGAGGGCAGGCGAGGGCGCATTGTCAGTGCCGTGGGCGGATTAATGTTGGAGTGAAAATAGGGCTGGAAGCTTTAGGTCGGTTTGCGTGGGTTGGAGGGGGGTTGGAGGGGGATGTGAGGTGTACATGCCTAAAGGTCATAAGAGGTATAAATATTCATAGCTATAGTGGTACTTCTGATCTGTGCTCAGCTTTGATAGTGATCACCCCCCCTCCCCTCCCATAGTAGACCAGTTTCCTCAAGCACATCACTTCTGCACCACCTCGGCCAACGTCCCCTTTTCGAGATCAAAAACGTACCCGAGCATTGTGACATCGTTCTTGAAATACGGCGATGCTTTGAGGATGGCCATGTCCCCTGGACGGTATCGGTGAGGCTGGGTAGTAAGCGAAGCGTTAGCAGGCTTTTGCTGGAGCAATTCCGGAGAAAAGGTCGATCAAGGGGGAACGATATGTAAAAGACGGACTTTTTGATCTCCCCAAACTTCATGCTGTCAATCTCATGCGCGTGCTCTGGAGCAATGTCTTTCAGGCCTTTGCGGATACCCTCGTCGGTTGCGCGGGTCAGGCCACAGTCTACGGGTTGTTGTTGTTGTTAACTGCATCGTTCTTAATGCGGCTCTACCATCCCGGAATAGCAGAGGAGGTGGGATAGAGATAGAGAGCTTTACCTGTGTGGTGAATGACGATAATGGTCCCCAGGCCAATAACAGCATCCAATACAAGTAGAGAACGCATAGCGTCCATAGCTCTACCGCCAGCGTTGCGGACAACAGGGACCTCTTCAAGCCGTCATGGACTCATCAAAGTAGTCGCAGGAGGGATGTGTGATGAGATGATTACGAACCGCCTTTGGTCAATTGGAAGAAGTCTTCGGGCCGTAGGCGCGCGTCGACGCAGCAAACTGCGGGTTTGTCAGTAACGCTGCCTCTGTTCTTGTGGATGAAAGGCTCGTACGGATGGCAATTCCAGGATAAGGAGGAGGTCCTGAAGCTTGTAGCTGCGCCAGTAAAAAGGGAGCCTTGTATGTTTTCGAGTATTCCCTAGTCTATGGTCAGTGATGGCATTAGTTGACAATGGGCGGATGATACTTGTTGCGGGCTAAGAGTTCTTCAATCTTCTTATCTGCCATGTCTGTAGATGCAACTATAGGGAATCTGGAGAGAATTGTAAATATGTTAACAAATGACAATATCAATCTAAGCAGGACCTTTGAGATGATACACAATGCAACGATAATTTTGGCGGATTATATAGACATATAGACGCTGAATACCACCTTGATTACAGATACTTTATTAAGATCGACACAGGATATTTTCAACGGCTGCATGGCGGCGGGGGTGTTAGATTAGTAACCTAGCGTTTTTGAATGAATAATCCTTCTGCTGAGTGGCCTGAAGGAGTCGTGGGGCTACCTTAGCCAGTAACAGTTGAAAGACGCAGGAATAGCCGACTCGCTCTCCTCAAGACACGGCCGAATCGAAAAGATGCTGCAAGGAGAGATTTTAAAGTCAAAAAGCGACTAGGAAGGTGCCCTATATACGAAGGCTGGGCCTTTGGTAGCTCCGAAGGCCATGTTCGACTCGTGCACAAGTTCGCCAGAAGCATGCCCAAGGATCGAGCATCACCAGGTGTTGCAATTGATATGGCGTAGAATCTGCTCAGAGATCTGAAGCCCAAGGCGGATACTCTTGAGGAGGAGGAAGATTAACAATACAAACGAGCGCTAAAATCCTGCAGTGAGCCGTAGTGAGCCGTGGCCGTGACCGTGCAGCTGGTTTGACGCCTCACTACCAGGGCGGGCGCCTGTCAAAACACCCTACATTACAGTAAGTTCAAAGTCCTTCCCATTGGGCTACTATTTTTTAATGCAGCCAAATAAGCAACTCATCCTTGGGCGCCTGTAGGTGTGCCTGATTGCCTATCAATTCGAATCAAGACCACTGTGCAGGAGATGCGTATGGCCTCAAGACGTAGGAGACTCGGCATGGTTTGAAGTCGGCCCAGCACATTTATGGCTCGTCGGTGGCTTTCCATCTCGTAAATGACATTACTATATTCTCCACCAAGCACATGTCGAAGCTCACCGTGGAAAAAGCGCAACTGCTCTGGGGTTGATTAGAGTCATGTGCTAATGGCGTCACAACCCACGTTGTTGCTGTTGTAGTCGGCAGTTGACTTGAATTTCTCTTCGGAGTGAACTTTCCTAATATGGATCGCTTTCACAACTCTTCGGTGGCCGGTTAGCCTTAGATGAGGTTGACCAGAGGTCAACGAATCTCTGGTCGCAGGAAAGGTTATAAGAAATGGGGTTTAACTTAACCAAAGTGAAGCAGAACAAAAGCATGACCAGGAAGAAGCTAGCATATGTTGCAACAATGTGTGACGAGCAGATTAACGTCTTGTAGAAATGGAATTGTCAAAACGAGGGAACATCTAGCCTCATCTCCGATTACAATCAATCGACATGGCAGAAATGGTTTCCAGACTTAATTCAATTAGCAATATAGAGTCGCTTGTAAGAAGTAAAGGTGGGAGATTTAGTCGAGATCAAGGCCTTCTTCGACCTTCCCGTTAGCCTGTGTCTACGTTTTCAAGTTTAACCTCATAGTCTGAGTTGGGAACACGAACAAACCGGGGTATTGCCAAGCTCAACGCGATCTGTAGACAGCCGGTGACGACCTAGTATGGTGTTCTTGTAGTGCTTTTTCATATTTTTCGCCCTGCTTGATATCACTGTAGAAGCATGCATCGGCTGCCAGCAGCTTTGATTGACGAGGTCCGCAAGAACGTTCTGTCAGATCGAAGGTCTTATGATATATCCTAGGAAGACGGAAAGCTGGTAGTGAAAAGTGCTGCTTTGCAGTAACAGGATGTATGACAGTTCTAGCGCGTTCCAATATTGGGTTGCTGCAGTACATGCCAGAATCATGGACGAGGGGAAATCCTCAATGAAAACGCACGAGAATAGTCGACCAGCATTCAGAAGGCCCAATGAAAATCCGGAGGAGATCCCAGCAAAGGTAGTAAGAGAGGGCGAAAAGCACTTTACAACATGCTCTTGGTATAGCAGGGGTACCAAGATGCTCCTGCGAGGGCGGCTGCAAAGGCAGTATAGGCGAGCTTTATGCGGAATCAAAGTACGATATCAATTCTATGTACCTTCGCGCCATCTAAGAGATTTAGTTAATAGGTTGGAATGCCAGAGCGATCTCAGGAATAATCCTCTTACAGCCTCCAATGGACCGATGATTGATCTTTTGCTCCATTGTTGGTCTGATTCGGTATTGCAGCAGAGGAGGTGATGTACCAGCAGGGCAATGACACTTGGAGGCCCGTGCAGCTAGAATATTGTAGCAGCATGCTATCGCTGAAACCCTCCAACCCTACGCGAACTGCGTACAAGCGACGCCGCATGTTTTCGTTGCAGCTAGAGTAAAGCCCTTCTCTTCGCAGGTCCGGATCACGAACGATATATAGTATATATCGTCACTATGACCTTTACCTTATGCGTACCATCGTGCATTGAGCGCTCACAGGAGAAGGAGACCCGCTTTACTTGATTTCTGCTATAAATGCCAACAGGTCCTCCAATTTCATTCCATAAAACAGGTGCCAGAGTAATATCTTCCAACGCAACCATTGCATTCGAACTTCGTCCGGATCCGAACCAAGCTACCGGCGGTCCTGAAAATACATTAATTGCCTTCGGATTTAATCAGTAGGCTGACGTTCTTCTGCGGGAACCATCATTTGTTGGAATATGGGCTGACAACATCTTCAAGGGCCCCAATGTCTAACCGTCAGACGGGAACCGTGAAATGGTTCAACGACGAAAAAGGCTTTGGCTTCATTACTCCCGCATCCGGAGATGATCTCTTCGTCCACTTCAAAGCAATCAAATCTGACGGCTTCAAAAGCTTGAAAGAAGGACAACAAGTTTCATTCGTCGCTACGCAGGGTCCAAAAGGCATGCAAGCCGAAGAGGTCTCGCCAATCTAGGAAGACTAGCGGATGCGTGTCTTGCGATTTGTGGATAGTAAGGAGGAGTTTTGCATGTGCGCGAACAATTATTTGATTCTGTTGGGAGGGGAGATGGAGTGTGTGAGTAGGAGCAAGGGGACGAAAATAAGACGATAGGATATGGCAGTACTACTGCTGTTTAAGGACGAGGGGGAGCTCCGAATTTCAGCACAAGCATTGTGCTGCAGAGTGGCTTTATCGATGTACAATTAGAATGATTTTCACCTACCGTACTACACCCTGATGCCGCGTGCATAGCTCATGCATAATGGACGAATATTGAAGGGCAGCCACTGGCGAGGAAATGAAACACTCCAATGGTGCCGCTGCACGATGTCTTTCTCCTGTAGGCTTACAAACAGTGCCCGCGCACCTTTTTGCCCATGCGCATAATAACGTCGCTGCTAGCTTCGAGAGAAATGGACAAGTGGTGTAGCATTCTGCGAGGCCCTCGATCTTGGATAGACTTGGTTAGATGAAAGGCCACCGAGTATTTCCGCGCCTTGATAGCTCTGCTCATTGTCAAGAGAACCCTACACGTATCTTCACTGTCGTTCTACCAACAGTTACCCGGAAATCACTCGTTATTGCAACGCCTCATGCATTATTGAACATGTGCCTCGGTACCGATTCCTTTCTTTGGCCTTGACGTCTCTCCGTCACTCCATGGGTGCGAATACCAGGGGGCTAAGCGTCCTCGCAATCAGATACTAAAGTCGAAATATCTGTACATAGCACTCTAGTTGCTAGGCGGAGGAACTTCTGGGGGACTAAGAAGTCAATAGCGTTGAGCGCGATATCCCACGGGGGGCTAAGATGGGGCTTACGAGACGTGTGTCGCCCCCCGTTTTGACCATGCAGTTAGGTGTGGCTGAAGAATTCCTCGAAGCCAGTCAAGAGATGCTTGACATGCTATTTGGTTCCAAATCCTAGGGTGTCTAGACAGGAGTAACATACTCACCGCTGTAGCTTCTACAACTTTAGCGAGCGTTTAGTTCCAGCATGGCATCACTACTTAAAAGGATACTCAAACTACAGGAACGTCGGTTGTAGTACGTATCGGAGACCACTGCAGCACTCGCTGGGAGTAGTGTAGGGGTTCAATAACACTCATATCCAAGGCTCGTATATCCAAAAGCAAGTGATGGACGTTCCACATCTTAGCCTGTATCCCTGCAATCGAAGAATGTATAGCAATATAATCAATCGAACTATCCACCAATCGAACCAGGACAGGCCAATCATCCAGTACGGCAGTAACGCTCCCTATCATCGTAGAATATCCGCCACTGGCGGAGGATTATCGAATGTGCTTTTAGATATCATCCGCCTGGACTTTGCTCTGAAGGTCCGCTTCGTCGGTACTGTGGCTGATAGAATAGCCTTAAAGATCATCACTCGCGGCCACCAGTCACAGACACCGGAAGCTGCGAGCCTGCTTTCGTAGTCAAGGTTGGAGGTCGGCGTCGCTGCACTGCCTCTTCGAACTCTTGGCTACGAGCGCTGACGGAGCGCTTGATCGACGAGCAGGTGGGGTGGCAGTGCCGCAGTGGTTGGGAAGACGGATGATGTTGATTGGGTACCTTAGTCGTGGTATTCTAGTCTTTGAGGAATTTCGTACCAGGATGCGGGGCGATCAAACTGAGCCCCTCCGGCCCTTCCCCCAATGCAAGTCATGACACCTTACACCGATGATCGTCAACCAATTAATATTTCAATATCAGACCCCAATACGACTGATGTTGGTTGCGCCTTGACACCTTCCTTTCCATTTGCATCTCGTTCTGTGCTTCCCACTCGCTGGTCGATGAACTTAGCGGACAGACATCGCCTTCTTGTCTGACCATCGTCCATTTCTCGGCAATGTAGGTCCGCATATGATGATACGCCCGGCAATAATATATATCTTCTCTGAAACACCCCTCTCGCGCCTCTCTGTTGCATGCATACAGCTCGAACATTAAGAACAGTCAGGCATTTTCGAGGAGCCCTGGAGACACAGGATTAGAGTGGATTTACTCGAGTCCCTTACTCGGCGATGCGCTTGCCAGTCGGGGATTTTGCGTCGCTTGCTTGATGAACGAGCCTATTCACTTTGAAATCCGCGGGGTTGTGCTGATAAGATGGCCGATGTAATAAGTCATACTAATCAGATCCTATCTTTATCGGCCGTCACGTCCAATGACACAGGCACTGTCAACGCCGTGCAGCTTCCTACGGCATTGGAGTATAATCATGTCTCTGATGATCCTTTCTCCTCCAACGGTTCAACGATCAGTGGACAACCATTGAGCACATATATTCCTCGCACGAGCTGGTCTCGAGATGCTAGCCCTGGCAGCTTCATAGGGCACGTGTACAGCGAGAATATTCCGGAGAAGTCTCCGCACCGACTTCTGTATAGACAGTCCACATTAAACGACCGAGAACAGACTGCATGGCCCAAAGAATTGGACGGGATACCGACACCAATACGAAATGGGACCTACCGTGATTCAATGGCGGACGACCTATCGAAGCCAACCCCTCGGAAGCGTAAGAGTGGTGGATTGAGAACCGCCATTCGCCGGATCTTTGGCCGGAAATCAGCCAAGGATAGGATTAGCTTACCTGCCCCGGCGGAAGTTCATCATATAGTGAGTTTAAATCAGCAATTCCGCTCCTCTGGCTAGCAGGTCGAATTCTTTCTACACAAGCCTCACATCCAAGTCCCCAAGGAGTCACTACACGCCAGTGGCATTGCACATCGCTAACATTGCCTTTTAGGGATCTGGCGTGTCACGACCTCCAGTACCTGCAGCACCTCAGCGCTCAATTTCAGCGCCGACTCAAGAAGTTCTGCGCTCGAGCGCACTAGGCTCGCACTCTCCATTCGCCATACAGACACCTCCCTTCGTTAGCGTGGTAGAGAAAGGAAAGCCCCCAAGACCTGCACGAACTCCACCAGAATCCCCTACACGGCCACGTCGTGCATCATTACCAAGCATTATATTCAGCGCCCAGGAAGCCGAAACGGTCAATCGGGCACTAGCAGGCCTTGGTCTACATGATGTCGATGACCATGCCGCGGATGGGGCAAACATCGGATTTGCCGTTACCAGCGGTAGTAATCCACGGCGGCGTTCCCGAAGCGCTGGTGCTACCCGAAATGTTACGAAAGAGCACCGAATGTCACCTATTCAATGGCGCCGGTGGAGAAGAAGAAGCGACGAGATCAGGTATTGGAGGGACAGCACGGATGCAACTTCCCCTAAACTGGATACAGCAGAATTTTCCGGCAGTGAGGCTCCGCGGGTGACGGCTGATCCTGGCCTTTCGATCGCTGAAGGCTTTGTGGAACCCGTTGACGATAATCCCAAAGAGGACGTAGAGGAAGTCGGCGAGGCTAGCAACAACTTCAACTTCGGACTTCCAGCAGGCGACATACAGACCCAGGAGCATATCGGTCTCGAAGAGCGGATGATCACGTTGGAGATTAAGCTTATGGATTTCGAATATGCGATCTCAAAGCTTCAGGCCGGTTCGACGTCGCCGGTAGCTCACGGCTCCCGCCAGCTTCCCCTTGTTAGGACTTCGGAATACGAACATTCTCCAGCATCTTCCGCTCCGCAACACCCCACCGAACGTATTGCAGCTCCGTATATGGAGTATTCTCCAGCGACTATTTACGGCTCAAGCTTGGACAATACCCCTGTTACTCAACAAGGGGCTTTCAGGATCGCACACGAAAGCAGGAGCGTTGAACCCAACGCGAGACCTACCAGCGTCGCTACCACTCTCAAGCCCGGTCCTGCAGGCCAGCGAGCGAGTTCTAGTGGTTTAACGTTTGAGCATTATTCAACCCTTATCACTTTAATTAGACATGAGCAAACTGCTCGTCACCAACTGGAAGATCAAGTCGCAATGTTGCAGCAGCAGATTCAGCTTCTGAAACCGCCATCGCCAAGCTCCCCAAGAACAGGACCTCGAGGCTTATCTCCAGGTCTTCGGCAACAGCGCGGTCGATCCAGCAACTATTCCGAGGACGACGAAAATACGGATGATGATAACTTTCATGATGTTTACGTGACTCCAGTGGAAAGAGGTGAGTATGAGCGCCAGCAGCTGGAAATTGCAGAGGGGGTGGCCTTCTGAGTATAATCTTGACGTGGACACGGACTGGTGCTGGGCACCTTATGATCTTTGAGGCTGGTCCCGTGTACGAGAGTGGGTGGTTTACGTCGGCTGGTATTCCTGTGCGAGCGTACATATACCTTGGTGTTGACAGGTGAGCCTATTGGCTGGGGATGTGGAACGAATATATGGGCTGATGATGTATCTATATGTACGAATACACGACGCCTGGGTGGGCTTGCAAACTTGAAAATAATATAGAGTGTTTCCTTTACTGTTGGCAACGAGTTCATTCGTCCACTGCTTCCATCCATAAATAAGTACATCCAGACGCCATGCTCGGAAACTTTGAAAAGCGAAACCTTCCATACCCAGTATACAGCATGTTTCTCCATGTTATCCAGGTCCGATTCTGGGCCTATTGCAACCACTTTGATCAGTATGCCTTTCTTGAGCCACCACCACCACCCTCAACGTATGAAGAAATGGGAGGACGTACATGTCATGATGCTCACTCAGATTACTCAAATATCGATTCAGCTCTTCCACACGCTCTTTATGAGTCTTTGTACCTTCGCGCTTGAGGCGTTCATCGAGCTATCCCATGATTCAGCACGCCTAGAACAAACCGATGAAGCAATAGATCATACCCTCTTCCGCCGCCTTTCCTCATGCCTAATCTGCGCTTCGGTCTTTCCTCTGCCGTGGAGTGATATTTCCTCCTTCTCCACACCATCATCGTGCCCCTTCTTATCTAGTTTCTCCAGCTCGGAGCCAACATCAGATCCATTTTTGTCTGCCGTAAGTTCTCCTGCTGTTGGGGGTAACGTTGTGGAGTCTTGATTGCTGGATGACGGCTGCGGAGGTTTTGGGCGTTTCTTTCTTTTGGAGATTTTCGAATTTTGAACGCCTTTCAATTTCAATGTACCAGAGGTGGCGGGCGTGTAGTCTTCGGCAGGCATGATGTGCTGTGAGGCAGTGGAGTGTTGCGGTGAATGGGGGGGTTGACGAGCGGACAAATCCGTAGGGCTGAAATCTGAAGGGTTCACCTAGCACTCGGCTAAACCTAGCAGTCGTGCAGCCCTATAGGGCTGAAAATCTACATTTCATATTTTATTGCTGCCAACGTATAATTCTTCAACGTATCAGCAAAACGATGGCAGCCACCCCCCCCCATCCCCCTTATATCCTTCATACCTTCTGAAGATATCGAACTTTCACAGGAAGAGCGTGTTGAGTTTACGAATCGGCCAAAATGTGAACACACTTTGGAACAATCCTATTCAGGTATGTATAGCATATTTCAACACTCCCCCATGTTATGCATACCATACTCTTCCGATTGCCACGGTTGTTTTTTGGATGTGTGATTAATTATGTCATATAACATATTTCAACACTCCCCGATTTATGCATATCGTACTCCGATTGCCATGGTTGTTTCCGGATGTGTGATTAATTATGTCATATAACATATTTCAACACTCCCCGATTTATGCATATCGTACTCCGATTGCCATGGTTGTTTCCGGATGTGTGATTAATTATGTCACAACATATTTCAACAGAGCGCATAACGCTTGCTCACGCCCGTTGGAACGAGGCTTCATCAGCCAACGAAAATCCTTCCAAAGCAAAACTCGCTCGTCAATATGAAATATCAAGCAATACTCTTACGGATCGAATCAATGGTCGAAAGACTGCTGCTGCACGCAATCAGCATTTTCAAAGACTGAGCTCCGAAGAAGAAGCAGCTATACGTGACTGGATTCTTCGTCTTCAGGCTTGGGACTGGCCTTCTCGTGTGAAGCAAGTATGTTCGATAGCTAAAGAACTACTAATAAAAAAGAGCGACGATAAGTCAGTCGGAGTCAATTGACTTCAGAAGTTTCTGAAACGTCATTCGCAAATCAAAACAGTATATATTTCTTCGCTTGACAAAGAGCGTGCTATGACTCAGGATCACGATATTTTAGCTGACTGGTTCAACCTCTTTCAGAGTCTAAAAAAAGAGCATGAAATAGAGATAGAAGATATCTACAACATGAACGAAAAGAGGTTCATGCAGGGAGTTGTTGCTAAGCTTCGAGTCATGATTTTCAAGTATGAAAAGAAGGCTCATATGACTCAAATCAAAATCTCCTTCAGCTTCTATTCGAAAACGAGCTGTCGTAGTCTCAGCTCAACAAACAAAGGTGTGGAATAAGGAGATCAATGATCTACTACGTCTAGGCTCTGAGCTCTTCGCTTCGAAGCCTCCTCTCATCACCAAAAAACGAGCCGTCGCAGCATCAATGACCGCAAGCTCTAGACAAAAGAAGAAGAAGCAGCTGATAGTTAAGCTACGGGTCAGGCAGCTGAAGCTGGAGCAAAAGCAGGAGCAGAAGCAGGAGCAGGAGCAGAAGCAAAGGAATAACGTGATATCTAAAACTGGCCAATCAGGGCGAGGCATGCGTATCAGAAGGGCCCCAAAGAGGTCATATTAGCTACGTAGTTCATCGTTTGAAGCAATAAAATATGAAATGTGGATTTTCAGCCCTATAGGGCTGCACGACTGCTAGGTTTAGCCAAGTGCTAGGTGAACCCTTCTGGGGGCTTTTTTGCAGGGATATAGAATCAAGATGTCCAACATTGTAAGGTACTCCGTGGTTCAACTTACCCCATGAAGACGTCCCGCATTGCAAAAGAGACGGCAAAGATTGTCAATCAAATACCTCGTTCTGACTTTACCCCTCGACGACAGACAAGGTCATTTGCAGCATCACTACATGCACTCACTACTAAAGATCTTCCGCTAAAGCAAAAAAAAGAGGAGGATGTAAAGCAGGAAGACTCGAGCGACGACGGCTCTTCTCTCTCGTCTATAGCATCAGCAGAAGCCTTCGACATTGAAGATGTCCCTTTCAAGACTTCCCCTTCCCGAAAGCGCAAGCGAGGACTCGATACTGCTGCTACCAGTGTCTCTACCGTCACAACGACGCGAAGCTCCCCTCACAAGCCAGGTCTTAAGGTCGAAGATGGCAGCACCAAGAAAGGCAAGAAAGCTCGGCGGCAGCACGCAAAGTCTACGATCAATACGGCAGGAGAAGTAGAGATCCATCCGCCAGCAAATTGGGAAGAAATCTATGATGCCGTGAGAGAGATGCGCAAGCTCCACTTGGCGCCTGTTGACACGATGGGCTGTGAAACGCTCGCAGAAGAGAATCTCACTCCTCGTGTACGTCTACAACCTCCAAATCCGACTAAACCCACTAATAAGATAAAGGACAAACGCTTTCAAACTCTCATCGCCCTAATGCTCAGTAAGTTCATCTTCTGAGTCAATCATTTCCGAGTCAGACGCGAAACAGTGGCAGTAGGAGGACAAACTCTGAAAACGTGTTTCAAAACCCACGATTCAATTGCAAAATAGCAGTGCTAACTTCGAAATCTTCACAGGCTCCCAAACAAAAGACACCACTAACGCCATCGCTATGCGCCAGCTCCAAACCGAGCTCCCCCCGCCAGGTCTCACCCTCGAAAACATCCTCGCCGTCGATCCTGTCAAGCTAAACGAACTAATCTATGTCGTCGGCTTCCACAACAACAAGACTCGCTACATAAAAGCTACCGCCCTTATCCTCCGCGACCAATATGCTAGCGACATCCCCGATACCATCGAAGGTCTCATGGGCCTGCCTGGTGTGGGCCCCAAGATGGCGTATCTGTGCCTCAGCGCGGCTTGGGGTAGAACAGAGGGCATTGGGGTCGACGTGCATGTGCATCGGATCACAAATCTATGGGAATGGCATAAGACCAAGGGCCCGGAGGAAACCAGGATTTCGCTTCAAGGGTGGTTGCCGAGAGACAGGTGGCATGAGATTAATCACCTCTTGGTGGGGTTTGGGCAGACGATCTGTTTGCCGGTGGGAAGGAAGTGTGGAGAATGTACGCTTAGCAAGAGTGGTTTTTGCCCTAGTGCTGTGGTGGAAAGGAAGAAGACGGTTGTTAAGCAGGTAAAAACGGAGGAGGTTTGTGATGGAACAGAAGAAAAGGTTGTGGAAGAAGTCTCTGAAACCAAAGAGGAGCGGCTATTACTAAAGGTGGGGAAATCGAAGTAGCCAAGGAGAATTTGACGCTCAAGGTGGAGGGAACCATCGCTGAATCTGCATCAAGTGTAAGGCCAACAAAATCACCATATTGAGGTATTCAAGTGGGGATTTATATCTACATTTCATTGAAGGTTATCTTTGATAACTCGATTCGATGAATTCAACCCCTCGCCACAACAATGTTTCTAGGAAGAAGGGCGGTTGCGCTTTAAAAAGGCCCCTAATGTCGATGGCAAACGGTCCTGTTGGCCTTCCGAAAAAGAGACTTCTCGGCAAATAGTTCTCGATCTTGATATACAGGAGAGTTTTCAGTGCCGACTTGATGCACACAACACTTGCTGATCGAAAGCTCAAGTTTTGAGTGTTGGAAACCGACGAAGTGAACCATAGCCCATCCTTCATACACTCGAACTAGATTGTGTGTCAGCCATTCACTTGGAATCACTGTTTCCGAAGGGCAAATTTACCAAACACTATACTCCACCCTTTCTTTCCTGCTCTTTAGTTCTAGCTATTTCAAACACACACCCTCGTTCCAATGGCAATCTGGGTTCGTACCACTATATCTGTCGTCTTTTCCAAGGCATCAGTGACGCTACTTGTTATTGCAAAGCGCTTGCACACTTCGGAGCCACCGCCATTCAGAAGCAAGTCAAACCCGGAGGCCACGAAAGGGGAGACTGAACTCACGAACGAAACAAGAAAAGCGACCCATGCTACAATACCAGCCCTCGCTAGTTTGAGTGTAGCGAATGCCACTACAGACAAACTAGTCTCAACGGTTATGTCGATAAAAGGCCTGATCGAAGAGGTGGCTAAACATATCACTACATCATGTACAACGGACAGCACCGCTACACAAGCACCAATTGATCCTAGTGAAGCGGAATCTAGGCCAGAAAATCAAGAATCAACCGCTGTCTCGCCAAAAATTTCGCCCAAACTTGTGACTACAACCGCTGCTGCACTCAGTAAAGCGACGGTGGCAGCAAGAGATGCAGCAGCTGAATCTTGCAAATCAAAAGCGGCAGCAACCCAATGTACTTGCCCCAAATGGCAACCCCACTCCAGAGCACTAAGAACTCACAACCGGCGCCCTACCCAACACGCCCACGAGTCGTCCGCAGTGTTTATCGAGAGAAAAATGAATTATGAAAGGGAAAAGGAGTGGGAACTCCACTGGAGGCGGGTAAGAGAACAGTACGATCGGCAGATGCATAATCGTGTCCGGGTTCAAGACCCCCTACAAGGCCATTGGCATGAAATGCCCGCCCTTGTAGCATCTTGCGCCCTACATTGTTTAGCATCTCGACTCCAGAATGAACGGGACGCGCGTGAAAAAGATACCAACCCCCAACCGAGCAAGCCACGGATACACAGGCTGGTCCGTGCTCGGCAGAAGCGTGCCCAGGCAAATGCGAATCTCGAAAAGCTCAAGAACGAAGATACGGAAGAGGATAGAAAGATGGGCGGGACCTTAGCAAGGTCATGTCCAAACCCGGCGGAAACGAAACCTGCAACTCTGTCGATAAAAAAACCCCCACTCACCCCCTCGCCTACCACCACCCCCATCAAAAACCCCCCCATCTTACCAGACCACCCGTCAGCCCTCCCCACCTCCCCCCTCCCACTCCACCACACCCACACCCACCAACTCCAAGCCCTACGAACCCGCCTAAACCTCCACGCGCACGACCTAGCCCTCCTCCGAACCAAAGAGCACAAATTCGCCGCCACCAGACGAGTGCTCGTGGCCCGGAATCTCCCAGTCCGCTTCCATAGCGCGAATCTCCACGTTTCGATGGACACGGTCCGGCAGAAGCTTTCGACGGTGGGGAGGAGGATGAAGAAGGCCAGGGTGCTGGAGAGGGAGTTGTGTGGGTTGATTGAGGGGGACAACGAGGAGGTGGTTGGGGGGTGCGGAGGCGGAGTTGGGGGGTGGCGGAGGAAAGGGGGCAGGGAGAGATGGGGGTGGTTGTGATGTTCTGGGGATGGTTGGGAAGGTGGGAGCGACAGCGGAGGTTCTTAGCATAGTTACCCATCCGAACATGATAGTGGAATGCCTCGACGAAAAGTTAAAAGACAGTCCGCTCGCACACGTTGATTTTCTTGTATCTAAGTTTTTCCTCGAGCGGGACCTGGATGTTCACCCCGACCAGAACACACCCAGATCAAAAATTCCTTCAACGCCTTTTCAACACCATCACCCAAACCCACCCACCTCCATTATAACATCTGGAAACGGTCCCCGTCCAGGTCCTTAAATCGCTAATTATCAACTTCCACCTCATCATCAGAAAAAGTTTCCCGTACCAGGCGGCAAAATTCGCGCCAGATCGCTGCGCTCGTGTCTACCATACTTAGACTCTCATTCCCCACATCCTCGCGCGTCCAAGTTCGATCACACGCAAAGCTCTTGCGGAAAACTGTCACTCCACCAACCACCTCTCACCTACTCCTCCCCGCGATAATCACTTGCCTCCCCACCCTCAACCCTTTTCAATCGATCTGGCCAGCTTGCACAGACTTTGCTGGATTCCCTTTTGTTGCGGTGTGTGTAGATGAATGGTCTCACCCATCGCCCCACCTCTCCCTCCCCTGCTTACCCTTCCAGTTTTTCAGGCTCACTCTTTGGCCTCTCGCCGCGATAAGGCGCTCATCCTGCTCAATCTATGTACGACCTTCACCGTTAGCAAAAACGCCCCACGGAATTGGAAGAGAGAGGCATCGAACGTACCAACTCCCTAACTTTCGTCTCCTCCACTCTCGCCTTCCGAATCGATCTCGCTAGTACGCTAAGGGCGTGTTCGCTTCTATTATTAGCGGCGTTGTGCGTGATACTGATTGTGGAGTTGGGTTCGGTATTGAAACTGGGTTCGGCGTCAGGATTGCTAACACGGGCTCTGAGCACGCGTATCGTAGCAGCAATTCTATGCTGCTCGCCGCGAAGCTTGCTGTACTCGCGGGCGTACTGAGCGAGGGTTCCGCGGAGGTCTTGGAGGTGGCGCACACGCTGGCGGTAGCGCCTCGTCGCCGCATCCTCACGTACTTTCGCGATCCCAGCAACAACGCGCGCGGCGAACCCAGCAGCTGAGACCTTAAGGCTTTTTCGGGGGGGTTCATTTGCGACATGGAAGGGGATGCCGCATGCCGCGGCTCGCACATAGGCGGTTGCGATACCCCAGTCGTTGTTGTTGGCTTTGCCGGTTTTGAGCTGCGCCAAGAGCTGCTTTCTAATGAGCTCGTGGGCAGCGAACGTTCTCCAATGGCAGGCTCTCGTCTTTTCGAGCGTGGGGTGCGTTTTGCGGATGGGGGGTTGCTGGGAGTGGAAGCGGGTGCGGGCGGTGGGATTAGCGGGTTGTGGATTCGAGGAGAGGGTTTTTGAGGGGTGGAGTGGACAAGGTGCCCCGCTGGGAGGATTGCGGTGCGCTTGGTTGGGGGGAAGTTGTGGTCTGAATGGCTGTGTTCGATGCGAGGATGATGAGGGCTGTGGGTGGCGGAGGGAGTGGGCTTTCTCACACTCAATATCTTGCGGTGGTGGTTTGGGACATGTGCATATTGGTCGCTGCTGGAACTGAGGGGGAGGAGGCGGCGGCGGTGCGTTGGTTACGGATGTAGATTTGGGTACTGGCTTTCTAGGGATGAAGGTCGATGATGGACTTTTGACAGAGGCATCCACTGTCCTCGAGGCAGCCGATACGTGGGCCAGTCCCACATTCACTTTCGTCGCTGCGACAGGGGCATCATCATGCACTTCCCCCACACCTTCTCTCGCGACTGGCGTATTCGGAGGCGTTTCGCTCTTGGACGGCGGTGGTTGCCAGGTCATATGCAGCTTCTTTGCAATGAAGCGATGCATAGCTGATGCCGTAGACGGAGGGGTTGAGATGATGGAAGGGTGCACAGCGAGAGCAGCCAGCAAGAGGTAGAATAGGGGCGCGTGGTTTTTGACGCGTAGAAGGGAACAAGAAAGGGAAGACTGAATAAAATGACCAACGTATCTGACCTGTTTCGTTGACCCATGTTAACCCATCTAAACGTCGACTCCAGAACCCCAACACAACAGCTTCTCGCTAGGGTACACCTCATCGTTGACCGCTTTGTCTTAACACTGTTTACACGGGGCGAAGTGTCCATATCCATCAAAGCGAGTTCTGACTTTTCCGATACCTGGAGAATTCGTGGGCACAGCAAAACTGGCCCAATGAAGGTTTCATTCTTACATCCATTCCTCCGTTTCCCATACTTGATCATGTGCGCTCACTTTGGCAATATATTTTCCTCCTTCTATTGCTGTATTTCATTTTACCTCGGTCTTGGAGCTACAAGAACAAACAACCGTCGTGCTTACTCCAGTCATTAAAGGACACTAGAGCAGAGACAATAACTAGCACTAGCTCTGCCCCAGATGGGCCTGTAACATTACCTGTTCAACACCCAGGTAAAGTAAGTAAGGCATAACCACACTCCAATTTCCGTCTCAGATGGTATTCATATCGGATGCTTGGAGATGTTCATAGAGATTTCCCCAGCTTAAGTGGTAGTCGCGCATACCAAAGGAGGTTGAGGCTGAGGATGTTAAGGTTGGAATTAAGATGATGTGTTGGGTGGCCAAGCTCGCCCTTCATTCGATGAAATCTTTGTTCGTTCAGTGAATACTTTGGTTGCAAAGATTTGTTTTGTGATATTGAGTAGTGGATCGAAGGTGTGGAAGGAAAAGCCCACGTTGGAAGGAAAAGTACATGGGCTTTTCCCACCGGAAACTGTCCAACAGGCCCATATTATCCAATTAAAGCTTCGTTGAGTGTGTTTTGTGATTTGTTGCTGAGGTTTTCTGTGCCAAATACAGCTACCGTTGAAGAAGCGAACGAGCTGTTCCCACATGAGTATGACCAACCCTTCAATCAAGTACAGTGAAAACTCTGTTAGAGCGTCTCCTAATTCCTCTAGTCCCGTCTTTTTCTTTGTCGTTTCGAGTTCAAGTGATTGTGTTGTGTGAGTGCTATGAGTAACACTATCGAACAAGCAGTGCTATTGACCACTTTTCAGGGGGTTAGCGGCCAACACCCCTATTGTAGCCATTGTAGAGTTACGTTTCAAATTGACCCCTGATTGCCTGCTATTGTCAGTAATTATATTTGAAAATTTCTCACCACTAGCTCCGCCAGCGTGTAGGATATAAAGGGAATTGAGACCTACCAATCTTCCTTCTCGTCTCGTCCGTCATCTTTCGTCTCAAGAAGCTCTACTAATATCGACAGCACATCATATTACCTTCTTCCTCGCATTGCATCTTCAAACCAGCTCCTCTGCAAACACTGTCTTCTACTTGCTTTATTCATACCGTATCTCAACCGTCGCTTCATTAGTCCCATTCCTCAAACCATGCATAACGGAATCGGTCTACCAACCACTGGAGCTGGTCTCCCAACCACTGGAGCTGGTCTCCCAACCACTGGAGCTGGTCTCCCAACCACTGGAGCTGGTCTCCCAACCACTGGAGCTGGTCTCCCAACCACTGGAGCTGGTCTCCCAACCACTGGAGCTGGTCTCCCAACCACTGGAGCTGGTCTCCCAACCACTGGAGCTGGTCTCCCAACCACTGGAGCTGGTCTCC
>JAABUL010003624.1_pt1 | contig 22530 bp, 13 predicted proteins | sample 5559151 | NCBI WGS metagenome assembly JAABUL01 (sample SAMN10711876, study PRJNA513368) | rock metagenome | isolation source: Antarctica rocks | place: Antarctica: Victoria Land, Pudding Butte sud | reverse complement strand
ATTACCTTTATTAATTAAATAATTAATAATATTAATATTAAAATATACTTTAATTTAAGATATATAATATTAATTAAAAATATTACTTTTATACTTATAAATATTAAAATTAAGGTAATATTTATAAATATTTTAATTAAAGGTCTTAATTTAAAATTATATTATTTAAATAAATTTATTATTATTATATTTTACCTTAAGGATAGAGTTAATAATAAATAAATAATTATTATTTAAGTTATTTAAAAAGTTTATATTATAAATAATTTAAAAGTTCAAATATTTATAAGAGTAAATGTTCTTATTCTTAAAAATATAATATTAGATTTTATTAAATAATAATTATTAATTATTAATTATTAAAATATTATTATATTAATAAGTACTTATATTTACTCTACTTTAATAAAATAAGTTATTAAGGATAAAACTAAGTTTATAATCTTTACTTATTTTATTACTTTAATTTTAATAATTTATAATAAATTATTTTAAATAATAAGGACTTTTTCTTTAAACTTAATTATAACCTTAATTTTAATTATATTAAGGGAGTATTTAATTATATTATTAATACCTCCCTTAAGTAAATCTTTATTAAGAATAATATAAATATAAATATTATTATTTTTAAGAAGATAAGATTAAGAATTATAAAAGAATTAAATAATAATAGATATTTCTTAATAAATATGTAATATATTAACCTTATTATTATTAATTAATAAAATACTTAAAAGAGTAAGTTAATTAAGATAATTAAATTAACTATTATAATAATAATAATTATAATAAATAATTTATAAAAAGCTTTTATAATACTTAATAAGGGCTTTAATAAGCCTTTTATAAATATTATTATTAATCTTAATCTAAAATTTATAATATTTAATAGAGTTAAAATTTATAATAAAATAGCTTATAAATATTATTAATTTATATTAAGATCTCTTTATTAATAAAAGTAAAACTATTAGTATACTTAAAGAATAATGGATATTTATTTTATTAAAGTTAAATATAACTTTTAAGCTTATATATATATATATACTCTTAACTAAAAGGATAAGGATATTATTAATAAAACCTTTAATAAGCTTTAAAATTAAAGTAAATTAATATAATTAAATTAATTAATCCTATTTAATTATTTATATTTTATAATATAATAAGATACTCTTATTAATTAAAAAGGCTAAGTTATTATTAATATAAGAGAACTTAATAAGATTATTAATAATAATACCTATTTATTACTATTATAAGCTAATATAATTACCTTAATTTAAGGATATTAATATATTATTATTATTAATATTATTAAGTAATTCTATTAATTTTATATATAAGTTAAATATTATTATAAGCTTATAATTATAAGCTTATAATAATTAAGAATAATCTTTAATAATCCTTATAAGTTATAAGGATTCTCCCTTATATATTTACTATTAAATTAATATTATATTTTAATTATTTTAAATTTTTATAAAGGCTTATATTGATAATAATATTATCTTCTCTTATAATTTATAATTTATAAGAATATATTAAATATTTATATAAAGTCTTTAATTTCTTTTATAATAAATAAGTTAACTTCTTATCTTTTAAATTATATATTAACTATCCCTTTATAATAGTACTTAACTAATATATTAATAACCTTAATATATTAATAATAAAAGAAAAGATTATTACTATTATATTAATATACTTTTTATAAAATCTTAAAAATCTTAAAATATTCTTTAATCTTATTAAATAGCTTTAATCCTCTATTAAATAATATACTTAATAGGTAGATTTATTATAAAAGTAGAAAGTTATACTTAATAAGAATTTTATTATTAAAGTTAAAGGCCTTATATAAAAGAAATATATTATATAAATTATTTTTTATAAATTAACTTTTAAAGAGCTATTAGTATTTTAGGATTTATAAAAGGTTTTTAATATATTATACTTTCTAATTTATTATAATTATAATAGAGTATTATATATTAACTTTAATATCTTAAAGGTTATTAATCTTATAATTATATTATATTATATTAAAAGAGACTTAATAAAATTAATAAAGCCTTTTATAAAGGTTAATATTTAATTAATTATATTTTTTAATAAATATCTTAATAATATTAAATAAAACTATTAATTAATAAAATTAAAAGTAATAGGAATTATTTAAATTATAAAAAAGGTTAAATATATAATTAAATTTAATTTAAAGCCCTTTATTATTATATATATATATTTAATTTAATAGTTATATTTATATTTAAATAAATATTATTAAATATTATTAATATTAATAAATTAAATTTATAATTTATTAAAGCTTCTTAATACTTATCCTTATTTAATTTAGAATTATATTATAAGGTAGGTAAATTTAATATTATTTTAAATACCTTATTAAGGTTATATATTATTATTATAATTATATCTAACTTAATTAAGGTAGTACTTAATATCCTTTATAATAATTTAAAAGAGGTTATAAAAGCCTTTATTAATTTAATTAAAGACCTTAATATTATTATATATTATATAATATTAATAGATATAATAAATAATTTTAAAGTAAGATTATAATTAATTTATAAGATTAATAATTAATAAAAGAAGGTATTAAGTTTATTAAAGCCTTTAATAAAAACTCTTATTAAAGTAAATAATAAAATTATTTAATTAATCAATAAATATATAAAATTAAGATTAAGATTTATTCTTTATAATAACCTTATCTATTATATTAATAATAAGGGAAGATATAAATTATATATACTATTATTAATAAAATAGGAAATCTTTAAATAAGTATATAACTTATTTAATTATAATAATCATTATTAATATTATAATTAACTTTCTTATTTAATATATATTTATTACTTTATTAAAAACTTATAAATATATATTATTTATTACTTATAATATTAACTTAAATAAGTAAAAAGGTATTTATTATATAATATTTAAATTCTTATATTAATTTTATTTTATATTATTATTATAAATTCTATTATTATTTTATTAATAACTCTTATCAAGATAAATTACCTTCTTATTATTATATATAAAATCTTAAAGAAGATCCTTCTTTTACTTAAGTAAAATATATAAAAAGCCTTAAAGTAAATAAAAGTTATATTTTATAAACTCTTATCTTATAATTAAGATATATCTTAAAGTATTATTAATAATAGGGATATATAATTTATATTTAACTTTTAATAAGAAGTTTTTAAGTATTCTAATATTCAATTTCTAATATTTCTAATATATTACTTATAAATTAATATTTAGAATAAATATATTAATTAAATTATTAAGATAATAATCAGATTTTACTTAACTTATAATTTTAATAGTTAAAATAAATAGTATCTTATATTATTATATATTTAAGTTATATTAAATAACTCCCTTTTTATTATTATAGGATTTACTTTTAATAAGTTATATTATAAGTTTAAGCTAAATAATATTATAAATATACTTATTATTAATATACCTATAAAAGCCTTTAATAGGTTACGCCTTATTAAATATAAGAAAGTAAAGGATTATATAACTTTTATTAATATTGTAATAAAATTATAATATAATAGTAAATATAAAGAATTTAATATTAAAGTTAATAATAAGGTCTTCTTATATTTATATTATAAATATAAGATTTTAAGTATTTTTAACTATAAGTTATCTTAATAGTATATTAAACTATTTTATATTCTTTATAAAATAGGCTTATTTATTTATAAATTAGAACTTCTATTAATTATAAAGATATAGCTTATAATATTAATTATTTAATTAAAATTTAAGATAGTAAGTATAAATCTTTATAAAAGGATATTTAATTAATAGCTACCTCCTATTATAACTAAAGATAATATAAAGTTTAAAGATAAATATAAGATTAAATAGCTAATAAATAAGTATATTACTAAAGATAAGATATAATACCTTATAAAATAAATAAGTTATATTAAATAATTAATAAATAAATATATTACTAGTAGTAAGATATAATATCTTATAAAGTAAGTAAGCTATAATAATAAAGATAATATATAATATAATATAATAAATCTTAATAAGTTAAGGGTATTAATAAAGGCTTATAAGGATATATATTAAAGGATATTATAATATTATAATTAAGGGCCTTAATAATAATAATATCTATTAATTATTTTAGATTTAATTATTCTATTACCTTATGTAAATTTTATTTTAAATATAAGTTATTTAATAATTATATAACTATTAATAAAAATATTAATTTAATTTAATTTAATTAATATTTTAATATAAATATAATAATTAATAATTATCTAATAATATAAAAGTCTTTTATTATTAGCTTAATAGATCTTATAAAAGACTTCTTCTTTATTAATAAATTAATTAATATTTATATAATTAGATAATACTTATTATATTTATAAAAATCTATAATTTACTTTAAGTATTATAAATACTTAAGAGTAGGTTTAATAGGAATATCTTATATTATTAATCTTAAGGGATTATAATATAAAATAAGCTACTTTTAATAGCTTAAATACTTAAAAATTAATAACTAAATAAATTAACTTAAGAGTTTTTAAACTTTAATAAATTTTAATAAATTTATCTACTTTTAATAAGAGGAGAAGAAGGTTATAAATATATTATATTATTATATTTTTAATAAAAATTTTAAATTTAGAATCTATTTTTAGATATATTTATTAATAAATAAGCTAGAAAGGTTTCTAGCTCTTCCCTTAAGAAATAACTTAGCTTAAGCCTAAATTTTAAAAAACCTTAAGTTAAAAATTATTAATTTAGTATCTTTATATAATATAATTTTTTTAGATTCTTAATTTATTAATACCTACTTAGGATAGCTAATATTACTTATATAACTTATAAGTTATCTTACTTACTTTATATAAGTTTAAAATTTATAGATATAAATAGAATAATTAATTATTATACCTTTAAATAAGATTATACCTAATAATAACCTTACTAAATATAAAGGACCTAATGAATATCTATAAGAGTAAGCCTTATAAAAGGTTATATAATAACTAGAAAGTTACTAGTAGGATTTAAATTTTCTCTAGTATTCTCTAATTTATATATATACTTATAGTTATAGCCTTATACTATTATAATAATATCTAGGAACTAGTAGGATCCTATTTCAAATTACGAATATATTTATCTTATAAAGACATATATTTATATTAATTAGCCTTAGTATATATTAAAATAATTATAATAAATACTTTGAAGCTACTTGATAGATATTATTACGTATTACCCTTACACTAACGTAGGACACGAAAAGCCTGAGAATGAAGATGCCGCCGCTAGAGATGATGCCGGTGGAGATCCTGCCGCTGGTGGATGGGTAGCTGGAAGCAAATCTTGTGCCATCGATACAGCTCCTTCGGGATTGCCTTTATTGTATAGAAAAAGCCCTTGAAGGGCCGCAGCACTCGTACACCTCCCAAGTTGCTTCTTTTCTCCTCTCTCCGACTCTAAAATCCCGAATTGTTCCAGTCGCTCCATAAAGCGAGCCTTGACAATTCCTTGCTGATCAAGTTCCCCATAAAATCGATCCCACAACCCCTGTGTCTGCCATCTCGTGACCTCGCTCAGTTTGACCGTCATATCAACCCTTCCCGGCCGCACGAGGGCAGGGTCCAAGCGCTCTATATAATTTGTGGTCAAAAACACCATACGTTCTTGGGCACTTGCAACGCCATCCAATGCGTTCAGCAGACCCGAAAAGGTGACATTGGCGCCTTGATAACCATGGGAATCTGTCTGACTTCTTCGGGTGGAAAAAGCAGCATCAGCATCCTCTAGAAGCACCAGAGTTCTTTGCGGTATGATGCTCAAGAGATAGCTTAATCGGTCATCGGTCATGCCGCGCTCGCTCAAATTGAGTATAGCTATGTTGTAGTCTATTTCACCAGCCAAGGCCTGGATGAAGGAGCTCTTTCCACTGCCTGAAGGTCGATGCAGTAGGAGTTACTCAGATGGACGACCAGGCGGTGGGAAGACCCAAAGCGGCCTGTCAGGAGTGCTTACCTGGTGGACCATAGAGAAGGTATCCTCTTCGATACGGTATGCCACGATCGTAGTACCACTTCCCACTTCCCAGAAAGTCTCGAACATCCGAAACGATGCGTTCTTTGACCCCTTTGTCTAGTATAACGGAATCTAGAGGCCTCTTCTGGCGCGGCTCGCCGAACTTTTCCCAGGATGCGGTTCTGGCGGTATAGACGATCGTCTTCCCTTCTGAGGATCGTTGGGCTAGTTGATGTGCTTCCAGAAAGAGGTCCTCAAAGATGTTTCGATTGGAGTAGAGCGTTGTTAGGGTGATAGTTTCCCAGGGTGTACCCCTCTGCATGTCCATTGATTTGGTTTCGCGAACCCGGTTTACCATGAGGAAAGCATTCTTGTAGCGGAGGATGTGCCTCCCAGGCCCAGGAACCAGGAGGAATTTGGTTTGGACCGAGCCATTAGGATGCTGAACCTTTTGGGTATCGATCGAAAGGTGGTGCGTGCCCGGTGTGAAGCGCCTCATCATATAGTCCACGAACCCGCGCCGGCTAGGTCTTTGGCTAGCTAGGGTTGTAGAGACAGACTGTGTGTGACCACGCTGATGGGCAGTCATCCAGTAGAGAAAGCAGGGATACGATTCATCTTTGTTGTTGATCTCCAAATCGACGAGTAACCGTCGTTGTAGAAGACTTGCGCCTCGGCGAACGCTTTTCTGGGCAACAGCAAGGGCCGCTCCGAAACCAGCGAGACCTATTCCCTGGTGCTTGTGTTAGCACTTGGGCATATGAACCGACTGACTCCTGGGGGGATACCGCAGTGAAGAAAGGATTGCTTGAAATCTGGCCTAGCAAGCCACCGTTATTGACTGCCTGTTGAACGAAAAGAGAATCAGCGTCGCTTCTGCGCCCACCCCAATTGACCACATTTGTCAAATTGGCATCGTTGTCCATGCCCAAGTGACCATTAGTAGTAGGGACGCGGGCCAACACCAGCCAAAGAAATCTTCTAATCTACGATAGTTGTGGTTAATGGTCACATTAAATACTACGTGCCGTTACGCTTGTGATGTAGCTAGCTTTTCACATTTAAAGTTTTATCTAGTTTTATGGTTTCATTGGTATGCTCGATAGGTAGCTAGTGTCCGGAAGGTAAAAGCGCGAGTTTAATCTTGTTTCCGGTTCAAACGGTGAGACCCGGAAGTAAGGTAGTACAGTACTATGGTGTCCACCGAATTAAATGTTAGCGTCTTGGCATTTTTTTACGGTGAAACCAATGACCTGACCAATCAAACCCCTGACGCGCTAACAATTGATACCCCGGATACGTAGTAAGGTAAAAGTACTTAGTGGCTCCTCCCGCCGCTACTTAGCGAGCGGACTCGCATTTGTTTCTCACGGGGTTAAGAGTGAGGCGGTTGCTGCAAGTCGGGACAAGGTGAGACCGACGGGTCTCCATCAGCATGATTATTTCTTTGATCTAGGCAGTGATCATAGAGTATACGAGGATCTAAGACTCTGTTCCAGCTCCTCTTCTACCGCATTCCCCATTCCCCATGAAAACTTTCTTGCGTCGACTGCTCCGTTTTCCTGATATATCCACTTCTTCGCCTAAGTCCTTTTCAACTTCTCAAAGAATGTCATCCTCGGGCATAGCTGCGGCGCTATACGCCGTTACAATATCCTCATCTTCGATTACCGGAGCTCAGCCGGAAGAAGCCAAAGACAAGCAACATCACTTGAAAGATGGCAAAGGGTTCACCAACCCATGGGAGAGCTGGAGGAACTTTACAGGTTCGCAAATTGGATAATCTATGGCATTGTACGCACGCTGATCTATCCAGGTCCTGGGATTATGAAAGCTATGATAGCGTATGGCTTGCTAGTCTCATCCTTGCACCTGATCTGACTTCTTCCAAGACGGCGGTTTAAAGGTCTCGCCAACAGCCCAGATACTACACCTCCTACTGTGTCAGTACGACGACCTGATTTCCTCCCATCTCGAGATACGCAAAGCCTTCGAGCAACGTGGCTAGGTCATGCATGCTACTTTGTTGAATTCCCTCAGGGGTTCCGCGTACTTTTCGATCCTGTCTTTAGCGAGCGCTGCAGCCCGTTCACCTGGCTTGGCCCCAAGCGCTACACAGAAATTCCATGCCAGATCGAGGATATCCCTACGGTCGATGCTGTTGTTATCTCTCATAACCACTACGATCATATGGATCATCCGACCATCATGAAGATAACGGCAAAGCATCCAAACGTGCAATTTTTCGTTCCACTGGGCAACAAGAAATGGTTTGCGGCATCTGGCATACATGCAGGAGTCACGGAGCTTGATTGGTGGGAACAAAGGGACATAAATTTATCCCCTGCGGCAAGCAAGTCTGCTGTGTCGGATACTGATGTCGTACCAAGTTCAACAGGAGAAAAGTCGAGGAGCATCATGGCTCGAATCGGCTGCTTACCTTGCCAACATACAAGCGCTAGAACAGCGTTCGATAAAGGCCTCACTCTATGGGCAAGCTGGAGCGTGGAGAGTGGAGGTAAAAAGGTCTGGTTTGGCGGAGACACCGGATATCGAGCTGTACCGGAGCTGCCAAAGGATGTTGATGACTATGGCCCAGATCATAAGTACCCCCACTGTCCCGCTTTTAAACAGATTGGTGATCTCCGAGGACCGTTTGATCTTGGACTGATCCCTATCGGCGCCTACGACCCTCGCCACATCATGTCGCCGATGCACGCGAACCCCTTCGACAGCGTCAACATCTTCAAAGATACCAAATGCCAGCGGGCCATGGGCATTCACTGGGGAACTTGGGTTCTGACGGAGGAAGACGTATTGGAGCCTCCTCAGCTGTTAATGAAAGCCCTGACTAAGAATGGCATAGCAAAGACAGGTGTCTTTGATGTTTGCGATATCGGAGAGGCGCGAGAGTTCAAATGAACGAAAGAGAATTGAGATAACGTCATCGCAGAATTACTGTAAGGGTGTTCTTATGCCAACAACCCAGCCTGAGGACAAACGAGCTAGAGATGTCTTGGAACCCGTAAGTCGAGTTCTGCGGTGATACAGGACAGGGGTCGCTTGGCAGGTAGTCAGAGAACTTACGCTCCCAGTGGTGCAAGTGCATGCTAGGTAGATGGCTTTTGCATAATCCATAGACCCAGCGTCCTGGGTTCGGGAGAGATAGCGCAGATCAAGAGTTCTAGATTTGTTTCAATAGTTGACTGCTCAGGCTAATGCTGCTGACCGCATTTACTTCGTCGTCTTTATCTTCCTGGCTTGGTAGTCTCATTATACTTCTACCAACAGTTGGGATGCGAGCTTCAGTTGTCAGTGGAGGCTAGCCATAAGATCGGTCAGTCTTCTCGAGTAATAGAGGGTCAATGCTCTTTCGATACCAATTCGGGCGGAGCTATTCAAATTGCTTGAGTGTCGTGAGTGTATATCGGCAGATTGTGCAGATATCATATCCTAAGAGTCATCACATTCGTGGTGATGCGTAGAAAGTAGAGACACTTCCTGGACCTCCTGAAATGTAGGGCATTTGGTGAACACAAGATCGCCTAATTGGCACTCATCAAGATCAGTTGAAGAGAAACATCCGCAACAAAGCTGAGGTCTGTAATATATAATGATGACGTTTCAGTGTTTGCTGGCGACGAGGAATGCTTGCACGGTGAGTTGTAATGAGGTCTAGACCAGATCACCGCAAAGAACCCGCTTTTCCGACCGCGCCGGTATCCCAACTTCAGTTCGTCCTCGCATCACCTGTGCGTTCAGTCTTCCTCTTTATATCTCGAGCATTATCGTTGATCGGAGAAGCGACCGTTTCCATTCCGAGGGAGCGCCCCACGCTATTAACGTGGCCTTCGCGCCAATAATTTACGTCAAATGATTCCATATACCAGCAACGAGCTACCGTAGTACTCTAGAGGACCACAGGCTCTTCACTCGTGCAAAGTCAGTCGAAGCCTCTTTGAGCAAGGACCAGACGCTCTTCAAGCGCTATGTTCCATCGCAAGAGAGCAACCTCGAACCCGGTAAGCAGTTTACAGCTGGAACCACCAAAGCGCAACCTTTTCCGTTACATTATACTGATGCTACGTCTATAGCCTCACTTAGTGAAGAAGCCCCCTAGTCAAGCTGCATCGCTTGCAGCTACGCAAGCCTTTCTTGCCAACCGAGCGTCCAATGGCGACCTTTCGGCAGCCGCCGCTGCGGCTGCCCTGCGCTCTCACACCACCAGTCCTGTGCCTGTTGGTCAGGTACGAACCAAGCGTATGCAAAGGCGTGGCTCCATAACCTCAAATGGCACCGCGCTAGATCGGCCCGGGCTTCTTCGAAGAACAAGCAGTGGCTCAATGACGGAGCGGACCTTCAGAGACCCTTCACCAAACCGCCCGGCATCTTCGCATGGACCCAACCCACGTAACGAAGATGCCCCACCGGTACCCGCTCTTCCCAAGAATATCCAGCAAGCGCTGTCACAAATGCCAGCGCGACAAACGGCCACACAAAGAGCGGCAAGCGTTGAACCCATGGAAAGAGTCAGCTCTCCTCCTCCTCGATTAGTCGGCGGGCGTGGCGTAAGTCTGGATAGAGGACCGGGACACAACAAGCCTAGCGAAGGTGGGTTGAAAGCAAGGGTCACGAGTCTGAGCTCCGTTGGTGAGCTCGAGCGTCCGGGGAATAGGAACTCAGTCAACTTTTCTAGACCAATGAGCCCGCAAAACTCGCCTCCAACTTCTCCACCAGTCGGTGGACGCGTATGGTCTCCTCCACCATCGAAATCTACTGGTGTAGCTGGGCTTCCAAATGGTGAAGTAGAGAGGATACTTGAGTCAATACAGGAGACAGGTGCAACACCAATCAAAAGGAAAAAAAAGGTAGCAGCCAAAGGTCCTGCAGAAGGCAGTCTTTTCGCACAAGGTACAACTATCGATGTAGCTCAGGCCGCAGCATTGCTTGCGACACCTCAGCGGCAACCGCCCCCCGTATCATCTACCCCATCCCCAAGTACTGTGACCATGCCGAGCGGTATCAATGAGCTTCCCAAACCCAAAAAGAAGAAAAAGAAGATCGTGCCGGCCGCAGGTCCTCAAGTCCATGATGCAGGTGATGGTTTCGGGAACGCGTACCCGTCCGATACTGAATCAGTAACTTCGGATCGCAGCAATACAAACGACAGACCCCGGAGCTACAATACAAGAGCAGCTGGTCTGTTGATGAAGCAGCCGTCCGTCGTACGTGAGGACAGAGAAGCCGAAGAACAAGAAGAAAGGAGACCCTCAGTCAAGACGATGAATGGTCAAGTCTCTCAAAATGGCAATACGGGTGTAGCAGCACCGACAAACGTATCCCAAATGGTGTCAAAGAGCCCGCAGCATGGCAGAGCTGCAAGCCAAACGGATGCGTCTAGAACCCCTAAGCGTAGTTCACTAGATGTCCCAGACGCCAGTAGACATCAATCGCTGAGCCCAGCCCGATCTACCCATTTCTCTTCTCAACCGGAGTACGAAACCCCGGATGGTATCAAACACCAGCCGCCAGCACGCTCGGTATCGCCTGCAAAATCCGCACTGAAACATTCACCTTCACGTGGGCACTCGCCACTTGGAAGCCTACCTGTCGCTCGCCGTGCAGCGTTTGCAGCAAGCGAAGCTTCAGATAGTGCGTCCAACATCTCGGACGACGGATCGAGGTATGCGTCGAAGAGTAAGAAGAGCGCGCGAGTCAGCTTCGACGATCATTCTGGTGCCATTGGTCGTGCTGGGAGTCCACCCATTATTCCCGATTCACCTTTGATGATGAGCCCTCAGAAGAAGCCGAGGGGTAGGAGCTGGCTCGATTTGGTACGAGAACAAAAACAGAAACGGTCTATTGTTGACTCGGATCAAGATAGTGTTATAAAACCCACTCCGGCTCTACCTTCCTTTGGCAGTATACGACGAGATCACAACGAGGAGGTCGCACATGGCGATGTGCCAGTCTCGACACCAAGCGTTGGTTGGGCTCAAGACAGGCTGCGTAGCATAAACACTTCCAGTGATCAGGTTGTCGGAGTTATCATTTCTCAGGATGCTGCGTCGAAGGCAAAGGAACCAGACATCCGGCCAGCTTTGCAAGGGGGCTCCAGTGACCCTGTACCTCCGGAGGTCACATCCGTTGAAGGGAGTGGATATCAGTCTGATGACGAGGCAAACCTTTTCGATAATCAGAAAGGAATAGAGCCTTCATCCCTCAAAGCGGAAGCTTCCCAGCGAACCTTCGCTTCTATATCAACTAGCGAAGCAGCCTCGACAGAATTGTCATCTGAGAGTATAGCATCTGAAGAGCGGAACGTCCCTGTGCCCTCAATCGCTCTTCAACCAGCTACACCGGGTCTGGAAATTGCGGGCGGAGTCCAACAAGAGTGGCTCGGTATGCCAGACCATTTCCCTAAGTCTACCAGACCTCCGCACAAGGTCCAATCTCACTTTGCGCCTTCGGTCGAGCACTACTCCACGGAAATAACACCTGCAACGGTCGGACTAGCAGAGCCAGAGCCGGAAGCTCTAGCTGCACAGCATGACCCAGGGTCTCCGCACGTCGGTGGGGTCGCAGATGGGTTACGCACCCAGATAGACTCGCACAGTGGCGATGAGTCTGAAGACACTGGCGACAGTATTTACAGTGATGCCGCTGAAGTCCCGGACGATCTTGATGGCGACGGCTTCGGATCTATCAACGCTATAGTCGAAAGCCCTGCGCTAAGCCCAATACCTACCTCAGCCATATCGCCCCCTGCCAGTCCCATTGTGAAAGCATCTTTAGCGGTGACCAACAAATTCAGCCCTTTGGCGCAGAAAGAGAGTGAGCTTTCCGAGCCAGCCTCGGACGAAGGATGGGACAGGGCACAGGCGTATTGGTCTGGGTTATCACAGGAAAAGCGACGCCAATTGGAACATGCGGCAGTACCAGGAGCACTTGATGAGACTGTCATCCCAAACAAAACATTGAGAGGGACCAACTCTGATAAAGAGAAAAAGAAGAAAATTCCCAGAAAATTCCCATCCCCATCAGGCTCGAATGATCCCGTGTTACGTCCTTGGCCGGACAAGCAGTATAGTAACGACACTGCCAAGCCAGTCCTTGCTCTGGGAGCACCCCTCAAATCATCACTGCGAAAGACTCAAATTGAGAATACGGGAGTACCTCACATGCGCTCGTCAATGCGTGACGGCCCTCTCCCTAAATCAGCATTGAATGGTGGATCGCAAGGAGCTTCATTGCAACCGTCAGAGCCCCGGGGTGCGCTGAAGAAAAATCGTCCAATGTCAGCTATGGCAATGGTAGACCCCAACAAATCTCACCCACCTTCTGCACCTACCCACATACGAGCTTCTTCTGCTGGGGTACCTCAAGGCTCGTTGGCACCTATTTTAGCTCAGCCGAAAAAAAAGGCACCAGCAAAGAAACCTACGCTACGTCGAAATGACAGTGACTCTTCTAGTAGCTTCAAAAAGCAGCGTTCCAGTGCACCGTCGTCTGGCAAGTATACCATGAAACGGACAATGAGACCATCATCTGTGGATGCTCGAGGACCCACAAACCGCGCGAGCTCTATGAGTGCTCGTACCGCATCGCCCGCAGGATCGGCGGCTCGACGTCCATTCAATTCCTCGGGTCCTGGAGGTGGTACTATGCGGAGGTCTATGCGAGATCCTATAGATTTTAGTAAGCCCGCGACTCGCACATCGCTTCGAGGATCATCAATGGATTCAAATCGTCCTAAGTCACCCGCACGGTTTGGGTTTGGAAAATCGCCCAAGCCAAGTCCCGTTGACCCAAAGCCTAACTCACGCTTTTCAAGCCGCTTCGGTGACTCTAGCGATGAAGATCATAGAAGGCCCGCAAAAAGCAGCCGTTTTGCTGACTCGAGCGATGAGGACTCTGCTAACTTGGCACCAGTCCGTGGAATACCGCGCCGTATCGACGAAGGAGACTCTACCGACCTCGACGACAGTTCTGTGGAAAATGCGCCCACACCGTCAAAGCTGAAGACCAATGGTACGAAGCTTACTTTGGACACAAAGTCAGAAGGTCAAACTCTCGCGACTGGTTCCCTCCGTGTCGCATCCGGAGACCGGCCTACCATGGCCATCGGCTCTGGTCTGCAAGCTCAGAAAGCGGTCGAGAAGGACAAGAAGAAACGCTCCTTTTTCGGTGGTTTAGGCAGCAAAAAGCGCGATGACCCACCGAGGATTCAAAAGGTAGATACTAAAAGCCTTGCGAGAAGGGATAACCCGCTCGAGTGCTCGAAACCTGAGAAGACACTAACCACAGGAGCTCCGAAGAGCGAACGGGTTCTAGGGCCAAACTCACCTACAGCAGATCCCGTGGCGCAGACAGGACGACCTGCCATAGGTCCACGGATAAGCTCAGCCCAGAATTCCCCCAAAAGCCCCAAACTGCAGAGGCGTAACACGCCAAAGACGGTACCTAGAGCGAACGACAATTCGTGGCCGCTTCCACAAAGTCCGGGAGTAGCGACGAGTACCCGAGATAGCCGGCCGCGGACTTCTGACGGTGCCGCTGCAGCTAATGGGGCCGGACGACCAGACATAGGCATGAGAAGGACGACCCTGCAGGGAGCACCTCCACCACCAGCGGCACCCCTAGCCATGGGCAACACAGAGAAGAAGAAGAGATTTGGTATGCTGAGGAAGGCGTTTGGGATACCGAGTTGAGACATGTGACATCCAATACCCATCATAATATCTCCTTAAGTTAGGATTTTGCCCCTGGCATGGGAGAAGATTATACCCCTGCGCTTTCTTGTTGAGATGTATACATACAGCGGAGCGCGCATTTGATCCATTCTTACACGCCGTTCTCCTGGAGCGTCTCCTATCCTTAGGTACGTATCGTTGTCTTGTGGCATTTGTAAAGAACTCTCCCAAGTCACGGAATAGAGCCTTACACCACGGGTTATTACCTGTTAATTATAACATCCATCAAGTACTTTGAAGATCAATGACGTTTGGATGAGTTATCTATCCAAACATCCATGTAAATCCATCTGATGCACCATGACTATACCTGGATGTCTTCCTGCACGGAGGCTCCGAGGGACTCTCGTAGCTGGGTGGCTAGACCGATTCGAGCAGGGTTTAGGGCTACGAGCGATAGTTGCTGCAGCGATTCGTGCGTCTAAAAATAGACCTACTGATGTTCTTAAAGTAGGAAGCCTTGATACTCTATGGAGTACGACACCTGCAGCGTCATCGAATGCCAACCTGAATCGTAGCATTTGTTGTTCGACGGTGTAGTACTCGTAGCATCATTCACTATCATTGCTGACCCGTTCCTGTTATCATGAGCATACGAAGCTTCCCAAGCAATCCCACTATCTTCTTGCCGCTTCTTCCTCGACAACATTCCTCAAGCTTTTGCGAACCGAAGTAGAATGTCTCAAGCTCAAGGTCGTACCTTCTCTTTCGGTGATGACGATGAGACGTCTCTGAATGCCCTGAACGCAAAAAGGCATAGTTACCTACCACAAGCTAATAACGCCTTTCGGAACGTGAACCCATCCTTCCCCCAAGCATATACAGATTCTCCCACAAGGCACTACAACGACAGCCCACCACCACCTCCTGCTCATCAGGCCAAACTATCACCTGCTCATCAGATTGCCGATTCTACCAACTCGAACCCTCCCTTTCCACGCCCTCGAGTATGCATTGAGACGACACAAGCCCAGAATGCTACGTACGGAAGTCGGGGCCTAGATCACTCAACTTCAAATCGGACTGCATCCACGATAACACCGGGAGCAGATAACATGGGAGAAGCCGCTGGTGGTGGTATAGCGGGAATTGCCTATGGAATTGCAAATATCAATGAGCGTGAAAGCGGGATGGAAGCACTCAGGTCACTTGAACATATACCCCGAAGTGCTCGTGGACTTCCCCCAGAACGTGACTTTGACACACTCGGCAGTACAACCCCATACGTACCAGCACCGCCTCCCAGCAACCGGGGGAGCTATGGACGGGATCCATTCTCATCGCCCGCTCTATCAGGAAGATCCAACCCTTTCGACAGTAGGAGAAATTCAGACATTCCTTCTCCAGGAGATCTCACTCCGCGAGCTGATCGCCGCTCTCAGTATAGCATTCCAATGGCCGAGTACCCTCCACAAGACGTATACGACAATGGCCGTGGCTCTTTTACTGACAATCCCTACAAGCGCTTCTCCACGGCATGGGACCCTCGAGTTGCTCGAGGTGACATAAATCCAGACGAGATTGAGGATGACCCAGACGAAGGCACAGCGCTACCGCTACGTTCGAGGAGGTCTTTCATGGGCTTGGGTAATCAATCGGATCGTAGAACGCACGAGGGTGTTCTAGATGGAGCTGGCGGTGCTGTTACTGCGGGAGGAGTATTGGGCGCCCTTGGAGGCCTTGTAGGCCGGGACAATAACATTCCCAACGGTGCTCGAGATCCTAGCGGTCAGTATGGCCCTGTTCCTGGGTCATCATCGGGACCCGGCATGGAGGACGCTGTTATCGAGAAAAGTCCATGGCTTAGCAAGCAAACATTGGGCAGGAAGAAATTGCGATGGATCGTTGGGATCCTAGGCCTTTTGATCATCGTTGGTGCTATTGTAGGTGGAGTAGTTGGTGGCCTTCATAACAGCAGGTCCAATACGTCGTCTGATAACACTTCGACTCCTTCAAATACGAAAACTGACAGCGATCTGGATATGGATTCGCCAGAGATCAAGAAATTAATGGATAACCCTCATCTTCACAAGGTCTTCCCTGGAATGGATTATACGCCGTTCAATGCCCAATACCCTGCGTGCCTCACCAATCCACCAAGTCAAGACAATGTCACCATGGACGTGGCGGTACTCTCACAGCTTACCAACACTATCCGTTTGTACGGTACAGATTGTAATCAAACAGAGATGGTTCTTCACGCAATTGACAAACTTGCGCTACGGGGTATCAAAGTCTGGCTTGGCGTCTGGCTTGACAATAACTCAACAACCAACGACCGTGGGCTCAGCGCTATGTACAATATTCTGGCGAAAGCTGGCGCGGCCCCGTTCGCTGGTGTCATAGTTGGAAACGAGGTGCTCTACCGCAAAGACATGACGGAGGCCCAACTGGGAACAATACTTAGCGGTGTCAGGCAAAATCTTACCTCACAGAAGATTGATATTCCAGTTGCAACGTCAGATCTAGGCGATGACTGGACCGCTGACCTCGCTAGAGATACCGACTTTGTTATGTCCAACATTCATCCTTTCTTTGCAGGTGTCGCTGCAGACGTAGCAGCGGGTTGGACATGGAATTTCTGGCAAGAAAAGGATACAGTCTTGGTCACAGACCAGACGAAGAACGTCGTTTCAGAAACGGGATGGCCGAGTGGAGGTGGTACAGATTGCGGGGAGGCCACCACTACTACCTGCTCGCCGGGAAGTGTGGCGGGAATATCGCAGATGAATACATTTATGGACAAATTCATCTGCCAAAGTCTGGCTAACGGCACCAATTTCTTTTGGTAAGATATACCCAGATTGATTAGGGTACAATAAAGCAACTTTTCTGACAGGTCGTTTTGTAGGTTCGAAGCCTTTGATGAGCCATGGAAGGTCACTTTGAACACGCCAGGCAAAGAATGGGAGGACAAATGGGGCTTGATGGATCCGGGGCGGAAGCTGAAGCCAGGTTTAACGATTCCGAATTGTGGAGGAAAGACCATCAATTCTAGCAGTTCATGACGATATACATTGCGGTATGTATATATTCTGCAGCCAAGGATTTTGGAACTCGGCATTAGGGAGCAACGCAAGCGGACAGCGACGTGTAATTGAGTTATTCATTAAGGAGGCGTTACGGCTGAGATGGCATCATGGTGATTATATGAGGATGGCATGACGAAGGGCAGGTTGGAAAGGCGTAGGCTAGTACGCATTTTTCAATAGCATAGCGTTCATGTCATCGATCTTGGCATCTCAACCACCGCTTGAACCTTTGTGAGCCTCCACGCAGGGACATGAGTCCGATGGCCAAGATGCGGCTGCTTTCCTTTTTTCGCTGGCAAATTTGAACTCTCACTGCAACCGACGGCCCTCTCTTTCGAGCATGGAAGCCATGTGAGAATCTTATTTTGGCGAGGTAGGGCATATGTCGAGAGCGGCGATATGAGATCAGTGATTGACCAGGGGTTATGCCACGCATGATGTTAGCTACGGCGCCGGCGAGGGTGATGGATACTAGACTTGCCGGTCTCGGGTTCGCGCCTCTAATCCACATCTGAGTGATTTGTCTTTCTTCTACTGTACAGACATAGTCGTAGAACTTGGAAAGGCTGTATAGCATCGGGTAAGAACGTCTCATAATATCCATTCTCGATGTCGTCGGCTACTTTGGATGTGTCTTGGCATCAAGTAGAGGAAAGCGGATTCCGTGAAGTTGTGGAGATTGATGCGTAGACTCTGTTTTGCGCGTACAGACAAAGTCAAGCAGGCCTGGGGGCTCTTAAGCTTAGATACATCGAGTTAAATTACCACAACCTCTTGATCCATACAGACATTTCTTAACGATTGGGACATAGCCTGAAATCTGGCGGCGACTGCTGTACTCGAGCACAAAGGCCACTGAAACCGTTTCATTGAACAATCACAATGGTTACATTACTCTATGTTACCATAGCTAAGAGCATGGCAGATTCAGCAGAGTCTATCAAGCGTATCATTGAGCCAGTAGATATTCGTTTCGCAAGCCCATGTCGTTCGATCGACTTCTGGCATCGCCGTTGAGGTAGTATGGCTCAAGTAATGCTCGAAGATCCCGGCGCAGTTTGGGTTCCTCGCTTCGGCATAACTGCGATACAGACTGGAATCATGGAATGAGCGCTGCACTTCGGCTTCATTTGATTTTGGGCGATGCTTTACCCATCGAAATAGTGACTCATGTTATTGCTGATACATACTGCAGGTATGCTATTCTCTAGCGCCGTAGCTAGTACCCCAGCTTCGAGGTGTGGAGCGAAGAGAAAGGTGTTGTCGTCGATTTCTGAGAAAGCTTCTGGGTCCTGAAGGACAGTATAGCCATGACTTGTCAGGAAGGCTTTGTCCTGAGCATTGAAGGCAGGATCTTGGAAAACGACCTCTTGTATGTCGAACTTCACGCCTATGTTCTGCGTTAGCATCAATTTGGGGAAAGCCGGAGTTCTTATAGATGTTGAAGATGCACCAAGATGCATACTTAGCAACTCAAGCATGGTGATCAGAGCGGCAAGTTGATAAGACGAGTCTGGAGTGCCCATTGTGAGGCTTCCGAGACCCAGGCAGACACATTTGGTGAGAATGATACGCTCTGCCGTAAGTATACCCTGTTCGAAAACACATTTGAGTTCCGACAAGCACGGGGATGATTGCCAACGAGTAGTGTACAGGTTGTAAAACTGATTTGAGTAGTCCTCCACCGTGAGGGCCGTCTCTAAGCGCTGGAATGGCGGTGTTGAGATGGAAGCCATATTACTTTTAGGGCCTTTGACAATGTGTGTCCAGCCAGAAGGATCCATAACTTGTTGACGTTTCTGCTGGGCAGATGATTTCTTTTTGCGAGTCATGATAGACCTGTATGAAGTGGATCTCGCTTTCACCTTACCATGTTATATTTGGGAAGGTTGAGAAGAATTCACCACTTTCTAGGTTCATGAATTGGAAGAAAGCACTGCACTTGCCTTGTTCTCGAATATGAACCAAAAGTCTTGAGCAAGCGCCAAGTCTGTAGGGATTAGGCTGCCTTAATTCTTTAGCTTGCTTCCGGGGATCGACTCCCCTACCAGGGTGCAGTTTCCGGGGTAACCATCCTTAGAAGATTGGTGCTCCTCCCGTTAGCGCATGCTCAAGACTTTTGGTGTCAACCTCCGTAGCAAGGTCTCGGACTTTGACCAAGAGGTGCAATGCAAAGCATTGATCTGAAGGGCACTGGTTGCTTGACAGCCACACAGCATAAGCGAAGGCTAGCTTCCGTGGAGTGATCTTGCGGAATTCGTCGAGTTCAATCATATCGTCTTGCGATCAGGCGATAAAAGTAAGACCTGGCTGGTCAAGTAGGCTGATCTGATCAGCTCCAATGTTTGATGCATCTCAGTAGATTTGGATGCTGAAGTAGATGTCGGCAAGAGCATACCTAGAACAAAGCAAGCGCCAAGCATCGATAATGCCAAGGTAGCGTCGGATGTCGAAGTCCTCCAGAGTGCTGAGAAATACCTAGACTCTCCGAAGTTTGAGGGTCGCACGGTACAACTTGACGTGAAAGACTACTGTGTAAGAGCTTGCAGGCAAGCGCCGAGGCTATGGCCACTACCCTCCACATCTGCCTCTTCATTGGTCCGACCCTGCTCACGCTGCATGCAAGCCTGCAGAGTGCTGAGCAAGCCCTGCAACCGCCGACCTCTCTCCTCTCCAATCAGCTTGCCGCCAGCCATGAGGTCCCTCAGGGAGGAGGTTGGCACCGGCCAATGCTTGGTCAATGTGCCTCCTTGCCCCCCATGCTGGCGCGGCTACAGCTGAGTATGTTACTTGCTCCTCTCCTCTCCACTTCTTCTCCATAGAAATATCTATTCTTACATCTTCCAATACCTAGAACTACACTGTCGCCCAGCCGCTTTCAGCATTCTCACTCTCCAGGACGTCGAGCTGGTCTATCCGACAACAGCAAATCCACAGCTCGGCTTTCTGTTTGTCCACCCATAACCCTCACCATGCTCGGTGCACCGCAATTACTCCCCACTGCAACAACCCTCCTCTCTTTCTTGTCCACCATCGTCTCTTCCCATACAGTCATCACGTATCCCGGCTGGCGGGGCGACAACCTTCACACAAACGGCTCCATCACAGGCCTTAACGGCACCGTCTTTCCGCCAGAGGTAATTGGCAATGCCGGTCTCGGAGTGGGCGACAACAATACCTACCCATATGGCATGCAATGGATCTACCCATGTACGATCCAAAGCCCCCACCATCAGCTATTCGTAGCTAATATTCAACAGGCGGTGGCATGCCCATGTCAACCAATCGAACCAAATGGCCTGTAAGCGGCGGCGCCATCGGTCTCCAACCCGGTTGGTTCCAAGGACATTCGAGTGCGTTGATGTATATCAATCTCGGTATTGACACCGTCCCACTAAATTATTCGCTACCGATGCAAACCATTTTCGCCATCGTGGGGCCGCAGAATACAATATACAATGGTAGTATTTGTATACCGCAGGTGCCACTGCCGGTCAATTATACTGCGGTTGTGGGAGCAAATGCGACAATTCAGATAATAGAGGCGGCGCAGCATGGAGCGGCCTTGTATAATGTGAGTCAGGGAAATCAGACGAGGATATGGGCAAATGCTAACAATCTGGGCGTACAGTGCGTGGATATAACCTTTGCGAAGCCAGAAGATGTGGAGAAGGTCACACCGGAAAACTGCGCAAACACTACAAATATCAGCTTCCAGGATGTCTACTTCACTAACCTGACTTCCGCCGCACAACCTTTGTTCTCATCGAGTAGAACTTCCTTGATGGCTTCGATACCCCTGGCTGCGGCTGTCCTGGTGGCAGTGATAACATAGATGGGTGTCAAGTAAATCTGAAGACGTGGCGCACTTACGGTCCCAGTTTCGCAATTATAGGTAGCAGCTTTGAGAAGGATTCAGAAACCTTTTCATCTTCTTCAAAATGAACGTACATATCTTCTATCTTCCACCTAGACGCGTGGCATGGCCGGTAACGTATTGTGTCAATGAACTGGCGTTCCGTCTTGGAAGGGAGATGGGATACCATCATCAACGTTCATTGTTTGAAAGCGCTACCAGACGTCTTGAAGGGGAATACTACGTCTACAGCCCCTTTGCCTACATATACTTGCCTCCCCAACTGAACGCCCCGGGCGCAAGATGTGACCATGTCGAATACTGTAAATGTATAGCCTTTAGGAAGTTGATTGAGATTACACGCCTTTCAATAAGGAGTTTAACGATGTGAGATTCTTCGATATCGGCATGTAAGCGCAGATGATATGGGGAATATATATAATCTACTCTACACGCCAAATGCTGGATCACGATGCGCCCCGGACAAGTCCTTACAGGGCAAGTATATCCCGTTTTGGAAGGGGAATGCGGCATCATACCACATCCAACACCTCACGAAAAAGGAAGGTTCTTTAGATCATGTAATACCCGATTGTCTTTGCGTTTACTTGGAGGTAGACGTTCCCCATTTGATTGATATTGTCTACTGTGGAAAAAGTCAAGCCGGCATAGCCTTGTGGGACAAACACTCCAGTGTATCAGATACCGCCTAGAGTTTCCAAGCCTGACAGTCAGTCAACGAGGTTGGCTGGTATGCCGCGTCAGAGGTTTCTGGCGATATGCGTAT
>JAABUL010003622.1_pt1 | contig 22537 bp, 21 predicted proteins | sample 5559151 | NCBI WGS metagenome assembly JAABUL01 (sample SAMN10711876, study PRJNA513368) | rock metagenome | isolation source: Antarctica rocks | place: Antarctica: Victoria Land, Pudding Butte sud | reverse complement strand
GCGGATGGACCACTTAGTATTGCAACGAGACTTCAAAGCGAGGAAGCATCAAGAACCAGCAAAGCCACCCGTACGGCACTGATTGCGCCATTGCAGTTATGCGAATTAAGCTGTCGATGGAACCCCTCATTACGCCTCGTGCAGTCTCACATTTGCGAAATCTCGTTGCAATAGTAGTGGTCCATCCAGCAAATCACCATCACTTTTGGAGCCATATTTTTCGCTGAGGTCTGCTCGTCCCCACGCTTGAACGGTGGCGACGTGGCCCAGCAGCAACGCGAAATGGCACAGTAGGGACTTACCGGATGGACCACTTAGGACGCCTGCATCCACGGTAAACAACAAACGTATCCGCGCGAACAGGAGAGGAAACGACAATCGATGAGGGTTGCAAACGCGGGCTACAGGGAGAAAGATGGCGTGACACGCTGGGTCACACGCATCCTTGCCACACGTCAATCGCGACATCAGGCGTTGGGCCCCTTCGAGGGACGGATGAGAGGATTGATACATGAGAGCAGACGAAAGTGACCACGCTGTGGATATCTTGGGCCAGCGCCCTCTCGGCGCCACGGGCCTCGCGGTCACGCCACTCGGCGTCGGGTGCGCCCCTCTCGGCAATATGCCCGACGCCTTCGGCTATGGTGTGACGCAGGAGCAAGCGCTCGCCACCTATCGCGCGATCCTCGACGGCCCCCTCTCCTTCCTCGACACCGCCGCCGCGTACGGCGACGGCGAGAGCGAACGGCGCCTGGGTATCGTCCTACGCGAACGCGGTGGCTTGCCCCCTGGCGTCGTGCTAGCCACCAAGGCCGATCGTGACCTTCAGACCGGCGACTTCAGTGGCGCCCAGATCCGTCGCTCCGTCGAGCGTAGCCTGCGCCTGCTCGGGCTTGACCGCCTGCCGCTCTGCTACCTCCAGGACCCTGAGTTGACCACTTTTGAGGCGGCGATGGCCCCGGGCGGGCCGGTCGAAGCGTTGCGGCAGTGCGCGGCGGAGGGGCTCGTGACCCACCTCGGCGTGGCCGGCGGCCCGATTGATCTGATGACCTGCTACGTGGAGACAGGCTTGTTCGCGGTCGCGCTGTCGCATAATCGCTACACGCTACTGCACAAAGACGCCGCCGCGTTGTGGGACATCTGCGCCCAGCATCAGGTCGTGGCGGTCAACGCCGCACCATATGGGGGCGGCATGCTGTCCAGAGGACCCCGCTCCTATCCGCGCTATGCCTACCGAGAGGCTGCGGGCGACGTGGTCGAGCGGGCTCTGTGGCTGGAGGAGATCTGCGTGCGGCACGGCGTGCCGCTGGCTGCAGCGGCGTTGCAGTTCTCGCTGCGCGACACGCGCATCGTATCGACGATCGTCGGGATTGACCGCCCCGAGCTTGTGGCCCAGACAGTGGCGCTGGCGCGGCATCCCATCCCTGCAAGCCTCCGGGCAGAACTCGCATCGATCCGGCCAACGATCGGTACGCCACACGAGGAGGCGTGATGAATACAACGCCCATTAGTCCCATCGTTGATGCCCATGTGCATCTCTGGGACCCCGGACAGGAACGCATCCCCTGGCTCGACGGCAACGCGCTGCTCAACAGGCGCTATGATGTGGCCGCGTACCAGGAGCACACCGCATCGACGGCTATTAATCATGTGGTCTACGTCCAGGTTGACGTTGTCCCCGCTGATGCGTTCCGTGAGGTGGCCTGGGTCCTCGCCCAGGCGGCCGAGGACCCGCGTCTCGGTGCTATCGTCGCCTGGGCGCCGCTTGAGGACGGCGACCGTGTCCGCGCGCACCTGCGGAACCTCCGCGCCCTCGACCTGCGGGTTGTAGGCGTCCGGCGCAACATCCAGGCGGAGCCCGACCCCGCGTTTTGCCTGCGGCCGGGTTTCGTCCAGGGCGTACACCTGTTGGCTGAGTATGAGTTGAGTTGTGACCTGTGCCTCACGCACCACCAATTGCCGTCGGCCATCGCGTTGGCGCGCCAATGCCCGGAGACGACCTTCATCCTGGACCACCTGGGCAAGCCCGCCATTGCCGCAGGATGGCTTGATCCCTGGCGTGAGCACCTGGCGGCATTGGCTACCCTGCCCAACGTCGCGTGCAAAGTGAGCGGGTTAGTGACCGAAGCCAACCACGCGCGGTGGACGAGCGCTGACCTCGCTCCGTATGTGGCGCATGCGCTCGCGGTCTTCGGGGAGGACCGCGTCTTGTTCGGCGGCGACTGGCCCGTCGTTCTCCTCGCCTCGTCGTATCAGCGGTGGGTCGATACACTGGATGAGCTCACCGCCCATCTGTCGGTGGACGCCAGGCGTCGTCTCTGGGCCGGCAACGCGCGCCGTCTCTATCGACTGCCTGACGAGGAGAAAAGATGAGGATAATTATGGACAACGCGGCGAGCCGTCGCCACTGATGAACATCGGGTTCCGTTGGGTTCTGCTGAGATGGATGAAAAGCCTTCGGTAAGCACTCCGCTACCCACCTCGACTACGGCCGTGCGACGGTTTTCATGCCAAACTGAGGGGTCAATCGGGCCGACGTGACCGTCTTATCCGACGATTCTTCGGCCAAATTGCACCATCTCAGCACGCCCCAACGGAACCTTGGTGCGGAGGTTACGGCGCGAGCGTCCGTGCGTCCCGAGAGGCGCTGCTGGTCGTGGCACACCTATTGCGTCTTGCAATTGACTCCAGGGACACCGCGCGTTCCCTATCTCCCCATACCCCAGATGCCCCCGTCACGGATGGTCCCAGGCCGCTATGGCCGCAGGGAGATCGTGCTGACGACGGGGCGAGCGGCGGTCGATGCACCGCCGCGCCTATATACATATATGCACAGCGCAAGGAGAATGAGCGCGATCATGCCGGTTGCCACCTGCCACGTCCCCCCCACATCCGTCACCGCCCAGGAGCAGCAGCACAGCGAGGGATCCTACAAGTGGTGGGTCCTCATCACCGTCGTCTTCGGCGTCTTCGCCAGCATCCTGGACTCGACCATCGTCAACACCGCCCTCCCCAAGATCCAGACCAGTTTCCACGCCAGCCTGCACCTCGTTTCCTATGTCGCCACCGGCTACATCCTGGCCGCCGGCGTCATGGTGCCCCTCTCGGGCTTCCTGGCCAACCGCTTCGGTCTCAAGCGCGTGTATCTGGCCTCGCTGGCCCTCTTTACCGTCTTCTCGGCGCTGTGCGGGCTTGCCCCCACCGCGCTGATCCTGATCCTCTGTCGCATCCTCCAAGGAGCGGGAGGCGCGGCCCTGTTCCCGCTGGCCTTCGCGCTGCTCTTCGACGCGTTCCCTATCCCCATCGGCCTCGTCGGTGTGCTGCTGGGCCTGCGCGTGCTACGCGCGGAGGAGGGCCACCGCGGCTGTCGCTTCGATCTGCCCGGCTTCGTCCTGGCCGCAGGTGGATTGGGCCTGCTGCTGTTCGGCCTCTCCAACCTGGCCTATGATGGCTGGGCCAGCGTCGGCGCCGTCTCGGGGCCGATCGTCGTGGCGCTCGTCTTGCTCGCCGCTTTCGTGCCCGTGGAGCTGCGACGCGCCGAGCCGCTGGTCGATCTGCGGCTGTTCCAGCGACGCACCTATACGTTGAGCACCATCATCGCGGCGCTCGCCTCCGTGGGGCTGTTCGGGCCGGGTTTCCTGCTGCCCCAGTATCTGCAGGACCTGCGCGGGTTGACGCCGACGGCGACGGGTCTCCTGCTGCTGTGGGGCGGCGTGGGGGCGCTGGCGGCGACGGTGGTGAGCGGCTGGCTCTACAACCGCCTCGGCCCACCGTTGCTCATCATCGCGGGGGCCGTGCTGATGGCCCTGACCGGCTACCTGCTCGCGCGTTGGTCGACGGCGACATCGGCGTTAGCCCTGCTGCCGTGGCTGCTGCTGGTGCGCGGCATCGGGACACCCTTTGTGATGCAGACGACCGGGACGGCTGGTCTGGCGGGGATCAGGGGGCGCGTCCTACCCAGCGCGACCACACTGAGTGTCGTGACACGCAATGTCACCGCCTCGCTCTCGATCGCCCTGCTGACCACGCTGCTGCAGGGGCGCACCGTCGCCCACGTCGCGGCGCTGGGCCGGCGAGCGGCGCGGGGCGCGGCGCAACCGGTGGGACCGGGGGCGCATGTGTCGCTGGCGGTGCGCGCGGCGCAGGCGCTCGCGTACCACGACATTTATCTGATCGTGGCGCTCGTCGTGGTCCCAGTGCTCGTGCTCGGGTACTTCGTGCGGCCGACGCAGAGCCGGCCCCAGGTGCAGGAGGCGCGGCGGCCGGCAGCGGCGTCTGAGCGTGAGGAGGCGCGGGTCGCCGTGGCGCGCTGAGTTGGCCGCGACGACCCGTCACAGCTCTGTGTTCCCATTCAAGCGGGTGACACGTTGTTTTCTGTTCCGCGGCGCGCGACCCATCCTCCCGTGGCGTGCCGACGACGGCATGAGACGTGCCTCACGGAGTGCCAACGGTGATGCGGGGACATCACGGGAGAACAATAGATTGAACGGCAGTCAGGAGACGGTCAGGAGGTGGACACATGCGGTGGATCGTGACAATGTTGGCTGTCGGGGCAGGCGTCTGGTATGTGCGGAATCGGCGGCGTGGCGGGCAGGGACGGCCGTCCGTCCATGATGGCGCCTCATCATGGACGCCGGGTCGGATGCACAGCGTGACGACGACCATGGCCGCGACCGTACGACATGCCGCGAGCGCCATGCAGACGCGTGTATCTGCGACGGCAGGACGTATCCCTCCCGCGCCTACGAGCAGCGAGCCTCCCACCACGGGCATGGAGCAGGCGCCTATGATCGATCACACCGCTGCTCTTGAACGGACGAGCGGCACCTTCATCGGGAACACGAAAACGCGTATCTTCCACCGCGCTGATTCCGACCACCTTCCGGCGGAGGAGCACCGCGTCTACTTTGCCTCTGAGGTGGAAGCGCGCGACGCCGCGTTCGAGCCCGCGCGGAACGAGGGATTTGAAGGCGATGGATAGGTAGGGGATCACGTCGCACCTGATGCGGAATAGGGAAGCGCTGCTTGACCCACCACGACGATGACCCCATGCCCACACACGACGGCCATAGCCTGCGCCGTCCCAGCGAAGGGGATGTGCTATGCTATCCACGCATCATCCCGACCAGCCCGTCGATGACCTCCTGGCTCTGGTCAGGGGGGCTGTGCTGGCTACCCTGCTCATCCGTGCGGCGAAGAAAATGTTTTCGCCGCACGGATGAGCAGGGTAGCCAGCACAGCCGCAAACGGTCCTCTTCCTCATGTATTGCTATCTGTCGCCCGTTCAAGGACGCTATGACCACGCCTGTTCGTATCACCCCACTCACGCCGAACGATATCACGGCGGTGCGCCGCTTGGCGGCAAGCCTACGCCGCTGGTTTAGTCCCACAGATCTGCGCGCGATCGACGCGTCGCTCCGAGCGACCGCGGCGGGTTGGCTCGCGCACGACCGTGCCGCCACCGCCACGATCGTCGGGTTCCTGCTCACCGCGCCGACGCCGGATCCGCTCGTGCGCGAGGTCGCCTGGATGGGGGTGGACGAGACCTGGCAGGGGCGCGGCGTGGGGACAGCGTTGCTGGACCGCGCGGCCTCGGCCGCAGCCCTGGATGGGATGCGTGCGTTTGAGGTCTCGACCGTGGCGGCAAGCGCCGGCTACGCCCCCTACGAGGCCACGCGTGCGTTCTACCACGCCCGCGGCTTCATCGACCGGCGCGTCGATCGTGACTACTATTGGCCGGGCGGCGACCGCCTCGTGCTGCGACGTCCTATCGGCGGCCACCGCTCTCCCCCCTGATCGTAGCGTGGGCACGTGGGCGACAGCGCGGCTTCTCTGTGACGGTCATTGCGACGCGTCGTTGAGACACGCGAGGGCGCGTCACGATGATGAACGCGTGTATCAGCAGCACGGGCCGTTGCGGCGTCATCGCCAGCGCCCGCCATCTTGGTGCTCGTGCGACCCGTGCGTCGCCGGCCACCGCACCTCACGCGTAGGTGCACGCAGGGGTGCACGCACTCGGCCACCGACCGCGTGTCTTGATCAATGACGGCGCCCATCCCCATAAACTCATGGATCATGCCGTTATAGCGCGAGATCGTGACCGGGACGCCCGGGGGATATCGCGGGGTTGGCCCTGTACCTGGCCTCGGACGAGGCGGCGTGAGTGACGGGCGCCTCGTACATCATCGATGGCGGGTATACCACGCTGTAATATGGCCTGAGGAGTCTCATCCAGGGCAGAATCCAACGAAACCTTCGCGTGGGCGTCCGTGACCTGGCCGGACGCCCACGCAGCGCCAAGGCTGGACCTGTTGTCATCAGGCTCAATAGCGCAGCGCCCCGAGCGGCGCGCAGGGGTCACGACACCCACGCGCCGCTCTGGGCGCTGCGTACGATGGCCTCGAGCACGCGCATGTTGGCCACAGCGTCCGCGATCGGCGTCGGCACGGCTGTGTCGTCGCGCACAGCCTGCGCGAACAGGTCGCCCTGGAGGGTGTACTGGTCGACGGCATCGACGGTGAGGTCTTCGATCATGTCGCCGCGTTGATGCCACATCCTGCACGGCTTGTCGGGGGGCGCATTGAAGGGTATCTCGATCTCGACGCGCCCCTCCGTCCCAAAGATGTTGACCCGTTGATAGGGTGTGAGCTGCGTGGAGCAGGTGAACGTCGCGGTCCCTTGGCCAAAATCCAGGATGCCCGACGCAAGGCGGTCCGTGTTGAAGCACGGATCATACTCCACGATGCCCAGCACACGTCGAGGCTCGGCGTCGAAGAGAAACCGCGAGAGCGAGATATTGTAGCAGCCGACGTCCATGAGGCCGCCGCCGCCGAGGTCGGCCCTGTTGCGGATGTTGGTCGGGTCATCGAGATAGTACGAGAAGAACGACTGGACGGTGCGCAACGCGCCAATGGCGCCGTCGGCGATCAACTGCCGCGCCCGACGCCACTGCGGATGGAAACGGTACATGAATGCCTCCATCACCTTGAGGTGCGGAAAGCGCGCGGCCGCGTCGGCCAACTCTTGCGCCTCCGCAGCGGTCAGGGCGACAGGCTTCTCGCAGGGCACGTGCTTGCCGGCCTCCAGTGCCTTGATCGACCACGGCACATGGAGGTGATTGGGCAGCGGGTTGTAGACGGCGTCGATATCCGGGTCGCCCAGCAGGTCTGCATACGCGCCGTACGCCTTGGGAATGCCCAGACGCGCCGCGACGGCTTGCGCCTTCTCCGGGTCACGCGAGGCGATAGCAGTGATCGCGCCGATGGTCGACCGCTGCATCGCGGGAATAACCTTCGCGACGCCGATGTCGGCCGTGCTCAAAACACCCCAACGAACTTTGTCCACCACAATCCTATCCCTCCCTCGGCCGTTCGATCGCTTTTATCTACCGTAAGGATAGCCGAATCCGGCGGCCTCGGCGCCAGGTCAATATGGTGTGGACGCGCACATAAGCGCTGGGACGAGTGAAGCGCGTCCTATGCGCACTGAGGATCGGCGCTCATCATCGCGCTCGCAACGGCCGTGTCTCGGTCCGATCGCTCACGCCTCCCGCTATAGTAATATACCCCCGCCGAGACACGGCACGCGCCGTGTACCCGGCGCGGGGCCACACGATTGCTGCGTACCGTGAGCCGCTGTTGCTCGTGCACGTGCGCGAGGTACGACACTATGCCCTCGGTCGTGGCCCCCGTGCCGGTGAGGGATACGGCGCTTTGCACAGGGGGCCACGCCCGGCTGATTGCCGCCACCGGCCGGTCGTTGACCGCCGTTAGCGCAGCCCCATGCGCTATCAAGCAAACCTCTTCTATCCGGGCACGCATCCTGCCCTGTGCTGATAAGCGGCTGATAAGCGGTCTCTTGATACACCCGGTGTCATGCACAAGAGGCCGCCCCGCCCCGTCCTGCATCGTGCGGAGGGGAACGCAGACGTAGGACGGAGCGGAGCGTGCGACCCCATGGTGAGCAACGCGTGTACCCGACGTGAGCGGAGGGAGACAAAGTATGAACGCCTTCTCGACACCTGTGCTGGCCGGGGGCGTCGGCGCCCTCACCACGACGCTGCTGCACGAACTGCTGCGGCGGCTGACGCCAGACGCCCCGCGGATTGATCTCCTCGGCATGCAAGCGGTGGAGCGCCTCTTGCACGTCGCGGGCCTGCGCACCCCGGCTCATGACACGTTGTACACGCTGACGGTACTGGGGGATCTGGTGTCTAACACCGCGTACTTTGGCGTGGTGGGGGTCGGCCCCCGCGACAAGGCCCTGATCGTGGGGGGCGCCTTGGGTGCCCTTGCGGGCGTAGGGGCGGTCTACCTACCGCCCCATCTGCGTCTGAGCCACAGGCCAACAGAGCGCACGCGCCTGACCGGGACGTTCACGATCGCTTTGTATACGGGTGGGGGGCTCGCCGCTGGTTTGACCTATCAGACGTTGCCCCTCTAACGGGCAGGACGCGTGGTAGATGGCTGTGCTGCTCGTTGCGGTCATCCCGTGCGATGAGCTGGCAGAGAGAGTCGAGCGGATACACTGGCTGTCGCTGCTATTTGTGCCAGGCTGCTGGCGAACAGACGTCACGCCTTCATGGTGCGCCTGGCTGGCAGACCATGAAGGCATTGCGCCGTGTCCATTCACACCGCCTTGAGTGACATCGGCGAAAGGCTTTCACGCCGGAGGGAACAACACAAACGACACAGCAACTACCGATCTCTCTCCGGCTTCCCGGCTGCCCTCGCAGTACCAGCACCCAGTAGTCCCACGCAGGCGATGGTCCGACCCCTGATCGCGCATGAGACCCGTAGCGCTGGCCATTGGCTCATGGCGCACGCGTCACACGGAGGACAACGCTGACGAAATCACCGGCGAGCGGGATGATGACACCGGCCGATGCGAGGCCCTCCGCGCTACGCGTTTCCGTCATTCTATCCGGGTGATGCACGACGTAGCGCCCGTCCCGTAGCCCTGGAAGGCGCAAGCGGATGGGTGCGGCCCACGGGGGAGCGGACGTGCGATAAACGAACGCGACCCCTTCGTGCCCGTCCCGCGCGGTATACCAGACGGCGGAGTCTCCGGCCTCGGAGGGCGACAGGAGTCGATAGAGGCACCCGTGTTGGATGAGTGGGCGAATCTCTTTATAGAGCGAGATCCAGCCGCGCGCCTCCGCGAGATCCGCGTCCGACCACGCCAGGAGATTGCCCCCGACGCCCAACGTCCCCTGCATCGCGACGTGGAAGCGATAGCCAAGCGGAGCCAGCCGGCCACCCTCGTTATCCGTCACCCATGCGACCTGCACCTTTGGCGCATACGCGTAGGAAAATCCCTCCTGGATGGTGAGGCGATCCTGCGCGAACGTGTTATCGGAGGTCCAGGCTTGGTCGGTATAGCGTAGGATGCCCAGGTCAACACGCCCCCCACCGCCCGCGCAACTCTCGATGAGCACATCGGGATGGCGCTGGCGCGTGGTGGCCAGGATGCGATAGAGGGCCTCGACGTGCCGGATCCACACCTCGCGCGCGCGCCCATCCGGGGCATCAGGCCAGCCCGGCTCGCTCCAACTCCGATTCATATCCCACTTGAGAAAGCGTATGTCGTTCCCAGAGAGCAGGTCGTCAAGCATCGTCGCGACGAACTCTTCGACATCTGGCCGCGCCAGGTTGAGCACCAATTGCTGACGGATTTCAGTGCGCGGGCGGCCTGGGAAGTGATAGACCCACTCGGGATGCGCGCGGTAGAGGTCGCTATCGGGGTTGACCATCTCCGGTTCCACCCAGAGACCAAACTCCATCCCCAGGTCCCGGACATGGTCGATGAACGGGCCGAGCCCGCGCGGAAACTTCGCTGGGTTCACCCACCAATCACCCAGTCCGGCACGGTCGTCGTCCCGCCGTCCGAACCAGCCGTCGTCGACCACGAAGAGTTCAACCCCCAGGGCCGCGGCGCGGTCGGCAAGGCCGCGCTGGTTGTCCTCGGTGACATCGAACAGCGTGGCGTACCAGGAGTTGTAGACGACCGGCCGCACAACCTGCGCGAACCGGGCTGGTAAGACCTCCGCCAATTGGTAGGCGTGCAACTGACGGCTGGCGTGGCCGAAGCCGGCGCGACTGTAGCCCAGGACAAACGCCGGCAGCGCCCACTGTTCGCCAGGGGCGAGGTGATACGCGAGGTCGAAATCTTGCACGCCAACGACGCATTGTAGATAGCCGGGCGCCTCCCGCTCGACCACAAACTTCCAACTCCCGCTCCAGGCGAGGGCCGCGTAGCGCACCTCGCCCTGGCTCTCCGTCGCCTGCCCGTCGTCGAGCGCGATCCACGGGGCATGCTCGTGCCCCGTGTGACCTCGGCGGCTCTCCAGCACGATCTTCCCCAACGGGACATCCTGACGTTGGCGTCGTGTCTCCTCGCCCCAGCGACCTGCCAGGTGCGTCAGCCGATACGCGGGCTGCCAGGGAACGCGCCAGGCGCCGGTGAACGCCTGCTCGATCGTGAGTGCGACCGGACCATGGTTTTCGAGCACGACCGCCCGCTCGAGGAGGTCCCATTGCTCATACATGCGGTATGTGAGGCGTGCCGTCACGCCGTACGCCTCGTCGGTCAACACGACTTCCAGCACGTCATCCTCCCGGATGCGGTGCCCACGGTGGCGCAGCCGCACATCCCGCACGCCGTCCGGGAACGCAACCTTCAACGCCGGCTCACGATAGCGCGACCCCTCCCACCCCGGGAACTCCTCGTCGTCGTCGCCGATCAAGGCCCGATGGGCCACGGTGTCGGGAGCACACACGTCGTCCCGTTGAATGCGCCCTCCCCAGAACAGGCTCACCCAGCGCTCGTCGTCGGTGGTTCCCATTGCATAGGTGCTCTCGCGCCCATGCACCAGCACAATCCGGTCGTCGTCGGATAGCTCAAACATGGCGTACGATCCTCCTTAGAGTAAAAGAGTACACAAAACTCGTGACGGCCCGGCGTGCGGCGCCCTTCTCATGTCCGCAACGCGTCCGCCTCACTGGAGGTCGCGGCCACGAGATCGCGGGCGCGCCGCGTCAGGGAGGCCCAATCGCGCCGATCGATGGCCGCGGGGTCGACCAGGTTGCCGCCCACGGCTACCGCCACAGCCCCAGCACGCAGATACGCGGCGGCATTCGTATCGTCCACGCCTCCTGTCGGCATCAAGGGGATAGCGGGCAGCGGCGCGCGCACGTCGGCGATGTAGCGCGGGCCGAGGGCGCGGGCCGGGAATACTTTGACCACGTCGGCCCCGCCCCGCCAGGCCGCGACAATCTCGGTCGGTGTCAGTGCGCCGGGGAATGCCAGGGCGCCGGCCGCGTGCGCCCTATCGATGACCACCTGGTCGAGGCCCGGCGACACCAGGTACTGGGCCCCCGCGCCCACTTCGGCGCCGCGCCCGCCACGTCCAGGACGGTCCCGGCGCCGAAGTGGGCGCGGCAACGGTCGATAGCCGGCAGCACGCCGGGCGTCGTCAGGGTGAACTCGATGACCCGGATACCGCCGTCACGTAGGGCCTGCGCGACATCGACTAAAGGGGCCGTGGCGCGCAGGCGTACGATCGCCAGGACCCGGCCGTAGCGCGTGTAGGGCCACGCGGGGCTCGCGGTGTGCGCATCGGCCCGTAATCTCTCTGCTCTGTCGCTCATAGTCCTATCTCTCCTCTCCTCGGATAACCTTCCCAATCACCGGCGTGGGCGACGGCCGCCGCTCCCACCCGTGCGCCGAGGGCAAGGCACTGGGGCAGCGGCGCCCCCTCGCGGAACCCCGCCACGAAACCGGCGTCGAACCCGTCGCCGGCGCCGACCGTGTCTATCGCGGTCACCGGATAGGCCGGCACGGACGCGCGCCCCTCGTCCGTCTCCGCAACCGCCCCCTCCGCGCCCCTCTTGAGCACGACGCTCCGCGGGCCCAGGGCGCGCACGGCGACGAGCACGGCGTCCGCGTCGTGATCGGGGAACAGGACAGCTCCATCCTCGTGGCCGATCAGCACGACATCCGCGCGTTCGATCAGGGCGAGGAGCGTGCGTCGGCAGATATCCACGGTTGGCCAGAGTCGCGCGCGCACGTTGGGATCGACACAGATGAGCAGGGCGGCAGCGCGCGCGAGTTCGATGGCGCGGTCGACCGCGGCAGCGCAGGTCGGGAAGAGGGCAGGCGCGATCCCCGTGAGGTGTAACAGGCTCGCCCCCGCGAACTGATCGGTCCCGAGGTCGCGCGGGGCGAGCCGGCTGGCCGCCGAACCGCCCCGATAATACACGACCTGGCGCGGACCGTCACGCGCGACCTCCTTGAAGAAGACGCGGGTCGGGGCGTCCTGGTCGACGGCCGCGTCGACCAGGACGCTCTCGCGCTCCAGCTCAACCTGGATGTGACGCCCGAACGCGTCGCCGAGGCGGCTGATCCAGCGGGGCCGATGCCCCAAGCGCGCCAGGGCGACGCAGACATTGCTCTCCGCGCCCGCGAAGGAGCGCCGATAGAGGGCGGCGCGCTCCAGGCCCGCGTCGCCCTCGGCCCAGAACAGCGCCATCGTTTCGCCCATGGTGACAACCTCGGCCTCCTCGGCCTCCCGCCGCACGTCAGACAACGGTCCATCCCCCATCCATGACCAGGCACGCCCCGGTCATGAAAGCCGAGCGTTCCGACACGAGGAAGTAGACACCCTCCGCGATCTCCTCGGGCGTCGCGAGGCGCTTGAGGATGGTGGCGTCGATCGTGGCCTGGCGCGCGGCCGGGCCAACCCCCTCCCATAGGCGCGTGTCGACGCCGCCCGGCGCCAACGCGTTCACGCGCACGGTCGGACCATAGTCGACGGCCAGAGAGCGCGTCAGACCGAGTAAACCGGCTTTGACCGTCTCATACGCGGCGTGATTGGGGAAGCTCACCAAGCCGTGGACGGAGGTCGTGTTGACGATACGTCCGCCCCCCTGCCGGAGCATGTGCGGCAAGACGGCGCGGGCCAGGAGCCACGCGCCGGTGAGGCCCACGCGCAGGGTCCGATCCCACTCCTCCTCCGTCGTTTCCACGGCGGCTTTGACCGGATACCAGGCCGCGTTGTTGTGCAGGATATCCACGCGGCTATACCGATCAAGGGTGGCCGCCACCACGCGATCGACGTCGACGGAGCGCCCGACATCCCCAGTGAGCGGCACGGCCTCGCCGCCCTGGCCGTTGATGTCGTGGGCGACGGCCGTCGCCGCGTCCCCGTCGAGATCCACGACCACGACCGTGCCCCCCGCAGCGGCCAGCCGCCGGGCCGTGGCCCGCCCGATACCATTCCCCGCGCCGGTCACGATCGCGACCGCGCCCGCGAGATCAGCCATCTCTCCCTCTCTTTTCTTTACCAATTCGTTACCACTCCGCGACCGCACCGTCGGCGGTGCGCCAGACGGGGTTGTGCCAGTCGTGGCCCTGGGCGGCCGCCGCACGGACGGCCTCTTCGTCGACGGTGATGCCGAGGCCGGGCCCACACGGGATCGCCACATACCCATCGTGGTAAGCGAAGACCGCCGGGTCACCCAAATAATCGAGGAGGTCACCGGTCTGGTGGTAGTGGATATGCAGGCTCTGCTCCTGGATGAGGGCGTTTGGCGTGCACGCGTCGACTTGCAGGCAGGCCGCAAGCGCGATCGGCCCGAGGGGGCAGTGGGGCGCGAGCGCCACGTCGTACGCCTCGGCCATGGCGGCCATGCGCCGGACCTCGGAGATGCCCCCCGCGTGCGAGAGGTCCGGCTGGATGATGTCCACATATCCGTCGTGCAGGAGCTTCTTGACGTCCCAGCGCGAGTAGAGGCGCTCGCCCGTCGCGATGGGGATGGTCGTGTGCCGCGCGACCTCGCGCAACGCCTCCTCGTTCTCGGGTAGGACGGGTTCCTCGATGAACAGGAGATGGAACGGCTCCAGCTCTTTGACCAGCGCCTTCGCCATGCCCTTGTGCACGCGACCGTGGAAGTCGACGGCGAGCCCGACACCCGATCCCACGGCCTGCCGCACCTCGCCGACACGGCGGAGCACCGCCTCGACCTTGTCGAAGCTGTCGATCTGGTACATATGGTCCAGGGCGAGCATCTTGACGGCGGTGAAGCCCGCGTCCACCCGTGCGCGCGCCTCCTCGGCCACCCGCGCGGGCGCGTCGCCGCCGATCCAGGTGTACACGCGCATCCTGTCGCGGACCGGGCCGCCCAGGAAGTCGTGCACGGGAAGACCATACAGCTTGCCTTTGAGGTCCCAGAGGGCCTGGTCGATGCCGGCCATGGCGCTCATGAGGACCGGACCGCCGCGATAGAAACGCCCCCGGTAGAGGCGCTGCCAGATGTCCTCGATCCGGGTCGGGTCCTCCCCGATGAGGGCGACGCCAGCCTCGCGCACGGCGGCCATGGCCGTGTCGGCATGGCCCTCGACGATGGGTTCGCCCCATCCGCACGCGCCCGCGTCGGTCGTAATCTTGAGGAACAGCCAGCGCGGCGGTACTTTGAACAGCTCCAGTCCGGTGATCTTCGTCACTGTTGTTGGCCCTCCCCCTCCCCATCCATGCGCCGTCCGTCCCGTAGATTGTACGCGTGCAGGAGGGACGGCACCGATGTCGCGTGCCCGAAACAGAGGGCCACGTCCCAAGTATGTTCCTCCCCTGGGCCGATCGTGGTCGCCGTCCCGCGCGCGACAGCCACATGGAGGAGATCCGGGTGGCCGGTCGTCGGCTCGAGCGCGACCGTGTGATCGCCCTCACGATCGAGCGGCCATCCGCCCTGATTAATCCACACGCCGAGGGCCGGCAGCCGCCGCGCATCGAAGCTGAGGGCGACGGCGTAACCATCGTTGGGGTCGTAGAGCCCACACCATCCCGCCGTGAGGGGCGAGAGATAGAGTTTATCCGCCCGGCGGGGCGCGGCGTCGTCAATGCGATCGAGCTGCCTCACGTCACCGTGGATGTCACGCGTCCGGGGCCAGGATATCGTGTCGAGGTACTGGCCAAGGTGGTCGTCGCGCGACCAATCCACATACAGACGCCCTCCGTCGGGCAGCACGATGCGCATCCCAGACCGTACCTGAAAAAGGGGATGCGCCGCCCAGACGTAGTGCATCGGGAACGCGGAGGGATTGCTGAGGCGGTGGTGTAGCCGCAGGAGCGCGCCATCCAGCGAGATGCGCTTCTCGAAATGGTAGGGGAGGCGTACCCCGTGCACGGACACCTCCACGGCCGACGGCCGCACGCGGGTCAGCCAGGGCAGCGCCCACACCTCGCCATGCTCAGGGAGCGCGACCCCCTGCCAGGGCCACGCGGGATAGGTGTCGGCCGCGACGGTCGGTAGGCAGTCCTCCCACCCGCTCATGTCGTGCCTCTCCCAACGATCCCCGTAGCAGGGCGGGTCGGGCGTCTCGCGTTGGTCACGCCAGAAGAGATCCTTCCCCGTTGTCTTGTCGATAAGAGACGCGACCTTTCCACCGGCGCGCGGCCGAATGAGTACGCGGGCCAGGTCGGATTCGAGAATGACCGCCCCGCCACCGGTGGATGACTCGACGCGCACACTGATCGGCACATTCTCCCCCTCAGCACGATATCCGTGCGATGATGCGGCGACGGCGCCCACACCATACCACCCGAAACGCGAACGCGGCCGCACCACTCCCATCGCCCTGGGGCAGCGCCACAGGCAGGGGACTTGACAGGCCTTGTTCGTTAGTATACGCTATGCACACAGAGGTTGTATGATGTCTAGTGACCGGATAGTCGGCCCATTTGCGAAACGCTCGCGGGAGCGACTTCACGAGGCTGTGACCGAAGAGGTGGCCGGAGCCATCGTGTCGGGGAGCATCGCCCCTGGAGAGTATTTGCCGACAGAGATGGGCCTGGCCGGCCAGTTCGAGGTCAGCAGGACGGTCATCCGCGAGGCGGTGAAGGTCCTCGCGACCAAGGGGCTGGTGGAGGTGTTGCATGGACAGGGCGTGCGCGTCTTGCCCCGACACGCCTGGAACAGCCTCGATCCGCTCGTTCTGCGGTTGCGCGAACGGGACGGCGGCCTGCCTGAATTGCTACGCGAGCTCCTGCAGGTCCGGCGCATCGTGGAGACGGAGGTCGCCGCGCTCGCGGCAGAGATGGCCAGCGACGAGGAAATCACCGACGTGCAATCCTTGCTCGCGCGCATGGACGCATTAGTGACGGACGTGGACGCCTACAATGCGCTCGACCTCCACCTTCACGACCGCCTGGCCACGTTAACACACAACAGCCTATTGCCCGCGATGCTGCGTCCCGTGAGCGACCTGCTCGCGCGCGGGCGAGAGGTTACCCTCCGCGCGCATGGCACCGGCGCTCTGGCGCAGGCTCACCATCGGGAGATTGTGGACGCCGTCGCGCGTCACGACCCGGCGGCCGCGCGCGACGCGATGACGCGGCACCTGTGGCTATTCGAAGACGACATCCAGAGGGCGGTCCTCGCTCACGAGGGGCCCATTTTCGCGACCGCGGCAACGCGGTAAAACGCGGTAAGAGGTAGATACGCAGGCGGAAGGAGGGCACGATCACCGCACACCTTGGTCATCGCCGATCAACGTTTTCCACGTAGCATAAATAGGAGCGATATCGTGAAAAGTAGCCGCGCACTCGTTTCTCTCATCCTGGCGCTATGCATCGCCCTCGTCTCCGCCGTCGGCGCCCACGCCGCGCGCGCCGCCACGCCGGTCACGCTGCGCTGGTCCTTCTGGTCGAATAACCCGGCCGAGATCCACTCTAACCAGGAGATTATCAATGCGTTCGAGGCGCAGAACCCCGGCATCAAGGTCGAGCCTATCTTCATCCCCTACGCGTCCTACCACGCCAAAGTATTGTCCGAGGCCATCGGTGGAACGGCGCCGGACGTCATGTGGGTGCAGTACACCTACTATCACGTCTTCGCCGATAAAGGCGCCATCCTCGACATCTCGTCGCGCGTCGCCAAGGATGCGGCCCTCCAGCGGCTGCTCAAGGAAGATACCTACCCGGTCGACACGGCGAAACTCTACTACAAGAACCACGTCTACGGCCTGGTGCGCGACGACGAAGGGCTCACCTTGGCCTACAACATTGATATGTTCAAGAAAGCGGGACTGCCCACACCGAACGAGTACGCGGCCAAGGGCCAGTGGAAGTGGAGCACATTCCTCACCGTCGCGCGTAAGCTGACGCTCAAACACGGGTCCCAAACGGTCCAATATGGCACGGGACCCGCCGACTATCTCGACCTGCTCTACCTCAACGGCGGCTCGCTCTTCAACGGAGCCTTGAGCAAAATCCAGATCGATACGCCCCAGGCCATCCAGGCCGTGCAATTCGACGCCGACCTGATGCAGAAGTATGGCGTCGCCCCGGTGCAAACCGCCTCGGCCGCCAGTCCGGATTACTTCGGGTCTCAGCGCGTGGCCATGTCGTGGAATGCGGGTCCGTGGCTCGCGCCAGGCTACAATCAGATACAGGGACTCCATTGGGACATCGCGCCGTTCCCGCAAGCGCCGGGCAAGCCCTATCGCCTGCCGGCCGATAACGGCGCCTTCTTCACGATCTCCGCGAAGACGCCGCACCCCAACGAAGCCTACAAGCTGGTGCGCTTCATGGTCACGCCCACGGCACAAAAGCTCATGGCCGCGGCGTTGACCACCTCCCCGCTCCTCAAATCCGTCATGTATTCCAAGGCGTACCTCACGGCCCCAGGGATGCCCAAGCACGGCATGTTGTTCGCCAAGGAAAACGAATCCGTCGTCCAGGTTATCTTCCCCAACAACTGGTTGGAGATGCAGACAAAACTTAACAGCTCCCTCGACCAAATCTACCTGGGGCGATCAACCGCCGCGCAGACCCTGCCCCAGGCGGCACAAACGCTGAACTCCATGCTGCAGCAATAGCGGCGTGACGGTGTAGCGGGGCGCCACTCGTTTCATTGGGAATGCCCCGCTGCATCAAGCTCTGATGCTGGAAAGAGGTACACGATGCAGCACGACGTGTCGAGGGACGTAGTCCTGCCACGCGCCGCCGCACATGAAAGGCGGGGGCTGCGGCGGCGAGCGCGTGGCTTGCGGGGCACGGAGGAGCGCGACTTCTTCCTGATGCTGATCCCCGAATTGCTCGGGCTCCTGCTTCTGTTTCTCGGTCCGTTGGTGGCCGTCATCGGGATCAGCCTGCTGAAATGGGACGGCTTGACGACCGCGCGGTTCGTCGGAGGCGCGAATTACACCGCCCTTGTTAGAGACAATCTGTTCTGGCAATCGCTCTACAACACGGTGTACTACACCATCCTCAGCGTCGGCGTGGGCACGGTCGTCGCCTTCACGGTAGCCCTCCTCTGGAACCAACCGGTCCGCGGCCTGATGCTCTATCGGGCGCTGTACTACATGCCGGTCATCGTGCCGGCGGTCGCCGGCTCGCTCGTGTGGGGCATCCTGCTCAATCCAAGCTTCGGTCTTGTCAACGTCCTCCTCAATCTGGTGGGCCTCCCCAGTCTGCAGTGGCTGCAGGATCCCACCTGGGCCAAACCCGCCATCGTCCTGTTGAGCCTGTGGACCGTCGGGAACGCTGCGGTCATCTACCTGGCGGGCCTGAAAGGGATCCCGGCCACCTTGTACGAGGCCGCCAGGGTCGACGGCGCGGGCCCCACGCGACAACTCTTCCAGATCACCATCCCCATGATGGCCCCCACCTTGATGTTCAACATCATCCTGAGCATGGTGGGGTCGTTCCAGGTGTTCACGCCCGCCTATGTGCTCACGGGAGGCGGGCCGATCAACGCGACTCTGTTCTACATCCTCTACCTGTATCAGAACGCCTTCCAGAACTTCCACATGGGGTATGCCTCGGCGCAAGCCGTCATCCTCCTGATCATCACGTTCGCGTTGAGTATCATCGTCGTCCGTTTCTTCCAGAACCGCATGTACTACGACTGATCAGTTGCCGGCGGCCAAAAGGTAGGAGGAGGGCATGCCGCGTGTCTCGGATAGTATCCCCGTCCCGCTGCGGCGAGGACCATAGCCGTAGGAGAGGAGCACGACATGATCCAGCGATCAGGAGTTCCCCGTGTACGGACGCGCCGCGTCAAGCCGCGGCACATCGGCGTCCATGCCCTCTTGCTGATTGGCGCGGCATTCTTCTTCGGACCCGTCGTCGTCGCGTTCAGCACATCCGTCCAATCCTACAGCCAGATCGTGCATCTGCCCCCGGACCTGTGGCCGCATCCCTTCGCCTGGTCGAACTTCACCGGGGCGATCGCCTCGTTCCCCTTCTGGCAATACTTCTACAATACGTTGGTCAACTATGGTGTCGTGTCATTCATCGGCACCATGTTGACCGCACCGCTCTCGGCGTTTGCCCTCTCGCGCCTGCATGCGCGCTATCGCACCCTCGTGTTCCTCCTGCTGCTCGCGTCGCTCATGCTACCCCAGCAAGCCATCATCATTCCGCTGTACATCGCCTTCGCCCACCTGCATCTGGTGGGGACGTACGTGCCGCTGGTCATCGCCAACTTCCTGGGGGGCGGCGCGTTCAACATCTTCCTGCTGCGTCAATTCATGCTGACGATCCCGCGTGAACTGGACGAAGCGGCGCGCATTGATGGCTGCTCGAGCTGGCAGCTCTTCGTGCGCATCATCCTCCCTTTGACCAAGCCGGCCCTGGCCGTGGTGGCGCTCCTGCACTTTCTGTATGTCTTCAACGATTTCTTCGGTCCACTGATTTATCTGAACGACCCGAGTCGCTTCACCCTATCCGTGGGCCTCGCCCAATTGAATACCTTCTATGCGTCGCAGTACAACTACCTGATGGCGGCTGCGGTGATGGTGATGCTGCCGCTGATCGTGGTGTTCGTCGTCACCCAGCGGTTCCTCACCGAAGGCATCGCCATGACAGGGATCAAGGCGTAGGCCGTGGAGATGTAGCGAAACAAGAAAGGATGTCTCGTGTCAATTGATGGCCACAGCCCCGCGCACCTACCCGCCCGGCTCACCATCTCCTTGTGGGACTTCACCTGGTATACGCAAACCATGCCCGGCGAACCGTTCGACGACCTGGATCGCGCGTTCAGTGAAGCCGTGGAGCGCGGGTACAACACCGTGCGTATCTGCGCGATGCCGTACCTCCTGTTCGGGCCGTCCGCGCGCGGCGATCGGTCGCTCCACTTCACCAACCTGGGGGGAGACTACGGACAGCGGACGCGCTGGTACAACGCCCAGGGGGGTGCGATCCTGGACGGGCGCGCCCATCTGCTGAAACTGTTCCAGGCCGCGCAACGCCACGACTGTTACATCATCCTCTCGTCATGGGAGTATCAGCAGAGTCCAAGCTTCCTTGCCTCGCCGGACTGGTACCGGGATCTGCGCGCTGTCGCGCCACGGGAACGTTTCATGGCGTTGGCAGGAGCGATGGGGCGACTAATCTCGTTCCTTGAGGACCAGGGCGTGGATGACCGCATCGCCTATGCCGAGTTGCACAACGAGGTCGACATGTCCAAGCTCAGGGATGTCGCCCCGGCGGGCGGTGATCCCGTGGCCGCGCAAAAACCCTATCTTGAAGAAGCCATCGCCGCGTTACGCGCGCAACATCCTGAGATCTTGATGACTGTCTGCTACGGCGCCCCACCGGTCACGCGCATGCAGGCGGTGCCCGACAACCTACAGGTCGCCCATTTCCACCTCTACATTTACGGTGTACTCGGGGCGCTTGTCGAAGGGGCGGGACTGCGCTCGCCCTCGGCCCCTTTCCCCACCGACACGGTGCGCGCGCTCCTACGCCCCGGCGCGCCACCTTTCGAGGATTGGGCGCCGCGCGTGGGGGAGGAGTGGCGCCTTGAAGCGACCGGAGTCGGTCGACGGCTCTTCTACGCCCACGACTGGGCCGATCCGGTCAAATGGGACCTCTGGCTGTATGACCACTACGGATCCTATCGGGAGGCCATGCGCGAGGGCATTACCCTCCGGTTGGAAATCGTGGCGAAGTGGGCGGCCGCACACGGCATACCCACCGTGATCGGCGAGGGCTACGTGGGGTATACGCCGCTCCTGACGTCCTTCGAGGAGGGGCCGGTCGGGAAAGACGTGGCCGAGCACGCGATCCGCACCGGACTGCGCCTCGGCTTCTGGGGTATTATCCTGTGCTCCAATGCCGCGCCCCACCACCCGTTCTGGGGCGATGTGGCCTGGCAGCAAGAGTGGAATCGGCGCATCCTTGCCACCCCACCCTCCCGGATCACAGCGGTGCCTCCGGCCACGAGCGCCACCTGACCGTGCGATAGGAGAGCCAGCCGCCGCGGCCCAAGGCACCGATGGCAACCTGCCCGAAGGGGCGTCCCGGCGACGCATCTCGTTCGCTCTCCAGTCATGGTGGCGCAAACATAGGGATAGGGCAAGCCGGCACAGGGATGTCATCGACGAGAGACTGGACGAGGATTATCACCGGAACACGTAGCGTGTCACGAACAGTTCAACGATGTTGCGCGAGGAGGTCGACCATGGTTACGGACGAACACAAGCGATCCTACGAGGAGGAGGGATATGTTGTCGTCGGGGGGCTATTCAGCCCGGATGAGGTGGCGCGCTATCGTGCGCACTACATGACCTTGCGCCGCCACGGCCCGCATCCCGGCGACGTCGCGGGCGTGGATGTCACCGCTAATGACCCGCTCAAGCGCTACCCGCGCATGATTCATATGCATCGGTGGGACGATCTCACGCGACGCTGGTTGCTGGACGACCGGCTCAACGCCTGCCTAACGGGGTTGCTCGGCCATGAGCCATACGCCGTGCAGACGATGTTATATTTCAAGCCGCCGGGGGCCCGCGGCCAGGCGCTGCACCAGGACAACTTCTACCTGCGCGCCCAACCAGGCACATGCGTCGCGGCCTGGCTGGCGCTCGATCGCTGCGACGAGGCCAACGGCTGCATGCAGGTTGCCCCAGGCAGCCACCACTGGCCGCTCCTGTGCGCCGAGAAGGCCGACACCGCCACCAGCTTCACCGACGTGACGGTCCCGTTACCGCCGGGCCAGGAGATACAACCAGTCCGCATGGACCCCGGCGACGTGCTGTTCTTCAACGGTTCGCTGGTCCACGGCAGTTACCCCAACACCACGCCCGATCGCTTCCGTCGCGCACTCATCGGGCACTACATCGAGGGCGCCGCCGCGCAAGTGGCCGCGTTTTACCACCCGGCGCTGCGCATGGACGGGGCACCACTCGTGCTCGATGAGAGCAGCGGTGGCGGTACCTGCGGTGTATGGGTGGAGCGTGACGGCGCACCGGTCGTGGAGTTGGTCGGGCGAGAGATGGTGACCCGGAAACACGAGTAAGGGGCGGCGTCCAATCCCGTGCGGGAGGACAGGTCGGGGAGCGTAGGTAGGGCGAATCGTGTCGACGACCAGCGTCATGCGGACAATGGGGCTCTGCGCTATATCTTTAGGGTGCGTTTCATTTGAGTAAAGGGCCTGCTCAGGCGGCAAGCGGGTGCGGGGCGTCGGCGCACGGCGCCAGCACATGGAGGTCAAGCGGGGTGGCCGCATCGTCAGGGTAGGGCACGGCGTAGAGC